>Ga0105240_10000449_pt1 | contig 75827 bp, 67 predicted proteins | sample KBSC54metaG_FD_80426 | JGI IMG/M metagenome (GOLD analysis project Ga0105240, IMG submission 80426) | Corn rhizosphere microbial communities from Kellogg Biological Station, Michigan, USA - KBS C5-4 metaG | ecosystem: Host-associated > Plants > Roots > Rhizosphere > Soil | place: Michigan, USA...
AAGGGGCTGATCAACTCCTATGGCGCGGTCTCGGTCAGCGTGCCGGGCGCGGTCGACGCCTGGTGGACGCTGCACCAGAAGTTCGGGAAGCTGCCGTGGAAGGACCTCTTCGCCCCGGCCATCCGCCACGCCGAGGAAGGCGCGCCGATCGTCCAGAACGTCGCCTTCTACGTGGGCTCGTCGGAACGGATCTTCTCCAAGCCCGAGAACCGCATCGAGGAGATCGAGAACTTCAAGCGCGTCTGGATGAAGGACGGCAAGACGCCGCGCGAGGGCGAGGTGTTCAGGAACCCGGGCCTCGCAAAGACCTACCGGCTGATCGCCGAGGGCGGCGGGCGGGCCTTCTACGAGGGCGAGATCGCCGACCACATCGAGGCCTATTTCAAGCGCATCGGCGGCTGGATGACCAAGGCCGACCTCGCCGCCCACCACACCGAATGGGTCGAACCCCATTCGATCAACTACCGCGGGACCGACGTCTGGGGCCTGCCGCCCAACAGCCAGGGCCTGGTCACCCTGCAGCTGCTCAACATCATGGGCGAGTTCGACATCAAGGCCATGGGCTTCCAGTCGGCCGCCGCGATCCACCACGAGGTCGAGGCCAAGCGGCTGGCGTTCGAGGACCGGGCGAAGTTCTACGCCGATCCGACCTTCTACAAGCAGCCGACCGAATGGCTGCTGTCGAAGGACTACGCCAGGGAGCGCGCCCGGCTGATCCGGCCGGACAGGATCCTGACGCCGGCCTACCCAGGCCAGGCGCCGGCCCATGGCGACACCACCTATTTCACCGTCGCCGACGCCGACGGCCTGATGGTCAGCCAGATCCAGTCCAACTACCGCGGCATGGGCTCGGGCCTGATGCCCGACGGCCTGGGGTTCATGTTCCAGAACCGCGGCGAGCTCTTCGCCCTGGCCGACAGCCATCCCAACGTCTATGCGCCCGGCAAGCGGCCGTTCCAGACCATCATCCCGGGGTTCGCGACGCGCGGCGGCGAGCCGCTGCTGTCGTTCGGCGTCATGGGCGGCGACATGCAGCCGCAGGGCCAGGCGCAGGTGATCTCCAACCTGGTGGACTTCGAGCTCGGCCTGCAGGAGGCGGGCGACGCGCCGCGCTGGCACCACGAGGGCGGCCACGAGCCCACCGGCCAGGACCTGGGACCGCTGGGGACCCTCAACCTGGAGACCGGCGTGCCGGCCAGGACCCAGAAGGCGCTGGCCGACCTCGGCTGGAAGCTCGCCCCCAACCCCGGCGTCTACGGCGGCTACGAGGCGATCCAGCGCCACCCCGGCCGCTACGCCGCGGCCACCGAGATGCGCAAGGACGGGACCGCGCTGGCGTACTGAGCAAGGAGGACCGCCATGACCGCCGACGAAATGGACGCCATCGTCATGAGCTTCCCAGGCGTGGAGAAGGGCATGAGCTACGGCCGGCCCTCCTACGTGCTGAACGGCAAGTTCTTCACCCGCCTGCGCCGCGAGGACAATTCCATGGTGGTGATGGAGGTCAGCCTCGACGAGCGCGAGATGCTGATGGAGGCCGAGCCCGGCACCTTCCACTTCACCGCCCACTACAAGGACTACCCCTGCGTGCTGGCGCGGATCGACACCCTGCACCCCGGCTCGTTCCGGAACTTCCTCGAGCGCCGCTTCCGCAAGGTCGCCAAGAAGTCGGCGGTCAAGGACTGGGAGGCCGCGAAGGCGGGCTAGTTGCCCCGGTCAGTTCGGAGCCTGCAGTTCGGGGAACTCCAGCTTGGCGGGATCGTAGCCCAGCGCCTTGGTCCGCGCGGTCAGGTCGGCGACCGGGCCGGCGATGGCCGGGCATCGCGAGTGTAGAGGTTGATCATCTTCATGTCGGGCGTGGCCTGGATGAACCAGCCCTCGCCGTGGTCCAGCATCCAGTACTCGCGCCCGATCGGGATCGCGCCGAACAGGCGGTAGCTGACATGGACCTTGGTGTTCTGGCCCGGGTTGAGGATCTTCAGGGGCCCGGCGATCACCTTCTCCTTGCCGGACGGCGTCTTGTCGCGGCAGGCGTCGCGCTGGGTCAGGTCGTCGCCCTTCCTCAGATAGTCGGTGTAGCCGGCGACGCAGCCGTCGGTGAGCGACATGGGCGTGCGGCCGATCTCGTACCAGCGCCCGGCGAAGAAGCTCGCCGCCTCCACAGGCTTCGCCGGCTCCGGCGCGACCGGCGGGGCGGCCTGGGCCGCCTGCGCGAGAGCCGTGGACAGGGCCAATGCCAGCAGGACCGTCTTCATCCGCGCTCCTAGAACTCGTCTTCCATCATCGAGCGGAACTGCTCGAAGATCTCCTTGGCGTTCTCCTCCGGCGGCAACTGCGGTCCGGCGGCGGCCTCGTCGGGCGCGGCCTTCGCCCCGCCGGTCAGCCGGCCGACCACGGCGCCGTTGCGCACCAGGATCACCGCCTCGCCCTCCTCGACCGCCGCCAGTAGGGCGGCGAGCTTCGGCGGCAGGTCGTCGAGATCGATACGTGTCATGGCCCCACTCTAGATGCGCCAGGCGTGACAGGGGAGCCCTGTGCCCCTAGGGAGTTCGCATGGCGTACAAGTCGATGCGGGACTTCATGGGCAAGCTGGAGGCGGCGGGCGAACTCGTCCGCGTGTCCGAGCCGGTCTCCACGGTCCTGCAGATGACCGAGATCCACCGCCGCCTGCTGGCCAGCGGCGGGCCGGCGGTGCTGTTCGAGAACGTCATCCGCGCCGACGGCGAGCGCTCGCCCATGCCCTGCCTGGTCAACCTGTTCGGCACGGTCAAGCGCGTGGCCATGGGCGTGACGCTGGAGGGCCGAGAGCGGGCCACGGCGGCGGACCTGCGCGAGGTGGGCGAACTCCTGGCCTTCCTGCGCGCGCCCGAGCCGCCGCGCGGCCTGAAGGACGCCTTCGATATGCTGCCGCTCGCCAAGACGGTGATGTCCATGCGCCCGGCGGTGGTGAAGAAGGCGCCCGTGCAGCAGGTGGTCTGGACCGGCGACCGGATCGACCTTGGCAAGCTGCCGATCCAGACCTGCTGGCCGGGGGAGCCCGCGCCGCTGATCACCTGGCCGCTGGTGGTGACCAAGGGCCCGTCGGCGGAGCGCGAGGACGACTACAACCTCGGCATCTACCGGATGCAGGTGCTGGGGCCGGACCGCACCGTCATGCGCTGGCTCGCCCACCGCGGCGGCGCCCAGCATCACCGCCGCTGGAAAGCGCAAGGCAAGCGCGAGCCCCTGCCCGCCTGCGCGGTGATCGGCGCCGATCCGGGCGTCATCCTGGCCGCCGTGACCCCCGTCCCCGACACGCTCTCCGAGTACCAGTTCGCCGGCCTCCTGCGCGGCGCCAAGGTCGAGCTGGTCCCCGCCAAGACCGTGCCCCTGATGGTCCCGGCCAACGCCGAGATCGTCATCGAAGGCCACGTCCTGCTGGACGACTACGCGGACGAAGGCCCCTACGGGGATCACACGGGCTTCTACAACTCGGTCGAGAAATTCCCGGTCTTCCAGGTCAGCGCGATCACCATGCGCAAGGACCCGATCTACCTGACCACCTTCACCGGCCGCCCGCCGGACGAGCCCAGTGTGCTGGGCGAAGCGCTCAACGAGGTGTTCATCCCGCTGCTGCGCCAGCAGTTCCCGGAGATCGTCGACTTCTGGCTGCCGCCGGAGGGCTGTTCCTACCGGATCGCCGTGGTCTCGATGAAGAAGGCCTACGCCGGCCACGCCAAGCGCGTGATGATGGGCGTCTGGAGCTACCTGCGCCAGTTCATGTACACCAAGTGGGTGATCGTCGTGGACGACGACATCGACGCGCGCGACTGGAAGGACGTCATGTGGGCGATCTCCACCCGCATGGACCCGGCCCGCGACATCACGGTCGTCGAGAACACGCCCATCGACTACCTGGACTTCGCCTCGCCGGAGAGCGGCCTGGGCTCGAAGATCGGCCTCGACGCCACCGACAAATGGCCGCCGGAGACCCACCGCGAATGGGGCCGCAAGCTGGCCATGGACCAGGCGACCGTGGACGCGGTCACGCAGATGTGGTCGCGCCTGGGCCTGCCGGGCGACGGCAAGCCGGCCGGCTGACCTTGCGGGACGCCGCGAACCTCGACCAACTGCGCCGCTGACGGGGTCTTGGGGAAACACGATGGACGCCACGCCTTCCGCCCATGCGGCCGCCCTCTGGGTCGGGCTTTGCCTTGTCCTCCTGCTGGTGCTGTCGGTCCTGGTGGTGCGCCAGCGGCGCAAGCACCAGGTGGTGCTGGGCGATGCGGACATCCCGGAGCTGGCGCGGGCGGTGCGCGCCTTCGGCAACGCCACGGAATATGTGCCGGCCGGCCTCGTCGCCATCGCGGTGCTGGCCATCGTCGGCGCCCCGCCGATGGAGGTGCACGCCGTCGGCCTCACCCTATTCGTCGGCCGCCTGGCCCATGCGGTCGGCCTGTCGCGCAGCGGCGGATCGTCGATCCTGCGCTCGGGCGGGGTGATCGCCACCTGGCTGGCCTACATCTTCGGCGGGGTGGCCTTGATCTTCAACGCCATCCAGTAGCCGCGCCGCGGCGCTTGTTCCCGGCGGCGGGCTCCGCCATATGGCCCGCATGGACGAAAATCTGCTGAATGACGTGGTGGCCGCCGCCCTGGCCGCCGGGGCGGACGCCGCCGAGGCCGTGGGCGCCGAGCGCCGGGCGCTTTCCATCACCGTGCGCAACGGGGATCTGGAGGAGGTGGAGCGCGAGGAATCCCGCGACCTGGGCCTGCGGGTCTTCATCGGCCGGCGCCAGGCCAGCGTCTCCGGCTCCGACATCAGCGCCGAGGCCCGCGCCAAGCTGGTGGCGCGCGCCGTCGCCATGGCCCGCCTCGCGCCCGAGGACCCCTACGCGGGCCTCGCCGATCCCGACCGCCTGGCGCGGGGTCCCTTGCCCGACCTCGATCTCTACGACCCCGCCGAGCCGGAGCCCGAAGCCCTGGAGGCCAAGGCGCGGGTCGCCGAGGAGGCCGCCCGCGCGACGCCCAAGGTGACCAACTCCGACGGCGGCTCGGCCTCCTGGTCGACCGGCCAGTGGCGGATGGTGACCAGCGCCGGCTTCTCCGGCCTGCACCGCGCCTCGGCCTTTTCGCTCAGCGCCTCGGCCATCGCCGGCGACGCCGAGGGCATGGAGACCGGCTACGACGGCCGTTCGAAGCGCTGGCAGGCCGACCTGCCGGAGCCGGGCGACATCGGCGCCGAGGCGGGCCGGCGCGCGGCCGGACGGCTGGGCGCGCGGAAGATCGCTTCGACCACCGCCCCGGTGATCTTCGAGAACCGCCTGGCGGCCTCGCTCCTGAGCCCGCTGATCGGGGCGATCTCCGGTCCCTCGATCGCGCGGGGCACCTCGTTCCTGAAGGACAGGCTCGGCCAACCGGTCTTCGCCAAGGGCGTCAAGGTCACCGACGACCCGCACCAGCCGCGCGGCCTGGGCTCCTCGCCGTTCGACGACGAAGGGGTGATGAACGGCGCCCGCAACCTCATCGACGACGGGGTGCTGACCACCTGGCTGCTGAACTCGTCCTCGGCCCGCCAGCTCGGCCTGACCACCACCGGCCACGCCTCGCGCGGCCTGGCGGGACCGCCCGGCGTCGGCCCGACCAACCTGACCCTGCAGCCGGGAACCCGCGGCCAGACGCAGCTGATGGCCGATGCGGGCCAGGGCCTGCTGGTCACCTCGATGTTCGGACCCTCGCTGAACGGCAACACCGGCGACTGGTCGGTGGGCTGCTCCGGTTTCTGGTTCGAGGGCCGCGAGATCGCCTATCCGGTCAACGAGATCACCGTGGCCGGCAACCTGATCGACCTCTACGCCCGCCTGGTTCCCGGCTCCGACCTGGAAATCCGCGGCTCGTCCAACGCGCCGTCGATCCTGATCGACGCCCTGGCGATCGCCGGCCTCTAAGCCGGGCATTGATCCGAAGGCGGCGGCGGCCTATCGCCTGCGCCAACAAATCGTTTCACGCGTTACGAGCTCATGGCTGACAAACAACTCCTCCACCTGGTGATCGGCGGCGAACTGAAGTCGCTGGAGGGCCCGGCGGAGTTCCGCGACCCGTCGAAGGTCGACCTGGTGGGCGCCTATCCCAACTACAGGTCGGCGCTGGCCGCCTGGCGCGGCAAGGCCCAGCAGACGGTCGACAACGCGCTCATGCGCTACTTCATCATCCACGCCCACAAGCTCCTGGATCCCGGATCGGACGACGACCACCGCCACTAGGCCACGATTACCGCGAATTTAGCTGACAGGACCGCGCCGAGACCCGACTCCTTTGGGCTTTGAGGAGTTTGGTCATGCGATGGTTGCGGGCGGCCTGCGTTCCGGCGGCGCTGATGTCGATCGGGGCCGCCAAGCCGCCGGCGGCGGTGATGGACTACACCGTTTCGCCCGAGATGAGCGGGGCCGACCTGGCCGCCCTCGACGTCACGCTGCGGATGCGCGCGGACGCCAGTGGCGTCACCCGCCTGAAACTGCCCGACGAATCCGCCGGCAGCACCGAGCTCTGGCGCTATCTGAAGGACATCCAGGTCGAGGGCGCCGCCTCCGTCGCCGAGGACGGGCCCGCGATCCGCGTGATCAGGTCCGCGCCCAACGCCGCCCTGACCGTGCGTTATCGCGTGGTCTCCGCGTTCGACCGCGATCCGGACGCCACCACCTTCGACACCTACAAGCCGACGATCCGGCCGCGCTGGTTCTGGGCCTATGGCGAGGCCCTGTTCCTGCAGCCGGAAGCGGGCGAACCCCGCGCCCGCTTCGCCTGGACCGGCGCGCCGAAGGCCTATCCCTTCGCCTCGGACCTCGAACATGCCGGCGGCAAGACCATGCGGATGGACGACCTGTTCGAGAGCGTCCTCGTCGGCGGCCCGGACCTGCAGCTCCATCGCCGCGCGGCGGACGGTCCGCTGCGGATCGCCATGGTCGGCCGCTATCCGTTCTCCGGCGAGGCGTTCGCCGACACCGCGAGCCACATCATCGCGGCGGAGCGGGCGTTCTGGCGCGCCAAGGAAGGGTCGTTCCTGGTCGTCCTGGCGCCCCTGGCCGTGACCCCGGGCCACCGGTCGACCCGCGGCGAGGGCCGTGGCGACGCCTTCGCGATCATGACCACGCCGGACATGCCCGAGGACCTTCTCAAGGCCACGCTCGCGCACGAGTACTTCCATACCTGGAACCCCGCCCGCATGGGCCACATGTATCCCGGCGACCAGGAGCGCGCGGCCTATTGGTTTTCCGAGGGCTTCACCGACTTCTACGCCCGACGATTGATGCTCCGGTCGGGCGAGGGCGACCTCAGGACCTTCGCCAAGACCTGGAACGACATGCTGCTGGCCTATGCGGCATCGCCGGCCCGGGACGCGCCGGGCGCGAAGATCGTGGAAGGCTTCTGGAAGGACCGCTCCGTCGAGAAGCTGCCCTACCAGCGTGGCGCCATCCTGGCCGCCAAATGGGACCGCGAGCTTAGGGACCGGTCCGGCGGGCGCGTCGGAATCGACGATGTCGTCCGCGCGATGGTCGTGCGCGCGAAGGCGCTGGGCGCGAAATCGCCGAAGGCCCCCGACCTTTTCGTGGAGGTCGCCAGGACCTTCGGGCTGGACGCCAAACCCGACATCGACTCGGTGATCGTCGGCGGCGCGCCGGCGCTCCTGCCGGCCAACGCCTTCGGCGCGTGCCTGCCGGTCAAGACCCTCAGCATCGCGGCGTTCGACTATGGCTTCGACTTCGACGCCACCCGCAAGACCAACACGATCACCGGCCTGCGGCCGGACTCGCCGGCCTACGCCGCGGGCCTGCGCGAAGGGATGGCCTATGTGAAGCGCGAAAACGGGGCGCCGGGCGATTCACGCCAGCCGGTTTCGCTGCGGGTGAAGGACGCCGCCGCCGAGCGGGTCATCACCTATCTCCCGGCCGGGGCCGGGCGGATCACGCTTCAGGAAATCGCCGCACCCCCTGAGCTCTCGGCGGCGCAGCTTGCGGCCTGCGCCGGCGACGCAGCCGGCGGCGGACCTACTCGCGTCGCAGCAGCTTCTCGGTGAGGAGCGCCCCCAGCATGCCGGCGCGGAATTGGGCCTTCATGCCGGCGGGATCGTACATCGGGCTCTCGACCCATTCGAGGAACGACATCCCCGCCGGCTCGCCCTGCGCCAGATACCGCTCGAAGACGTAGTCGAGCACGCCGGTCTTGCCCTGCCTGACGTGCAGGTAGCGCAGGTGGAGCTGGTCCAGCGCCTCGCGGATCGGCAGGCCCTTGCGGAAATGCATGTAGAGCACGCTCATGATCCCGGCCCGGTCCGCCCCGGACTTGCAGTGGATCAGGGCCGGATAGGCGATGGTCTCGTAGAGCCGCTTGGCGCCCAGCACACGGTCGCGGCTGGGGACCTCGCGCGAGGTGATGGTGAAGTCGACCATCTCCAGGCCCAGCCGGCGGCAGGCGTCCTTCTCGAGCGCGTGGAAGCTGGCGTCGAAACCGCCGCGCAGGTTGACGATGGTCTTGACGCCCCGGTCCTTCCAGGCGGCCAGCTGGTGCGGCCAGGGCTGGTTGGTGCGGACCAGTTCGTCGGAGATCCAGTGGGCGTTCTGGAACCCCAGGCGCAGGTAGGCGTGGTCGTTCCACAGGTAGTCGGCATAGGTCCTCAGCCGCCCGCCCGGCGTGGCGAGGTCGAATCCGCGGTCGGTTGGCGCAACGCTCATCGCGCCTTACCTAAGGGTTCCGCCCCGCCGACGGAAGCGGCCCGGTGGCCGCGCCCCGCGACGCCACGCTTCGGGGCCCGCTTCTTGACTTCAACCCCGCATCGGACGACCCCAAGGCCCTATGAGCGAGCGCGCCCAGCCTGAGCTTTCCGCCCGCGCCCTGATCGCACGGGTCGCCAGGGTCTATATGGCGCCGCGGTGGAAGGGCTGGGTGGTCGCCATGCTGGCGACGATCGTGGTGGCCTTCTGCACCAGCAAGCTCGTCCAGGTGCTCGAGCCCGCCACCAACGACCTGATGGTCACCCACAAGGCGGGCACGCTGTGGCTGTGGCCCAGCCTGATCGTCGCCTACGCCTTCGGCCGCGCGGTCGCCGCCTCGGTCCAGGCGACCCTGGTCAACCGCATGGGCAACGGCGTGGTGGGCGACATCCAGGTGCAGCTGTTCGGCAAGCTGGTCCGCGCCGACCTGGCGCGCCTCAGGAGCCAGCACTCCGGGGCCTATGTCTCCTCGGTGCTCTATGACGCGGGCCTGATCCGCGAGGCGGCGACCTCGGGCGTGGTCAACTACACCCTGAACTTCCTGCAGGTGGTCGGTGCGGTCACCGTCATGGTCTCCAACGACCTGATCCTGTCCCTGGTGATGGTGGTCGCCGCCCCGGTCGCGGGCGTGATCATGCGGCGGTTCTCCAAGCGCAGCACCAAGGCCGCCAAGGGCGCCATGGCCGAGACCTCGGCGCTCTCGACCGCGATCATGGAGAGCCTGGACGGGGTGCGTATCGTCAAGATCGAGAGCCGCGAGGCCTATGAGGAGGCCCGGGTCGGCGAGGTGGTGCAGCGGCGCCAGTCGCACCTGATCAAGGGCGCCAATGCGCGGGCCTACGCCGCGCCGGCCACCGAGCTCCTGATGACCCTGATCACGGCGGTGGTGTTCCTCTACGCCGGCTGGCGGGCCGAGCACCACCACATGAACGCCGGCGCGCTCCTGGCCTTCATCGCGGCGCTGGGCGTGGCGTCCCAGTCCCTGCGGCAGCTGGCCAACCTGCAGACGGTGTTCGCCGAGGGCATGTCGGCGGCCCGGCGGCTGTTCGCGGCCCTCGACGTCATGCCTGAGGTGCGCGAGCAGGCCGGCGCCCGGCCGCTGCCCAAGGGCCAGTCGACCATCCGCTTCGAGCAGGTGGACTTCGCCTATGGACCGGAGGGCGCGCCGACGCTCAGCGACGTCTCCTTCGAGGCGCGGCGCGGCGAGACCGTCGCCCTGGTCGGCCCCTCGGGCGGCGGCAAATCGACGATCCTCAACCTGATCCCGCGCTTCTACGACCCCACCGGCGGCCGGGTGCTGATCGACGGCCACGACCTGCGCGAGGTGACCCTGACCTCGCTGCGCAACCAGATCGCGCTGGTCACCCAGGAGCCGTTCCTGTTCGACGACACCATCCGCGCCAACATCGCCTACGCGCGCCCCGACGCGTCGCAGGCGGAGATCGAGCAGGCCGCGCGCGAGGCCGCGGCCCACGACTTCATCCTGGAACTGCCGCAGGGCTATGAGACCTCGGTGGGCGAAGCCGGCGCCCGGCTCTCCGGCGGCCAGCGGCAACGCATCGCCATCGCGCGCGCCTTCCTGAAGGACGCCCCGATCCTGCTGCTCGACGAGGCGACCAGCGCGCTGGACACCGAGAGCGAGGCCCAGGTGCAGGTGGCCCTGAAACGCCTGATGGCCGGCCGCGCCACCATCCTGATCGCCCATCGCCTGTCGACCGTGCGCGGCGCCGACCGCATCTATGTGATCGACAAGGGCCGCATCGTGGAGACCGGCGACCACCAGGGCCTGCTGCGCAAGCGGGGCCTCTATGCGCGTCTGGCCAAGACCGAAGACCTCGAAGCCGAGCCCGCGGCTTGAAGAAGCTCCTGCGCAGCGACGCCGTCCAGGCGTTCCTCGGCTGGCTGCTGGGGATCTACATCCGGGTGATCCTGCGCACGGTCCGCTGGCGCCACGAGAACCTGGACTGCGTCGAGCCGGTGCTGGCGGGGGGCGCCGGGGCGGTGGCGCTCTTCTGGCACGGCCGAATCCCGCTTTGCCTGGCCACCGCCCCGCAGTGGTGGCGCAAGAACACCAAGGCGCTGATCTCGCCCTCGGCCGACGGGGAATTCATCGCCCAGGCGCTGGCCATGGCCGGTTTCCCGGCCATCCGCATCTCCACCGCCAAGCCTGGCGACACCGCCAAGGCGCGTCAGGCCGTGGCCGCCTTCCGCGAGGCGATCAACCACGTGGCCGACGGCGGCGCCCTGGTGGTGACCCCGGACGGACCGCGCGGCCCCAACGAGGTCATCGCCCCGGGCGCCCTGCAAATCGCCCGGCGGTCGAAGCAGCCGGTCTTCCTGATGGGCATCGCGGCCCGTCCGGCCAAGCAGTTCGACACCTGGGACCAGGTGATGTTCGCCGCCCCGTTCGGCCGCGGCGCCGTCGTCTGGGAGGGCCCGCTCTATGTCCCGCCGGACGCCGACGAGGCCCAGGTCGCCGCCCTGATCGCCGACTGGTCGGCCCGGCTCTCGGCGGCCACGCGGCGCGCCGAGGCGCTGGTCGGCCGCACGCCGCCCCCAACCGCGCATTGATCCGGCCGCGGAGCGGTGAGACATAGGCCCATGGCGCACTCGCACGACGACCACGACCACGACCATGCGCACGGCCATGGGCACGGCCATGAGCACGGCCACGACCACGCGGCCGCCAGGCCCGGTCATGGACACGCCCATGGCCACAGCCACGGCGGCCACCACCATCACGTGCCCGCCGACATGGGCCGCGCCTTCGCCGTCGGGGTCGGCCTCAACACCCTCTTCGTCCTCGTCGAGGTGGGCGCCGGGTTCCTCTCCCACTCCATGGCGCTCCTGGCCGACGCCGGGCACAACGCCTCCGACGTCCTGGCGCTGCTGATGGCCTGGGGCGCCACGGCGCTGGCCAAGCGGGCCCCGACCAGCCGCCGCACCTACGGCCTGCGCAAGGCCACCGTCCTGGCGTCGCTCGGCAACGCAGTGTTCCTGCTGCTGGCGATCGGCGCGATCGTTTCGGAATCGATCCACCGCCTGACCCTGCCCAATGTCGTGGCCACCAGGACGGTGATGATCACCGCCGCCATCGGCGTCGCGATCAACACGGCGACCGCGCTGCTGTTCATGCGGGGCGGCAAGGAGGACCTCAACGTCCGCGGCGCCTTCCTGCACATGGCCAGCGACGCGGTGATCTCGGTGGCCGTGGTGATCGGGGCCGGCGTCATCGCGCTCACCGGCCTGCAATGGATCGACCCGGTGCTCAGCCTGGGCATCGCCGCGGTCATCGTGGTCGGGACCTGGAGCCTGCTGCGCGATTCGGCGAACCTGGCGCTGGACGGCGCGCCGCGCGAGATCGACGTGGCCGAGGTGCGCGCCTGGCTCGCGGCCCAGCCGGGCGTGGAGGAGATCCACGACCTGCACATCTGGGCGATGAGCACCACCGAGACGGCGCTGACCGCCCACGTCATCCGCCCGGCCAACGATGACGCCGACCAGTTCCTGCACACCACCTGCGAGGCCCTGTCGGTGCGGTTCAACATCGGCCATTCGACCCTGCAGGTGGAGACCGACAGCGAGACCGCCTGCCGGCTGGCGCCGCAAGGGGTGGTGTGAACCGACCCCCGCGCACCTGGCCGCTGGCGCTCTACGGCGCGGCGACCGGCCTTCTCGAGCCGCTGGCGCCGACGCTGCTGAGCCGCCGGGCCGACCGGGGCAAGGAGGACGCGAGCCGGCTGAACGAGCGCCTGGGGCGCCCGGCGCTGGCCCGGCCGGACGGGCCGCTGGTCTGGCTGCATGGGGTGAGCGTGGGCGAAAGCCTGTCGCTGCTGCCGCTCATCGCCGCGCTCAGGGCCCGGCGCGGCGATCTCGGGATCCTGGTGACGTCCGGCACGGTCACCTCCGCCGAGGTCCTGGCGCGGCGCCTGCCGGCCGGGGTGATCCACCAGTTCGCCCCGGTAGACGCGCCGGGGGCCGCGGCGCGGTTCCTCGACCACTGGCGGCCAGGCGCGGCCTTGTTCGTCGAGAGCGAGCTCTGGCCCAACCTGATCGTGGCGGCGAAGGCGCGCGACGTGCGCCTGGCCCTGCTGTCGGCCCGGATGACGGAGGCCAGCGCGGAGCGCTGGGGCCGGGCGCCGGCCACGGCGCGGGCCCTGCTGCGCGCCTTCGACCTGATCCTGCCGCAGGACATGGCGACCGAGATGCGGCTGGCGGAATTGGGCGCCGACGCCGGTCCGCACCTGAACCTGAAACTGCTGAGCGAGGCGCCGCCGGTGGACCGGGACCTGGTCGCGGCCGTGCAGGCCGCCGCCGGCGGCCGCAAGATCGTGCTGGCCGCCAGCACCCATCCCGGCGAGGAGGCGCCGATCGCCGGCGCCTTCCGGACCGCCACCACAGGCGGTCCCGACGCGCTGCTGGTCGTGGCCCCCCGCCATCCCGACCGCGGCGCGCAGGTGGCCGCCGACTTGGCGGCCTCGGGCTTCGCCGTGGCCCGTCGCGCGGCCGGCGAGGCGCTGACGCGGACGACCACGGCCTACGTCGCCGACACCCTGGGGGAGCTCGGGGCGTTCTACGCCGCGGCGGACGCGGTGGTGATGGGCGGCGGCTTCGTCGAGGGCGTGGGCGGCCACAATCCCCTGGAGGCCGCCCGCCTGGGGGCCGCCATGGTCACCGGCCCGCACGTCTTCAACGCGCGGACGATCTACGCCGAAATGCTGGCCGAGGCGGCGGTCATCGAGGCCGCCGACACCGACGCGCTCGCCCGCCACATCCGCGGCCTCCTGGCCAATCCGGCCATCGCCCGGCGGATCGGCGAGGCCGCGGCGGACTACGCGGGTCGGCAAGGCGCGGCGCTGGACGCGGCGATGACGCTGATCGAGCCCCTGCTGCCCGCATGAAGCTTTCGACGCCCCGCTGGTGGTACGTGCGCCACGATCGCCAGCGGGCCGGCGGCATGCCGACGATCCGCCTCCTGCTGACCCCGGTGTCGTGGATCTGGGCGGCGGTGACCGCCCGGCGCATCGCGCGCGCCACGCCGCTCGATCCCGGCGTCCCGGTGATCTGCGTCGGCAACCTCACCTTGGGCGGGGTCGGCAAGACGCCGGTGGTCCGGGCGCTGGCCGAGCGGTTGACGGCGCGGGGCCGGGCCGTCCACCTGCTGTCGCGCGGCTATGGCGGGCGGCTGGCGGGGCCCGTGCGGGTCGACCCGGCGATCCACGGCGCCGCCGAGGTGGGCGACGAGCCGCTGATGCTGGCCCGCGACTATCCGGTCTGGGTGGCCCGCGACCGGGCGGCCGGCGCGAAGGCCGCGGCGGCGGCGGGCGCCCAGGTCATCGTCATGGACGACGGCCACCAGAACCCCTCGGTGAAGAAGGCGCTCTCCCTCGTGGTGGTCGATGGCGAGACCCGCGGCGAGGACTGGCCGTTCGGCGACGGGCGCGTCTTCCCGGCCGGGCCGATGCGCGAGCCGCTGGCGGCGGGCCTCGCCCGCGCCGAGGCCGTGCTCGTGCTGCTGCCCGGCGACCTGCCGAGCCCCGATCCGGACCTGACCGCCATGCTGCAGGGCCCCGTCCTGCTGACCGGCCACCTGCTTCCGGCCGCACCGCCGCCCCCCGGCCCGCAGGTCGGGTTCGCCGGCATCGGCAAACCGTGGAAGGTGCAGCGCGCCCTGGAGGCGGCCGGCTGCGAACTGGCCGACTTCGCCTCGTTCCCAGACCACGCCACCTATGACGAGGCGACGCTCCGGGGCCTGGCGGACCGGGCGCAGGTGTTCGGCGCGGGCCTGGTGACCACCGAAAAGGACTGGGTCCGCCTGCCGCCCGCCTGGCGCGCGCGGGTGGCCGCCTGGCCGGTCCGGGCCGTGTTCGACGATCCCGCGGCCTTGGACGCGGTGCTGGCGAAGGCGGGGCTCTAGCCCGTCGCCCCCGCCTTCTGGGCGAACTTCCAGCTCGCCTGGGCGAGGCTGACCACGCGGTCGGCCTGCTGGGCGGCGTGCGGGCTGTTGGCGGTGCCGTCGCGGACGCGGCCGACGATCCCCTGCAGGATGCCCGCCAGGCGGAAGGCGTTGTAGCTGAAGAACCAGTCGAGATCGTGCAGGCCCGCCCGCCCCGTCAGGCTGCAGTAGTAGTCCACCGTCTCCTCGATCGTCGGGATGCCGTGGGCCTTCTGGTCGGGGATCGTCGAGATCGAGCCATTGACCCAGTTCATCAGGAGGTAGGTGAAGTCGGCGAGCGGCTCGCCGAGCGTCGAAAGCTCCCAGTCGAGGACCGCGATCACCTCCGGCTTGGTCGGGTGGAAGATCATGTTGTCCAGGCGATAGTCGCCGTGGACGATGGAGGTCCGCTCCTGGGCCGGCAGGGTGGCCGGCAGCCATTCGATGAGCCGTTCCATCTCCGGGATCAGGGTGGTCTCGGAGGCCTTGTACTGCTTGGTCCAGCGTTCGACCTGGCGGCCCATGTAGTTGCCCGGGCGGCCGAATTCCGAGAGGCCGATGGCCTCGTAGTCGGTGTTGTGCAGCTCGGCGAGCGTCTTGATCTTGTCCATGAAGATGGCGTGGCGCTCGGCGGGCTGGCATTGCGGCAGGCTCTGGTCCCAGAGGATCCGGCCCTCGACCATGTCCATGATGTAGAACCAGGTGCCGATCACCGCGTCGTCGACGCACAGGCCATAGGTCTTGGCCACCGGGAACCCGGTGGTCCCGAGCGCCGTGATCACCTTGTACTCGCGGTCGACGGCGTGGGCCGACGGCAGCAGCTTGCCCGGCGGCTTGCGGCGCAGGACGTACTTCTTGCCCGGCGTGATCAGCTGGTAGGTCGGGTTGGACTGGCCCCCCTTGAACTGGCGCACCTCCAGCGGGCCTTCGTAGCCCGCGACATTGGCGGTCATCCAGCGGTCGAGCGCCACCTCGTCGAACTTGTGGCTCTCCGCGACGGCCTTGGTGCCGGTGTTGAGCGCCTCGCGCTCCTGCTCCGCGGCGTCGACCATGGCGTCCCTCGTACAATTGTTTGAACGCACTTTACCGGCCGCGAGCCGCCGGGAGCAAGGCGGGTCAGCGGGCCAGCGCCCGCCAGCCGATGTCGGTGCGGTGGAAGCCTTGCGGCCAGTCGATCAGGGCGATCGCGCCATAGGCCCGCTCGCGCGCCTGGGCGAAGTCGGCCCCCGTGGCGCAGACGTTCAGCGCGCGGCCGGCGCCGGCCAGGATCGCGCCGTCGGGACCCGCGGACGTGCCGGCCTGGAAGACCACGACGCCTTCGCCGAAGTCCTGGTCCAGGCCGCGGATCGCGCTGCCGGCCTGAGCGGGGCCGGGATAGCCATCGGTCGCCAGCACCACGCAGATCGCATCCTCGTCGCGCCAGACCGGCTGCGCCATCTCGTGCAGACGCCCCGTGGCGCAGGCCAGCAGGTAGGGGACCAGGTCGCTTTCCAGGCGCAGCATCAGCACCTGGCATTCCGGATCGCCGAAACGGGCGTTGAACTCGATGAGCTTGGGCCCGTGCCGCGTCGCCATCAGCTCGACGAACAGCACGCCGCGATAGGGCGCGCCGTCCGCGGCGATGCCCTTGAAGGCCGGCCGCACCAGCCGGTGGTCGACCTGGTCCACCAGATCCAGGGTGAAGACTGGGGCCGGCGAATAGGTCCCCATGCCGCCGGTGTTGGGCCCCTCGTCGCCGTCGAAAGCGCGCTTGTGGTCCTGGGCCCAGCCGAACAGCATCGAGGTCTTGCCGTCGCAGAGCGCGAACAGCGAGCCGATCTCGCCCTCCAGATATTCCTCGATCACCACCCGCGCGCCCGCGGCGCCGAAGCCGCCGCCGAACGCGTCGTCGATGGCGAGCTCGGCGATCTCGCGATCGGGGGCGATGACCACGCCCTTGCCGGCCGCCAGGCCATCGGCCTTGACCACATAGGGCGGGGCGAAGTGGGCCAGCGCCGCCTTGGCCTCGGCCGCGTCGTCGCAGATCCGATAGTGCGAGGTCGGCAGATGGTGGCGGTCGCAGAAGGCCTTGGTGAAGGCCTTTGAGGATTCCAGCCGGCCGGCCGCGGCCGTGGGGCCGAAACACGGGATGGACGCCGCCTCCAGGGCGTCGGCGAGGCCCGCCTCGATGGCCACTTCCGGGCCGATGACCACCAGGTCGGCGGCGATCTCCTGGGCCAGCATCACCAGGCGCGCAACCTCGGTCGCCTTGATGTCCCGGGTCTCGGAGATAGCGGCCATGCCCGGGTTGCCCGGCGCGCAGACCAGCCGGGTCAGGAGCGGCGAGCGCTTGATCTTCCAGGCCAGCGCATGTTCGCGCCCGCCGGAACCCACCAGGAGGATGTTCATGGGCTGCGCTTTAGCGCGCCTCAGCCTTCCAGGTCGAGGGAGTATCCCGCCGAGCGCACCGTGCGGATCGGGTCGTCGGCCTCCGACACCCCCAGCGCCTTCCTGAGCCGCCCGATGTGCACGTCGACGGTGCGGGCCTCGACATAGACGTCCGAGCCCCAGACGGCGTCCAGCAGTTGCTCGCGGGAGAACACGCGACCGGGGTGCTGCATCAGATAGTCCAGCAGGCGGAACTCCGTGGGACCCAGGTGCACCTCCGCGCCGGCCCGCTTCACCCGATGGGCCACCCGGTCGATCAGGATGTCGCCGCGCCGCAGCCGGTCCTCCGCCAGGCCCGGTCTCAGGCGGCGCAGGACGGCGCGGATGCGCGCGGTGAGCTCGGTCATCGAGAACGGCTTGACCACATAGTCGTCGGCGCCGGTGTCGAGCCCCCGCACCCGGTCGGTTTCCTCGCCCCGCGCGGTCAGCATGATGATCGGCACGTTGCGGGTCTCGTTGCGCTGGCGCAGCCGGCGGCAGACCTCGATCCCCGAGACCTTGGGCAGCATCCAGTCGAGCACGATGAGATCGGGCAGGCGCTCGTCGACCAGCAGCAGCGCCTCCTCGCCGTCGCCGGCGAGCGCCACGTCATAGCCCTCCTTCTGCAGGTTGTACTGCAGCAGGGTCGCCAGCGAATCCTCGTCCTCGACCACCAGGACGTGCGGCGTCATCTGCATCTGCGGCTCAAACCTGCAAGGCGTCGGTCTTGGGCCGGCCGCCGATCATCTCGGCGCCGGTGATCTCGTAGTGGACGATCTCGGCGATGTTGGTGGCGTGGTCGCCGATGCGCTCCAGGTTCTTGGCGACGAACAGCATGTGGGCGCAGGCGGTGATCGTGCGCGGATCGCCCATCATGTAGGTCAGGAGCTCGCGGAACAGGGAGTTGTAGTGTTCGTCCACCTCGTCGTCCTGGCTCCAGACGGCGAGCGCGCGCTCCAGGTCGGAGCGGGAATAGGCGTCGATCACGCTGGAGAGCCGGCCCAGCACCAGCTTGCCCATGCGCTCGATGGAGCGCGTGAGGGGGGTCAGGGGATCGCTTTCGATGATCACCAGGGTGCGCTTGGCGATGTTCTTGGCCAGGTCCCCGCAGCGTTCGAGGTTGTTGGCCACCTTCATCGCCGCGACGGCGCGGCGCAGGTCGTCGGCGACGGGCTGGCGAAGCGCGATCAGGCGGATGGTCTTGCGCTCGATGTCGCGCTCGGCCTCGTCGAGCTTGTCGTCGCGGATCACCACGGAGGCGGCAAGCTCCTGGTTGCGCTTGACCACGCCGCTCACGGCGTCGGCGACCTGGGCCTCGGTGAGCCCGCCCATGCGCACGCACTCGGCGGCCAGGCTGTTCAGCTCCTCCTCGTAGGACTTGACGATATGCTCGTTCATTCGCTTGGCCCCGACTTCCGACCTGGAGAGCGTCCGCCCACGCGCCCCTATGCTACAGTCTCATGACGCTTTGACGACGCCTTCCGGCGCGCCGGCCAGCGGAAAATAGGCCGTGAACGCACTGCCTTCACCCTCGGTGCTGGCGACGACCAGGCCGCCGCGGTGGCGGTTCATGATGTGCTTGACGATCGCCAGGCCCAGGCCGGTGCCGGACCGCGCCCCGCTCTTCTGCCCATCCACCCGATAGAAGCGCTCGGAGAGGCGCGGCAGGTTCTGCCTGGCGATGCCGGGGCCGAGGTCGGCGATCCGCAGCGCCGCATAGGACTCGCCCGACGGATCGGGGGCGACCAGCGACAGGCGCGGCACGACATCGCTCGCCACCCCCGCCGCGGCGGTGTCGCTGAGGCCGCTCTGCATCTCGATGCGGACCGAGGCGCCGTCCGGGGAATATTTGATGGCGTTGTCCAGGAGGTTCTGGACCACCTGGACGATCTGATCGCGTTCGCCGCGCACGGCGACTGTCGGGGCCGCGCAGGGCCGCCAGTCGAGCTTGACCCCGCGCTGCGCGCCCAGGGGCGCCGCGGCCTCCACCACCTCGCCGACCAGCAGACCCAGGTCCACCACGCCGCGCGGCGGCACGTGCTCGTCGAGCTCGATACGGCTGAGGGAGGTGAGGTCGGCGATCAGGCGGGCCATGCGATCGGCCTGGGCCTGCATGATCCCCAGGAACTTCTCGCGCGCCGCCGGGTCGTCGCGGGCATGGCCGCGCAGCGTCTCGATGAAGCCGGAGAGCGAGGCAAGCGGCGTGCGCAGCTCGTGGCTGGCGTTGGCCAGGAAGTCGACCCGGGTGCGCTCCACTCGCCGGACTTCGGTCTCGTCGTGGAAGGTGAGCAGAGCCAGGCGCGCCCCGTCTTCGCCAAGGCCGAGCGGGCGGGCGCGCACCCGCAGGCTGCGCGACTGGGCGCCGGTGGTCTCAAAGACCCCCTCGGCGTCGGCGTCGTCGAACAGCGCCCTGTCCACCGCGGCCAGCACCTCCGGGTCGCGGACGGCCGAGAGCAGCATCCCCTCCTCGGCCGTGATGCGCAGCAGTTCGCGCGCTGCGGCGTTGGCCAGGATGAATCGCCGGCCGGTCAGGTCGTCGCGCCGCGAGCCGGCGACCACCAGGATGGGGTCCGGCAGGGCGTCCACCAGGGTCGCATAGAGGCTGGGGTTGGCGGGCGGCAGGGCGATTCTCCGTTCCTGGGACCCTAGCATCCCCAGTCGCGTGACAGCTCGGTGACAGCGCCGCCCCTTGGCTGTGTTGGGAACCCGACCTTTGCTTTACCGTTCAGGGGACGTCACAAGGGGCGACCTTCCACCACGTCGAACGGATGACCGACAACCCAAGCCCAGATCAGGCCGGTGACGAGGCGTTGCAAGAGGCGCTCGAGCAGAAACGCGCGCTGCTGCACGAGGTCGATCACCGGGTGAAGAACAACCTGCAACTGATCGCCTCGCTGATCCTGCTGCAGACCCGGCGGACCAGCGACGAGACGGCGCGCACGGCGCTGAAGACCGTGCTGGAGCGGGTGACCGCGGTGGCCACCGTGCATCGCCGCCTCTTCCAGAACGATCCGCTGAACTTCGGCGTTGCGGATTTCGTGCGCGACCTGACGGGCGACCTCGCCGCCGCCGCCGGTCGCGACGACCTGGAGATCCAGCTCGACCTGGAGCATGTGGCCATTCCGGCGGCGTCGGCCGCGGCCTTCGCCCTGGTGGTCAATGAGCTCCTCGGCAACGCCCTGAAGCACGCCTTCCCGGCCGGCCGGCCGGGCCGCGTCCGCGTCGTCCTCGCCGACCGTGGCGACGCCTGCGTCCTGACCATCGCCGACGACGGCGTGGGCATGACCGGCCAGCCCGCCTTCGGCTCGACCATCGTCAAGCTCCTCTGCCAGCAGCTGCACGCGCAATTGGAGGTGGTCGACGCGCAACCCGGCGTGCGCGCGACAGTTACTGTTCCCATGATCTCCGAGCCGCTCGTCGCATGACCGCCGCCAACGCCCTGGACGTCCTGATCGTCGAGGACGAAGTGCTGCTCGCCGAGGAACTCGCGTTCCTGGTGCGGGAGGCGGGGCTGCGCCATGTGGGCCATGCGATGAGTTCGGCCGAGGCTGTCGCCCTGGCCTGCCAGCTGACCCCGGACCTGGCGCTGGTCGATGTGCACCTGAGGGACGGCCCCACCGGCGTCGAGGCCGCACGCCTGATCGTCGAGGACTGCGGGGCCGTGGTCCTGTTCATGACCGCCAACGTCAAGCGCCTGCCGGACGACTACGCCGGGGCTTGCGGTGTCATCGGCAAGCCCTATTCGGAGCGCGCCGTGACCACGGCGCTCGCCTATCTCGAGGTCTGCGTGCGCAAGGGCCGCGCGCCCGGGCCGCCACCGCTCGGCCTTTCCCTGGCGCCGCGATTCCGCGAGCTCTGGGGCGCGGGCCTCGCCGAGACGGGCTGAGGCTTGTCCAATCTCGTCGCCAACGGCGTGGGGGTGGTCGCCGCCCTCTGCTCGATGAGCAGTTTCGCCCCGCAGATCGCCAAGATCTGGCGCGACCGCGACGCCTCGGAAATCTCGCTGGCCATGTACCTGGTGACCGTGACCGGCTTTGCCCTCTGGAGCGGCTATGGCCTGCTCATCGGGAGCTGGCCGGTGACCGCGTCGAACCTGGTGTGCCTGGCGATGTCGGGGGCGGTCCTGGCGCTCAAGTGGCGGTTCAGCCGCGGGCCGTAGCGGCCGCCCACTAGCCATGCCGGACGGGCGGCCTTAAGGCTGCAGCGATTTCGCCGCCGGCGCGGGGGCGGTTTGGCTCTGAGTGGAAGCATGGACGAGCGTTTGGCCGCGGCGCAGGCGGCCCTGAAGGCGGGACGCGGGGCGGAAGCGACCGAACTCCTGATCCAGTTGGTCGACGCCGATCCCGACCAGCCCGCGCCGGTCTATCGGACCCTGCAACTGCAGCTCTACCATGCCAACCGCCTGGAGGAGGCCGCGATGCGCGGCGCGGCGGCGGTCAAGCGGCATCCCCGCGACGTCGAGCTGTTGAACCTCCTGGGCGTGACCTACCGCCGCCTGGCTCGCTATCCCGAAGCCCTGACGGCGCTGGACCAGGCCATCAAGCTCGCCCCCAGCGCCGCCTCGATACAGTCGAACCGCGGCAATGTGCTGCTCGACCTGGGCGATGGCGTCCGGGCCGAGGCGGTGTTCGCCAAGCTGGTGCGGGGCAATCCGCGCAGCGCCGAGTTCCAGCGCCAGCTCGGCCGGGCCCTCGTCAGGCAGGGCAAGCGGACCGCCGGCCTCACCCGCCTGCGCCAGGCGACCGTCCTGGACAAGAGCTTCATCGACGCCTGGCTGGACGTCGTCGGCCTGGAGAACGAGGCGCACAACACCACCGAGGCGCTCGCCACCCTCGACCGGGCGCTGGCGGCCAACCCCGACCACTACAAGCTGCTGGAGGCCCGCGCGATCGTCATGCGCCGCGCCCAGCAGACCCGCGCCGCCGAGGCCTACCTGCTGGGCCTGCTGCCGCGGTTCCAGGACGCGGCCTGGCTGCACGCCCAGATCGGCATGACCATCGCCGACTACGACCGCGACCGGGCCAACGTCCACTTCCGGCGGGCCGTCGAACTCGAGCCCGACAAGCTCGAGGCCCTGATGGTGCTGATCGAGAGCCTGGAGCGCACCCGCAGCGGCGACGAGGGCGCGAACATCGAGGAAGCCTACCAGCTGGCCCGGCGGGCGCTGACCTTCACGGTCGAAAATCCCGGCCACCTGAAGATCCTCAACGAGACCCTGATCCGGGTCTGCGCCTTCGACGAACTGCCGCAGATCGGCGACTTCAGGTCGCTGGGCCGCGCCTGGGCGACCACCAACCGCCACACCGCGCTCCTGAAGCAGCTGGCCCAAGTCCGCACGCTGGACGACCGCTACGAGCTCCTGGAGCAGCATCGGATCTGGGGACGCGCGGTCGAGGCCCAGGCCGCGCAGCGGCCCATCCGGCGGCCACCGCCGCGCGCCAGGGACGGCAAGATCCGCCTGGGCTTCCTGTCGTCGGACCTGCGGCTCCACCCGGTGGGCTATTTCGCCCTGCCGCTGTTCGAGCACGTCGATCCCACGCGCTTCGAGATCTACTGCTACTCGTTCTACCAGGGCGAACACGCCGACCAGATGCAGGAGTTCTTCGCGTCGAAGTCGACCGCCTATCGCTGGGAGCCGCAGATGGCCTCCCAGCCCGCGGCCCAGATGATCGCCGACGACCAGCTCGACTTCCTGATCGAGCTCGGCGGCTCGACGCACATGAACCGCCTGGACGTCATGGCCTATCGTCCGGCGCCGAAACAGGCGAGCTGGCTGGGCTATCCCCACTCGGCGGGATTGTCGGCCATCGACTACCTGATCACCGATCCCCACAACACCCCGCCGCGCCGCGACCTGCTGGTCGAGCAGCCGCTGATGATGCCGAAAAGCTGGATCGCGCTGGGCCGGATGGTGTTCTCCGACGCCCACGTCATCACCCCCGGCCTGCCGGAGGAGCGTCACGGCGTCCTGACCTTCGGGACCGCCAACAATCCGCACAAGTACAACCGCGACATGCTCGAGGTCTGGTCGCAGGTGCTGCGCGAGACCCCCGGCTCGCGCTTCATGTTCATCCGGCCCGAGGGCGGCTCGGAAACCTTCCGACGCAACCTGCTGGCCGAGTTCGAACGCTGCGGCGTGGCGGCCGAGCGCATCGTCTTCAGCACGATCCGCGGCGCGCACATGCCGTTCTACAACGAGGTCGACATCAGCCTCGACACCTTCCCCCTGACCGGCGGCACCACCACGACGGAGGCGCTGTGGATGGGCGTGCCGGTGGTGAGCCTGATCGGCGAGGCCTTCTACGAACGGCTGAGCGCCTCGATCCTGGCCAACTGCGGACTGGCCGACCTGGCGACCGACGACAAGGCCGAGTTCGTCCGGCTGGCCGTCGCCCTGGCCGCCGACCGGCCCCGCCGGCAGTCGCTGCGCGAGACCCTTCGCGGGCAGATCAAGTCCGGGCCGCTGGGCCAGACCCAGCAGTTCGCGAAGGATTTCTATGACCTCATCGCCCGCACCGTGGGGCCCGTGGCCTAGGACCCGCGTCCCGGGATCTGGCCCAGGTCCGCTGTCGGCCGGGAAGCCGATGACCGCCTTCGACCCGTTGCGGACATTCACTCAGATCTCGGAAATGCGCACTAGCGAGCGGAAGCATTGCTAAGCTGAGAGAGCCGCCAGGACGGTCGAGCATCTCCGGAGCGAAAATGCCCTTCGTGACAAGTCGCGGGAACCGAATCCACTACATGGTGGAGGGAACTGGGCCGCTAGTCATCTTGCTGCACGGTTTGCTCAGCGATGCCAGAAGTTGGAAGCGCTGGGGCGTCATCGAGACGCTGGTGGACGGCTACTGCGCGGCGAGCGTGGACTCTCTTGGCCACGGCCTGAGCGACAAGCCTTCGGACCACAACCTCTATGGCTTGGAGGAGAGAGCAGCCGATGTCCTCGCGGTTATGGATCACCTGGGTTTCGAGAAAGCTCACCTCGTCGGCTATTCAATGGGCGGCTGGCTTTCCGTCGGCGTTGCAAGACACCATCGCGACCGGCTGTCGTCCCTCGTGATTGGTGGCTGGGATGTCGTGCACGGGATCGAAGCAGGCCGTGCTCAAGCGACGCACGGAGTTTCGGACTTCAGGGATCAGATTGCCGATTTGCGTGTGACCGCTCCGGCCATGGTCAAATGGGTAACGGCGGAGATCGAGCCAGGGCTATGTGCCTGCTGGGACGCGCTCGCGGACGTTCGCGATGCGCGCGACGCCGTTGTCGAAGCAGGCGTTCCCGTCATGCTTTGGAGCGGACGCGATGACCTCAACTACGAACCGATGAAGGCGTTCGCAGCAGCCGAACGGATTCCGTTTCTATTGACTGACGGCGACCACGGCGGCGCAATTTGGCAGTTCGGACGGGAGAGCGGTGCAGGCATCCGACGATTCCTCGATGCGCAGCGAGCCGCCTGAGCGATCTACCGACTTCCGCTTCCCACCCACAGCGGACATCCGGCGAGTCCGCTCCGAAGCCTTACCTCCCCCGCGAAGCGGCGGGAGGGGGACCATCCGCCGAAGAGCGGATGGTGGAGGGGGCGAGCGCTGGCAGAGCCTTTCACGCGTCGCCGGCGCTGGGGCGGAGCGCAGATGCCGCTTTTTTCGCGGCGGACAAGCAGCACGTGAGGCTTGCCCCCTCCACCGCCGGCTCTTCGCTGCGCTTGGCCGACGGCCCCCCTCCCGCCGCTTCGCGGGGGAGGTAGTCGCTCCGCTTCCGCCCCCCGGCTGGATTGATCCCCCTGGCGCCGGCCGGTACCGTCCAGGCTCGAGTCCGCCACGGCAGCCACTCAATGACGCTTTCCTGTCTCTGCGGCCGCGTCCACGTCACCGTGGAAAGGCGGCCGGAGTACATCAACGATTGCAACTGCACGCTGTGCAGTAAGACAGGCGCGCGCTGGGGATATTTTCATCCTTCTGAAGTGAGCATCGACGGCCCGACAAAAGGATATTGCCGGGCGGACAAGGACGACCCGAATGCGGAAGTCCACTTCTGCGCGGAGTGCGGCGCGACGACCTATTTCGTCCTGACCGAAGGCGCGATCTCGAAGTTCGGGAACACGCTGATGGGCGTCAACATGGGGTTGGCGAATGAGCGTGATCTGCGGGGCGTCGAAGTCCGCTATCCCGACGGACAGGCCTGGTCCGGCAGCGGCGGCTTCACCTATGTCCGCGAGCCCCGGCTCATCGGTTGAGGCGTCGCGGGGGGATCACCGCCGCCCATCCACCCCGGCGATTCGGAGGTCCGCCTTCCGGCCGTGGGCGACGCCTGGCCAAGGCCGCCCACTCGCGACGATCGTTCCGGAGCCCACGACCTAGGCTCGGAAATACTCCTGCAGGAGGTCGTCCGGCCGCGGACGGAACACCAGGTCGCCGCCCTCGCCGGCGAACGCGATCATGCCGCGCGGCACGCGCCGGTTGATCACCCGCACGCCTTGCGAGATCACTGCATCGTCCTCGACCACGGCGCCCGCGGCGACCGCGCTGCCGGGATAGAGCACGACCCGCTCGCCGATCACCGGGATCTGGTCCTTGTGCCGCCCGACCGTGGCGTTCTGGTAGAGCACAAGGAAATTGCCGTAGGTCGCCTTGGCCAGCACGATGCCGAGGCTGTGGCCGATGTAGAAGACCTCCGGCATGGCGATCTCGTAGAACAGGTCGATGCCGTTGAACGCCTTGTTCATCAGGAAGAGCCGGGTCGGCGCCTCGGTGTCGCCGGACTGCGTCCAGATCGTATTGGCCAGGTAATACAGATAGATGGTGTGCTGCGAGGACTGCAGGACGTTGAACTCGTCCGGCCGCCAGGGCGCGCAGGCGTTGATGCAGCGGCAAAGCCGCTCGAGCGCCTCGTCGAGATGGGCGTCGACGAGCGCGCGGAACACGGCCTCGCGCCCGTCCGGCACGACCGCGACGCACTGCGCCACGGTGTAGGCCAAGAGGCTCTCGCGCGTATGGCCCCGCAGTCTCACCCGGTCAGACCCTCCAGATAGCGGCGCACCACATCCTTGACCGGTCGGGGCGTGACGCCAAGCGCCCTCAGCCGCCCGTTCTCGGCGCGCGGCGGGCCGGGCGGCGAGACGTCGCGGGAGAAGGTCACCCGCCAGCCGGCCTCGAGGAACAGGTTGGCGATCTCGCCATTGGCGACCAGCTCGCCGCTGGCCACGTTGACCACGCCCAGGGCAGGCTTCTCGGCCATAGCGATCAGCCCCGTCACCACGTCGTCGAGGTGGATGTAGTCGCGGACGATGTGCGGGCTGGAATCCAGTTGCAGGTCCCGCGTCCGGGCCGCCTCGACCAGCCATTGCGAGAGGAAGCCGGGCGCGTCCAGCTCCCAGTCGTAGACGTTGGAGAGACGGGCCACCGCGCCGCGTCCCTCGGCGCGGGTAAGCGCGATGTTCTCGCCCAGCGCCTTGGAGAGATCGTAGGTGCGGCGCGGGTCGGCGGGATCGAAGATCAGCGGCGAGGTCTCGTCCACCACCTCGGCGGCCTGGCCGTCGTAGAGCCGGGTGGAGGACAGGTAGATCAGCTGCTCGAACCGCCCGGCGCGGGCCATGGCGCTGACCAGGCTGGCGTGCGCCTCGACCGCGTCGAACGGCCGGCGATCGTAGTCGGCCGTCAGCCCCGCGCAGTAGAACACCACCCCCATGTCGCGGCCGAACAGGCTGGTGTCGCCCTTGGCCGGCGCGAAGACGTCCCAGCCTTCGGCGATCAGCCGCGCCTGCAGCCGGCGGCCGACGAAGCCGGTGGCGCCGACGATGGTGGCCAGGCCGGTCAAGCGCCCCTCTGCCCGATGCGCCGCGCCGGAACGCCGGCGTGGATCTCGTAGGCCGGCACTTCGCCGCGCACGACCGAGCCCGCGGCGATGACCGCGCCCTTGCGGATGACGGCGCCGTCCAGCACCACCACATTGGCGCCCAGCCAGGCGTCCTCCTCGATGACGATGCCGCCCTTCGAGGCCTGGAAGCCCTGGTCGCGGATCCGCCGCGTGGTGTCGGCGACCGCGTGGTTGGTGGGCGCCAGCGTGCAGTTGGCGGCGATCGCCACGGCGTCGCCGATCCTGACCCCGTTGCCGGTGTAGATCACCGTGCCGGAATTGATCGCGCAGTCGGCGCCGATGACCACGTCGCCCATGCCGCCGGCCGGCTTGATCTTCACGAAGGAGTCGATGACCGTCCGCGGGCCGATCTCGATCAGCGTGCCGCGGATCGAGTCCTCGATGTCCGCCAGGGCGGACACCTTCGCGGTGGGATCGATTTTCAGCATCCCGCGGCCCCTAAGCCCGCCATGGTTCAGGCTCGGTGGTCAGGGTAGGTTGCGTCGCGGGGCGAGATCAATGCCGGCGCCGCCGGCCAGGCGATGCCGAAGGCCGGGTCGTCCCAGCGGACCCCGGCCTCATGGCCAGGCTGGAAGCCTGGGCTGATCTGGTAGAGGACGTCGGTGTCCGGCTCGAGCGTCAGGAAGCCGTGGGCCACGCCTTCGGGGATCAGCAGCGCCCGCGCGTTCGCCGCCGACAGCTCCGCCGAGATCCAGCGCCGATAGGTCGGGCTGTCATCACGCAGGTCGAGGGCCACGTCGAACATCCGTCCACGGACGGCCCGCACCAGCTTGGTCTCGGCGTGCGGCGCGGGCTGGTAGTGCATCCCCCTGAGGGTGCCGAGGTGCGGGTTACGCGACAGGCTGGTCTGCGCCGGCTCGAAGGGATGGCCGGCGGCCGCGAATTCGTCCGGGCACTGCAGGCGCGCGAAGGCGCCGCGATCGTCCTCGCTGGGCTCGATCTCCACCAGGATGACGCCGGCGATCCCGGTCTCCGAGAACCGCATCAGTCCAGGACCCTCGTCTCCGGGGAGGCTGTGACGAAACGGCCGCCCCAGTCGCGGATGAAGGCCATCTGGCCCATGATCTCATCCTTGAGGTTCCATGGTAGGATCAAGAGGTCGTCGGGGCGGACCTCGCGCACGGCCTCTGGGCTGAGGATCGGCAGGTGGCTGCCGGGCAGGAAGCGGCCCTGCTTGGCGGGGCTGGCGTCGAACACCGCGGCGATATCGTCCGTGGTCGTCCCACAGTAGTTGAGGAAGGTATTGCCCTTGGCCGCCGCGCCATAGGCCGCGAGGCGCCGCCCAGCCGCCCTTTCCGACGCCAGGAACGCCCGGAAGCTGTCGCGCACCGCCTCCACGCGCGGCGCGAAGCCGGCGTAGGTCTCGATGCGGTCGAGACCCGCGGCCTGCTCCTCGTCGCGCAGGGCCGCCAGGGCGTCGGTCTCCTCGTGGCCGGAGCCCATGTGGCAGCAGAACAGCCGCAGCGACCCCCCATGGGTCACCAGTCGTTCGATATCGAACGGTCTGAGCCCGTTGGCCCGCAGAATCTGCTCCACGGCCAGCAGCGACAGGTAGGAGAAGTGCTCGTGGTAGATGGTGTCGAACTGCACCTTCTGGATCAGATTGAGCAGGTGCGGGAACTCGAAGGTCAACACGCCCTCGTCCTTCAGCACCTCGCCGAAGCCGGCCACGAAATCGCCGATGTCGGGCACGTGGGCCAACACGTTGTTGGCCGCCATCAGGTCGGCCCGGCGGCCCTGCGCGGCCAGCCCCTGGCCGGTCGCCCGGCCGAAGAACATCACCTCGGTCGGCACGCCGCGCGCGCGGGCGGCCTCGGCGGTGTTGGCGGTGGGTTCGATCCCCAGCACGGGAATGTCCATCGCCAGGAAATGCTGCAGCAGGTAGCCGTCGTTGCTGGCCACCTCGATCACCAGGGATTCGGGACCCAGTCCGAAGCGCTCGGTCATCGCCTGGGCGTAGCGGCGCGCGTGCTCCACCCAGCTGGTCGAATAGGAGGAGAAGTAGGCGTAGCCCGCGTCGAAGATGGCGTCGGCGGGCACCGCGTCGTCGGCCTGCACCAGGAAACACCGGTGGCAGACCCGCACGTGCAGGGGATAGGCGGCCTCCGTCCCCGCGGCGAGCTGCTCGGCCGTCAGGTAGCTGTTGGCCAGGGGCTGGCGGCCCAAGTCGAGGAAGGTGTGGGTGAGCGGCGTGCGGCAGAAGCGGCAGAGAGGGGCGGTCATGCGCCTGGGTCGTAGTCCACGATCTGGCGCCGGCACAAGGCCAGGGCGTCCTCGGCGTTCGCCTGGCGGCGGTACCAGTCCATAGTTAGCGCCACGGCCTGGGGCGCGTCATAGCGGCTTTCGAAGCCTAGCGTGCGGCGCGCCAGGCCCGCGTCGATGGCCAGCGACCTGGCCTCCAGCGACGCCGGATCGGGCTCGTGGCGCCACCGCTGGGCGCCCAGGGCCTCGACGCCGAGGGTGGCGAGCTCGCCGACCGTGACGTCGCGACCACCCGGCCGCGGACCGAAGTTCATCGCCCGGGGCGTCGCCGGATCGGCGGCCAGCGCCTGCAGGTAGATGAGGTAGCCCGCCACGCAGTCCAGCACATGCTGCCAGGGCCGGGTGGCCTCCGGATGGCGCAGCACCACGGGCTGCTGGCTCCGTGCGGCGCGGACGATGTCAGCGACGATGCGGTCCGCCGAGAAGTCGCCGCCGCCGATGACGTTGCCGCCGCGCGCCGTGGCGAGCGGGACGCCGCGGGGCTCGAAATAGCTCTTCGCGAAACTCTGGACGGCGATCTCCGTCGCGGCCTTGGAGGCGGAATAGGGATCCTTGCCGCCCAGCGGGTCCCCCTCCGCGAAGGCGCGTCCGGTCTCGGCGTTGGCGTAGACCTTGTCCGAGGTGATCGCGAGGATCGCGGCCAGGTCCGTTTGGCTTCGCAAGACCTGCAGCAGATGCACCGTGCCCATCACGTTGCTGGCGAAGGTGGCCACCGGGTCGGCGACCGCCGCGCGCACGAGCGGCTGGGCCGCCATATGTAGTACGAGATCGAACGAGTGGCCGGACAAGGCGCGCTCGACGGCGACGGGGTCCCGCAGGTCGGCGATCAGCGAGCGCGTCAGGTCCGCGACCGCCGCCAATTCGAAGAGGTTGGGATCCTGGTCCGGCGCGAGCGCCAGGCCGGTGACCTCCGCGCCCAGCGCGTTCAGCCAGATCGCCGCCCAGGACCCCTTGAAGCCGGTGTGGCCGGTGAGCAGGACCCGTTTGCCGCGCCAGAATCCGGGGTCTAGCGCCGCCACGGCGCCTCGCCCGAGGCCCACAGCGCCTCCAGGACGTTCTTGTCCCGAAGCGTATCCATCGGCGCCCAGAAGCCGTCGTGACGGAAGGCCATCAGCTGGTTGTCGTGGGCAAGACCCACCAGCGGCTCCTGTTCCCAGATCGTCTGGTCGCCCGCGATGCGGTCGATGACGCTGGGCTGCAGGACGAAGAAGCCACCATTGATCAGGCCGTTGTCGCCCGGCGGCTTTTCGATGAACCGCTGCACCTGGCCGTCGACGATCTCCAGGGCGCCGAACCGCCCGGGCGGCGAGACGGCGGTCACCGTCGCGTCATGACCATGCTGTGTGTGGAATTCCGCCAGCGCCTTGAGGTCGAGGTCGGCGACACCGTCGCTGTAGGTCAGGAAGAACGGCTGGTTCGGTTCGAGATACTGGGCCACGCGCTTCAGGCGCCCGCCGGTCATGGTCTCCGCCCCCGTGTCCACCAGCGTCACCTTCCAGGGCTCGTGGTTTGTCGCGTGGTACTCGATCCTGCCCTTGGCCAGGTCGACGGTCAGGTCGGCGTTGTGGAGCACGTAGTTGGAGAAGTACTCCTTGATGACGTAGCCCTTGTAGCCAAGGCAGACGATGAAGTCGTTGAAGCCGTAGTGCGAGAACAGCTTCATGATGTGCCAAAGGATCGGCCGGCCGCCGATCTCGATCATCGTCTTTGGCTTCAGATGGCTTTCTTCCGAGATGCGCGTGCCGAGGCCGCCCGCGAGGATCACCGTCTTCATCGTACCGCCTTGCGCCCCGCGCGTCTCGCGAACCCCCGCCGTCTTACATCGCCAACCCCTGCGGATGAAGCCCGATCAACCCGCCGGCAGGTAGCCATGGCGGATCATGAAGTCCCGTGACGCGGCCATGACGCCGTCGGGGTTGTGATCCATCAGGGTGTGGCCGCCGGCGATGCGGTGCGCCTCGACGAGCGGATGGGCGGCGTAGGCGGCGAAGTCCGCCTCGGTCAGCAGGCTGGGCTCATGGGGCGTCTTGCGTTCGGGAAGCAGCGGCTCGGTCCCCGCCAGCACCAGGGTGGGCGCCGAGATCCGGTCCAGGACCCAGGTGAACGGCTTGTCGAACAGCGCCTCCATCTCCGGCTCGATCGCGATGCCCTGGGCGCGAGCGGCCTGGATCGTGCGACGCAGGGGCCAGAGCTGGTCAGTGGAGAGCAGCGGCTCGACGGCGATCACCGCACGGGCCGGCAGGGACATTGCGACGATCGCGCCCAGGCTTTCGGCGATGATCAGCGGCGGCGTCGGAAAGGCCACGGCGAGCATCTCCCGAAGGCCGCCTATCCAGGCCTCGAGGGAGACCTCGGCAAGGGGCGGGAAGCCGCTGTGCCCGGGGAGGTGGACAAAACCGAGGTCGGGGATGCGGTCGCGCCACGCCCCCAGCTGGCCGGCGCGCCGCTTGAACCCATGGATCAGCAGGACGTTGGGCGTCTGCCGCTCCGCGGTCCAAAGCACATGGCCCTGCGCGGTCTTGACCCGATAGTTGGGCAAATCGATCTCCGGGCGGGCTGGCCGCAGCGTCTTTAAGCCGGACCGAGATTCGGCTTGCAAGCCCCATCGCGGCGCCCGATCCAGGGCCATGGCCGACGACCCTCGCGTCTCATTCATCGTGGCCGGCGTCCAGAAGGGCGGCACGACCGCGCTTTTCGACTACCTGGCCGACGCGCCGGGGATTTCCTGTTCGCGGGTGAAGGAGGTCCACTTCTTCGACGACGAGGCGCAGGCTTGGCCAAACCCGGACTACGAGGCCTACCACGCCCAATTCGCGGCCTTCGACGGGCGGCCACGCGGCGAGGCGACGCCGATCTACCTCTACTGGCCGAGCAGCCTGGAGCGCATCGCCGCCTACAATCCGGCCATGCGGCTGATCGTGGTCTTGCGCGATCCGGTTGAACGGGCCTGGTCCCACTGGCGGATGGAATATGCCCGCGGGGCCGAGTCGCGGCCGTTCGCCTGGTGCATCCGCCAGGGCCGCCAGCGGTTGTTCGACGCCGAGCCCTGGGGCTTCCACCGCGACCTGTCCTATGTCGAGCGGGGCTTCTACGGCGAGCAGATGGAGCGCCTGCTGGCCCTTTTCCCACGCGAGCAGGCGCTGGTGCTGCGCGCCGAGGACCTGCGCGGCGATCCCGCCGCGGCGCTGGCGCGCGTGCGCGACTTCCTGGGCGTAGGCCCCGCGCCGGCGCCGGCGCCGCGAGAGGCCAATGTCGGCCGCGACATGGACTACGGCGCCGAACTCGCGGCCGCCGACGTCGCCCATCTCCGAAGTGTCTACGCGCGCGACCAGCAACGGCTGGCGGACCTGACCGGCCTGCGCTTCGGTTGAGAGGCCACAGTTTGGTCGCCGGCCGCCGTAACGCTCCACGGTTAGCCGCCTTGTCCAAGGAGCCGCCATGCGCCGTCTTGCTCTCTTCGCCCTGGCCGCGGCCTTGACGCCCCTTGTCGGCCCGCGCGCCGGGCCGGAGGGGCCGAAACTGGCCTTTCCCCTGGCTTGCCAGATCGGCCGGACCTGCGAGGTGCAGAACTACGTCGACCGCGACCCGGGGCCGGGCGTGCTGGACTATCATTGCGGCCACAGGACCTATCAAGGGCACAGCGGCGTCGACATCCGGCTGCTCGACATGGCTCAGCAGCGCGCCGGCGTCGCGGTCCTGGCTGCGGCGGCGGGGCGGGTCGCCCGACTGCGCGACGGCGTGCAGGACATCTCCATCCGCGCCCCTGGCGCGCCGTCGGTCGCCGGGCAGGAGTGCGGCAACGGGGTTGTCGTCGATCATGGCGACGGCTGGGAAACCCAGTATTGCCACCTGGCGCGCGGCAGCGTCTCGGTGAAGGTGGGCGACGCGGTGGCCGTCGGCCAGCCGATCGCCCGGGTCGGCCTGTCGGGCGACACGGAGTTCCCGCACCTGCACCTGACCGTCCGCCATTCAGGCCAGACGGTCGATCCCTTCGCGCCGGCGCCGATGGCGACGGCCGCCTGCGCCGCCCAGCCGCCGCTGTGGACGGCCGACGCGGGCCGGCAGCTCGCCTATAAGCGAGGCGCGTTGCTGAACGCCGGTTTCGCCACGGCCGTCAGTTCCATGGACGCGGTCGAGGGTCGCACCATCGCCGAGCCGACGCCTGCGGCGCCGGCCATCGTGGCCTATGTCCGCGCAATCGGACTGGAAGCCGGCGACGTCGTCGAGCTGACCCTGCGCGGCCCCGACGGCAAGGTGCTGGCGACCGTGAGTCAGCCGGGGCTCGACCACGACAAGGCCCAGTGGCTCAGCCAAGTCGGCCGCAAGGCCCCCACCGGGGGGTGGCCGCAGGGAACCTACAGCGCCGAGGCGCAGGTGCATCGGGCCGGGGCGGTGGCGCTGGCGCGGCGCTGGCAGATGGCGCTCTGAGGCCCGGCCGGGCACACATCAGAAACGTTGAACCAGACGTGATGTGGCGAAGCTTCCGTCCGATAGGGCTTTGATGTAGGCTGCTTTTTGTCAGCCTAGCTCTCCATGGCTGTGTCGCTTTGGCCGGCCGGCGGATCGCAAGATCCGCCGGCCGGCCTTCGCATTTCCGGGCCGCGCGAGAGCCCGCGGCGCCCGACCCAGCAGCATCACATCAGGATCGGAGACGCCGCGCCGATGCGGCTGCCGTGCGGCGCGCGCACTCGGCCAAAACCCGCCGGCCATCGGCGCAAAAGAAAAGGGCCGCCCCGAAGGGCGGCCCCAGACTTGATCATCAGAGCCGAAGCTTAGGTGATGTTCGAGAAGTCGATATCGTTCAGGGTCTTGCCGACCAGGGTGACGGCATCGTCCGTGTTGTCGATCACATGGTCGTGGTTCGTGTCGGCGAACACGATCACATCGGTCCCGACCTGCACCGCCACGTAGACACCCACGCCGCCACCGATCAGGTGGTTGTTGGCCTGGGTGACCGCGTCGGTGAAGTCAGTCGCCGTGGTCTCGGTGTAGTTGGCGGTCGAACCCGCGCCGAGGGAGGTCGCCACACCGCTCACAAGACGCGTGAAGTGCAGGGAGTCGGTGGTCGCCCAGTCACGGATTTGGTCGATGCCACTTGCAACATTGTTCGCACCCAGGACCGAAGCCGCGGTCGCTGGCGAGTCACCTGCAGCGAAGATGAACTTGTCGTTGCCGCCGCCGCCGGACAGGACATCGGTGCCCGTGCCGCCGGTGATGTTGTCGTTGCCGAGGCCACCGGTGATGGTGTCGGCTCCAGCGCCGCCGGCGATGGCGTCGTTGCCGTCACCGCCGTCGAGGCTGTCGGCCCCGCCGCCGCCGAGCAGGGTGTCACTGCCGATACCCCCGGTCTCGGTTTGAGCGCCTGCCGCCAGCGAACCGTCCAGGCTGTCGTCACCGGCGCCGCCGTCGAGCTTGTCAGCGCCGTGGCCGGCCGCGACCGTGACCGTGTCATCCCCAGCGCCGCCGGTGACCGTGTCTTTGTCGTTCGCCGTGGTGCCGGTCAGTACGAAGGTGTCGTCGCCGTTGCCGCCATCGAGCGAGTTCTTGCCACCGGCGTCGGTGATGGCGTCGTTGCCGTCGCCACCCGCGACGGTGTCGGCGCCCACACCGGTCAGGATCGTGTCGTTGCCGGTTCCGCCATCGACATTAGCGTTCACCGTCCCGACCGTGAGGTTGATCGAGTCGTTGCCGTCTTCGCCCTTCACGGTCCAGGTGCCAGTGGCCCCCGCGGCGCTCGCAATGCTGTCATTGCCGAGGTTGCCGTTGATGAAGTCAGCGCCGGAGCCGGAGTCGGTGATCGTGTCGTTGCCTTGACCGCCCAGCATGGTGTCCGCACCGCTCGACGAGGACGACAGGGCGTCGTTACCCGCGTTGCCGGTGAGGATCGACGCGCCCGTGCCGGACGTACTCACGACATCGTCGCCATTGCCGCCGGTCAGGCTGTCGCTGCCGCCACCGCTGGAGATGATGTCGTCGCCGTTACCGCCGTCGATGGCGTCATTGCCAGTACCGCCGAGCAGGCTGTCGTTGCCGTCTTCCCCGAAGATCTGGTCGTTGCCGCCGCCGGCCGCCACGGTGTCATTGCCGAGGTTGCCGTTCAGGAAGTCGTTGCCGGCGCTGCCGGTGATGTTGTCGTTGCCCTGACCGCCCAGCATCGTATTGCCGCTGGACGTGCTGTCGGAGCCACCGGCGGTGATGGTGTCGTCGCCGAGGTTGCCCTGGGCGAAGTTGTTGACGCCGCCGCCGACGTCGATCTTGTCGTTGCCCTGGCCGCCGAAGATCGTGTCACTGCCGTCCCCGGGCGCGGTCGACGTGTCGGCGCCGAGAACGCCGCCGCTCAGGTTGTCATTGCCTTGGTTGCCTTGCAGCAGGTCGTTGCCGTTGCCGCCGTTCAAGGTGTCGTCACCGCCACCACCGAACATGCCGTCGTTGTTCACCGTGGTGTTGGGCGTGCTATCGCCGGCTACGGCGTCGCCGACCACCAGGTTGGAGCCGTCCTGGAAGATGAGGGTGCCGTTTGTGCCTTCGCCCTCGCCGTAGATGCCGGTGCCGAAGGTAACCGCCTTGCCATCGGCGTTGTCGATCAGCGTGACCGACGGCGGCGTCAGCGGCGTGCCGGCGTTGTAGATCACCGTCATCTTCGCACCCGAAGACGTCGGGTTGCCGAAGACCAGGGTGTCCGACGCAGCGCTATAGGTCAGCGCCTGCGCCGCCGTGATCGTCTCGAATAGGTAGGTAGTCATTTATCTCTCCAGTCTGTGTCACACGGACCCCCGGCACGCCTGACCCCCATCCCCGATGGAGCAGTCCCGACGGTCCATTTATCCCAAGCGCCATAGCATGGCTGCGGCGAAGGTTAAACGAGCCCGAGGGAAGACGTATCGGAAGCCCGCCATTTGCGCAACAGCAAAAAGGCCGCGGAATCCTTCCACTTAGCCCCTGTTGCCGAGACGCTTCTATTGGTCGTGGAGCGCCCCGCGAAGGCTGTCCGTGATGGGCGAGATGAGCGATCCCATGACCGTCCGTTCGCCGCTCACGATCTGCGCCGAAACCGGCATGCCGGGCGTGATCTGGGCGCTGCGCTTCAGCTTCGTCAGCTCTTTCGCATCGACCCGCAGATCGGCGCGATAGAAGGCCGCGCCGGTCTTCTCATTGACCAGCTTGTCGGGGGAAACCATCACCACCTTGGCCGAAAGCGGACTGTTCCAGCGCTGGTTGAGGCCGGTGAACCGCACCTTCGCGTCCATGCCCACGTGGACCTTCTCGATATCCTGGGGCTGGATCATCGTGCTGACGATGATCGGGGCGTTGGCGGGCACGACGTCCATCAGGACCTCGCCCGGATTGGTGACGCCGCCCACGGTGAACTGGGTGAGATTGAAGACGTAGCCGTCCACCGGCGCGCGCACGACCGTTTGGCCCAGCATCTCGCGCGTGGCGGTGAGTCGCGGCGCGGTGTCGGCGATCTTCGTCTGGGTGTCGCGCAACCCCTCGGCCGCCTGGCTTTCGCGGGTGTCTCGGTTGGCCGCCATCTGCATGCGCGTCTCGCCCATCTGCTGATGCAGACGCGCGATGTCGGAGAGCAACGAGCCCTTGCGGCCCGAGAGATCGGCGATTTGGGCCTGAAGGCGCAAGATCAGCGGTTTTGGCGCGTAACCCTTGTCGTAGAGCGTCTGATAGCCGGACATCTGCTCCTGGGTGAGCTTGATCTGTTCGTCGACCGACTTGACCTGTGTCTGTTGCCCTTCGATCTGGCTCTGCAGCTGGTCGAGGCGCTGGGTCAGCACCGAATTCTGACTCTGGAACAGTTGTTCGCGGGTGGTGAAGAGGAACTGCTGGTCGCGAATCATCCCGGCGACCCGAGAATCGGACATGCGGGCGAGGAGTTCGGCCGGGAACTCGGGCGCGGGCTTGCCGGTCGCCTCGGCGGTCATGCGGGCGGCCTGGGCCTGCAGGCTGTCGTACTGGTTCTGCATCACGTCGTAGGAGGCTCGCGCCTCGACGTCGTTGTAGAGGATCATGGGCTGGCCGGCGCGGACATGCTGGCCTTCCTGGACCAGGATCTGCCGGACCGTGCCGCTTTCCTTGTGCCGGATCGTCTTCTTGTTGGACTCCACCCGCACTTCGCCCTGGGCGGTGATGCCGGTGGCCAACGGGCTAAGCGAGGCCCAGAGCCCCAGGCCGACGACCAGGACCGCGATGATGGTCCCGCCCACGACCATGGGCCGGCGCAGGCGGCGCTGAAGCGCCGGATCGATCGGCGCCAGTTCGTCGCCGCCGAACGTCGGCGCGACGTAGGACGAGCGGACGGGCGTAAGGTCGAGTTTCATCGTCCGGCCTCCACGGCGCGGACTTCCGTCGGCTTCATCAGTCGGTTCATCACCTGATCCCGTGGGCCGAACAGTTCGATCCGGCCTTCACGCAGCACGAGCATCTTGTCGGCGGCGCGGAATACGCTGGGCTTGTGCGAGATGATCACCACCGTCGCACCATTGGTCTTCATGGCGTCGATGGCCTTGAGGAGGGCGTCTTCGCCTTCGGCGTCCAGGCTGGCGTTGGGCTCGTCCAGGACGATGAAGGCCGGATTGCCGAGCATGGTGCGGGCCAGGCCCACGCGCTGGCGCTGACCGGCTGAAAGGGTGTGGCCGCCATCGCCGACTTCGGTCTCATAGCCCTTGGGCAGGCGCAGGATCAGCTCGTGCACGCCGGCCAGCTGGGCCGCGGTGACGACTTCCTCGTCGCTGACGTCGCCGCGGAAGCGCGCGATGTTGTCGCGAATCGATCCGGCGAAGAGCTCCGTGTCCTGCGGCAGGTAGCCCACGTGGCGGCCGAAATCGGCGCGGTCCCAGCTGAACACGTCGGCGCCGTCCAGGCGCACGACGCCGTTGATCGGCCGCCAGATGCCGACCAGCATCCGCGCCAGCGTCGACTTGCCGGCGCCCGAGGGGCCGATCACGCCGAGCGTCTCGCCGGCTTCGACGATGAAATTGATGTTCGCAAGCAGCAGCTTAGGCGCGCCCTGGGGCGCGAAATTGAGGGATTCGACGGTCAGCCGGCCCTTGGGCCGCGGCAGCGAGGTCGCCGCCGACGCCGGCTCGGCCTTGGACAGGAGCGTCATCAGCCGACCGTGGGCGCGGACCATGTTGTTCAACGGATCCCACGAGGCCACGATCTTCTCGATCGGCGCGAGCGCGCGGCTGGCCAGGATCATGTTCGCGAACAGCATGCCCTGGTGGATCTTGGCCTTCAGGATCAGGTAGGCGCCGAGCGCGATGATCAGCACCTGGATGCCCATCCGCACCGCCTTGATGATGTCGGTGAAGGTGTTGGAGATCTCGGACGCCGAGGCGCCGCGTTCGATGGCGACGGCGCGGTGGCCGGCCCACGACGCGCCGAGCGTCGGCAGCATGCCCATGGCGCGGACCACCTCGCCGTTGCGCAGCGCCGCATCCGTGAAGGCGTAGCTGCGCAGCTGGCCGTCGCTGGCGTCCTTCTGTACGGGCCGGATCATCCGCTCCTGCACCAGGGCGAGCCCGAGCAGCACCAGCGCCCCAACGGTGGTCAGGACGCCGACCGAAGGATCGATGAGATATAGGGCGATCACGAAGACCGGGATCCACGGGACGTCGAAGAACACGGCCGCCGCCGCGCCGGTCAGCGTCTGCCGGAACTGGTCGAGGTCGCGCAGCGCCTGGGCCCGCCCGCCGGGATCGCCGCGCAGGGAGGCGTCGAACAGCGCCGAGAACACCTTGCCCGACACCCGCTGGTCGAGGAGCACGCCGTAGTTGATCAGGATCCGGGCGCGGAAGTCGTCGATCGCGCTGGACACGGCGAAGCAGAACAGGGTGATCGCGGTCAGCACCACCAGGGTCGGGATGTTTTGGCTGATCAGAACCCGTCCATAGACCTGATAGGTGTACAGCGGCAGCGCCAGATACATCAGGTTCGAGAAGAAGCTGAAAGAGGCCGCGACCGCGAACGGGTGCCGCGCATCGTTCAACGTGCGGGTCAGCACATTGTCCGGCTGATTCGTGAGGAAGCTGAATATCTTCATGCGCGCCGAGTGATCGCCTGTCCGTGCCGCCAAAGGGTTAAGAAGGCAGCCTAAAAGGGTGAACGCGGGCCGACGATCGTCGTTCGGCCGTGATCTGGCCCGGAACGCCCGGAGCGCGCGGAGAGATGCTTCCGGCCCCTGTCGATGTCAATGCCGCGCCCCCGACAGCCAGGATGACCCGTGCTAGAATCCGCTCGGGCGCGCAGCATGGCGGCGCCAGCGCCGAGGTCTTGGATGTCTAGGGTCGCCATTGTCGGGAGCTGCATAACCCGTGATCTGTGGCGGTTCCGTGGCGCGGCGGTGTCGGAACCCGCGCCCGGTCCGCCGGCCGACCTGCTTTACGTCTCGCGGACCAGCCTTCCGAGCCTTTTTGCCACACCTCTCGCCGGCTTCCGGCCGGCCGTGGGCCCGCCGGCGGGCCTGAAGGCGCAACCGCACCGGGCCGTGGTCGCCGACCTCGCCAAGACTGCGCTGGCCAGTCTTGTGGCGTTTCGCCCCACCCACCTGATCTTCGACTTCATCGACGAGCGGTTCGACCTTCTGTCGGCCGGTGGAACCCTCGTCACCGACAGCTGGGAACTCGAGGCGAGCGGCTATCGCCGCCAGCCGGCCTTCCGCGACGCGCGGCGGATCGCGCGCCTCTCGCCGGCCTGCGAGCGCCTCTGGCTGGACGCAGCCGCGGAGATGGCCGCCTTCGTCCGCGCGACGCCGCTCGCCCAGTCGCGGCTCATCCTGCACTCGGCCCGGTGGGCCAATCGCCGGCGCACGGCCCAGGGTCGCGAGGCCGCGATGGGCGTGGTGGAGATCCTGCCGGGCCGGGCCGCGGACATCGACCGCCACAACGCCCTGCTCGCCCGCTACGAGGCCGCCTTCGCCGAGCTGATGCCGCCGCTCGCCCGTATCGAGGCTCCGGCCCGGCGGCTGGCCGACGACCGGCATCTGTGGGGCCTCAGCCCGTTCCACTATGTGCCGGCCTATTACGAGGAGATCTGGGGCCAACTCGCCGAGCTGGGCGTGCGCGCTCCGGCGGCGTCGAGGGCGGGCGCCTAGAGCACGATGGGGTCAGGTTGAATCACCTGACCGTTGAATCGTGCTCTAGAAGCAACCGTTTAGAGCCTGATGAACTCAGGTCGCTGCGACCTGAGTTCATCAGGCTCTAGGACCGCTTGGCCTTGCGGGCCCAGTGCTCCAGGGGCGTCATGCCCCGCGCGACCAGCTCCGGGCTCTGCGCCAGATAGGCCGCGGTGGGGAAGCCCGGCCGCGGCTCGGCCACGCACCACGCGCCGCCCTGCAGGTAGTCGACCAGCGGATTGGCGGCCGGATCGAGGCCCTCGCCGCGCGCGGCGACGTAGTGGGCGGTGTCGAACCATGGGCTGGGATTGCGCCCCTCGGCCGCACCACTGCCGAGGAAATGGGCGAGCGGCTCCACGCCGGCCGCGGCGATGTCCTCGTACTGCTCGAGGTACCAGCGCGGATCGAACAGCGGGTGCGGCGTCAGGCCGTCGCGCCAGCCCTGGGTCACATAGTGCGCCAGCGGCGGGATCTCGGACGCCTGCCTCGGCGTCTGGCGGCGATACCAGGCCGGGTCGAACAGCGGGTGTGGCGAAAGGCCGTCGCGCCAGCCCTGGCGAAGGTAGTGCGATACGGGGTCCTCGCCGGCGGCGATGTCGGGGCCCTGGCCGGCATAGTGGTCCACGTCGAAAAGCGGGTGCGGATCGCGGCCCCGCCAGGCCCCGACATGCAGGAAGTGGGCGAGCGGCGAGGCCGCGCCCAGGTCCGCGGCGTTGCGCGCCCGGTAGTAGGTCGGGTCGAACAACGGATGCGGGCTCAGGTCGACCGCCGCGCCGCGCGCCAGGTAGTGGATCAGCGGCGCGCGTCCGTACGCCGCCGCCTCGGGGTGGTTCGCGAGATACCAGGCCTGGTCGAACAGGGCGTGGGGCGCGGCCATCGGGTCGGCGCGGCGGCGCACATAGGCGGTGATCTCGCTCAGGTCGGCGCCACGCCACAGACCGCTGTCGGCGATCAGCCGGGTCTCGCCGGAGACGCCCAGCCGCAGGAGGATCCGCCGCCAGGCCGCCCCCGGCGGTTGCGGCGGCGTTCCGGCGCGAGAGGCCAGGCGCGCGGCCACGGCGCGCCGGCCGCGCGCCTCCGCCTCGGCGCGGGCCTTCAGCGCCTCGCCGAGCGCCAGGGTCAGTTCGCTGCGGGTCAGCGCCTCGCGAACCTGGGCGTCGTGGACCAGGCCATGGGCCAGGACCAGGTCGGCGCGCAGGCCCGCCACCGTCGTCGCCACGGCGGCGGCCTTGCGGGCGAGCCCCGGGAGGGGCGCATCGGCGGGTTTCGCCTTGGCGGCTTTCTGAGGCGCGACGGTCTTGGCCATGGGGGTTGTCTCGGGTGCGGGCCGGAGCCTGTCAAGGCGGGGGCTAGAAGCCCTCGCGCTCCAGCCATTGCGCATAGCCGCCCTCGCCCGCCGCGAAGGGGTCCGGGAAGGCGGCCTGGAGGTCGCCGCGCTGGCGGTAGATCAGGCGGTGCGCCTTCTCGATCGGCCTTCCGTCGGAATAGGCGCCGTAGGCCCACCAACCCGCGGGGATGGCCGCGTCGGTGGCCTTGGTCACCTGGCGCTTGTACCAGCTCCAGACCTCGTAGACCGGGAAGTTGGTCGCGCCATATTTCCTGGTCATGGCGTCGCCCATGGCGCCCAGCTTGGTGAAATGCCAGAAGCGCAGCGGCGCCCCGTTGACGGTGACCTGGCCGTCCTTCTGCACCGCCACGGTGCGCGTGCTGAGGTTCCAGCTGGCGACATTGTAGCCCGGATCCCGGACCACCTTGACCTTGTCGAAGAGCGCCGGGACATGGTCGCACCACCGCTGGTCGACGAAGAGGCCGGCCGGCATGTCGTCGTAACACCAGTCGAGCAGGCGGTCGTTCCACCACCTGGCGAAACGGGCGCCTTCGCCCGTCGTGCGGATGGCCACGAACCCGAGGTTGAAGATGCCCGTCCGCGAGGCCGATAGGTCGTTGTCCGCAATGGCTTCCGCCGTCACGTTGGGATCCACCAGGTGCGGGGTGAGCAGGATGTCGTGATCTTCCAGCCACGCCTCCAGGGGCTCGAGGCTGCCGAACAGGGCGGTGTCCGGATCGAGATAGATCACCGCGTCCGCGCCCGAGCCGCAGGCCTGGTGGATGAAGGGCCCCTTCACCGCCGTGCAGACCTCGACCACGTCGTGCTTGAAGAGCCAGGCCGGGAAATCGGGGATGCCCAGGTCCTGGGCCCAGACCACGCGGTCGAAGGGCTCCCTGCCGGGATTGAACCGGAAGCTGGCCGGCGGCTGGTCGGTGATCAGCGCCACCAGCTCCCAGTCCGGGTGGAAACGGCGCACCGTCTGGAACAGCACGCGCGCGCGGTTCAGGTAGGAGAAGGTGAAGCTGGAATAGCAGAGGACCCTCACGCCGCGCCCTCCAGGAGGTCGACGGTGAGCGCGCTGAACGCCAGGTCGTACAACATCGGCCGGCGGGCCGCGCGCGCCAGGGCCGCCACCTCGCCGGTCTCGAACGCGCGGCCTAGGGCGTCCTCGTCGGCCATGACGACGCCATGGCCTTCGGCCTCCACGAAGGCCGCCACATTGCCGCTGTCCGGGCCGGTGATCACCGCCGCCCCCGCCGCCACCGCTTCATAGGCCGTGAACGAGAAGGTCTCGCGGCAGAGCGGCCAGATCAGCACCGCGTCGGCTTCATGTGTGGCGATGGCCTCCTGCATGGCCAGCGGCGCGTCGTCGGTGACCGTGACCTTGTGGAACTCGATGGGCGAGCCGGCCGGCGCACGGCCGCCCAGATGCAGGAAATGATAGCGCGGATCGTCCGCGTGCCTGGCGGCGAGGTCGCGGAAGACCTCCCAGCCCTTGTGCGCGGCCGGCATGCCCGCATAGGCGATTCGGAGCGGCCGGCCGGCCGGCGTCGCGGGCGCGGCCTGGCGCTCCACCAGGCGCGCATGCGGCAGGACGACCTCGCGGGCCGCCGGATAGGCGGCGCTGGCCTTCCAGAGGTCCAGGGTCGGCTGCGAGGGGCTGATCACGGTCAGCGACAGGCGCACGAAGAGGCGCTCGTGCTCGGCCATGTGCCGCGCGCGCCAGGGGCCATAGACGCAGATGCCGCAGGCCGCGCTCTCCGGCGGCGGGGCCGAACAGTCCTCCACGTCGTTGCGCAGCAGGTGGTAGCCGGCGCAGAGGCTGGCGAAGTCGTGCAGCCAGAAGAAGCCCGCCTTCAGGCCCGCCGCCGCGAGGATCTCGACGGTCTCGCCGGCGCTATGGCCCAGGAGGCTGTGGATCGCGAAGCTCCGACGGCCGGCTTTCGCCGCGCGGGCGGCTTTCCCCAGCGCGCTGACGATCGTCTTCGGCGCGAAGACGCCCGCGGCCTCGCCGTTCAGAACCACGCCCAGGTGGCCGGGCTCGCTGCGGACCCTGACCACCGGCCAGGGCTTGGCGGGATAGAGATGCAGGTGGTCGTACCCGAGGGCCGCGATCCGCGCGCCCTCGCGCTGCAGGCAAAGCTGCACCCCGCCGGTGTTGGCCGTGTAGTCGTCGTGGCTGAAGGTGATGTGGAGGTCGGCGAGCCCGGTCCGGCTGGCGGCGAGCGCCTTGGCCAGGCTGGCCGCGGTCCCGAGCTTCAGCCGCGCCGAGGCTCGCGCGACGGCGGCCACCCTGGCGTCCAGCGGCACCAGGCGCTTGATGATCTCGTAGCGGAACCCCAGCTCGGTCCGCCCGGCGCGGCCCTCGGCGCGCCCGGCGCTGAGGTAGTGGATGAAGGGGTTGACGTCGGCCGCCGCGATGTCGGGATAGTTCTCGAGATAGTCCCGGACCGAGAAGGCCGCGTTGGGATCGCGTCCCTCGCGCCAGCCCGAAGCCAGGAAGTGGTCCAGCGGGTCGGCGCGGTTCCTGGCCACGTCGAGATTGGACGCCAGGTAGAAGGCGGCGTCGAACTCCTGCGCCGCCAGCATCCGCTCGCGATAGCGGACCGCCGCCTCGTCGGCCACCGAATCGGCCAGCTGGCCCTCGCCGATCAGCGCCTCGAAGCCCCAGGCCGGCGCCTCGCCGCGTCGCGCGCGGCGCAGCAGGTAGTCGTCGGCGAGGGCGGAGCGGACGACCGTGCGCCCCTCATAGCGGCCGACGGTCAGATAGTGGTGCAGCGGGTTCCAGCCGGCCTTGACCAGTTCGGGATAGGCCTCGGCGTAGGCCCGGGTGGAGAACCAGGGCGCGGGATCGCGATCTTCGCGCCAGCCGCTCGTCAGGTAGTGGCCGATGGGGTCGCGCCCGCCGTCCGCGAGGTCCGGATTGACGGCGCGGTAGAAGGCGCCGTCGAAGGCGGTGGAGATGACCCGATAGACCTCATGGGCGGATGCGCTGGGTCGGGCCAGGACGGCCATGCGTCGTAAAATCCTGTGCGGCGGCTAGGGCTCTGTGCAACAGAAGGGGCAGGCGATCAACCGGGCGAGGGCCTTGCGAGACGATCCCCTCGCCCCTAGACGCAGGGCCTCATCAGGGTTGCGACCGGACCGTCCATGACCACCGCCAAGGCCGCGAATTCGGGCGCCGCAGCGCCGCCCCGCACCGCCTACCTGGTTCTCGGCATGCACCGCTCGGGCACCTCGGCGGTGACCCAGATGCTGGCGCTGGCCGGCGCGGCGCTCCCCCAGAACGTGATGGGCGGCGACGAGCACAACGCCAAGGGCTACTTCGAGCCCTGGAAGATCGCCATGTTCAACGATGCGCGGCTGCGGGCCGGCGGTGCGGCCTGGGACGACATCTTCGCCTTTCCCTATCGGCCGCTGGACACCAGGGCCGAGCGCCAGTGGCTGAACCGCGCCGCGGCCCTGTTCGAAGAGGAATATGGCCAAGCCCGCCATCCCCTGCTGAAGGACCCGCGCGTCACCGTCCTGATGCCCTTCTGGCGCGCCGTGCTGACCGAACTGGACGTGGCCGCGCGCTGCGTGATCCCGGTGCGCCATCCGCTGGCCGTGGCCGGGTCCCTGGCCCGGCGCAACGGTTTTGCGCCCGAGAAGTCGGTGCTCGTCTGGACGGCCTATATGCTGGCCGCCGAGGCCTACACCCGCGACCTGCCGCGCGCCTTCGTCAGCTACGACCGCCTGCTCTCCGACTGGCGGGCCGAGGCTGCGCGCATCGCGGCCGCGCACGGCGCGCCCCTGCCGAACCTCACCGAGGCCGCCGGCAAGGCCATCGACCGGTTCCTGACGCCTGAGCTGCGCCACAATGACGCCGAGGACGGCCTGAAGGACCTCGGTTGGGCGGGCGCGCTCTGCGGTCAGGTGCTGGCCTGGTTCGAGGCCGCAGCGGCCGGCGCCGCGCCGGGTCCCGCCGCCCTCGACAAGGCCGCCCGCGAGCTGGCGCGGCGCGCCCAGGAGATCGGCGTCCTGGTTTCGCCGGCGACGCGGGACCTGGACGAGGCCCGCGCCGAGCTCCTCGACCTTCGCCAGCGCCTGGAGTTCGAGCGGAGCGAGGCCAAACGCCTGCAGACCGAATTGGACGCCCTGCGTCGCGACGCGGTCGAGGCGTCCGCCCGGCTCGACGCCATCCTGGCCGACGGCTGAGCCGGCCGGCGTGGCCACCCAGCCCAACGACCCCGCGGCGCTGATCGAACGCCGCCTCGCGGCCCAGGCCGAGCGGCTGCGGCTCGGCGAGGACCGCTGGACGCGCTTCCAGGCCGCCAACCGGGCCCGCTACGCCGGCCGACCGGCGAAGCGGTTCTCCCGGGAGCTGGGCCGCGTGATGGCGCGCGCTAAGACACCCGGTCGCGTCCTGCTGTTGCGACGCTCCGGCCTTTGGGAGCCGGACCTGGGCGTGAGCCTCGGCTCGACGCCCGGCCCCACGTCCCTGCTCGGCGACTACGTCCGCGCCGGCCCCGACCCCGCGGCCCAGCCCCGCGCCCTCTTCGACCAGAGCTGGTACCTGGGAACCGCACCCGCCCTGGCCGGCAGCCGGTGGCCGCCGCTTGCGCACTACCTGGTGGTGGGCGACGGCCATAACCTCAGCCCCCACCCGCTGTTCGACGCGCCCGCCTACCGCGCCCGGCACGGCGCGCGCATGAGCACTGGCCGGATGACGGCCCTGGAGCACTTCCTGTTCGAAGGCGCTGCGGAGGGCGCCAATCCACACCCGCTGTTCGACCTGCGCTTCTATGTCGGTCAGTCCGACGAACTGGCCGAGACCGGCGAGAACCCGCTGATCCACTATCTGCGCTCCGGCTGGCGGGAGGGGCTCGAGCCGCACCCTCTGTTCGCCGGCGCCTGGTACCTGGAGCGGAACCCGGAAGCCCAGTCCGCCGGGATCGCGCCCCTGCTGGACTATGTCACCAAGGGCGCCGCCGAGGGGCTCGACCCGCACCCGCTGTTCGACATCGCCTACTATCGCCGGCAGCGCCAGGGCGGGGTTCGCGGCGAGCCGCTGACCGATTTCCTGACCGGCGGCGCCCGAGGCCTGCGGAGCCCCACGCCGCTTTTCCGGCCCGCCTACTACCTGGAGCAGACCGGCGACCGGCCGCAGGCCACCGCCAATCCGCTGCTGCACTATCTGCGCCAGGGCGCCTACGAGGGCCTGTGGCCCGCGCCGGACTTCGACGAGGCCGGCTATCTCGCCGCCCACCCGGACACCGCCGCCTCGCCGCTGAGCGGGCTGGAGCACTGGGCCCGCGAGCGGACCGAACGTCCGCCGCTCGGGACGGCCAGCGGCCGCGCGGTGTCCGCCGAGGCCCTGTTCGGGGACCTGCGCCGCGCCGCCGACCCCGATTCCGAGGCCTACGACAGCCCCGCCTACGAGACCCTGCGCCGCCCGCGCGCCGGGACGTCCGCGCGCGAGCCTGTGCAGGTGATCGCCTTCCGCCGCAGCACGGCGCCCGACTGGGTGGCCGTCGCCCGGTCGCTGCCGAACTATCGCGGCCAGTTGCAGCCGCGCCTGCCGGCCGACGGCTTCACCGATCCGGCCGATCCGGTCGTCGTGGCGCGCGACGTGGCGCTGGCCCGGCGTTATGGCCTGGGCGGCTTCTGCCACGACGTGGCGAGCGCCGGCGACGTCGTATCGATCGCGGGCTCGGCCTTCCCGTTCTGCCTGGCCTGGAGCGGCCCGACGGCCGCGGCCAAGGCGTTGGCCGCGCTCGCGCCGGCGATCGCCTCGGAGCAGGCCATGCGGATCGACGGACGGCCGGTGCTGGTGCTCCAGCCGGGCTGCGATCCGGACGCCTGGCGCAAGGCGGCCGACCTCTTCCTGATCCAGCGCGGCGGCGTGCCCGCCGCCGGCTTCGACGCCTACCTCACAGAGCCGTTCCTCGCCCGCACGCCGGAAGGCCCGCCCGGACCGGTGATCAATCCCGACTTCCGCGGCCTGGTGCACGACCACCTGGCGCTGGTGGCCGAGCGGCTCGACCAGCCGGCCGAGCCGGGGATGATCCCGCTGGTGGTCGCCGCGCACGACACCACGCCCGCCTCGCAGGACGCCCCGGTCGTCTGGCACGGCGCGAGTCCAGGGGCGCTGCAGGCCTGGCTGGAGGCGGCCAGCGACGCGGTCCGCGATCGCCCGGCCGACCGCCGGCTGGTCTTCGTCCACGCCTGGAACGACTGGGAGACCGGCGCGGCGCTCAGCCCCGACCTGCGCTTCGGCCACGGCTGGCTGGAGGCGGTCGCCAACGCCGCCGACGCGGATCTCCTGGCATGAGCGGGCCGCCGGGCGAGGTCACCATCGTCGGCTATCCGTTCCAGCCGACCGGCATGGCCGAGCACGCGCGCTCGACCTTCCGCGCCTTCCAGGCCGTGGGCGTCACGCCGCGCCTGCTGGACGTCGCGCCCGAGAATCGCGGCTTCGACCCGGATCTGGAGCGGGACCTCGGCCCGCACCTGGTCACCACGCTCGGCGAAGGCGTCAACCTCTTCGGCGTCAACGGCGACGAGGCCGCCCGGGTGATCGGCAAGGTCGGCGAAGCAGCCTTCTCGCGGGGCTACAACATCGTCTATCCGGCCTGGGAGCTGGCCCGCTATCCGCACGAGTGGGCCAGCGTCCTCGACCGGTTCGACGAGATCTGGGCGCCTTCGGCCTTCGTGCAAACCGCCCTGCAAGACGCTCTCTCCCGGCCGGTCTGGCGGATGCCGCTGCCGGTCGACCTGAAGCTCTCGTCGTTCCTGGGCCGGCGCCATTTCGGGATTCCCGAAGACGCGTTCGTGGTGGTGTTCTTCTTCGATTTCGCCTCCTTCGCCGAGCGCAAGAACCCCGACGCGGTGCTCGAGGCCTTCGAACGCCTCGCTGCGCGGCGGCCGGACGCCGACATCCATTGCGTGATCAAGTCCCGCGGCGGCGGCGACCTCGACGATGCGCAGCTGCGACTCGAGGCGCGGCTGGCGACGCTGGGCGACCGGGCGCAAGCCCTCCACGGCGACCTCTCGGACAACGAGATCAAGAACCTCGTGCGGGTCTGCGACGTCTTCGTCTCCCTGCACCGCTCTGAGGGCTTCGGCCGCGGCATGGCCGAGGCGATGGCGCTCGGCCGGCCGGCCATCGCCACCGGTTATTCCGGCAACCTCGACTTCATGCCGCCGGGAGCCGGACTGCTGGTCGACTACGAGCTGGTTCCCGTCGCGCCCGGCGCCTATCCGCACGGCGACGGCCAGATGTGGGCCGAGGCCTCGCCCGAACACGCCTCGCGCCTGATGGAGCAACTGCTGGACGACCCCGCCGAGGCGCGCGCCATGGGCGCCCGGGCCAAGGCCTTCATGCGCGAGCACTATTCGGTCGAGGCGCTCGGCCGGCGCTACCTGGAGCGGCTGGGCGCGATCGGCAGGGCCTAGGCCCTGCGCCAGCGCGGCGGATCGAGCGCCGTGTAGAGCAGCCCGACCATGGCCGCCAGGTCGAGCAGGTAGAGATAGCGGTAGTCGCAGGCCACCGAAATGACCGCGAAGCTCGCCACGAAAGCCAGCGTCCCGCCCAGCAGAGCGATGAATACCCAGTCGACAGGGTCACGCCGCCTGAGCAGCAGCACGATCACCGCCCCCGCCGCGAGCGCCCAGGTCAGGTGCGAGAGGACCGGCGTGCCATAGAAGCGCTTGGCGTAGTCGGCCAGGCCCTGGTCCTGCGGGTCGATCCCGGCCTGGACGTCGAGGTCCTTGACCATGGCGTCCGGCCCGCTGACGCCCACGGTGACCGGCAGGCACATCTCCAGCTTCGGCGTCAGGAAGGTCCAGCGGAACACGTCGTAGCGCTGCAGCAGGTACGCGGCCGGATAGTGCACGACCACCCGGCGCCATTGGGCGTCCCAGGCCGCGGGCGGCACCCGCCACAGGGTCTTGCGGAAGGCCTCGTCGCCATCGAGGCTGTCGACGCGGCTGGGGTTGTAGACGGTGTTGGACCGCGCCTCGAGCAGCGCCTGCGCGGCGGGATCGACCTTGCCGATCTCCTTGAACCGCAGCCTTGGGTGGTGCGCCTTGGCGCCGATCACGTCGTAGTGCTCCAGGATCTGGATCGCCAGGTCCGCGCGCAGCCGGCCGGGGACCTCGCCCGGCATGGCGAGCCGGTTGAGGGCCAGCGCCAGGGCGCCGGTGACCAGCAGGCCGCCCAGCCCCCAGGTCAGGCTGCGCCGCCAGCCGCCTTCGCGGGCCGTCCAGGCCAGCGCGCCGGCCCCGGCCACCACCAGGATCAGCCCGTTCTGCCGCGCCAGAGCGGCCAGCGCCAGGCACAGCGCCGCGCCCGCCAGCGGCAGGACCTGCGACCCATCCCGCCATCGCCGGGCGGCATGGGCGAGCATCACGAAGCCGGCGATCGTCAGGTTGGCGAACAGCACGTCGCGCCAGACGATGCCCTGGTAGATCAGCAGTTGCGGCGTCAGGACGGCCAGCACGCCAAGGCCCACCGCCACCCAGGTCGCGCGCGGCCGCAGCCGGCTCAGCGACATCAGGCTGAAGAACAGCAGCGCCGCCGAGGCGGTGACATAGAGGCCTGCGCCGGCCAGCATGTGGTCGAAGGGCTTCAGGATCCCCGAGGCGATCGCTGGCGCCCAGGTCTGGCGGACCCCGGTTCGCGCCTCGGTCAGCGCCACCACCGAATCCAGCGACATCTGTCCCGGGACGTTGGCCGCCAGCGCCAGCAGCAGTCCCGCGCCCATGGCGATTCGGAAGGCCGCGCCGGCCCGGTCCTTGCCGCCCTGTGGAACCACCTCGCTCAATCGCCTGTCCCCTCGCCGGCCGTCGCCGCCGGCCGTCCTGCGTTAGGTAAAAGGCCGGCCACGCGATGGAAAGCTGCAAAAGGCCTGGGGCGGGGCGCGGCGGCTTGCTAAGAGCGCGGCGCGGGGAAACCGGACTGGGAGGAAGCTGGATGAGCGGCGCGCGCGACCTTGAGGCGGTGCTGGCCCGTTTCCCCAAGACCCGGCCGCCGCTGTCGCCGAAGCTCGAGGCGATCTACGCCCGCCAGTATCTGGAGAACCGCAGCGGCGAAACCCCGGCGGCCTCGCTCGCCCAGCGCCTGGAAAGCTGGATGCACCGCCAGGTCGCGGCCGACGTGCGGAACGCCCGCACCGTCGGCGCGACCCTTGAGCTGGGGGCCGGCACCCTGAACCAGTTGGCCTACGAGCCCGGCTGTGGCGCCTATGACATCGTCGAGCCGTTCGAGGCGCTCTATCGCGACTCGCCGCTGAAGGGCGGACTGCGCGCCACCTACGCCGACATCGCCGAGGTCCCGCAGGATCAGGCCTACGCGCGGATCACCAGCGTCGCGGCCCTGGAGCACATCTGCGACCTGCCGCTGGTCCTGGCGCGCGCCGCGCGGCGGCTGGCGCCGGGCGGGGCCTTGCGCGCGGCGATCCCGAGCGAAGGCGGCTTCCTGTGGACGCTGGGCTGGCGCGCCACCACCGGCCTGGAGTTCCGCCTCCGCCACGGCCTCGACTACGGCGAGCTGATGGCCCACGAGCACGTCAACGACGCGCGCGACATCGAGACCCTGGTCCGCGCGCTGTTCGAGGAGGTCACGGTCAGGAGCTTCGGCCTCGGCCGGCAGCTGTCGCTCTACCGCTTCATCGAAGCCCGCAAGCCGCGCCTGGACCTGGCGGCGGCCTGGGAGGCGCGGTTCGGCTAGGCCTTCGTCGCCTTGCGCCACGGCGCCGGCGGATCCACCGCGGCGTAGATCAGGCCGGTCAGGGCGCCGAGATCGGTGAAGTAGAGATACCGGTAGTCGCAGGCGAGCGAGATGATGAAGAAGCTCGCCGCGAAGGCCGCGCCGGCCAGCTGCATCGCGGCCATGACGAGGTCCGACGGCTGGCGGCGCCACAGGAAGAGCCCGGCCAGCAACAGCGACACGACCACATAGGCGACATGCGAATAGACCGGGGTGTCGAGGAACCAGCTCGAATAGTTGGCGAGTTGGACGTCCGACTGGACATAGCGGTGGCTGAGGCCCAGCGGCGCCATCTTCTCCACCGGCGCGTCGACGCCGACATAGATCGGCAGGCACCAGTCGATCACCGGCGAAGCGAACACCCAGCGGAAGTCCTCCCAGCGCACCCGCAGATAGAGGCCGGTGTGCCGGGTGATCAGGTCGAGCCACTGCCGGTTCACCGCCTTCCTGGGCACGTTCCACAGCGAGTCGTTGATCGCCGGATCGCGGTCGATGAAATCCACCCGCCGGCCGGAATAGTTGAACGGCGCGCGGCGCACGATCTTGGCGGTGTCGACGGGGTCGGCCGCGGCCATGATCTCCAGCCGGTAGCTCGGGTCCATGGCCGCCGCCCCGATCAGGTCGTAGTTCTGCACGATGCGCAGGCCGGACTTGACGCCCGGGTCCGGCGGGGCGTGCGGCGGGATCGACCACAGGGTGAGCGCCTGGCCGAGCAGGCCCACGGCGAGGACGCCGCCGACCGCCCAGGCCAGGCCGCGGACCAGCCTGCGCCACCGGCCCTCGACCCCAGCGGTCGCCAGCCAACCCAGGGCGAGCGCGCCGAAGAAGGCCGCGATGATGCCGTTCTGGCGCACCTGGCTGGCCACCGCCAGCAACAGCAGCGCCGCCGCCAGGAAGGCGCACCGCCGCCAGAGGCTCGGCCAGAGGCGGATCGCGTGGGCCACACAGATCAGGCCGGCGATCGCGGTGTTGGCGAAGCAGACGTCCTTCCAGACGATCCCCTGGTAGATCAGCACCTGCGGCGTCAGGGCCGCCGCCGCCGCCGCCGGCGCCGCCCACCAGCTGGTCCGCGGCCGCAGGTCGCTGAACGACCAGAGCGTGGCGAAGTACAGCAGGCCGCTCGTCGTCACATAGAGCGAGGTCCCGGGAATGCCGCGGTCGAACAGGCCGAGGATCCCGGCGTAGAGCGCCGGACCCCAGGTCTCGCGCACGTGGAAATGGCCCTCGTAGAGCTGGGCCACCGAGTCGTAGGAGAGGTGCCCCGGCAGGTTGGCGCCCAGGACCACCAGCAGGCTCGCCGCCAGGACCCCGCGAAACGCCGAGCGCGCGTCGATCTTCAGTCCGAGGCCCGTCATCCGCCCGCCAGCACCCCAAACGCCCTCGAAAACTCATGACTTGGAACGGTTTGGTTCGGTGACCGGCCGCCGATGAGAAGGGCAAAAGCGCCGCCGCTTGGCGGGGCCCGCCAATCGTGGTGAGTTGCCCGCGCATGACCGTCGTCTATGTCCTGGCCCACTTCGACGACGAATACTGCGCCCTGCCGCTGATCCGCCGCGGCGTGGCGGAGGGCCGCGAGCAGCGCTTCATCCACGTGGCGGATTACCGCGATCCGCAGGCCGGCGAGCGGCGGCGGCGCGAGACCCTGGCCTTCCTCGCCGCGCAGGGGATCGCGCCTGCGATGCACCTGCACCTCGGCGCGGAGACCGGCTGGTGGGACGGCGAGCTTCGCCGCCATGCCATACCGGCTTGGGCCGCCCTCGGCGCCGCGGTGCCGGGCCCTGTGGAGCGGGTCGTGGTTCCCGCCTGGGAGGGCGGTCATCCCGACCACGACGTCTGCGCGGCGCTGGGCGTCAAGCTGGCGGCCGGGCGCGGCGGCGCGCCGGTCGACCAGTTCGGGCTCTACCAGGGCCAGGCCATGCCCTGGATCCTCTACCGCGCGGCGACGCCGCTCGCGGAGAACGGCCCGATCCACGAAATCCCCTTGAGCCTGCGCGAGCGCCTGGCCTGGCTGGCCTCGGTCCGCGCCTTCCCCTCGCAGATCAAGGTCTGGTCGGGCCTCGTGCCGGCGCTGGCGATGACCGCGATCGGCCGTCCGGCCTTCCTCTACCAGTCGCTCGATCCACGGCGCATCGGCGAGCGGCCCCACCCCGGGCCCCTGCACTATGAGCGGATGTTCAGGACACCCTACGACGAGGTGCGCCAGGCGGTCGACGGGCTGGCCGGTGTGGGCTATTCGCCCCGGGCCGGGGTCAGCCGCGCTGGCCCTGCATGATCACCGCAAAGCCGGTCAGCATCAGCAGGTAGCCCAAGGCGAACCGCCAATCGAGCGGCTCCTTGAACACCAGCCAGGCCAGCAGGGGCACCAGGCCGGAGCCCACGATGGAGAAGGAATAGGCTAGCGCCAGCGGCACCCGGGTCAGGATGTAGAACCAGAAGAGCGCGGTCAGCCCATACCAGGCGAAAGCCCCCAATAGCGGGACATTGGTGACCAGCTTGACCAGCAGCGGCCCCTGCAGCCGCGCATTGTTCACCGCGGCGAACTTGAACAGCGTCTGGCCGATCGGCAGCGCCAGCGAGAAGCCGGCGCAGAGCAGGGCGTCCTTGAGGATCACGGCCGGCTCTCCTCGGCTTCCATCCGCGCGATCGTGCGCAGATAGGGGTGGATCGGCCGGATCGGCACGTTCAGCACGTCGAAGTTCAGCGCCTGCATGAGCAGCTGGGCGCCCAGGATCACCGGCAGGGCGGCGGCCATGACGACGCCAGCCGAGGCGGCCTGCTGGTGGGGCGTCGTCATGTAGTGGATCGCGTAGCCCACTCCGAACAGCATGAAGAGCACGCCGAACACCAGCTCCAGGCTGGCGGCCGAAAAGTCGCGCACGAAGTACTGGCCGAGCACCCGCTGGAAGAAGTTCTTCATGTGCTTCAGCGCGAAGGGGCCGACGATCGCCCCGATCCGCAGATTCGAGATCTCGCCGCCGTAGCGGGCCGGCATCGGCACGTCGCGCACCACCGCGCGCAGGGTGCCCAGGTGGTAGAGCAGGTCGGTCTCGAAGAAGAACCGCCGCGAGACCCGCTTCTCGATCGCCATGCGCGCCACCTGGCCCTCGATGGCGGTGTAGCCGTTGGTCGGATCGAAGATGTTCCAGTAGCCGGTCGAGAGCTTGGCCGCGAAGCTGAGCGCGGCGTTCCCCAGCACCCGGACGGTCGGCATGGTCGCCAGGTGGCTGATGGAGGTGAAGCGGTTGCCCTTGGCGTAGTCGGCCTCGCCCAGCAGGATGGGCGCCACCAGGTGGGCGATGTAGCCCAGGTCCATCTGGTCGTCGCCGTCGACCTTGACCAGCACCTGGCCGCCGCGGGCGATGGCCTCGCGGTAGCCGGCCATGGTCGCCCCGCCGACGCCCTGATTCTGCGCCAGCTTCACCACCACCACGCGCGCGTCCTTGGCGTTGCGTTCGACGAACTCCCCCGACTTCTCAGGACAGGCGTCGTCGACGCAGACGATGCCGTCGACCCAGGCCGGGGTCTTGGCGATCACGTCGAGGATGTGGGCCTTGACCTTGTAGCAGGGGACCACCAGCCAGACGCCCGCCCCGTCCAGGGTGGGGTCGAAGGCGCGCAGCATCCGCCGCCGCTCCTCCAGGGGCCTGCCCTCGCCCCGCGCGGTCTTACCGATAGACGCCATGCGCCCGGCTAACACGGAAGGCTGGGCAGTGGCAAAGCGGCGCGCGTTCGGACAAGGCGCCGTCCTTGCGCCCCAATACCCTGGCTGTTAGGAGCGCCCTTCGTCGGGAGCGCCCCCTAGTGTGCTGGATCTGAAGTTCGCCCGATCGTTGGCCGAGGCGCTGTGCGAACTTCAGATCCAGCACACCAGAGATAGGAGCTTGCTAGTGTCCTTATCGATTCCGAAGTTCGCTGGAGCCCGCCGCAAACGCTTGCGAACTTCGGAATCGGGACACTAGTCGGGACAGGAATGGACACCGCCACCCACATGCTGCGAACCGGACGGCGCGGCCCGCTGTTCGAAGTCCAGATGGCCTTGCGGGACCTGCGCTCCTCGGCCCAGCGCATCGACCTGGCGTGGTCGCTGGCCTGGCACGATGTCGTCTCCCGCTACCGCGGCTCCATCCTGGGCCCGTTGTGGATCACCCTCTCCATGGGCGTGATGGTCCTGGGCATCGGCCTGCTCTGGGGCGAACTCTTCGGGGTCGAGCTGCGCACCTTCATCCCGTTCGTGGCGCTCGGCATCGTCTTCTTCGGGACGGTCACCACCACGATCAACGAAGGTTGCGACACCTTCGTCCAGGCGGCCGGCATGCTGTCGCAGACCGCCCTGCCGATGTTCACCTTCGTCTGGCGCACGGTGTTGCGGAACCTGATCAACCTGGGCCACCACCTGGTGATCGTGCTGGCGGTGCTGGCCTATTTCGGCATCTGGCGCACGGCGAATTATCCGGTGGCGCTCCTGGGCCTCGTCTTCCTGGTGATCAACGTGGCGTGGATCTCGATGCTGGTGGCGATCATCTCGGCGCGCTTCCGCGACATCCCCCAGATCGTCCAGTCGGTGACCCAGGCCGCGGCGATCATGACGCCGGTCTTCTGGCTGCCGGACCGGATCAGCGCCAGGCACCGGGTGATCCTCGACCTCAACCCCTTCTACCATCTGCTGGAGGCGGTCCGGGCGCCCTTGCTCGGCCGGGGCGTGGCGCCGCACACCTACCTGTTCCTGGCCGGACTGGCGGTAGTCGGCTGGGCGTTGACCTTCGGCCTCTTCGCCAACACCCGCCGGCGGATCGTGCACTACCTATGAAAGCGCCTCCGGTTTCCATCTCCTGCCAGGGTCTGACCCTGCGCTTTCCCGTCTATGGGGTCGACGCCAAGTCGCTGAAGAAACATCTGGCGAAGATCACCGTCGGCGGCCGGCTCGGTCGCAGCCACGGCACGACCGAGGTCACCGCGATCTCGAACCTGAACCTGGAGCTGAAGGCCGGCGACAGGCTGGGCCTCGTCGGCCACAACGGCTCGGGCAAGACGACCCTGCTGCGCGCGCTGTCCGGCGCCTATGAACCCGACGAGGGGGCCATCGAGGTGCAGGGCCACATCTCCGCCCTCCTCGACCTGAGCCTCGGCATCGACCCTTCGGCGACCGGCATGGACAACATCCGCCTGCGCGGCCGCATCGCCGGCCTGTCGTCCAAGGAGATCGACGAGCGCCTGCCGGAGATCGCCGAGTTCTCGGGCCTGGGTCCCTTCCTGGAGATGCCGGTGAAGACCTATTCGGCCGGCATGCAGGCCAGGCTCGCCTTCGCCGCCGCCACCGCCGTGGAGGCCGACGTGCTGCTGATGGACGAATGGATCGCGGTGGGCGACGCGGACTTCCAGAAGATCGCCCACAAGCGCCTCCTGAAACTGGTCGAACGGGCCGGCATCCTGGTGCTCGCCAGCCACGACGTGGAGCTGCTCCGGCTCTACTGCAACAAGGTCATGCGGCTGGAGGGCGGCGTCGCCTCCGAGGTCACCCCCATCAAGAACCTCGACGCCCTGCTGGCCGCCTAGATTGCGGCGCAATCGCCTGGGCTGGTAGACCCCTGCCAGGTCGCAACCTGGACGGACCCCCAGCAAAGGCATCCCTTGGACGTCATCTTCACCATCGTCTCCCGCAACTACGCGGCCCAGGCCGCCACGCTGATGGAGAGCGTCGCGGCGCACGAGCCCAAGGCGCGCCGCGTGGTGGTGGCGACCGACGGCCCCATCCCGCAGCTGGAGGCCGTCGCCGAGGTGATCGACGCGCGCGACATGGGCGCCCCCTACGCGGCGATGAGCGTCTACTACGATGCGCTCGAGCTCAACACGGCCGTGAAGCCCTACGTCTTCCGCCGTCTCCTGACCGAGGGCGGCGTCGCCTCGGCCACCTATCTCGACCCCGACATCGTGGTGTTCCGCCCGCTGGACGCCGTGCGCCAGGGCCTGGCGGAGGCGCAGCTGGCGCTGACCCCGCATCTGACCCTGCCGCTCCTGGGCTCCGCCATGCCCAACGACCACGCGATCCTGCGGTCGGGCTCCTTCAACCTCGGCTTCTGCGCCGCCCGCGCCGAGCCGAAGGTCGTCGAGCTGATGAGCTGGTGGGCCGACCGCTGCGAGTTCGACTGCCGCGTGGACCTCAAGAACGGCCTCTTCACCGACCAGCGCTGGATGGACCTTGCGCCCGGCTTCGTCGACAGCCTCGCGGTGCTGCGCACGCCGACCCTCAATCTGGCCTACTGGAACCTGGAGGGCCGCACCCTCGCCAAGGGGCCGGACGGCTGGACCGTCGATGGCGAGCCGCTCGCCTTCTTCCACTTTTCCGGCTTCGACCCGGCGCGCCCCGACGTCCTGTCGAAGCACCAGGACCGCGTCCGCGTGATCCCCGGCTCGCCGCTGGCCGACCTGCTGGCCGACTATGCGCAGGCCATGCTGCGCCACGGCCATGAGACCAGCCGCGCCGTGCCCTATGCGCACCTGAAGTTCCCCTCAGGGCGGTTGGTCACCGGCGCGATGCGCCGGCGGGCCCTGCGCGCCGCGCGCGACGGCAAGGATTTCTCCGCCGGCCTGACTGCGGCGGTGGAAGCCTGGGTCGACGCCCCCGATCCGGAGGCAGCGTTCGCGGGCCTGCCCGACATCACCCGGACCATGGACCAGGTCTGGCGCGACGTGCCCACCGGCTTCCAGCTCGACCACGAGGCGGGCCGCCTGGGCTTCCACCAGTTCTTCGCCGAGCACGCCGCGAACCTCGGCGCCGACGCCCTGGCCGGATCGGCGGCCCGGGGCCTGCTGGCCGCCTGGCGCAGCGGCGTGCGCGAGCCCGACGCCTCGGTCTGGGGCGAGGCGCCCTGGCGGGGCCCGGCGTCCGGGGCGCTCGACTGGCTGCGGCAACCGGCCTCGGACGCCATGCCCCGGGCGGCCAAGGCCCTGCTCGCGGCCCGCGGCGACCTGCGCGCCAAATTCGCCGGCGACGCGCCGGAGCTGATCGCCTGGTGCCTGGGCGCGGAGGCCGCGGCCGGCCGCTTTGCGCCGGACCTGCTGCCGGCCGGCGTGATCGAGGGCCTGGTCCGCGATCCGGGCCCGCTGCTGGCCGCCGCCCGGCTGGCCGAGCCCGGAGCCAACGATCTGAAGCGGCGGCTGTCGGCCGGCTTCGGCGTCGCGGCCCGCGCCGGTTGGCCGGAGGCGCTGACCCAGGCCCTGCGCGCGCCCTTCCTGGCGCCCGCGGCGGCCCAGCCCGCACCCTTCATCCAGCTGTTCCTGGAGATCTGGGAAAGCCGCGTCGACCTGCAGCGGCTCTTCCCGCTGCGCAGCGGGGCGGAGCGGTTCAAATACCTGCGCTGGCTGGTCGGCGGAGGGCTCGCCGAATACGGCGTGGAGTTCGACGCCCTGCCCGCGGCTGCGCGCTTGCATCCGCAGATGCAGCTGGCCCGCCTGACCGTGCGCCAGCGCCAGCCCGCCGCGCGGGTCGCCGCCGAACGCCGGGTGACCGAGCTTTGGGTGGTCGAGGGCGAGGACCTGGCGAGCGAGGCCGCCGCCGACCGGCTGGTCTACGAGGCGGGCGCCGGCCAGTTCCTGGGACCCGGCGGTCCCGCCATGGCGCCGGCCCACGCCGACCTCGTCCGCTTCCTGACCCACCCCGACCTCGTCCCCGCCGACGCCGTCGCCCTGCACAGCCGCGGCGTCCGCTGGAGCCGCGCGGTCGGGGTCTGGGACGCCGGCGTCGCGGCCACGCTCAGCGACGCCACCGTCGGCCTGGGGTTCGTCGACGAGGTCTGGGCGCCGCGCGCGGGCGCGGGCCTTTTCCGGCCGTTCAAAGTCCAAGCCCCCGTCGCCGCATGAGCCCCCTCGGCGCGGCTCGCCGGCTCTGGCGATCGGCGATGCCCGAGCCGCTGCGCCGGCTCGCCGCGCCGGCGCTGAATCGCGCCCTGCAGGCCTACGTCCGGGCGGCCGCCCGGCGGCCCCACGGCGCCGACACCCCCGCCGGTCCCATCAAGGTCGTCGGCTACTTCGAAGGCTCGCACGGGATCGCCGCCTCCGCCCGCCTCGCCGCCCGCGCGTTCGAGGCCCTGGGCGTTCCGGTCGAGCGGGTCGACGTCACCGACGCTAAGCTGGACTGGAACGGCCGGCTGACCGCGCCGGTCTCCGCCGGCGCCTGGATCTTCCACCTCAATCCGCCGGAGCTGCTGGCCGCCCTGGCCTGCCTGGGGCCGAAACAGCTCGTGGGTCCGCGCTACGGCTACTGGGCCTGGGAGCTGCCGCGGGCGCCCGACCGGTGGCTGAAGGACGCCGCCCTGGTGGACGAGGTCTGGGCGCCCAGCGCCTATACCGCGAGGGCGCTCGCTGGCGCCGCGGCGCCGGTGCGGGTCGTGCCCCACCCGCTGTTCCTGGAGGACTACGCCAAGGTGAAGCCCGCGGCGCGCCGCGCGCCCTTCCAGGGCGTCGGCGTCTTCGACTTCAACTCCTCGGTCGCCCGCAAGAACCCGCAGGGCGCCATCGCCGCCTGGACGCGGGCGTTCGGCGACGACCTTGATTGCGAGCTGACCCTGAAGACCCAGAACGGCGTGGCGTTCCCGGAGGCCCTCCGCGCGCTCAGGGCGGCGGCGCCCGCCAATATCCGCATCGTCGACGAGGTCTGGCCCTATGCCGAGGTTCAGGCGCTGATCGCCGGCGCCGACGTGCTGGTTTCCCTGCACCGCGCCGAGGGTTTCGGCCTGACGCCCGCCGAGGCCATGGCCCTGGCGACGCCGGTTCTCGCCACCGCCTGGTCCGGCGTGCTCGATTTCATGGACGAGGACTGCGCCCTGCTGGTCCCGGCCAAGCCTGTCCCGGTGGACGATCCCCAGGGGATCTACCGCGGCCAGACCTGGGCCGAGCCGGACCTCGCCGCCGCCGCCGCCGCCCTGCTACGCCTGCGCCGGGAGCCGGACCTCGGCCCCAGGATCGGCGCGGCCGGCCGGGCGCGGGTGGCCCGCGACCTGTCGCCCCAGGCCTGGTTCACCACCCTGCCGGCCTCGGTGAAGGCGGCCGCGATGGCCGCGGTCAGGACCTAGGGGTCCGCCTCCTCCGGCGGCCGCACCCTCTGGAAGCGCCACAGCAGCAGCACGTCGTAGGCGATCTTCAGCGAGCCGCCGATCACCAGCGGCCAGGCGAACGGGCTGAGGCTGAACAGCAGGCCCGCCAGCGCCGGGCTGAAGGCCGAGGCCAGGCTGCGCGGCACATTGGTCACCCCCGCCGCCGCCGCCCGCTCGGCCGGGGTCACGATGGCCATGACGTAGGAGGTGCGGGCCGGCACGTCCATGTTCGACAGCAGGGCGCGGACCACCAGCAGGGCGAAGGCCGCCTCGACGTTGGGGGTGAAGGCCACGGCGATCACGCACAGGCTCGCCGGGATGTGGGTGAAGACCATCGTTCTTATCAAACCAATTCGCCGGGCCAGCGCCGGCGCGGCCAGCTGCGACACCGCCGACAGCGCTCCGGTCCAGAAGAAGAAGCCGCCGGCCACCGCCAGCGACAGGCCGAAGCGGTGGAACAGCCACAGCGCGAACAGCGACTGCACCATGAAGCCGCTGCCGAAGGAATCGAGGCTGAACAGCGCCGCCAGTCCGAAGACGTTCCGTTTCGAAGGGCCCAGCGGCGTGCGCGTCGCCTCGTTCCCGACCGGCTCCTCCGGCAGGCGGCGATAGAGCGCCGCCGAGACGATCCCCAGCAGGCCGTAGAGGACAAAGGCCCCTTCGATCAGGCTGAGCTGCGACAGCCCGGTCAGCGGCCGCAGGGGTTCGATAACCCCGACGTAAAGCGCGCCGACCGCCGTCATAAGGGTGCCGGTGAGGCTGTAGCGGGCGAACAGGCGGGTCCGTTGCGAGGGCGGGCCCGCATGCGCCAGCAGGGACTGCTCGAGCGGCAGGAACGGGCTGACGTCGCCGCCCGAAGGGTTGAGGGTGCCTACGAAGCCCACGACCACCAGCGGCCAGAAGGCGTGGGCCTGGGAAAACGCCAGGCCGGTCAGGCCCATCAGCCCGCAGGCGGCGAACAGCAGCCGCCGCGCGGGGACCCGGTGGCCCGCCAGGCCGACCGCCAGGGTCAGCGCCGCCGAGCCCAGCAGGGTCGCGGTGGTCAGCGCACCGATGCGGAAGGCGCTGAATCCCAGGCCGGACAGGTAGACGGGCAACAGCAGCGCCGTGAAACCGTCTGCGAACCCGCGGACCCCGCGCGCGGCGATCAGGGTGGTGGACGGACGCACCCGCCTCAAGGCCTGAGCGTGGTGATGTCGGTGAGCGGTCCGCCCTCGCGCACGGTCTTGTTGCGATAGATCACCGCCCCGATGACGTTCGGCCGTCGCCCGACCGCGGCCAGGAACTCGGGCCACAGCTCCGACGGCACCCACAGGCAAGGCGCCCGAGGGTCTTCGTCGATCGCTACGTCCACCAGGTCGCGCACGTCCATGCCGCGAGCCTAGCCCCGCGCGCGCGATCCCGCGAGGCTGGGCCGCGGATCAGTCGACGAGGCCCACCGGCGTCCCGTTCTGCATCGGCGGGGCGGCGCATTTGCCGGCGCGGGCCTGCACCACGTAGAACAGCGCCCGGCCTTGCGTGAAGATGAAGTGCTCGGTGAGCGGGGTGGTCTGCTGGCCGTTCATCAGGCTGGGCGCGGTCTCCGGGCCGCCCTCGCCGCTGGCCACCGTCGCCTGGTTCCAGCGCGCGATGCTGGGCCCGCAGGCGGCGACCGTGGCCGTGGCCACCTGGCTGGCGTCGTCGCTGGAGGACGCGAGCGCATAGCCCCAGCGGTGCAGGCAGTCCTCGACCGCCGCGGAGGGATCGGCCGCGACCGCCGGGCTGGTGGTCACCGCCGCCGGTTGCCCGGGGGCGGTCGTCGTGGTGGTCGTGGTCGTCGTGGCCGCGGCCACGAAGGGCTGGCAGCGCGCGCCGTTGCCGGTCGCCGCGACGCCGGCCTGATGGGCGTTGTCGCAGGCTGCGAGACCGAGTGTGGCGACGGTCGCGAGCGTCAGGATTTTCAAGCGGGCCATGGCCTAGCCGCAGACCTGGGTCGGGGCGTAGACCAGCCGGCCGTGGGCGTCATAGAAGGGTCGGGTCTCGTAGCGGCAGGCGCCGCGCGCGTCGGCGTAGCGATAGTCCGCCGCAGCATAGGGCGAGGCCACGGGGCGGGCGCGGTAGCTGTGGCGGTAGGCCACGCGGCGGTCGCAGTTGGTGCGGGCCAGGTTGTTGCCCACCACCGCACCGACGCCGGCCCCGATCAGGGTCCCGCCGGTCCGTCCGCCACCGTGCGACACCGCGTTCCCCAGGAGGCCGCCGCCGAGGGCGCCCAGCAGGGTCCCGGTCACCTTGCGCTGGTGCGCGCGCTGTTCGCAGTAGCTGTCGGCCGACGCCTTGACCGGCGTCAGGGCCGGCGCGGCGACGGCCGCGACGAGGCCGGCGATCGTCAGGATCCGGCGCATGGGGTCTCTCCTTGGTCTGCAACCCGACGTAGGGCTTCAGCGGGCGACAACGCGCAAGGGCCCGGGAGGGATGCGTCCGGGCGGAATCCGGGCTCGGACGCTGAGACTCAGGCGAGCCAGTCCACGAGGCCGAGCTTGGCCATCCAGGCCAGACCCATCAGCACCACGCGCCGGCGTCCGGGAGGAAAGGCCAGCAGCACGTCGCGCGCCGTGCGGGCCTTGCCCGACGCCAGGAGATCGAGCGCCTCGGCGCACTCGTCCAGCGTCGCGCGCAGGCCCGCGAAGGCGCTGTCGAGCGAGGCGGTCAGGCCGCGGACGCTGTCGCCGGTCGCGCCGGGGGCGGCGGCGAGCGGGGTGTCGGTGGTCATCACATGGGTGGGAAAGCCCGCGAAGGCGACGAAGGGATCGCCGCGCACCGGGTCGGGCTTCTGGCGGACGACCGGGTCTGGCGAGGCCCGGCGAATGCCCTCGAGCTCGTCGACCAGCTCGTGGATCTGGCGGGCCACGATCGGCCAGCTGAGCGCCGTGCGGATCCGCTCGCGCCCCGCCGCGCCCATGCGCTTGCGCAGCTCCGGCGACCGCGCCAGCTCGGCGATGGCCTCGGCCGCGCGCCCGACGTGAACGGCGGTGTACTGGGCGACCTCGCCGACATAGCTCTGGTAGGTGGTGGCCTGGAACTGGTGGCGGGCGACCATGGTCACGCCGAGCCCGGTGTCCGGTCCGCCCAGGGTGGGGATCAGGAAGCCCTCGACGCCGTCGCGCACCGTGAAGCGGTAGCCGTCCCAGTTGCTGATCACCACCGGCAGGCCGGCGGCCATGGCCTCCAGCGGGGTGATGCCGAAGGTCTCCTGGATGTTATCGACCAGCGAGATGAAGATGTCGGAGCCCGCCCAGAGTTCGCCCAGCAGGGTGCGGTCGTTGCCATCCAGGAAGTGTACGGGAACGTCGGGGGCGTGGACCTGCGCCGCCTGCTCATAGCGCCCGCGGTCGGCCTCGTTGGGGAACCAGCCGGCCATGGCGAAGTGCAGCCCAACCCCGCTCGCCGCGGCGGCCTTCTGCACCGCCTGGAACATCGACTGGGGATAGGCCTTCTCGAAGAACGAGAGCCGCCCGACCCACAGCACCAGGATGTCCTCGTCGTTCAGACCGAGCTGCGCGCGAACCTTGGCGCGCGCCTCCGGCCGGTCGGCGAGGCCCGCGAACCGCTCGCCGTCGACGCCCAGGGGGATCACCGGGAGCTGCGGCCGCGGGGGCGCGCCGCCGGAGGTCCGTTCGGCCAGGAAGTCCCCCCAGTGGTCGAACATCTCGTTCACCGCGTCGCGGACGCTGGGCGAGGTGCAGATCACCGCATCCCACGGAAAGATCGGCGAGGTGAGCGCCGTGGCGATCGATTGCCGGATGCTCGGCGGCGCCAGGGTGTGCACCAGCCCGACCAGGCTGTAGGCCCGGTCGCCGACGCTGATGCGCCGGAGCCAGGACGGGTTCTGCAGGTCCGGCTGACCGCGCAGCAGCGCCCCGGACTGCGCCGCGGCCGCCTGGTTGAAGACTGAGCTGACCGAGATGGTGGGCGTCGTCTGCGACCCGGCCAGCAGGGTTTCCCGGACATGCGCCTCGCTGACCGGCAGGACGGTCAGGAGGTCCAGGTGGGCGAACCCGCCGTACCGGGCCATGGCCTGGAAGAGCTCCAGGTTGGCAATGTCCTTGCCGAAGACGTTGTCGCCCAGGCCCAGTTCGCCACGCGGGTGGAATATCGAAAGCCTGGACGCCACGGCTGCTCCTGTTGCGCGGTCGTCGGGGCGCCGCACGCCGGCGGTGGGCATGCCACACGGCCCGTAGGTTTCACAAGGCTCCCGGCTGCGACGGGCGTGGCGATTCGGCCTCGGCTACTGAGCCGGGGCCCGTCCGGCCTGGGCGCGGCCCAGGGCCAGAACGCCCTCCACCAGGGCTTCGATGTCCTCGGGCCCGGTCCGGTGGTTGACGATCGCGGCGCGGAGCGCGGTGCGGCCGGCGAGCGTCGTGGTCGAGGGCGCGACCCGTCCGGCGATCTGCAGGTCGGCGGCGATGGCGGCGTTGTCGGCGCCGCGATAGGCGAAACAGACGATGTTCAGGCCGACCGGGGCCAGCAGCTCCAGCTCGGGGCTTGCCTCCACCCGCGCCGCCAGGTCCTGGGCCAGGTCGCAGGCGCGGCCGACCACCTCGCCCAGGGCGTCGAGGCCGTAGGTCTTGAGGGTCATCCAGACCTTCAGCGCCCGGAAGCTGCGCGACAGGTCCGGCCCGAAGTCGCAGGGCCACCATTCGCCGCCCGCCAGGCCGCGCTCGGCGTGGCGCAGATAGGCGGCTTCGGAATAGGTGAAGGTCCGCTTGTGGGCCGCGGCGTCCTTCACCAGCAGGAAGCCCGCGTCGTAGGGCGCCTGCCCCAGCTTGTGGAAATCGAGCGCCAGGCTGTCGGCGCGGGAGATGCCCTTCAGCCGCGGGGCGACCTGGGGGGCCAGCACGCCGAGCGCGCCCAGCGCGCCGTCCACATGGAACGCCGCCCCCTCGCGGGTGGCCACGTCGGCGAGGGCGTCCAGGTCGTCGATGGCGCCCACGTCCACCGAGCCCGCCGTGCCGACGATCAGGAACGGCTTCAGCCCCGCCGCGCGGTCCTGCGCGATCGCCCGTTCGAGCGCCGGCAGGCTGATGCGGTGCTGGTCGTCGGTCTCGACCAGCCGCAGCCGGTCCCAGCCCAGGCCGGTCATGTCCATGGCCCGCGGGATGCAGGCGTGGACCCCCCTGGACGCATAGGCGGTGATCGGGGTCTCGCGGACGCCGGTGTGGCGCACGTCGGCGCCCAGGGCGCGGTCGCGGGCGATGATCACCGCGCAGAAGTTGGCCATGGAGGTGCCGGTCAGGAAAAGCCCGCTGGCGTCGGCTGGGAAGCTGAACAGCTCGGCCATCCAGGCCAGCACCTGGCGCTCGACCTCGATCGGCATGTGATCGCGCCCGCCGAGATTGGCGTCCAGGCCGCCGGCCAGCATCTCCGCCAGCATGCCCACCGCGGTGCCGCCGCCCTGCACCCAGCCCATGAAGCCCGGATGCCGGTTGCCCGAGCCATAGGGCGCCACGTCGGCCATGAACTGGGCGTGGGCGTCCTCCAGCCGACCGGGGGCGCGGGGAAGCTCGGCGCGGTAGCGGCGCCGCGCCTCCGGCGTGGGCGGCTGCCACAGCGGCCGTTCCCGCAGGCTCGACAGGTTGTCGAACATGTCGTCCAGCATCCGGTGGCCCTGCGCGCGCAGATCGTCCCAGTTGTCGGGATCGAGGCTGACGGCCCTGCGGTCGGCTTGGCTCATGGGGGAACGCTCCAGATTCGACCGCCGGCCTTGCGGCCAACGCCGCGGTCGACGATCCCTTATCCGGCGCTTCGGCGCGCCGGAACCCCCAGGATCGTCCCAGGCGCTTGCGCACTGCGCGCCGGGGTCCGCATAAGGAAGACGCCGCCACCGGCCCGGAGACGCAAGAGCTTGCCGCTGATCGACGATATCCGCGACCTCATCGAGCATGAGACCACCGAGGCGCAAACCCTGCTGCGGACGCTGGCCGACGCCCTGCCCCGTTCGGTCGAGGCCCATCTGCTGCTCGCCGCGTCGCACCTGCGCCGGCTGGAGTTCGATCCGGCCCTGACCTACTTCCGCGAAACCCTGGCGCTCGACCCCAAGAACGACGAGGCCCTGCGCAGCGTCGCCTTCTGCCTGCTGGCCAAGGGGGACTACGAAGCCGCCCTGGCCGCCTTCCGCCACGCCTTCGCGACCCTGTCGGGCGCCAGCGCCCTGCGGTTCATCGCCCTGCTCAGCCATCGGCTGGGCCGGGTGGACGAGGCCATCAAGACCTACGAGCGCCTGCTGGCGACCTGCCAGCCCACGAGCCCGGAGATCCCGTTCGCGCTCCAGGGCCTGGGCTTCGCCCTGCGCGACGCCGGCCGGCCGATCGCCGCCGACCATCACCTCAGCCATTTGGGCGAGCGGTTCCGCCGCGAGCCGTTCGGACTGTCGTCGAGCCTGGTCGCCCGCAACAACTCCGACGACTTCCACGAATGGTCGCTGCTGGCCGACAAGTCCCGGCTGGCCGCGGCCCTGACCGCCCGCCAGGCGATCGATCCGGCCGGCCGCTTCCCCGAGAGCTTCGTCCTGCCCAAGGACCGCGAGGCGCTCGTGGCCTTCGCCGCCGGGCCCGCCGCGCCGGCGCTCTATATCGTCAAGCCGGTCCGCAGCAGCGGCGGCCAGGGGATCACGCTCACCGCCGACATCGCGACGGCCCTCGACCGCGACGACGTGGTGGTCCAGCGCTACCTCGACCGGCCCTATCTGATCGAGGGCCACAAGGGTCACTGCCGCATCTACGGCCTGATCACCTCGGCCAGCCCGTTGCGCGCCTACGTCTATTCGGAAGGCATCGTGCGCCTGGCGCCGGAAGCCTACGACCCTGATCCGGCGCGCGCCGGCGACCCGGCCATGCACGTCACCAACACCGCGCTCCATCAGGGCCACCCGGGCCTGGCGATCAGCGAGGATGCCTCCCAGGAGGACACCGGCTCGATCCGCAGCCTGACGGCCCTGCTCCGCCGGATGACGGCCGACGGCCTGGACGGCGAGGCGGTGTTCGGCGAGATCAAGGCGCTGATGGAGTGGTTCGTGCGCCTGCTGGCCGCCGACGGCCTGTTCGAGCGCCAGGCCGCCTGCGGCCCGCCGCGCGCCTTCGCGCCCAAGCTGTTCGGCCTCGATGTCCTGGTCGACGAGGCGGGACACCCCTGGCTGATCGAGATGCAGCGCACGCCGGCCGCCCGCGGCGCAGCTCTGGTGGAGCGGATCAACGGCGAGATGTACGCCACCAGCTTCCGCATGACGCACACGCCGCTGATCGACGACGCGACGCCGCCCGCCCTGGCCGCGGCGATCCGCAGCGACGATGCGGCGCGCCGGCGGCGGGAGGCCGAGATCGAGCTGGCGCAACGCGGGAAATTCGTACTGCTCGACCTCTAGGCGGGCGCGATCCGCCCTAGTCCTGGATGTGGGCGAGCTGCGCCTGCAGGGCCTTGAACACCGCCGGGATGTCCTTGTGCCTGTAGGGCGCGAAGGTCGCCTTGGCGGCCGCCAGCCGCGCCTTCATGTCCTTGACGACGTCGGGATGGTTGGCCGCCACACTGTAGTTCTCCGCCCGGTCGCCCCGTTCGGCGTAGAGCTCGTCGTAGCCCAGGAGGCCCACCGGCAGCTTCAGTCCGCGGTAGTAGACCGCGTCCAGGTACTTCCAGTCCTGGGTGCGGATCGCCACCGGGACCTCATTGTCGAACAGCACCAGCTGCTCGTGCGGCGAGGCCGCGCCGCGGGTCAGCACCTGGGTGATGTCGCGCCCATCCAGCTCCACGCCCGGCAGCGGCGGCAGGCCCGCCATAGCCCGGAAGGTCGGCAGGAGGTCGATGCCCATGACCATCGAGGTCACCCGCCGTCCGGAAGGGATACGTCCCGGCGCCCAGGCCACGAACGGCACGCGGTAGCCGCCGTCGTATCCGCCGCCGCCCTTGCGCTCGCGCAGCCAGCCGGGCGACCCCTCGAACCACGGCCCGTTGTCCGAGGTGAAGATCACCACGGTGTCGTTCTCGAGCTTCAGCGCCCGGAGCTTCGCCAACAGGCGCCCGACGATGGAATCGATCTCCGCCACCACCGCGCCATAGGGGCCGGCGTCGGTCTTGGCGTCGAAGCCCGCGTGCGGGTGCTCCGGCAGATGCGGCGCCGACAGCGCCAGCTCCACGAAGAACGGCCGGTCGCGGTTGGCTACGATGAACCGTTCGGCGTGCTCGTAGAACTGCTGCTGCAGTTGCGGGTAGTCGACCGGGCTCTGCACCACCTGATCGGACCCCGCGTGCGCCTCGTAGAGCGACAGCGGGCTCATGTCGTGGCTGTAGGGGATGCCGAAGAAGGCGTCGAAGCCGTGCCTGGTCGGCGGCCAGGCAGGACCGAGATGCCCCAGGTGCCACTTGCCGAACAGGCCGCTGGCGTAGGCCGGCTTCAGCGCCTGGGCGATGGTCGTTTCCGTGAGCGGCAGCCCGCGGTCGTCCTGCTGCATGATCACCTCGTAGCCGAGGCCGGTGCGCACCGGATATCGCCCGGTCAGCAGCCCCGCCCGCGAGGGGCTGCAGAGGTTGGCCGGCGCATAGTAGTCGGTGAGCACCACGCCCTCGCGGGCCATCCGCTCGACGTTCGGCGTCGCGATCCCGCCCGGCCCATAGATGCTGACGTCGCCGTAGCCGAGGTCGTCGCACAGCACGACGATGAAGTTCGGCGGCCGCCGGGCGGGCGTTGCGGCGTGGCCGGCCGCGCCGGCGGAAAGCGCGCTGGCCGCCGCGGCGGCCAGCAGGTTTCGACGGTTCATGCACGAGCCCCCAAGCCTTGCGGGGTCTCATCGCCCCGCCCGGCCGAGGCTACACTGCCACGGCCGCCCCGGCTCGCGCGACGTCGAACCTCCCGGGTTCCCGCGCCTAGGGCGGCGGCGCGGGCGCGCCGGCCCGTGGCAGGCCGACATTGGCGTTCAGCCAGGCCACGGTCGCCGGGTCGATGGCCTGCTTGCGCGGGTCGGGACCATAGTAGAGCGCGTACAGCTCGGCGAAGAATTCGCCGGGCGACATGGCGGCGTAGTCCCACGGCATCCTGTTGTTGATGAAGTCCAGGGACCCCACGCTCACGATCATGAACTGCGGGTACCAGTAGTTCAGGAAGTAGGCGTAGCCGTCCTTGCGGTACCATTTCTGATTGCTCGAGTACCAGTTGGCCAGCGACCCCTCGGCCGCCAGCCGCGGCCCGAAATCCGGGCGCCACCAGGGATCGCCGGCGGGCGGATGCGCAGGCGGCGGCGGAGTCCAGCTTTCACCCTGGCCCAGGCTCTGGGTGAGCGTGTCGCAGACATTCGATATCTGCGCGTCGGTGAGGCCGTTCCAGGCGCCCATCGCATCGCCCCAGGCGCGCGCGCCGGCGCTGGTGCGCGGGAAGAGCCGCCAGCCGAACTGCCGGGCCAGGTAGGACGTCACGAGGAGGTGCTGCTCGTTGTCCAGCTTGTCCTGCACGGCGTGGCCGACCTCGTGCCGCATCACGCTCGGGAAGCTTTCGTCGTCGGCCGGCGAGGTGACCTCGACGTCCTGCGAGGTCGGGTTGTAGAGGCCGCCGCCCTCGCCTGGCTTCAGGAATATCTCGTGCAGGTGGGAATTGCCCTCGACGTTGGTGTCCGGCAGGTCCTTCAGCAGGTCCCACAGGGTGTCGATGCCGGCCGTCGCCTTGGCGGCGTCCCACTCGTCGTCGAGGGTGACGCCGAAGCGGACCTCGAAGAGGGCGTCCTGGACATCCGGGCGCTCCGCGGCCTTGGCGTACCGTTCCAGGTCGCGCAGATCCACCTTGGCCGTGCTGGTGAGCTGGCTGCCGTGCGGCAGGCCCGACAGCATGTTGCCGAACTCGGGACTGTCGAGATCGATCTGGCCGCCGGCCCGCACGGTCGTGGCCTCGTCGTGAAGCGTCGCCAGGGCCGTGTTGATGGGCGCCCACCGCTGGACGCTGACCCAATGGTCGTCGGCCGACCGAAAGATGTTCAGCCGGTGGGCGGCCTTCACCCACTGCTCGCCGATCTTCGCCACCCGGTCGAAGGCGAACCTCGGCACGGCGACGCGGAAGGCTTGGTCGGCATGGTCGTAGCCCGCGCCGAACTCCAGCCCCTGGTCGGTGACCTTGTCGAGGAACAGCCGCAGCCGCGGCCGCTTCAGCAGCACCGGATGCTCGTGGACGGCCAGCACCTTGGCGAGCTCCACGTGGCGGTCGTCGACCTTGGCGTCCTGGGCGACCAGCTTCTCCCGCAGCTCGCCGATGCCGAATGCGACCCGCCGGGGAATGCGCCCGTCCAGCACCCCGTGGCCGTCGAGTTCTGCCAGCCCCTCGTCCAGGTCCCGCGAGGCGGTCTTCCAGCGGAAGGCGTGGCTCTTGGGATGGACGTGGACGATCAGCTTGCGACGCAGGTCGGCGTACACGAACCGCTTCTCCACCGTGAAGGTGTTGGCGCAGTAGGGGCAGGTCACCCGATGCAGCCGGCCTTCGAGGATGGCCGTGCGCAGCTTCGGCATCCGCACCGGATTGACGGCGACAGCCAGCTCCGTGCGGAACGCGCGGCCGCAGGCGCAGGGGATGGAATACGGTCGGAACGTGCTCATGGTCTGGGTTCCTGTGGACGGCGGCTAGCCCGCGACTTCGATGCAGTGGCCCATGTTGGCGTAGGCGTCGGTGGCCACGGTGGGGGCGCGGCTCTTGATCGAGACGACGCTCGCCTCCAGGGCGGCGACCTGCTGTTCGGGCGTCGGCAGTGCGACAAGGGCATGCGCGTCCGGGGCAGGGGCGGCGGGCGCCTTGGTGTCCGTTCCGCCACCGCCGCTCGGCGGCTTGGCGGCGTCGCCGATGAGCTTCAGCGCCGCGGCGTAGTCCGGCGCTAGGCCGTCCACTCGACGGTCGACAGCGTTTTCGATCGAACGGCGGACACTGGCGATCCGATAGGGTGCGTCGATCAGGGCGTCCTGCTCGGTCCGCAGCGCGGTATCCAGATCCGTAAGCGACGTCTCGACCGCGGCCAGGCGCGCCAGCAGGTCGGCCTTGTTCGGCGCGGTATCCGCGGCTCGGCGCGCCTCATCAAGGCGAGTCCGATCCCCCGAGATCTCCTGGCGCAAGGATTCGGCGGCCGCCGAGGACTTGCCCGCGTTGACCTGCAGCACGCCGCCGACGTTCTGCAGGCAATCCAGCGCCCGGTAACCCTGGACATAGACCTTGGCCCGCTCGCCGGGCTTCAGCGTCGTGCGCCAGGACTGGAACGTGGCGGCCCCGATCAGCGCCGCCAGGAGATTGTTCTTGGCCGGATTGAACGCGGCCACGGCCGCGCCATAGAGGCCGAACCCCAAGGTGCCGGCCCCTGCATACTTCGCTTCGGTCTCTAGCGACTGGCCTTGCTCCAGGTAGGTGTTGCCGAGGGCCTGTACGCGGACCAACTCGGCCTTGATCTCCGGCGCCGCGTTGCTGGCCGGGATCGCGATGTCGGTCAGGCCGGCGAACTCCGGATGGTCGGAAAGGCTCGTGCAGGCGGCGAGCGCCGCGGCCGCGACCAGCACCGGCAGGGCGGTGCGCATCCTGACCCTCCGCCCCGGCAGAGGCGGCGACCCGATTGTCTCTCGGCCGACTTGATCGGCGGCATTGCGTAGGTCGGACATGTTGAAATCCCCCATCCGGTTGCAGTGGTTCAGACGATGCTGATCGCGGTCTGGTGGTGGTCCCAGTTGGGGACCTCGCGGCCGATGTCGCAGGCCATCACCATTGGGTTCACGTGGCCGTCGCGACCGGGCAGCAGCCCGCCAAGCTGATCGGTGACGGTGATGGTGACGGGATAGCGCCAGGCGGCGTGCGCCGGGTCGAAGGCGCTCCAGTAGAGCTGCAGCATCAACGCACCGCCCGGGCCGCGGCGCGGCAGGTCCGTCCAGATGGCGCCCGTCGCGTCCGCCGGCTCGCCCGGCACGGCGACGTAGGTCCCCTCGGCGGCCCGCCAGAGCTCGGCCCCCTCGATCCCCACGCCGCCGCTCGCCCGCAGCTTCACCGAGATCCATTCCGTGCCCGGATTGAAGCCCAACCGCATCGTCGTCCCCCAGTTCGGCCTACCGGATGCCGGGCGGGAGTCGGCGCAGCGTGAGAGCAGCGTTCGGCGAGCGTGAAAAATGCACGTTGACCGCGATCGCGTCATGGTAGTGTTTGCCAAGACGGGGACGCATGGCGAGCATGACGGGCGAAAGCGGCAGGTTCCGACTGCAGCTCTTGGGGCCCTTCGGTTTGTTCGACGCAACTGGCCAACGCATCAGGATCGGCAAGAAGGCCGCGGCGCTGATGGCGCTGATGGCCACCGGCCGCGACGGCGTGCGCGCAAGGTCCTGGCTGCAGGACATGCTGTGGGGCGCCCGCGGGCTCGAGCAGGCGCAGGCGAGCCTGCGGCGTGAACTGGCCAACCTGCGACCGCTGCTCAATCCGCCGGGCGCCGCGCCGCTGCTGGTCACCACGCCTGAGATCGCCGGCCTGCAGCTCGACCGGCTGGAACTCGACCTGGACGGCCCGCGCGCCAGCCTGGGCGCCGACATCTTCCTCGAAGGCATCGACATCCCGGGCGAGGAGGGCTTCGAGGACTGGCTCCGGGAGCAGAGGGCCGCGCTGGAGGCGAAGGCGCGGCGAGAAGGCCCGCGGCGGCCGGCGGACGGCATGACGGGCCTGCCGGAGGGCATATTGAAGCCCCATCCGCCGGGCGAAGGCTTCTTCGGCCGTCCCTTCCTGGCGGTGCTGCGGTTCGTCAACCTGACCGGAGATCCCGACAACGACTACCTCGCCGAGGGTCTCGCCGAGGACCTCATCGATCGCCTCTCGCGGTTGCGCTGGATTCCGATCATCGCCAGCGCGGCGAGCTTCGCCCACTCCACCGAGACCGCGACGCTCCACGAGATCGGCCAGGCCCTGGGCGCGCGCTACATCGTCGAGGGCCGGCTGCGTCGGCGCGACGGCGCGCCTCAGCTGACCGCCAGCGTCTCGGACGCCGAAAGCGGCCGCGCCCTGTGGACTTGGCGGGCCGACCTGCCGGCCGATGCGCCGCTCCGCGACCCGGACGTGATCCTCACCGAGGTCGTCGCGGCCCTGGCCAGCCGCATCGACGACGCCGAGATGACCCGCGCGGTCTCCCGCCCGGCCGGCGACCCGGAGGTCAACGACCTGATCTGGCGCGCGCGATGGCACCACAATCGCTACACGGGCGACGACAGCCGGATCGCCGAGCAACTGCTGCAGGAGGCGCTGGCCCGCGAGCCGAACTCGCCGGAGGCGATCGTGCAGCTGGCCGATTTCCGCCAGCGCCAGGTGTGGCTGAACCGCGCCCCGGCCGAGGAGATCGTCGAGCTGCGGCAGCTGGCCCAGCGCGCGATCACCGCCGACTACCTCGACGCCCGCGGCTACCTCATCGCGGGGCTCGCGGAGCTCTGGCTGGGTCACAACGAGGCCGCGATCAGCCTCTTCAACCAGGCGATCGGCCTGAACCCCAGCCTGGCCTACGGCTATTCGCAGATCGGCGCGGCCCTCTATCTGAGCGGCCGGCCGGCGCCGGCGCTGGACATGCTGGCCAAGGCGCTGCGCCTGAACATGGGCGAGCAGCACGCCTACTATGTCCTGGGCGAGATCGCGATGTGCCACGCGATGCTGGGCCAATGGGATGAAGCGATCCGCGCGGCCGACGAGTCGATCGTGCGACGCCCCGCCTACTGGTACGCCCACGCGGCGAAGATCCACGCCCTGGCGAGCCGCGGCGAGGCCTCGGCCGCCGAGCGGGCCTATCGGGTGATGGTCCAGGCCAAGCGGGGTTTTCGTCCCGACTTCATCGACTGGGTGCCGTTCGTCGGGGAAGCCGGAACGGCGTGGCGCGCCGAGTTGAAGCGCACCTTGGAGATGCTGGCGGCGGCCTGGGCCGAAGGGGAAGCGCGCCAGACCGGAGCCTGAAACCGCGTCGTGGCGCCGCGACGCGCACGACAGCCACGCGAGGGGGAAGTGGAATGAGCGCCGAACAGCCCAAGGGGCCCAAATATTACGAGCGCGTCCTGGGCTACCGCGCCGCCGAGATCCGGCAGCCCCTGAAGGAGATGCCGCCCTTCGACTTCGACACCCTGGGTCCGGCCAATTTCTGGGAGGCCCTGAAGTCCCGGGCCCTGCGCGCCGCCCTGCCGCTCCTGCTGGCGCTGGCCCGGGCCTTGTTCCCGGTCTTTTCCCTGGGCGGCTATCACTGGATCACGCGCAAGAGCGACGTCCTCGACGCCCTGGAGGACGGGGCGACCTTCAACGTGCCCTACGGGTGCGAGATGGAGGATCTGTCCTGGAGCACCGACCATCGGAAGGCCGACTTCCTGTTGGGGCGCGACGGCGAGGTCCATGACCGCCAACGCAGGATCATCGAACGCGTCATGGATCCCGGCGACGCGGCCAGGATCGCGGATTGGACCACCAGCTTCTCGACCTCGCTGATCGAGGGTTCCAAGGGCGAGGTCGACGTGATCGGCGACCTCATCCTGCGGGTCCCGACCGAGATCTGCCGCCGCTACTTCGGCCTCGAGTTCGCCGACCCGGGCCGCTTCGCCCAATGGGCGATGTCGATTTCGGCCGTGCTGTTCGCCGATCCGACCGGCATGCCGAAGACCCGCGCGCTCGCCCGCGCCGGCGCCCTTCGGCTCAACCGCGTGATCGACGCGGCGATCGACGCGGCGGTCCGCGAGCGAGACAACCTGGCGCATCGGCCCCAGCCGTCGCTCACCCTGGTCCAGCGGCTGGTGGTTCTGGCGGCGGTCGACCGCGGCCTGGATCTGCAACGGCCGGAAATCCGCGCCATCGTCCTGGGTCTGGTGGTGGGCTTCATCCCCACCAACGGCCTCGCCGCCGCCAACATGATCGAGGCGCTGCTGAAGCGCCCCGAGGACTTCGACGCCGCCTGCGCGGCCGCGGCGGCCGGCGACGCCGGCCGGTTGCGCGCGATCGTCATGGAGGCGGGCCGCAGGAACCCCGCCCTCGCGCCGGGCCAGTGGCGCTACGCCACCAGGGAGGTGAGCGTGCGCGGCCACCGGATCCCGGCGAAGTCGACGGTCATGGTCTCCACCATGTCCGCCCTGCGCGACGGGCGCCCCGACACGAAGCGGCCGGCCAGGCCCGACTCGAAGGGCTGGGAGCTGATGTTCGGGACCGCCGCCCACAAATGCATGGGCGAACACCTGGCCCTGGTGATCATCGGGGCGATGTTCCTGCAGCTGTTCCGCCAGCCGGGCCTGAGGCGCGCCGCGCCCTGGAAGGGCGGGTGGATGCAGCGGACGGGCTATTTTCCCAA
>Ga0105240_10000456_pt1 | contig 75321 bp, 72 predicted proteins | sample KBSC54metaG_FD_80426 | JGI IMG/M metagenome (GOLD analysis project Ga0105240, IMG submission 80426) | Corn rhizosphere microbial communities from Kellogg Biological Station, Michigan, USA - KBS C5-4 metaG | ecosystem: Host-associated > Plants > Roots > Rhizosphere > Soil | place: Michigan, USA...
AAGTCATAGGGCAGCAAGGGAGCTTGCTCGATTGGCGGAACGCTCCTAATTGAGCGGGTGGGGTTTTAGGGTGGGCTGGCATGCGGGTTGAGTAAGGCAGAATCTGTGAGGCGGCTCGCTCCCTTTGCTGCTGCGACCTCAATTTACCGCCGAAGCCTGACTTTACAGCCTTCTTCCCGCGGTAACCTATTCAGAACACTGCCCAAAGAGTTTCGGCATCGCGGTGACCTGTCAAAGCTCCGCGGAAGCAGGCAACTCGCCCACAACCAAACGAACCCAACGCGCGAATTACACTGACCAAATGAAAAGGCTGCCCGCAATGCGAGCAGCCTTTGAGTACAGAGGATTTAGAGGAAACTAGTCGCCGAAGCTACCCACTTCTTCCTTCTTTTCGGAGGGTTTGGGAGCGGCCGGGGCGATCGCGCTTAACGGCACCATGCCGGGAGTGGGCTTCTCACCGAGTACGTGTTCCTTGTACATGGCCAGCATGCGGGCGTTCTCGGCGTCTTCCTTCTGCTTGGCGTCGCGGGCGCGCTTCTTCTCTTCGCGGGCGGTCTTGGCGATACCCAGGTCGTCGAGATCGTGCTGCCGTTCCTTGTTCACATCTTCGGCGCGGAGTACTAGCGTGTGTTCTTTGCTCGGCAGATTGACGCTCTTACCGCCGGCAATGATCTCATGACGTCCCTTTTCCTCGTACCACTTGGTGAGGGTGGCGGTCATGTGCATCTTCTCGATAATGTTGCGCCAGCCCACGCCGGTATTGTACGCGCAGAAGGAAATCTCGCCTTCCTGGGTGGCGTAGGGAATGATGCACTGTTCGGTGCGGCGGAAGTCGTAGTTGAACAGATCCTGGAACCACATGCCGGCGATGAACAGGAAGTTCCAGCGGTCGCGGCGGCGCATTTCGATATCGTCCATGGTGCGGTCGCCGGTGACCTTGCCGTACTTCTTGCCGGTCATGCCGAAGCACTTGTCGAACTTGGCGATCAGATCGCTCAGGCGGAAGTGGGTGGGCGCTTCGTAGGGATTGTAGTTACGGAGCAGCGCCAGCGACACGCCGAACACAGACATCTTCTTGCTGCGCGAACCGTCGTTGATCTTGGCGACATCGCGAGCCAGACGGTCAGCGTTCAAGAACGCGGTGACTGGGCGGTATTCCTTGGTTTCCTTGTCGCACATGACGGCCATCCCGATGCCGCAATTGGGATGGCAACCGCAGCTTAACTGGCCCCAATCGGCGTTCGGTCCATGAACCAGATCGGCGAAATCGGAAAACGTGCTCATGAAGGAGATGGGGAACCAGTCACGCACCGGCTCGCCCAAGCCTGTCTGATTCTTCACATCGTGCGCCAGATTGGCCAGCGTATAGCGCTGGGCCGCACGGCGTTCCGGGGTAACCGCCTCATCGCGTCCCGTGAAGGATACCGGCTGGAAGCTGAGGAACGGAATTTTCTTGGGATTGTCAAGAGCAAAGCGCACGACGGCGCCCACCTGCTCGTTGTTAACGCCATTAATCAGCGTGATCACCGGGACGATGTCGACGCCGGCGCTGTACAAGTTCTCTATGGCGCGGAGTTTCACGTCGAACAGGTTGCCGACCGCGCGGTGCGAGTTGGCTTCATTTCCAATGCCGTCAAACTGCAGGTACGCGTAACGCAGACCCGCTTCCGCGGCTTCCTTGGCGAATTCCGGGCGCTTGGCGAATTCGATACCGTTGGTGGCGGCCTGCACGCTCTGATAGCCCAGCTTGCGGCAGTAGCGAATGGCATCCAGGAAGTAGGGCGACAGCGTCGGCTCGCCGCCGGAGAATTGGACGGAGAGCTGACGGCGCGGCTTGATCGAAATGGCGTTATCGAGCAGAGTCTTGATGTCTTCCCATGTCAGCTCATGCACGAAGCCGACCTGATTGGCGTCCATGAAGCACGGATCGCACATCATGTTGCAGCGGTTGGTTAAGTCGATTGTCAAGACCGACCCGCGGCCGTGGGTGATGGTACTCGATCCATGGTCGTGCAGCTTCTCGTCGTTGTGCGCGCGGATGTCGCGGCCGGGGAACACGTCTTCGAGGTGCTGGCTGAAGGCGGGATCGATGGACATGAGGTCTTCGAATTGTCCGTGGATGGGACACTCCTTCACCATCACGATCTTGCCGTCCTTCTCGATAATCCTGGCTTTGATTTCGCCTAGCTTTTCGTTCTTTAGAATCTCAACCGGCAGCTTGCCATCAAGAATCTGCTGACGGATGTCCGGGATGCACTTGGGGCACAGCGAATCGGTTTCGCGCGGCCAGCCTAGTTTGGGCTTCTGCTTCTCCCAGCTCTTCAGCAGGGGTTTGTCGGACCACTTCGGAGTGAACGAGGGGTTCGGGTTAATCGAGTTCAGCTTGTCAAAAACGAACCAGGCCGCGTTGGCGGCCACGGCTACTGCTTTTTCAACGTGCTTAATCGGCTTAGTCAAGGGGTGATCTCCAAAGTATGGGATTGAGGTACTAACGAGTTTGAAAATACATTATAAGTTTTCCGGTACTACCGGACTAGCCTATTGAAGCGAACTGGCGCAAATATGCATTGGACGGGGCTTTTGGGGATTGAACGGCGGTGATCCCGTGCCTTGAAACCCATTAGAATCCAATGACATAGGCTTCAAGTGGAGGATGACGGCGGGCTGACTGTCAGGTTGTCGATCAAGCGGGTGGATCCCAGCCAAATAGCTCCTGCAATCAGTACGGGGCCGGCGATTCGTGCAATTCGCTGGAGAGTTTCCGGATTGACCACCGAGAAGTATTCCACCCGAAGCCCGGATAAAAGAGACGCTCCCGTTGACTCGATCGCGGCCGGTGATGACTCGCCGTTCTGGACCATATCCCGCGCGGCGAATAGCGCCCGCGAAAGGGATATCGCGAATTGGCGTTCCGAGGGACTGAGGTGCTGGTTCCGCGAACTCATTGCGAGGCCGTCGGATTCGCGGACGGTGGCAACCGGGACGATGGTTACCGGCACGTTCAGGTCCCGCACCATTCGCTCAATAACGGCGAGCTGCTGGGCATCTTTTTCGCCAAAATACGCGCGATCCGGCTGGACGATTTGGAGCAGCTTCATGACCACGGTTGCGACGCCGCGAAAGTGGCCGGGGCGGCCCGGGCCGCAGAGATGTTGTGTGAGAGCCGGTGTTTCAATCCAGGTGAGCTGCGATTGCGGGTACATCTCCTGCGCTGACGGTGCAAAGACGATATCGACGCCAGCCTCGCGGCACAGTTCGAGATCAGCTTGCGGGGACCGCGGATAGAGCGTCAAATCATCTTGGCGGTCAAACTGGGTGGGGTTGACGAAAATACTGGCCACCACGGTGGCGGTCTCGCGGCGGGCCCTTTCGAGCAGGCGGACGTGCCCCAGGTGTAGTGCGCCCATGGTGGGCACCAGGCCGATTGTCTGGCCGGCGAGGCGGACTGGCGAGAGTAGCTCGCGCAGTGCGGAAATGGAAGTCACCGGATCAGGCATCCTTAACGTCCTTAACATCCTTAACATCCTGGATAAAAGCCTGGGCCGCCTGCATGACAATCTGATCCAGTTCCGCGTATCGGCGCGCAAAAGATGGCGTGTTCCGGGTGAGGCCCAACAGGTCGTAACTTACGAGCACCTGGCCGTCGCAATGCGGGCCCGAGCCGATGCCGATGGTGGGGATTTTCAGGCGCGCGGTGACTTCCTGCGCCAGATCCGAGGGGATGCACTCGAGAACCACCGCGCAAGCGCCCGCGCTTTCGAGGGCAGCGGCTTCGTCGAGGAGTTTCTGGCGGGCCGAAGGCGAACTGGCTTGGCGTTTGAAGCCGCCGAATTGATGAATGGACTGGGGCAGAAGACCGAGATGACCCACCACGGGAATGCCGATTGAAACCAGCCGCTCGACCGTGCCTAGGATCGGCATGCCGCCTTCAAGCTTCAGCGCCATGGCTCCGCCGTGTTGCACCAGGCGGCCGGCATTGCGCACGGCATCGGAAACGCTGGCCTGGTAACTCATGAAGGGCATGTCGGCGAGAACCAGCGCGCGCGTGGATCCGCGCCGAACCGCCCGGGTATGACGGATCATGTCATCGACGGTAACTTGCAAGGTGTCCTCGCTACCGAGGATGGCCATGCCCAGCGAATCGCCCACCAGCAGCACATCGATGCCGGCCTATCGAACAGGTGTGCCATGGTCGCATCGTAAACGGCGAGCATGGAGATTTTTTCGCCGCGGGATTTCATAGCGGCCAAGTCTGGCGCGCGGAGTTGTTTGGCTTCTGTCATAGGGATTTCTCGACTTGTTCGAGCAGGGAAGCGGGCAAGCCTTGACGCCGCGCCAGGGAAAGCGTGCGCCGTCCCGCCGCGCGATAGAGATCCTGAGTAGCGGGGCTCACCGCGGCGAGTGCTTCCCGGTTTCGGCGTAAAGTGTCGGCGTCCCCGCGCGAAATTGGTCCGGTCAAGGCGGCTTGCGGGCCCATGCGAAGGACGTTCTCGAGAGTAGCGCGAACCAGGGGCGCGAGGGCCGCAAGTGCGGTTTCCGGGGTTACGCCCGCGCGGTCCAAGGCCTCTAACGCCGAATCCAGCAGCGTCACCTGGTAGTTCGACGCCAGCACCGCGGCGGCATGACAGAGTCCCCACTGTTCGGGCGCGACCGAGAGAAAGTTTCCTGGAATCAATTCGACGATCTGGGCGGCCCAATCGCTGGCGCACTGGTCTCCCGTGACGGCAAAATAAGTTCCGGGGAGAGCCAGCACTCCCTGCGCAGGAGTCGGGAAAGTTTGTAAAGGATACAGAACTCCGGTCGAAACACTTGCAGCTGCCAGTGGCGCTAAGGCTTCAGGTCCGCGGCTGCCGGCTGTGTGCAAAGCGATCCCGTCTTTGAAGCCTGCTCCGAAACCCGCTTTTGCCAGCCGCGTCGCAACTTCGGTGATGGCGGTGTCGGAGACAGCGATCAAAACTCTCGGTGCGAGATGAGGAATCGCTGCAAGCTCCACCGCTTCCGCGCCGCCGATAAATTGGGCGGCCACGCGCGCTTTTTTGAGATCGCGACCGGCGATGGCGCGTACCGGAACTCCTCGATCCCTTAAGACGCGACCCAGCGCGGAGGCCACGCGGCCAGAGCCTACGATAGCGATGGGAGTGCGGGAGGAATTGTCCACTCACATCATGATGACGCATCGAGTGCTCTCGGCGCGCTGCGGTTGACGCCGGGTCCGACTAGTTAAGTAGAGTTCCCGACTCAGTTTGCGGCAGTAAAGTTTTCGATGAGTCGGGGTGGCTGGTTGCGGAATCGAATGTTTTGGAACTTGAAAGTTGCGCAGTGCGGCGCTATCCTTAACGGTTGCCCCACCTTTTTGGACCGCAGGAGTCAGACTCAAAATGTCTAGCATTGATGTTCCCCTAAAAGACGGGGGATTCGGTAGTACCCGCCGTACGGATAATTGGTGGGTAGAACCCCTATTAGTGTTTCTCGGCTACATGGCCTTCATCGTTTACGCTACGTGGGCCGCGCTGCAGGGCAACAATTACCTGTGCACCACGCAGTGTGCTGGCGCGGACTATCTGTCGCCTCTGTATTCGCCGGTGCTCTACACTTCGGCGCCTGCCTGGTGGCCGGCATTTCTGCCATTCTCGGCGGCGATGCTGATCTTGCCTTTCCCGGGTTTGTTTCGCTTCACCTGTTACTACTATCGCGGCGCGTATTACAAAGCCTTCTGGGCGGACCCCATTTCGTGCACTGTTGGCGAGCCGCGCAAGACTTACCGCGGGGAAAAGAAATTCCCGCTAATTCTGCAAAATGTCCACCGGTACTTCTTGTATATCGCCATCCTCTTCGTGTTTATCCTGCTGTTAGACGGCTACCGGTCGCTGTGGTTTACGGGCGCCGACGGGGTCAAACACTTTGGCGTCGGCGTGGGGTCGCTGGTGCTGATCCTCAATCCGATTCTGCTCGCTGGCTACACCTTCGGCTGTCATTCTTTCCGTCACCTGACCGGCGGAATCAAAGATGTTTTATCGGGCTCGCCGGTGCGCAAGAAGACTTACGATTGCGTCAGTTGCCTCAACCGCAGCCATATGAAGTGGGCCTGGATCAGTATGTTCTTCGTGGGCTTCGCGGATGTGTATGTGCGGCTGTGCGCGATGGGCATTTGGCACGATTGGAGAATTTTTTAGTCATGGCGGAGTTTCCGGTTCACGAATACGATGTGCTGGTGGTGGGTGCGGGCGGTGCGGGATTGCGCGCTGCCATTGAGGCTTCCGCCGCCGGCTGCAAAACCGCCGTGATTACTAAGTCCCTGCTGGGCAAGGCGCATACGGTGATGGCCGAAGGCGGTATGGCGGCGGCCATGGGCAACGTCGACGACCGCGACAACTGGCGGGTTCACTTTGCCGACACCATGCGCGGCGCTCAGTATCTGAACAATTGCCGTATGGCGGAATTGCACGCTAAAGAAGCGCCGGCGCGGGTTCATGAACTGGAAGCATGGGGCGCTATTTTCGATCGCACCAAGGACGGCCGCATCCTCCAGCGCAACTTCGGCGGGCATCGCTATCCGCGGCTGGCTCATGTGGGCGACCGCACCGGTCTCGAAATGATCCGCACCTTGCAGGATCACGCTATTCACCAAGGCATCGACGTGTACGCCGAGCACACCGTTCTCACTTTACTGATGGACGGCAATCGCTGCACGGGTGCATTTGCTTACGATCGCGAGCGCGGGCGCTTCAAAGTCCTCTCTGCCAAGGCTGTGGTGCTGGCGACCGGGGGTGTAGGCCGTGCTTTCAAAGTGACTAGCAACAGTTGGGAGTACACCGCGGACGGCCAAGCGCTGGCCTACAAGGCGGGCGCGGCGCTGCTCGATATGGAATTCGTGCAGTTCCATCCGACCGGCATGGTCTGGCCGCCCAGCGTCAAGGGCATTCTGGTAACCGAAGGGGTGCGCGGCGAAGGCGGCGTGCTGCGCAACAAGGACGGCAAGCGCTTCATGTTCGAAGATATTCCGGAGAACTACCGCAGCTCCACCGCGGATAACGAAGAGGAAGGCTGGCGCTACACGCAAGGAGACAAGAGCGCGCGCCGTCCCCCGGAGCTGCTCACGCGCGATCATGTGGCCCGCTGCATCAATCGCGAAGTGAAGGCGGGACGCGGCAGCCCGCATGGCGGTGTCTTTCTCGACATCGCGTGGATCAAGGAAAAGCTGCCGAATTCGGTGGAGCACATCAAGAAAAAGCTGCCCAGCATGTATCACCAGTTCAAGCAGCTTGCCGATTTGGACATTACCAAGGAACCGATGGAAGTGGGTCCGACGACGCACTATTTCATGGGTGGGATTCAAGTGGATGGCGACACGCAAATGAGTTCGGTAGCGGGATTGTTTGCGGCGGGTGAATGCGCCGCGGGCCTGCACGGGGCCAATCGTCTGGGCGGAAATTCGTTGTCTGACTTGCTGGTGTTCGGCAAGCGCGCCGGTGAGTACGCCGCCAAATTCGCCAAGGAAAACGGGACGGGGAGACTCGACAAAAGTCAGGTGGACGAGGCGGCGAAGGCAGCACTGGCTCCCTTCGAACGCGGAGCCGCGGGTGAAAACCCGTTTGCGGTACAGAGCGAACTCCAGGACGCCATGCAGGGGTTGGTGGGCATCGTACGCGTCGAAAGCGAGATGCAGCAGGCGATTGAAAAGATCCACGCGCTTCGGGTCCGCGCGGCGAAGGCGGGAATCACCGGCAACATTGAATACAACACCGGCTGGCACACGGCGCTTGATCTCGATAATATGCTGTCGATCTCCGAGATGATCGCGATGGCCGCAATCGAGCGCAAGGAAAGCCGCGGCGGCCACTTCCGCGACGACTATCCCGAGAAGAGCGCCGAATGGGGCAAGTATAACCTGCGCATCAAGAGAGGCGCGGACGGACGGCCGCAGCTGGAGCGCGTTCCGGTGGTACCGCTGACCGAAGAAATGAAACAGGTGATTGAGGAGAATAAATAGGCATGGCCGATCAAGCGACGTTTCGTATCTGGCGCGGCGACAACGGCGGCGGCAAATTCGTGGATTACACTACTGAAATCACCAGCGGCATGGTGGTTCTCGATGCCGTGCACAGCATCCAGCACCAGCAGGCCAACGATATCGCGGTGCGCTGGAATTGCAAGGCCGGCAAATGCGGATCGTGCTCGGCGGAAATCAACGGCAAGCCGAAGCTGATGTGCATGACGCGCCTCAATACGCTGGATCTCACGCAGCCGGTGACGGTCGAGCCAATGAAGACATTCCCGCACGTCAAGGATTTGGTGACCGACGTCTCCTGGAACTATCGGGTCAAGATGAAGATCCCGAAATTCCAGCCGCGCAAGCCGGACGCCGCCGACGGCTCCTGGCGCGTGCAGCAGTCCGATGTCGACCGCCCGCAGGAATTCCGTAAGTGCATCGAATGTTTTCTGTGCCAGGACGTGTGCCATGTTCTGCGCGATCACGACCTGCACGACGAGTTCATCGGCCCGCGGTTCCTGATCTATACCGCACAACTGGAGATGAATCCGATCGATTCGGGCGACCGCCGCAAGGCCCTCAAGGAAGATCTGGGCATCGGCTACTGCAACATCACCAAGTGCTGCACCAAGGTGTGCCCGGAAGAAATCAAGATTACCGATAACGCGATTATTCCACTCAAGGAACGCGTAGTCGACGTGTTCTTCGATCCTATCGCCAGGATATTCGGCGCGGGCAAGTAAGTTTACTCCGCGTCAATCAGTTCATCCCACGCGAAGGCCCGACCTGGCGCACGCTTGATTTCGACGGGCCGTTTCGTTGATACGCTTCCTGCTCGACGCTGCAAGGCAGCACGGGAAATCGTGCGCAGATTATCGAAGTTGGCCACACATCGGCTAGGCATCCCTTCCGCTCGCCCCAGCGGAACTTCCACGGCAACGTTGCGGATCGTAGTGGTAATCTCCACTACTGCGAATTTGTTGAGATAGGAATATGCGCTATCCCGGGAAAGCAGAAGCACGGCCGGCGTCCGGCGGGTACAGACGACGTCGCCCACCAGATCTCATATTGCTTCACGGCTTCCATTCCTCGGCATTCGACCAGTCGTCCGCTTCGACGCCGGAATCAGGCTGCGAGAGGTAAGCTTTCCGCATGCGCTCCTCCTCGGCTTCGCGGATGGCTTTCCGGATTGCGACGCGGACGAACTCGGCCCCGCTGCCGCTTGGTGGCGGGAGCAATGCGGTTCAGGCTTCGTAAAGTGGGCTCATCGATCTGAACTAATAGTGATTTCATATATTCTTAATGATCCCAATCGGCTGCGCGAGCCTGCGCCTCGATATAGACGGATGTTGTTCCGCGCTTATGCTCGTGTCAAAAACACCGGCATCCCCAGCTTCCCCGAGTAATTGGGCCGATAACGGGCGGTGTTGTACATGGTGGCAACGTCCAGGCGCCGGGAACCGAGCTTGGGATCCGGCAAGGGAACCATGGCGTAGCACCCTTCGTGGATAGCCGCCATCAAGCCAGTTTTGCCGGCCAAGGTTGCTTCATAGGCCATGTTCCCGAAGGTGGACGCGATCAGCTTGTCCATGAAATCCGGCGGTCCGCCGCGAAGTTCGTAGGTGAGATCGCTGACCACTGTCTCCGCGCCTGTGCGTTGCTGGATTTCCGTGCTGAGAGTTTCCGCAACGCTGGCTTTCTTGCGATGGCCATAGGCGTCGGGTTCGCCGTATTCTTGCACCTTGTAACCTTCCCATTGCGCGCCTTCGGCGAGAATCACCAGGGCGTAGTTGCTGGGATTGCGCCGTTTGTCGGTCATCAGCAGTTCGAGTAGCTTGTCGAGGTTTACCTTGTATTCGGGAATCACGCAACGAATCGAAGTCACCCACGCCGTGTACAACGCGGTATAGCCGGCGTCGCGTCCGAAGACACGAAAGATGCCCACTCGTTCGTGCGAACCTACGGTGGTCAACTGGCGCTCGACGGCGTCGGAAGCGCGCGTGATCGCAGTCGAAAACCCAATGCAATACTCGGTGCCGTGGACGTCATTGTCCATAGTCTTCGGCACTGCGATCACCTTCATGCCGAGCTGGCTTAAGCGGTGGGCGAAGCTCAGTGTGTCGTCGCCGCCGATAGGAATCAGGGCATCGATGCCCAGACCTTCCAGGTTGGAAATGACCCGGGCGCTCATGTCCCACTTACCGTCAGTTTGGGGATAACTGTCGCCGGTCAGAAAGCCCGGCAGGGTTTTCATCTTGGAGGGATTGGTGCGGCTGGTGTGCAGCATGGTGCCCCCGTCGCGATCGATAGTGCGGGTGTTCTCACGGTTGAGTGGAAGAATGTAATGATCGCGGCTGGCCGGGTCATTAAGATTGACGTGGGTCAATCCCTCCCATCCGCGGCGAATGCCGATGATTTCAATACCGTTTTCCGCTGCGCGATAAACCACGCTCTTGATCACTGAGTTGAGACCGGGAACGTCACCGCCTCCGGTGAGAATTCCAATACGACGTGGGGCCATACACAATTGTAGGTTTTCGGGTGCGCAGTTCGCCAGATGCTAGCGTTGGCTCGCCGGCCCGCAAGTGGCTACTCGGTGAGCTTCAGGCAGCGGGAAACCGCCGTCCATAGCGCGGCTTTCGCGATGGGTTTCGAAAGGAAACCTTGCATGCCGTGCTGTTGACACTGCTGGCGGATTTCATCGGAATAATTGGCCGTGAGTGCCAAGATAGGAACATGCTCGTAGCCCGGGAGCTTGCGAATGGCGGCGGTGGCTTCAAGTCCGTCCATGTTGGGCATCTGCAAGTCCATCAGAATCAATTCGTACTGTCGCCGCGAAGCGGCTCGAATGGCCTCAGCGCCATCGCTCGCCGTATCGACCTGCACTGCGCGTCCCTTGAGGGAGTGACGCAGAACCGTTAAGCCCACCGGATTATCTTCCACTGCGAGAATCGCCGGGCCATTTCCGGAATGCTGCTCCTCTAAGGCCAACGGTTCAATCGCCGACCGAAGCGGGAGACTCACGGTAAAGGTGGAGCCCTTTCCCAATTCGCTTTCGGCCTGGATATCACCACCCATCAGCCCCAATAATTTATGGACCAGAGCCAGACCCAAACCGAGTCCGGAATAATTCCTGGATAGTCCGTTGTCCACTTGGTGAAAGGAGTCAAAAATCCCGCCTCGCCGATCCGGCGAAATGCCGATGCCGGTATCCTTCACAGAGATTTTCAGGCGGTCTCCGTCCCGCCGGAGGGCCAACTCGACGCTCCCGTGATGGGTGAACTTTATAGCGTTATCTAACAGATGATTAAGTAGTTGTTGAATGCGTGAGGGATCCCCAATAATCGTCGAAGGTAAGCGGGGGTCGAGAGTGCAATCGAGCCTCAAACCCTTGACCAGCACTTTGTCGCGTTGCTGAGCCAACACGGATTCGACAATTTCGGCCAAGCTGGATTCGGTTTCGTCCAATTGCAGGTGGCCGGCGGTGAGAGCCGAATACTCCAAAGTAGCGTTGAGGAGATGGAACAGGGTTTCGGCGCACAGACGGGCGGTGGCCACGTAGTCGCGCTGCTCTTCGTCGAGTTGCGTTTCCAGCAACAAATCCGTCATCCCCAGAATGCCACTGAGGGGCGTGCGGATTTCGTGGTTGAGATTCGCGAGGAACGTGCCTTTCAGGCGGTCGATTTCCGAGCGTTCCGTATCGCTAAGCGATTGAGTCGCCATGCCCTCATTCCATCGGCAGATACTGAGCCGAGGATTAGGGGGTTTGCCCGAGGGTGTAATCTGCCCCAGTTACGGTTTCTTGGGTGCCGTGAGTGGAGCGGTTGCGGGAGGCTTGGGCTGAGCTGGATTGGTATCGTCCTTAGCCTCGTCTCCAAAGGTGATCTTGGTTTCCGCGCCGAACTGCTTGTAGTCCTCGTAACGAATCGTCTGCCGAATGCGCTGATCGCTGGTCTTGAAATGCAGGGTATCGTTTGCGACCGTATAGGTTGGAAACCAATACTTTCCGTCGATTTGTTCGCGATAGGTTTCGAATTTAGGGAACTGGTTATCGCCCTTGCGGTTCGCCGAGCCAACGCCACGGCCGTACGATTTGACGATCTGCAAGTCGCGATCGTCCACCCACACCTCGCCTGAGAAGTAGCGCTGGGTGCCCTCGATCTTGGCGGGTTTGACAGCGAATACGTAGCAACCGATCTCGTCCACATTCTGATGTCCGAGATAGCGGATCAAATATTTAGGCAGTTCCGGGGTGGTTAGAACAAAAGGCTGGACGCTTTTCATGTCTTCCATATCTTCCGGCGTGAGCGTGATGTTCTGGAGCGACGGCACGGGCGAACGGACTACGTGTTCGGTGCGTTTTCCGTCCGGGCTGAAGACAATGTCGGAGACAATTTCCCAGCGGCCCGTGATGGCGCCGCTATCGTCAAGTTCCTGGATGCGCGCGGTCTGGCGATAGGTGTAAGCCTCACGCGCTTTGGCGAACTGGGACTCCTTGGCAGCGAACTTGTGCACAATGTCATCGATCTGGGCCTGCGAGAGATCGTACTTGTTGGCTGCCTGAAGAGTTGCCGCGCCCGCAATCAAAATCAAGCCGGAGATGCGAAGTGCTAGGTGCATATCTAGTCTAGTCCTGCCTTTACTATAGTCCTGACGAAACACATCGGGCGGCGGTTTCGTCCGTTAGCGCAGAATCCCTTTCGCGATGGTCAGCCGTTGCATATTGCTGGTGCCCTCATAGATGCGGCCGATCTTGGCATCGCGATATAGTTTTTCGACGGGATAGTCCTTGGTAAACCCTACGCCGCCGAGCACTTCGACCGCCCGCGAAGCTACGCGTTCGGCCACTTGAGATGCGAAATACTTAGCCATGGCGGCTTCGGTGACAAACGGGAGGCCGGCATCCCGCAGGCGCGCGGCGTTATAAGTCATAAGCCGCGAAGCTTCGACATCCACCGCCATCTCGGCCAAATCGAATTGGACGCCTTGAAACTCGGCGATAGGTTTGCCGAACTGCTTGCGTTGTTTAGAGTAGGCCAGGGCGTGCTCGAGCGCGGCATGCGCGAGACCCGTCATTTGCGCGGCGATACCGATGCGGCCTTCGTTCAGCGTCTCGATCGCCACCTTGTAGCCCTTGCCGACCGCACCTAGCACGTTCTCCTGGGACACACGGCAATCGTCTAAAATTACTTCGCAGGTGGAGGAGGCGCGGATACCTAGTTTATCTTCCTTCTTGCCCACCGAGAGACCCGCTGTATCGCGCCCCATCAGGAAAGCAGTGATGCCGCGGTAGCCTTCGGCGGGATCGGCATTGGCGAATACCAGGAACAACCCGGCTTCGGCGGCGTTGGTGATCCACAGCTTGCGGCCGCTTAGCTTGTAATCGCCGCCGACTCTAACTGCACGGGCCGCGAGCGCGAACGCGTCCGAACCAGATCCGGCTTCCGAAAGCGCGTACGAAGCCACTGTGTCCGCTGCTAGCTTGGGCAGATAGCGGCGCTTCTGTTCTTCCGTACCCCAACGCTTGATCGCGGAGTTGCACAGCGTGTTTTGCACGTCGACGATTACCGCGGCCGATGGGTCCACCTTCGCCAATTCCTCGATCGCCAGAATCGTCTGGAAGAAGGCGCCACCCTGTCCCCCGAACTCTTCCGGGACATCCACGGCCATCAGCCCCAGATCAAATAACTCACCCAGCAGATCTTTGCGAAAAACGCCGGATTCATCCATCTGGCGTACATGCGGCGCCAGTCGTTCACGCGCGAACTGGCCGACGGTGGATCGAAACAGCTCCTCTTCGTCACTTAAGCGTGTAAGGGGCTGCATAACCCCAGTTTAACCGGGCTTTACACTGGGCTTATGGACGATATTCAGAGTTTGGGCGCGGATCTGCGCGCCCGCCGGGTGTCCTCGCGAGAACTAGTGGCACAATCGCTACGGCAGATCGAGCGCCTGGATTCCAAACTGAACGCCTTCCTCACGGTTACCGGCGAGGCTGCGCTGGCGGAAGCGGCGGAGCGCGACCGGGAGTTGGCTCGAGGCATCGATCGTGGCCCTCTGCACGGGATTCCCATCGCCCATAAGGATCTGATGCGAATCAACGGCATTCGTACTACGGCCGGCTCGAGGATCTTCTCCGGCTATATTCCGCGGCGCGACGCCGCTATCGTTACCAAATTGCGCGACGCCGGAGCGGTCTCTCTCGGCAAGACCGGGCTGCACGAACTGGCTTATGGAATTACTTCTAACAATCCGCACTTTGGCGCGATTCACAATCCATGGGATCTTACTCGGATCCCGGGCGGATCGAGTGGTGGATCGGCGGCCGCGGTGGCCGCTGGTATGTTGCTTTTCGCTACGGGCACCGATACCGGCGGATCGATTCGCGTTCCCGCCTCGTATTGCGGCATCGTTGGCCTGAAGCCGACGTTTGGACGAGTGAACATCCGCGGAGTGCTGCCGCTTGGTTTTTCCCAGGACCATGTGGGACCGATCACGCGCACTGTCCGCGACGCCGCCATCGCGTTCCAGGCGATGGTGGAAGATCCCACTGGTTATGTCCCGCTCGCGATTCCGGAACTGCGTGGGCTGCGCATTGGCTGGCCCACGAACTTTTTTATGGAGCGCGTAAATCCAGAAGTGGAGACCGCCGTTCGCGCCGCGTTTCAAACCGCGGCCGGCATCGGCGCGCGCATCGTGGAAGTCGAGGTCCCAGACATGGAGACGCTGCGTGCCGCCGCCGCCACCTGCCTGCTGGTGGAGGCCGCTTCAGCATTGCGCCGCTATCTCGATCGCCGCGCCGACTTCGGCGCCGATGTACTCGCGCTGCTCGATCAGGGGAAAGCGATTTCCGCCATCGACTATGTGGAAGCTCTGCGCATCCGCCGTAGAATCGGCCGCCAGTTCGCCAGGCTGTTTGAAGAGGCCGATTGCGTCTTTACGCCCGCAACGCCGATTACGGCGCCCAAAATCGGGCAAGTCACCGTGGAAATTCGCGGCACGGCCGAGGAGGTGCGCACGGCAACGACGCGGTTTACCCGTGGGATGAACGCGCTGGGCTTGCCGGCGATCTCGATTCCCTGCGGCTTTGATCGGAGCGGGCTACCCATCGGCTTGCAGATCATCGCCGCAGCCAGACAGGAAGATCTTCTGTTGCACGCCGCCGCGGCGATGGAGGACGCCATGGGGCTTATCGAGCGCGTGCCTTCCCTGGCCGCCGGGGAGTGAGTGGCACTTCCGGCCAAACGGATTATCCATTACCGTTTGCTTCGTGTAGGCGCGCGGCGAAAGGATTTGACCGGCGAGTAAAAGTCCGCCGGTTACTTGCATTCGTACACCACCGGCGCCGCCGCCAGTTTTCGTAACATCGCCGGCCGCGTGCGATACGCGGAGTCGGCGGCAATCTTCTTATGTTCCCGTTCAGCCAGATGCGCTAACTCCGAGGACTCCGGACGGAAGCCCAGCTTGTAGTAGAACCAGAAGGAGCCGGATTCAATGGCCTCTTCATTTTCGTGCCCTAGTTGGTACGGGTCTATGAAGAAAGAACTAACGCGAAAGCGTTGGCGGAACAGCTTCAGCAATCGCGCGTACAGCCAAGCGGTCTCGCCCTGGCGAAATGTGTAATACAGATTGAAGCCGACTTCCATGCGTCCGCCGGTTTTCTGACGGGGCCACAACACTTCGACATAACCGATCGGCACGCCGTTCTTGAAATACATGCCGCCGCAATACTCCCGTCGCGGCAGCTTCCACTTCCGGGCCACTCCGAAGAAATAGAAGTCCATACCGCGGCCGAGATCGGCGTGAAATACGTTGGCGGCGTCGGGGTAGAGGAACCCATACAACTCGCGATAGCGCACGGCGGAGGCGTCCGTGATCACGTCGAGAATTCGCCGGGCAGGGCCGCTCGATAAACGCTCGATGGCGATTTTCGGTGCGGCTAGCTCGGACTCAATCGAGACATCCTTGCGCGATAGGAACGGTCCGTCGTGGTAAAAAATCTTCTTCCGCTTAAGACGGGCGCGCGAACGGGACGCAGCGGAATCACCGACCTCCCAGCGAATCGGCAACTCTAACAGGTCGTACACTTCGGGGGTGACATGTTTCATGAGCCATGGCAAAGTGCCGCCGGCTTTTTCGTACCAGCGCCGCCAGTCGGGATGCGGCCCGATGGCCCAGTCCTCGAAGGAGTCCGGAATCAGACGCGCCAAAACCGGGCCCAAGCGATCGGCATGCTGGTATTGGTCCCAGTCAATGCGGACCTTGGTGCCGTGCCGCTCGGCCAGACTCTTCGCGAACGGATAGCTGAAGTTGGTGGTCAATCCGCTACCCGCGATGCCGGATATCTCGGAGTATTCGAAATCATCTCGGGGCATGCCCCGCAGGCGCTCGCCGAACGAGAACAGGATTCGATCGGCTTCACGCAGAACCTGAGTGCTCTGTGGATAAGCCCTTAAATACAGCACCGTCTCGTGGAGTTGTATCAATTCTTGTGGATTGGGAAACCGGTGTCGCCGGGCCTTTTCCAGCAGCATGATCACTTCGCACGAGGCCGCTGCTCCGAATGTTCCTTTGCATGCCTCGAGCCTCGCCACCAACGACATTCGCCCAGTTTAGCGCGACGGTAGCGCGATGCTAAAGTAAAGACACATGCAGACCACGAGCAATGTTGCCGAACTCGCCGCCCTCTGCAAGCGCATGCGCCGCGAAGTCGTCGAAATGATCACGGATGCAAAATCCGGACACCCGGGCGGGTCCCTTTCAGCGGTCGAGATGATCGTAACCCTGTTCTTTGACGTGATGCGTCACGATCCGGCCAACCCCAAGTGGAAGGATCGCGATCATTTTATTCTTTCGAAGGGCCATTGCTGCCCTATCCTTTATGCGGTGATGGCCGAATGCGGTTACTGCCCCAAGGATCAACTCAAGACGTTGCGCAAGTTGGGTTCGATGTATCAGGGGCATCCGGATGTGCGCTTCCTGCCGGCTCTTGAGGCGTCGACGGGCTCGCTCGGGGAGGGATTGTCGTTGGGTATTGGAATGGCTTTGGCCGCGCGGCTCGACAAAGGCCCGTCGCGCACCTACGTGGTGCTGGGCGACGGCGAAATTCAGGAAGGCCAGATTTGGGAGGCTGCTATGTTCGGCGGCTTTAACAAACTGGATAATCTGGTGGCGATCGTCGACAGCAACCGCATACAGCTCGACGGTTTCGTGAGGGACATAATGGATGAGAGTCCACTCGCCGAAAAGTGGAGCAGCTTCGGCTGGCATACCATCGAAGTGGACGGTCACGATATCGCCGCGCTTCAAAAAGCCTTCGCGGAGGCCGCAGCGATGAAACTTCAACCCACCGTAATCATCGCGCATACGGTCAAAGGCAAGGGCGTGTCATTTATGGAGAACAATCCTAAATTCCATGGAACAGCTCCCACGGTTGCAGAAGAAGCCCGCGCTTTAGCGGAGCTGGCATAGGAAAGGACACCGCCATCATGCCCGCGAAAACCAAATTTGAATTGAAGCTGGGGCTGGCCACGCGGGAGGCCTTCGGTAAGGCGCTCGCCGAACTGGGCCGCGTAAACCCGAACGTCGTGGTTCTGGATGCGGATCTTTCGAAATCCACCTACACGGCTGAATTCGGCCACGCGTTCCCGGACCGGTTCTTCGAATGCGGCATTGCCGAGGCCAACATGGTCGCCATCGGCTCAGGCCTGGCATCCGTCGGGAAGATTCCTTTTGCATCGAGCTTCTCAGTGTTTCTGCTGAACAAAGGCTTCGAACAATTGCGGGTCACCGCGGCATTTCCCAATGTGAATCTGAAGATCGTCGGTACCCACAGCGGCATCTCGATCGGCGAAGACGGGCCGTCGCAGATGAGCGTTGAGGACATTAGCCTGGCCTGCTCGCTTCCTGGCTTCACCGTGATTTCGCCGGCCGACGAAGTAGCGACGATGGCTCTGGTGAAACGCGCGGCCGAAGTCTTCGGACCCATGTTCATCCGCACCGGTCGGCTCAAAGTGCCGGTGGTCTATTCCGCGGATCAGGAATTTGTGATCGGCAAGGCGATCCAATTGATAGACGGTTCCGATGTTACTTTGATTGGCACTGGACTAATGGTCGCTGAGTCCATTCGCGCCGCGGAGACTCTCGACGCCGAAGGCGTTTCGGCGCGCGTGATCGACATGCACACCATCAAGCCGCTGGACCGCGATGCGATCGCCCGCGCCGCGCAAGAGACCGGCGCGCTGGTTGTCGCCGAAGAGCACCTGCTCGACGGTGGTTTAGGGGTACGCGTGGCCCAAGTAGTCGCTGAGACACACCCCGCGGTGATGGAATTTGTGGGCATCAATAACACCTACGCCGAATCCGCTACACCGGACCAGTTGCTCGACAAGTACGGTCTGCGCGCGGCCAATGTAGTCGCGGCGGCGCGCCGCGCCATCGCACGCAAGCGCTAAACTCCGGTGTTGGTGGCGACATATGCCCAAACCCTCCCCTGCCGATGAACTCGCGCGGGAATGCGTGCGCACCTATACGGAGTTGCGCCGCGCCGCCAGTGTATTGCATGACGACGTCGGCTCTCTACTCGCGGTAGCGGGACTCCGTCTGCAACTGCTCTGCATGGATTTCCCCGCAGCCAGCGTGCGTGCGGCCGAAGCGGCTGAAGCTATTGAAGGCGTTATGGATCACGTTCGCAAGCTCAGCCGGCAGTTGGAGCCGACGCCGGTCCGCCGCACCGGATTGAAGAATGCACTGCTGGATCTTGGCGAATCGTTCGGCGCGGTTACGCTGCGCTACACGGCCACGGCCGCGCTGGAGCCTGATACGGCGGACGCCGTTTATCGCGCTATCGCCAGCTCGCTGGGGGCCGCATGGGTTGCGCCGGGTGTGACGCGTGTCGCCATCTCCGTTTCCGGCTCCAAATCCCTAACCGCACGCATCAGCGATAATGGCCGCCCGCGAAACGCCGGCAAGGAACTGGCGGCAACCGCCCTGCTGGCCCGTCATGCTGGGCTGGGCTTCGACGTCCAACCGCAACACGCAAAAACAGGACGGGGTACAATTGTTGTCATCCAATATGCCGGTCGACGTCCTGCTGGTGGATGACCATAAGATCATGCGCGATGGCATCAAAGCCATTCTGGAGCGCGATCCTGAATTCCGCGTGGTCGGTGAAGCCGAATCCGGTGCCGACGCCCTGCAGATGGTGAAGCTGCATCATCCCGAGCTGGTGCTCATGGATATCGGCCTGCCCGGCTTAAACGGCGTCGAGACTACCGCTGAAATTTTGCGCCATCATCCCGAATGTAAAGTAGTCATCCTTTCGATGTATGACGATGAAAACTCGGTAGTGGGAGCCGTACGCTCGGGAGCCCGCGGTTTCATTCTCAAGAAGGTGTCGGATAGCGATTTGCTCGAAGCTCTGCACGTGGTGGCGCGCGGCGGCGCTTACTTGAGCCCGCAAGTATCTGATCGCCTGCTGAACCGCATTCAGAAAGGCGACCTCGAATCCAAACAACAGGCTTCCGTGCTCGAAGGGCTTTCTCCGCGCGAAATCCAAGTGCTGCGCATGGTCGCCGAAGGCAAAACCAGTAAGGATATCGCCAATCTGCTGGACCTGCGCGAGCAAACGGTCCGGAGTTACCGCAAGACAATGATGAAGAAACTGGGCATCAATAATGTTGCCGGTCTTACCCAGCTTGCGCTCTCGAGCGGCCTGACTCAGCTGGCACCCACTCAGTTGTCATCGGACGACGGCGCACACGGCGCCCATGAGTGAGCGCGCCCCGAATCCATGACCAACGATCAACGCATCGCACGCCAGTCCCCTTGGGGGCCTTTGCTGATTGCCGACGCCCACTTGCATTTTTTTTCACACCGGTTCTTCGAAATTCTGGCTGAGCAAAAGCCGGGGCTAACGCTCGACGCGATGCAAACGCAACTGGAGTGGAAGCTTCCGCCACCCGAGCCCGAAAAGCTGGCCGAGGCCTGGGCCCGTGAATTAGACCGCCAGGGTGTCGATCGGGCCGCGCTCATCGCCAGCTTTCCCGGCGATCAGGATTCCGTTACCGCTGCCGTCCGCTCCCATCCGGACCGCTTCTTTGCCTGGGCCATGGTAAATCCTCGCGTCTGGAGTCCCGCGACACTTTCCGGCATTCGTGTCGCGTGTCTGTTCCCCGCGATGCACGGCTATTCCATTCAGGATCCTGAGGTCGAACCCGTGCTCCAGTGGGCCGCAGAAAACCACCGTGCCGTTTTTGTGCACTGCGGGGCGCTAAGCGTCGGCGTGCGCCAGAAGCTGGGCCTGCCTTCGCCCTTCGACCTGGGTTTCTCAAACCCGATCGACTTGCACGCGGTCGCCGCACGCCATCCCCAGGTTCCTTTCATCGTTCCGCATTTCGGAGCGGGATATTTTCGCGAAGCCTTGATGCTCGCCGATCTGTGTCCCAACGTTTACCTGGATACCTCCAGCAGCAACCGCTGGGTGCGCTATCAGGAATCGAATATGGATCTGCGCCAGGTCTTCCGGCACGCTCTCGACGTGGTGGGGCCTAAGCGGCTTCTATTTGGCAGCGACTCTTCGTATTTCCCGCGCGGATGGCACCATCAGATTTTCGAGGATCAGAGCAAAGCGCTCTACGAATTGGGCGTGAGCGTGGCCGATGCCCGCTCGATCTTCAGTGAAAATCTGCTGAGAATAATGGGCGCCTGATCCAACGATGTAGTTGTGACTGGCGTATTGTTTCGAAGCGGACGGAGGGACCCGTTTGTGTACCCCGTCCATCCCGCGCCCCGCACGGCGGTCCTGGTGTCCTGGTTTCACGAGAGTGTCTTGGCGAGCCGACCCTTGCGGGTCTTCGCGCATGGGTGGAATGAGGAAGCGGCGGCATTCGCACCCGCGGCCGTCGCCGGCACTTTCGAACAATTGAACGCGCTTACCTGCGCCGGTATTCCTTCTCTAACCCACTCGGTTATCATCCTTTGGCGGCTGGAACAGCCGCGGCTGAGCGATGCCGATCGCGAAATTCTGTGGTCCGCTTTTCGCGTTCCGGTGTTTGAACAGGTGATTGGTAAGTCGGGTAAGCTGTTGGCCGCCGAATGCGAGGCGCACGACGGGTTGCATGTCACCTCGCCCAACCTGCCTTTGCACGGCGAATCCCTCGACGATTCGCTGTGCCCCTGCGGCCGCAGGACTCCGCGCATCGGCGTGACGCACGGCCCTGCAATCGAGCGTCGCATCGCCGCGTATGCCCGGTGACTACTATTCCGACAGGAATTTCTTGGTTTCGCACAAAAAGATTTCTAGCTGGTCGTGATGCAGCCAATGCCCCGCCTGGTCGACTTTCACAATGCGGCGATGGGCGATTTCTTGTGCCAGCGGATCCGTCTCCGGGTCTTTCGCGAAACTCTGCCGGCCCCAAAACAGCAGCACCGGACAGGAAATCTGCCGCAGAATCTCGGCGGCTTCCTGCATATTCGCGCCATACGGCGGGAATAGCCGGGCATAGTTATCGAACTTCCAGATGATGGACCCGTCGGCGTTCCAATTGGTGCCATGTAAGGTCAAATGTTTGGCCACTTCATCGGAAAGGAACGGATTGGCTTCCTTCATGCGCGCTACCGCGGCTTCGAGGTTCGGATAACTGTGCGGCGTGCGGTTCTCCACGCTGCGCACCTTCTCGATCCAGCGGCGGATGCGTTCGGGTGCCGTATAGCGGGCTTCCTGAAGCGGCAGCCCTAAGCCCTCAATCGCCACCAGCTTTTCCACTCGCTCGGGGTACACCCCCGCGTACAACAGCGTGGTGATGGCCCCCAGGGAATGCCCGATGATGCGCACAGGAAACTGATTGATGATGTCCGCCAGCACCGAAAGGTCCAGGATATGTTCGGCGATGCTGTAGAGCGCTCCCGGAGCCCACGCGCTGTTGCCATGGCCGCGCAGATCGAGCGCGTAGACATGATACTCGTCGCGGAGGGCCTTGGCCACCCAGTCCCAGTTGCGCGCGTGATCCAGGCCGCCGTGCACCAGGATCAGGGCCGGCTTGCCTTCGGTTCCCCAATCCCAGAATTGAAGCTTCAGGCGGTCGGAGTAAAAGAAATGAGAAATGGGTTCCAAGATTCTTTTATGCTACACGCCGGGCGGCGCATTCGACGGATGCACGCGGAGTCCCGCTAGCCGGTATGCCTCAATCAACGCACCCGCGGCCGGGCCTAGCGCCGGCGGATGCACCGGTGCGTCGCTTTCCAGTTGCACCAGCATCGCGAACCGTTCTCGCAGGATCTCACTGAGAAACACGCCACCGATATAGGAGGTTCGCGCCAGCTCCCCGCGATGAAACAATTGCCGGCGGACGGCGGCCACGAACGTAGCCAGCGCTTGTGCTGCGGTGTGCAGGATATCGCGGGCGGCAGCATCGCCGTTGCGCGCGGCCTCGTCAACTAGCGTGGCGTAAGCGGCGATTCGGGCGCGCGGGTACTCCGGTGTGTAGAAGCGATGCAGCAAGTCGTTCACAGTGGGCGCGCCGGTGGCTTCGAGCAAGGCTTCCCGCAGCGCGGTCGAGTGTCCCCAGCCTTCTTCGTGGCGCAGCGCGGCACGCACGGCTTGCCGCACCAGATCAAAGGCGCCGCCTTCATCGCCGAACACATACCCCCACCCGCCGGCGCGCGCCGTCCGCCCTTCCGCATTACGGCCGTAAGCAATCGAACCGGTGCCCGCGATTGCGATCACGCCGGGTTCGCCCGCGGTCGCGCCCAGCAATGCGATTACGGCATCGTTGGTGACGCGGTAGTGTTCGGCCGGCACCAGTTCGTGTATCAACACTTCCTTGTCGGCAGGCCCGCCGCTCAAGCCCAGGCAGGCTGCCTCGAAACGCACCTCCATCAGGCCGGCGGCAGCAAGTGCGGAGCGGATCGCTCCGCCAATCGCGTCCCTGAAGCGCGCCTGGCTTTCCGCGCCGCTGACATGGTTGCAGGGTCCTGCATAGCCCACGCCTGCCACCCGGCCGGATTCGTTGCCAATCAGCGCCGATGTGCTCGACTGGCCTCCGTCCACACCCAGAAACCAGCGGCTCACGGGTCCACCCTGTAAAGACTGGCGCCGTAGTTATGTTCCAGCCGGGTCCATCCCCAGCTCTCCGGGTACTCCGCATAGTCTTTAGCGCCAAAGTCGTGATCTTTTATCAAAAAATAATCCACTCCCTGGAGATGGGCTTCGTATGTGGCAGCGCGGCGCAGCAATTCCGAGTTTTGGGCCTTTCGTTTCTCGACGGGAGCGGCAAGCGGGATCCAGCGTCCTCTAGCGTCTGTGGTTTCTAGGCGCATTCTTGCATCCCATTCGTCGCCGGATAATTCGACCGTCAACTGGTCGACAGACTCCTCCTGTCCAAAATCCACAGAGATCCACATCCCCGGGCGCAGTTTCTCCCAACTCCTCCAGCGTGTTGCTTCCGAGTTATCAAAGGCTCTCTGGACTCCCCAGGGGTCGGGCGAAGCCTGCAAGCGCCAGCCGGGCCGCCGCGGCAACTCCGATCCACACTCGAAAAACCTAATCTCATGGATGTTCCATTGTTCTTCGCGAAGGGTCGCCGTACCGGTCTGCGTCACGCGAAGCCGGCGATATTTTTGTTGGGGCAGGGAAAATACCCAGAGGGTTGCCGGTTGCCAAGTTTTATTCCAGCCCATGGCGAGCGCGTCGCCAATATCGTTATTCAGGCCCCCCCAGTAACTAATGAGCACCTCGCGAGTCGTATAGGAGTCCGCTAAGCCGGTCAACGTGAACACTGGTTTTCCGGGAGGAACGTATTTTTCCACCATACGCGCCCATTGGTATTCCATATGGCGGCCCAGAAATTCTTCTTCCGGAACGATACGCAAGGCGGCTTTGTACGGGAGGTCGTGCAGCGACCAGTTCCAAGCGTCGCTATAACTCTCTAGTACCGGCGGCCAGGATGCGGCCGCATGGAGGATGATCGCCGCCACCAACACCGCCGGCGCGGCTGTATCCAAAACCAGCGCCAATGCCAGCGACAGGAACGGCAAGCTTGAGATCAGGAAGCGCGTGCCTATATTGCCGAAGTACGTGGCGAGAAGCAGCGCGCAAGGCACCAGTATTTTGCGCCCTTCGCGACTCCGCAGCGCCAGCAACGCTAGAGGCGCCGCCAGGAAGATCACTCCTATCGTCCCCTGCGTCGCCTGTCCGCGAATGGTGACTTCGAGTGGCAGCATCCACAGGTTCACGAGGCGATAGGTGCGCAAATCGGCAGCCCAAAGCTTTTCGACCAGTACGTAAAGATACCGGTTCGGAAACCACTGATTCGCGAACGGAGCCACCGGGTTTTGCAGATAAACCCAGTCTTTAATGGCCCATGGCGCGATCATAATGAGCGAGCATCCCGCCACCATCGCGGCGGGTTGCCACTTCCGGGTACGCCAAACCACAAAACCGGCCGCGTAAACGACCATCACGAAGGCGGTGTATTTGGCCGCATAGCAATACCCGGCCAGCAGACCAATAGCGATGAGGATTCGGCGCTTCCGGTTTTCATCCCATAACTGAGTCCAATAGAAAACCGAGAATACGATCGCCGCCGCCGCCACATCGGTATAGGCCGTGGTTCCATCAATGCCGACGACCGGGCTTAAATATACCAGCAGTGCGGCCGCCGCCCCGGCCAGTGGTTTGCCGATCCGCTTCCCGTAAGCCAGCACGGCCAGCGCCAGCGCCATGAGAAACGTGAAGTGCAGCAAAGCGGCAGCCGAGTGCCGGCCAATGGCGAAGGCCGGAACGTACAACATGTCTACGCCTCCGCTGAAGGCCGCCAGCATGTCGGTGGTAATCCGTTCGAACCCGCGGGCGCGGAGATACCTGGCGACCAGGCCCAAATGGTAACTGGCGCCATCCGGACTGATTTCCGGCGCCCAGGCATTGAAAAAATACAGCACAGTGAAAGCCGCCGCAATGCCGCCGAACAGGTAGCGGATGACACGCGGCAGACGCGTCTCTTGCGATGGTTCGGCCGCTCTCGGCAATCGCCAGTCACCGGTGTGGAGGGCGATCGCCATACAGGCGCCCAGCAATAACCACAAAACTGGTTTATAAGCCATCTTCACGGTCAATACCGCGAAGATCGCCAGATGCAAGACGGCGGCTCCCAGCACGAATGCCAAGGGAAACTTTTCGGCGCGCCGCAGGCGAGCGCCCAACTGCGCGGCAATCACCGAGCCTAGACCATAACATGCAGCTGCTGTAAAAGCCGCGCCTGCCAATGCCGCGAGGGCTTTCATTTCCGTTCTAACCCAAGCGCCATCAGAATGACACCCAGCGGCGGGGCGTCGCGTCGGAGCGGCAACCACAACTTATCGATCTCAGCGGCGAGAATCACATACGCATTGGGGTCGGTCCATTCCGCAGGGACTTGTTTTTCGAAGAGCTGGCGACCGGGCTTCGTATAGCGAATCCGGTCTAGCAGATGATCGTTCACAATAAACGATACGGTCACCGGACCGGTCTGTTCGAAGGTAGCGGGTGCAATTTCGAAGTCGATAAAGTAACGCAGCTTTCGGTTCGAGCCTGGAAACACACGAACGGTGGGACGTTTGCCCGTCCAACGCCAGGTATTGGCTTCAAGTGACTGCGATATGTCCTGGACGAAATGGGTCGCGGCGCCAGGGTCGGCCATTTTCAGCACGCGCACGGACTCCGCGGGAGCTTCGAATACAGGCTGTTGTGCCGGCGGGGCATACGGCTCCGGCAGGTCGCCACAGCCGCACAGGAACACGCTTAGCACGCCGCACAAACTGAGCAAACCCAAACCGAGAGTCACTTTCCAGTTACTATAGCGAACTTATGCGGGGTGTCAGGCGGCATGCTAGATTTGAAGATGAACGCTATGAAATACTGCTTGATCCTCGCGCTCGGTTGCGCTCCTTTGTTTGCCCAAGCTCCGCCGAAAACTGAAGTTCCGGACGAAACCGTGGTTGCCAAGGTGGACGGTATGCCGGTTACCGCCGGCGAAATCCGTAAGAGCCTGATGATCATGCCCAAGGAGTTTGTCCAGCTCTTCAACCAAAATCCGCAGTATGCGGTGCAGCAATTGTTTATGCTGCGCTTCCTCGCGGAGGAGGGAGAGAGAACCAAGCTGGCCGACCAAAGTCCCTTGAAGGAACAGTTGGATTTCCTGAGGGCCAACGCCCTGGCCTCTGCCATGGTCAGTCACGAGCACAATTTCTATCCGGTCACCGACGCAATGATTAAGGAATTCTATCAGCGCAACGAAACGCGCTATCAGGAGGCCAAAATCAAAGTGATCTATATCGCGTTCAAGCCGTCCGCGCCGGTGGTTGGAACCGTGCCTAAAGACCAATCTCTCGAAGATGTTGCGCGCACTCTTTCCGAAGGAGGCAGCGGCAAGGCTCAGCGCACCGAGGCGGATGCCCGCAAGCTGGCTGAAGATCTGGTCAAACAAATCCGCGGCGGGGCGGATTTCAGCAAGCTTGTCGCCCAGTATTCGGAAGATCCCGCCTCGAAGGCCGCTGGGGGGGATTTTGGCGTAGTGAACATCAATAGTTCCTATTCCGCTGATGTCAAAAAGGCTGTCCTGGCGCTCGCGGTGGGGGGAGTCACCGAGCCGCTCCGTCAGGCCAACGCGTTCTACATCATCCGCGTTGAAAAGAAGACCGTTCAGCCGGTCGACGAAGTGCGGGGATCGATTAGTGAAGAACTGCGCCAGGCCCATCTGAACGACTGGCTCAAAGAGGTGGGAAAGCGTTTCGAGCCTACTGTCGAAAATATGCAGTTTTTCACCCAGCCGAAGATGCCGCTTCCCGGCGCACCTGCGCCCATGCCCACGCCTGCGCCTCCTCCCGCGGCGAAATAGACGTGTTTCCCGCATTCGTGGGCCGTCCCATTCGGGTGGAGATGCGCCGCTCGCTGGGACGGCACCTGGCCGCATCCTCTATCCCCAGACGCTTGATTCTGCTGGATGCCGCCGTGCTCGCGCGAAAGGGCGAGTTTGAGCGTATCCTGATCCACGAACTGTTTCACTTCGCGTGGGTGCGGCTTGCAAACCGGAGGCGCTGGACTTGGGAGCAAGTGCTGGCGCGCGAGTTCCATGCGCAGGTCGCCGGGGAGTTGGGTTGGAGCGCCGAATGGCGCAAGGGCACGCTGACTCGCGCGGATGCGCGCCGCCGCTCCCCCCGCTGGCGCCGCTATGCCTGCGAAAGCTTCTGCGACACCGCCGCCTGGCATTTTGCGGGGGTGCGGCGACATGACGAATTTACCCTTGCCGCCCCCGCCCGCCGCCTCCGCCTCCAGTGGTTCACTCAACAGTTTTCTTCCGCCGCCGTCGCGATCTAAGAGCCGGCGTGATACTTTAAGGGTGTGACGAGCCGAATCCATGCTGTTGCGGCATCGGCCGCGCTTATCCTTCTTCTCGCGGGGTGTTCGAGGTTCTCGAACTCGTCCGAAGTCAGCCTGAAATCCGAGTCCAAACGCCAACAGGCGCCCAATTTCAAGTTGAAGGATGCCAGCGGCGATGTCGTCAATCTTGCGGATTATCGTGGAAAGGTGGTACTGGTGAATTTCTGGGCCACATGGTGCGGCCCCTGTGAGGTGGAAATCCCCTGGTTCGTAGAATTCGAACAGAAATACAAAGATCAGGGATTCGCGGTCCTGGGCATTTCCATGGACGACGACGGTTGGAAAGCGGTGCGGCCTTATATTGCATCGCATAAAATCAATTATCGCGTCATGATTGGCTCGGAAGTGGTTTCGCAGCAGTTCGGAGATATCGATTCGCTGCCGACGTCGTTTATATTGGACCGCCAAGGCCGGATCGCAACCAACCACGTGGGACTCGTGGACAAACGGGATTACCGGAATGAAATTGTCAAACTTCTCGAAGACTCGAAGACTTCTGCTGTGGTTGACGCTGGCGCTGGCCCCCTCGCCGGCCTCCTGGGCGCAGGCGTTCGCGCAGGGCAACGTCCTTAATTACACGCCGCCGCGCAAAGTGGTCGCGAAACCAGGAGCTACGGTCGAATCCTCGCTGTCGCTGGAGCTGCGTCCCGGCTATCACGTCAACAGCAATATGCCTTCCGATGATTATCTGATTCCGCTGCGGCTCACGTGGAATCCGGGACCGCTCGCGGCAGCGGGCTTCGCCTTTCCCCAGCCGCAGATGGAAAAATACAGTTTTTCCGAAAAACCGCTGTCCGTCTATACCGGCGATTTCCAAATCGTGACGCATTTCAAGGCGTCCGCCAACGCTGCTCCTGGCGCCACCACGTTAAACGGCAAACTTCGCTATCAGGCCTGCACCAATAGCATGTGCCTTCCACCTAAGACGCTGGATGTTTCTCTGCAAGTTGAAATTGTAAAGTAGCTCTACCGGAATGACGCCCGCAGCATTTTGCGGTCGATCTCCTCACCGTGCAGGTAAACACTGGCGATTTTTCGGGTATTAGCGATATCGCTGAGCGGGTCCGCGTTCAGCACCAGAAAATCGGCGCTCTTACCCGCGGCTAGAATGCCCCGGTCGCGCAAACGCAGAAACTCGGCGGAGGTGACGGTCACCGCCGTCAAGGCCTGCGCTGGCGTCATACCGGCCTCCACCATGAGTTGTAGTTCGCGATGCGTGTTATAGGCATGGAAATAGTCCGGCACCGCGCCGGAATCCGCGCCGAAACCGATATAAGCGCCCGCCGCGTTGAGCTTCGCCAGGTTTCTCTGCATGATGCGATACGTTTTTTGCGCCGCCGCGATGGCCGCCGGCGTGGTTTTGCTATAGGAGGCGCGGACGCGATTCACCAGCGCAGCCGGCGTAACATCGCGGTACAGCGGATCGTCGAGCCATTCCGGTGGCTCGGCGTGCGTACGGGTCTCGGCCAGGCCCAGATTGGGCATCATGAAAATATGGTGTTGCTTCACCAGCGCAATGGATTCGTCGTCCATTTCCTGGTCGCGTACCAGATGTGCGAATGCGTCGATGCCCGCGCGCGCCAGACCCTTGGCGTCCTCCAGATAATACACGTGCGCGACCACGCGTGTGTGCAGTTTATGCGCTTCATCGATGATGGCGCGATAGATGGCCGGCGGAGTCTTTTGAACCGTGCCGTTACGATCGTCCACCCAGACCTTGATGAAGTCTACTTTCTTCGCCACTTGCTCGCGAACCGCCTGACGCGCTTCATCCGGAGTAGTAACTGCATACGCCGAGGGCTTGAGTTCCGCATTGCCGGGACCGGCATTCGGCGTCGCCATACCTTTGCCGGCGGTGAACAGCAGCGTACCGCCGAGTTGGCCCGAAGCCTGTTCGGCCCGCAATTGAAACGGCAGTTCTCCGAGATCGGTTCCCATGGAAAGTACCGCGGCGACGCCCGCGTAAGCATATCGATTGAGCTGGTCAATCACATTCTCGCGAGTGAAGTTCGCCGCCGAATAGACCAGATCTTTCTGATAACCGAGATGCACGTGCGGATCGATCAGCGCCGGGATCACGGTCTTCCCGGTGAGATCGACGCGCACCGCTCCCGCCGGAACTTTCAGAACGCCCTTCTTGCCCACGCTGACGATGCGGCCGTTCTCAACCACAAACGCGGCGTTCTCGACCGCCGGCTTGCGCGCGTCCACGATCACGCGCGCACCTTCGAAAACTACGGCGCTTGAGGCGGCGGATGCTGCACTCGCGCAGCAGATCAGAAATATGCATTTGCGTAGCACCTTATCAGCTTACATCCTGCGCCGTTCCGCCCAAGGCGAGGGTGGCCTCCTCCAGCATTTTGAACGCCAGAGATCGCAAGTCCAGCCCATACATATTGCGAAGCGCGAGGCTCGTGGCCTTCGCAAACGGTTTCACGCCTTGCATGCGGTGAGCCGTGCCCAGGTCGATCACGGCGTTCACCACCGCCGCTTCATCCCCGAGTAGGCCCACCAGTTGTCTGGGCCGCTTCCCGACAGCGCGGAGCACGTCCTGATACCACAGCGGCGCATACCGCCTTGCCAGTTCCGCACGGCCGCACGCATATAGACGCCGCTCCACTTTTTCCAATACGATCTGCAACGGCGCTCCGATCAAGTGCAACGCACTCGGCAGGGCTTCCGAATCGACCACGTCGTAGGTGAATTCGGTGCGCGGCCGTCCGTGGCACAGGCGGCTGGCGGCATACACCAGCAACGGAAAAGCTGATTCGCGATTTTCGAAGCGTGCCGGATCGCGGAAGTAAATCCGCGGAATCCAGGTGCGAAGCGCCGTCTGCAGAGCCAGAGAAACTCCCTGCCATATCTGAAAATAACGCGGCTGGAGTTCGTCTGGAGCGCGGATCCAGGCCGGATGCGTTGCCAGGAGCATAGCCGCTCGGTCGCGCAGTGCGGCCGCTGGATTCGGCGGAACACTGCGGATGGCGTCGCCCTCGCGCACCAGGGTTACCCGGCGCAAGGCTTCCGCACGGCGCCGCGATTCCCTGGCATCCAGAAACGGAAGATAGAGATTGAGCGGGCGATTGTCGCCGCCGGCTAACTCGAGCACGCGCCCACGAATGACGGCGTCCACCTCGTCCGCGGTTACCGGCGTCCCCAAGTCGCACCCGGATTCCCTCAGCCAGTACAGTTGAAAACGTTTCGTCATACGGATCGATTGTACGCGGTGTCGCCAACAACCACATGCACCGGATTTGTTAACTCCCGTGGCTGTCGTTACATAGGCCTTTGGGGTCTGCTGTGACTCGCGATTTGCTACCCTCAAGACAGTGATGCCAGCCGCTGGAATACAAAATTCGCTCAGAGAACGCGGCGTGAGGCTCACGCGCCAGCGCCGGATCCTGCTCGACCTGCTGGACCGCTCCGGTAAACATCTGAATGCGGAAGCGCTATATCAGTTGGCTAAGGAAAAGGACCCGAAGCTGAACCGTGTCACGGTCTACCGGACACTCAAACTCCTGAAACTCGGCGGCCTGATCGATGAGCTGGATTTACTGCATTTTGAGGGCGACCAGCATTACTACGAGAGCCGCCTCAAGCAGGAGCATGCTCACCTCATCTGCCTGCGCTGCGGCAAGATCGAAGAATTTTTTGGGGAGCCGTTGCAGAAGATGCGCCGGCAAATGGAAAGCAGCCTGGGCTTCAAAATCGTTACGGCGCGCACGGAAATGGGCGGGTATTGTCCCGATTGCCAGTCGCAGCTCGCTCAGGACTCGGCCGAAAAGACCCGCGCTGATCAAGTTGGGTAATGGCTGACCGTCCTGCCGCAGTACTTCTGGTTCTCGCGCCTTCGGGCCAGCGCAGCCGCGTGGTGCTCGATACCGTGCCCTTTGGCATCGGACGGCAGTCCGGCAACGGCCTGGTGCTGCGCGATAACCGCACTTCGCGGAATCATAGCCGCATTGTTTTTGAGGACGGCAACTATGTAATCGAGGATCTGAACAGCCGCCACGGGACCTGGGTCAATGGCCAGCAGATCGCCCGTCACATCCTGCGCAATTCGGACCGGATCGAATTCGGCGTGCGCGATTCCTACCAACTTACGTTTTCCGTCGAAAAGCACGACATTCAACGGCTGCTCGAACAGTTTGGATCTTCCAGTCGCTCCATCGCCGATGACCGCGGGACCGACAATCTAGTCAAGCTGCGTTCGCTCGTGGAGGTGGCACGCGCGCTGCAGAACTCGCTTTCGACCAAGGAGGTGCTCACGGCGGTGGTGGATGCGGCCCTGGCCGTCACCGGTTGCGAGCGTGGCTTCCTGCTGCTGCGCCCGGAAGGCGATAAGGACGCCGACCTAGACATGTCCGTGGCCCGCGACAATACCGGTCGTGAGCTCCAAGCGGATGACTTGCGAGTTCCCCGGCATCTGATTCGCCGCGCGCTGGCTTCGCGCCGTGATCTGCTCTCGATGACTTTCGACCCCTTCGAAGAACAGGGCGTGCGTCCGGAGATGACGGTGGCGCAACTGGAGCTGCGAAGCGTGGTATGCCTGCCGCTGATCCGGCTCCGTAGCGGGAATCCCGATGACACGCGCGCCGTGGGCGCCATCGAAGACACCGTTGGCCTGATCTACATGGATTCGCGGGTGGCGCCGGCCGACCTCTCCTCCGGCAACCGCGAACTGCTGCAGACCCTGGCGATTGAAGCTTCGACCATTCTCGAAAACGCACGTCTCCTCGAAGAGGAGCGCGGTAAGCTCCGCATGGAAGACGAACTGCGCCTCGCACGCGTGATTCAGGAAGGATTGCAGCCCTCGTCCATGCCCCAGGCCGGCTGGTTCCGGGCCGCTGGCTCGAGTACCCCTTCGACGCAGGTGGGCGGCGATTACTTCGACGTGCACCAGAATTCGCCGACCTCGTGGACCGCGGTGGTGGCGGATGTTTCGGGCAAGGGCGTGGGGTCTGCGCTGCTGGCCAGCCTGCTCCAGGGTACTTTTCTGATGGCGTCCGGCGATCCGGCGCATATTGCACCACGGATGGCTCGTCTCAATGAGTTCCTGCTCGAGCGCACTCGGGGCGAGAAATATGCGACGGTGTTCTACTGCATTCTCGAAGCATCCGGCCGTCTGAGCTATAGCAATGCGGGTCATTGTGCGCCTTTTCTGGTTAGCCGGGAAGGGCGCCTGCGCACTCTCAACACCACTTCGATGCCGGTGGGAATGCTGGAGGATGCACCGTTCCAAATGTTGCAGAGGGAACTGGCCGCCGGCGACAAACTGGTGATCTACAGCGACGGACTCACGGAAGCCGAAGGCGCGGACGGCGCATTTTTCGATACCGAGCGCCTGCGCGGCTGCCTCCGTGCAAACGCCGCTCTGGACGCCACCGGGTTGCACGCTGCTTTACTCGAGGCTGTCAACCAGTTCACCGAGGGTGGCATTGTACGCGACGACATCACCGCGCTGGTGATCGAATACGCGCCCGCCTAGCGGAACCTTCAACGCCGGATCAAACGCGGTCCGCGATTTTCTGGTTCGCCAAGCCCAGTAGCGTGTCGCAGCATCCGCTCATCTGGACGGTGACCTCGCGGAGTGTGGCGCCGTGGAACCGCAGGCGCGGCGACTGGCCGTGCAGCGGGCAGCGCAGGCCGCGAAGCTTGCGGGCAGTGCGTTCCCTGAAATCCTCAACTTGCTCCAGCGAACTGCGTTCAGTGGCGGCCAGAATCACAAAATCATTTTAGCATGGATTTGTTTTTTCCCTGGCGCACTAGAAAGCGCTACCCTGGAACTCTGCGATGGACTTTGTCGAGCAATTGAAATCTTCGATCGACATCGTCAAGGTGGTCGGCGAGTACGTGCGCCTGCGCCGCGTTGGCTCGACCGGCCGGTATCTGGGGCTGTGTCCTTTTCATCAGGAAAAGACTCCCTCCTTCAACGTCAATCAGACGCGTCAATTTTACAAATGCTTCGGCTGCGGCGCCGGTGGTGATGTTCTTAAGTTCGTAATGGAAGTGGACGGCCTCACCTTTCCGGAAACTCTGAAGCTGCTTTCCGAGCGCAACGGTATCCCCATGCCGCAGCGCCCCGAATATTCCGACGCCGACTCGAAGCTGCGCGGAGCGCTGCATGACATGCACACCATTGCAGCCAAGCAGTATAGAGAGGCGCTGCGCGGGCCGCTGGGCGCAGAAGCGCGCGCCTACCTGGCCGCCCGTGGCGTGAACGCCCAGCTGATCGATACTTTTGAACTGGGTTATTCCGATCCGCAAGGCCAGGCGTTAACGCGGAAGCTGACGGAGGAGCGTTTCTCGCCGGAACAGATGGAAGCCTCGGGCCTGGTGCGGCGTCGCAATGAAGGGTCCGGATCCTATGATGCATTTCGCGGCCGCCTGATGTTTCCCATTCATAACGAATCCGGGAAGGTGATTGCTTTTGGCGCGCGGGCGCTGTCATCCACAAGTGGGCGTGAGGACGGTCAGCCCAAATATTTGAATTCTCCCGAAACGCCAATCTATCGCAAGACATCCACCTTGTATAACCTGCATCATGCGCGCGACGCTATGCGGAAAAATAATCGCGCCGTGCTGGTCGAAGGCTACATGGACGTGATCGGTGTGTATGCTGCGGGAGTGAAAGAGGTGGTAGCGAGTTGCGGCACCGCCTTGACCAACAGCCAAGTCCGAGCCCTGCACCGGCACGCCGATAAGGTGGTGGTCAACTTCGATCCTGACGATGCCGGCGCGAATGCCGCCGAGCGGGCCATCCAGTTACTGCTCGACGAAGGGCTCCACGTCAAGGTGCTCGCGTTTGGCGGGGGCTCGGGTGACGCGACGCACGCCAAGCTCGATCCGTATGAATATGTACAGCAGTTTGGCGCGGAAGCGTACCGCGCGCAGCTCGATGCCGCCAGCGGTTACTTTCATTGGCTCGCCGATCGGGCGCGCTCGAAATTCGACATGCGCGGGGCCGATGGCCGCATGGACGCATTTAAGTTTTTGCTGCCCGCGGTTCAGAAGATATCCGATAAGCTCGAACGCGCCGCCGTGGCTAGCGATCTGGCCGGCTATCTCGGCGTCGAACCTGGATTGGTGCTGGAACAATTCAAGAAGGCGGCGACCGACCGGCACGCGCCCGGACAAGTCGCGGCGCGTTCGGCTGCGGGAACCAAGCTGGCGGTCCAGGTTCCGGCGCTGGAACGGATCTTATTGAATACGCTGCTGTCGAGCGAAGAGACGCGGCTGCAGATTCTGCCCCGGCTTCCCGAACAGTTGACCGCGGGCTTTCTAAGTCAGGAAGTGTTCGATACGTTGCGGCAGATGGCGGAGTCCGGGCCGGTCAGCTTCGCAGGGCTTGACGCCCGCCTGAGTGAGGCCGGGCGCACCCTACTGCACGACCTTGCCGCAGCCGATGAGATAGGAGATGACACAGAGTGTTTGGCGCAGGCTGAAGCCTGCCTGCGGCGGTTGAAGGCGAATTCTCAGCGCGGGCAGCTCGATGAATTACGCGCCCGGGTGAAGACCGCGGGCCGCGAAGGCCGCATCGAGGAAGCACTCCACTGGACCGCGGAGTTACAACGGCTGGAAGAAGAAGTCAAGCTCGATGGGTAGCTGCGGCGAGTAATGGGTAAGGTATGGCGTGTTGTACACTAGGGGCGATCGTGACGCGAATTATGCTAACGAATTCGCGGGTGAGAAGGGGTTGTTGAGGTAGCGTGGCAGGTAGCGATAAATTCGGACGGATCAAGCAGCTCATGAGCGCGGGCAAGCAGAAGGGCTACGTGCTGTATGACGAAGTCAACGACCTGCTGGCCGAAGACTATCCGGGCGGCCGCGAACTCGACGACTTGCTTACCGAGCTCGACACCGCCGGTGTCGAGATTCTCGAAGAACCGAAACTAGAATTCGACAAGAAGACGGAAGAAGCCGAGGAACCCGGTGAGCTCGATCTGGTACAGGAGCTCAACGATAAGACCAACGATCCGGTGCGCATGTACCTGCGCGAAATGGGATCGGTCCCGCTGCTCACCAGGGAAGGCGAAATTGAGCTCGCCAAGCGCATAGAACGAGGCCAGGCCGCCGTACGCAAAGCCATCTCCCGTTCGGCTCTGGTGATTCGCGAAATTCTGGCGATGCCGGATCTGCTGGTTGAGGATCCCTCTGTGATCCGCGATGTGCTGGTAATGCCCGATTTGGTGGTTGCCGACGAAAGTCTTCCGGAGCGCGTCGAGGAACTGCTCGCCATCATCGCTGAAATCGATAAGAACTACCGTAAGGCCCAGCAATTTCGCCAGAAGCTGCAAGCGATCTCGCGCGGCATGAAGCCCAAGATGCACCGCACGCTGCGCTGGGGTCTGGCGCGTACCATGGTCGTCATTTCGCGGCTGATCCGGGGAATTCAATTCACTTCCGGCACGCGGCGCGCGCTGGCCGGCAATCTGCGGGCCGTGGTCGAACAGTTGCGGCCGATTGAGCGCGAAATCGCACGCCTGCAGCGGAAATTGGAGGCGCCCGCCAACGGTTCATCCGGTGTCCTGCGCAAGGAGCTCAAGCAGCTCAGCCAGCGCATTCAGCAACTGGAGGAAGAATCCGGCGCTACCGCCACGGAACTCCGCCGCACTCTGCAAATCGTGGAACGGGGCGAACAGGAAGCGGAGATCGCGAAGAAACAGCTGATCGAGGCCAACCTTCGCCTGGTGGTCTCCATTGCCAAGCGCTATACCAATCGGGGACTCCAGTTTCTGGATCTCATCCAAGAAGGCAATATCGGCCTGATGAAGGCTGTCGATAAGTTCGATTACCTGCGCGGATACAAATTCTCAACCTACGCCACCTGGTGGGTGCGCCAAGCCATCACGCGCGCCATCGCCGATCAGGCTCGCACCATTCGCATTCCGGTGCACATGATCGAGACCATCAACAAGCTGGTGCGCATGCAGCGGCAGCTGCAGCAGGACCTGGGACGCGAACCTACCACCGAAGAGCTGGCTCTCAAGATGGATTTGCCGGTGGGCAAAGTGCGCAAGGTGCTGCGGATCGCTCAGGAACCGATTTCACTGGAGACGCCGGTGGGCGAGGAAGAAGAATCGCATCTAGGCGATTTCATCATCGACCGCCGCGTGGTGTCGCCCTCGGAAGCCGTCATTAACCTGAACCTGCGCGAGCAGACCGCCGAGGTGCTCAAGACCCTGAGTCCGCGCGAAGAAAAAATCGTGAAGATGCGCTTCGGTTTACAGGACGGCAGCGAGCATACGCTCGAAGAAGTCGGCCAGCATTTCGCGGTCACGCGCGAGCGTATTCGCCAGATCGAAGCCAAGGCGCTGCGCAAGCTGCGCCACCCGTCCCGCAGCCATCGCCTGCGGGCTTTTCTCGATACTTCAGTTCACGAATAAGGTTGGCGCCTACGGTCCCCAATCGATATTCTTCTGGCTGACCACGTTGTCGCGAATTTGCGCCGTGAACTCCTGCTTTTCGATGCCGCGCAGCACCTGCACGCGATGCTCGCCTACCGGGAGCGGGAAATTCGCCGGCGTCTTGCGTGCCTGGATCTGGCCGTCGATGACCACGGTAAGCCCCGCCGGGTTGGTCACCAGGCTCAACGTTCCCGCGGTGGCTTCCAGGTTCACGATTAGCCCGGGGTCGTTGGGTAACGAGAATACCCGTTGCGCCTCGCGGTAGCCTGCGCTCGTCACCGCCAGCGTATGGCGCCCCATTGTCAGATTCAAAGTGCACGGAGTGGTGCAGCGCTGGTCCGCGTTCCCATCGAAAACCGCCTGCGCGCCGGGAGGCGCGGTGGTCAGCTCGAAGGAAGCTTCGGTTGGACTCTGTGGCGTTTTCGGCGGCGCTGTGGTTGTGGTTGCTGCCTGCACCGGCGAACTGGGTGCGGCCTGCGCCGGCGCCGTGGTGGGCTGCGCCGGCGCGGGATCTGGGGGCGCCGTGGACGGAACGGCGGAGTCGACCACCAAGGGTGCCACGGGCGCGGCGGGTGGCGTCTTCGGCCACAGCAGTAAGATCGTTACGCCTACTAGCGCTGCCGCCAACACCGCGATGATAATGTTCGCACGAGTGTTGCTATTCCCGGACTGCGGCTCTGGATCGAGCGAGAGAGATGCGGGCGCGAGGGGCGCGGCTTCCAGCAGCGCCGGAGGAGCCGGCAGACTCGCGAGCGGGCTCGTGGGTTTTGCGGAAACCGGAGTCGCAGGTGCGGGCGTCGGCTCTGATTTCTGCGGCACCGGCTGGCGAATCGGCGCCGGCTCATACTTAGGCAGGCGCATTTCTTCGGTCGGCGGCAAGGGACGCTTTTCTGCCGCACCCGGCGTCGGAACCGCACTCGGAGCGGCTATGGTCTCCGCCAGATTCTCAGCGACAGTCGCGGCCAGCGTGCCGCTGAGTCCTTCTCCCGATCCTGCCGTCGGCATATTGTGGCTGGCTCCCCGCGGAAGCGGAACCCAGTTGCCACAAGCGTTGCAGGCTATCGCCAGAGCATTCACGAAATCCACGCAATTCTCGTAGCGGTTCGCCGGATTTTTCGATAGCGCCCGCCGCATCACAGTTTCGACCTCCGTCGACAATGTGCCATTCAGCCGCTGCGGCGGTGCCGGTTCCTCGCGCACGATCTTGAACAGCAGCGTTGGCAGGTAATCCGCCGTAAACGGTTTTTCTCCGGTCAGCACCTCGTAGGCGATTACGGCCAGCGAAAACTGATCCGCGCGTCCGGAGATGGTTCCGCCCTGCACCTGCTCGGGAGACATATAGCTGGGAGTGCCCATGATAGTCCCGGCCTGCGTCATTTGTTGGGAAACGATCTTGGCGACGCCGAAGTCGGTGACCTTGGCGGTGCCATCCTCGTGCACCATGATGTTGGCGGGCTTGATATCCCGGTGGACGATCCCTTTCTTGTGGGCGTAATCCAGGGCGGCAGCCACCTGGCGCAGAATACTCAGCAGCGTTTCTTTGTCGGGGGTCTGCTCCGCCTTCAGCATTTTGTCGAGCGCCGGGCCGTTCACCAGCTCCATGAAGATGTACGCCAGTCCGCCTTCTTCGGCAATGTCGTAGATCGTCACGATTCCGGGATGCGACAGGATGCCGGCGGATTGGGCTTCGCGGAAAAGGCGCTCGCGCAAACGTTCGCGCTCGCTCTCTTCGGTGAGGTCGCCCAGACGGATGGTCTTGACCGCGATCAGACGGCCAATCGCGGGATCCTGGGCCTTGTACACCACGCCCATGGCGCCGCGGCCCAATTCGCCGATGACCCGGTAGCGTCCTATGTTCTCCACGGCTGGGTCCATTTTAGCGCAGTGTTCTATTCGCCGCCCCCGCGGGGTACAATATGCCGTATATGAAAATCAGCGACGCTCTTCTGCCCGAGTTCGATCACGAAGTAAGCACGACCCGCAAGCTATTGGAGCGAGTTCCCGAAGATCAATGGGATTGGGCGCCGCACGAAAAGTCGATGAAACTCGGGCGTTTGGCTTGCCACGTCGCGGAGCTGCCGAATTTCGCGACGTCCAGCGCCCAGACCGACAGCATGGATTTCGCCAAGGGCGAATACAAAACAGTGGACGCCGCAAACCGCCAGCAATTGCTCGCTGCCTTCGACAAGAATAGCGCCGACGCGCGCGCCGCCATCGCTGGATTGAGCAACGAAGACCTCATGAAGCCCTGGTCGCTGCTGATGGACGGCAAGGCTTTGATGACCATGCCTAAGGCCGGGGTTCTGCGCACCATCATGATGAATCACTTGATCCATCACCGCGGGCAATTGTCGGTCTATTTGCGCCTCACCAATACGCCGGTGCCGTCGATTTATGGGCCTTCGGCCGACGAGGGCAGCATGTAAGAGGGTTTCGCGAACAATTGAGTTAGAAGCAATTTGAAAGGGAGATTTATGGCAATTAGAGATGCATTGCTGCCGGAATTCGATCACGAAATGGCGACGGCCCGGAAGGTGATTGAGCGTGTTCCCGAAGATAAGTTCGCCTACAAGCCGCACGATAAGTCGATGACCATGGGCGCCCTGGCATCGCACATTGCCGACATGCCGTCCTGGGCCACCGTCAGCATCGCTCAGGATTCCCTGGACATGGCCAGCGGCTTCAAACCCTTTCAGGCTGCATCGAGCGCTGAATTGCTGGCGGTCTTCGACCAGAATGTCGCCGCCGCGCGCGCGGCCATCGCGGGTGTCAACGATGAAACTCTCATGAAGAATTGGTCGCTCAAACGCGGCGAGCAAACGCTGATGACGATGCCGAAGATCGCGGTGGTCCGCAGCTTCATGTTGAACCATGTGATCCACCACCGCGGCCAGTTATCGGTGTACCTGCGGCTCAATAACGTGCCCGTGCCTTCAATCTACGGCCCCTCGGCCGACGAAGGCAGCATGGGCTAACAGCCCGCGGTGTCGCGGACCTAGAACCGTCCGCGCCGGCGAGCGGAGGTGCTTGCTGCCGGCCGCGCGCAGGAGTAACCTCACAGCAGGAGGTGCTCGATCCATGAGACTCCGGCACGCAGTTTTCTTCCTCGCTCTCTCTCCCATTCTTTTGGCTCCCGCTTACGCCCAGCGCGGCGGCGGGCATGGAGGCGGTGGCGGCGGACATGGTGGAGGCGGCGCTCACATCGCTGGCTTCTCCGGCGGCGGCTTCCGTGGCGGCTTTGCCGGCGGCGGTTTTCGCGGCGGGAGTGGTGGATTCCGCGGCGGCTTTGCTGGTGGCAGTTTCCGGAATGGATTTTCTGGCGGCGGCTTCCGTGGCAGAGTTGGTGGATTCAGGGGTGATTTTAGGGGCGGCCGCTTCCGCGGCGGTTTCGGATCCGCCACCTTTATCGGTTTCGGCGGGTACTGGGGCTATCCGTATTGGGGTTGGGGCTACCCGTATTACGGCTATGCGGATTATCCATATTACGGATACTCGCCTTACTATAATGATCCCTATTATTACGACTACGGCTACGTGAGCCAGCCGTATTACACCGCACCCCCGTCCGCGCAGCCCATCTATTCACAGCCGGCCGCGCCTGCGAATCCGTCCTTCTCCGCGGCGCCCGATTTCTACCTGATTGCGTTCACCGATGGCACGATTCAGGCCGCAGTGTCGTTTTCTGTCGACGGCAGCACGCTCCATTGGACTACGCGCGAGCACGTCGAAAAGCAAGCTCCGCTTTCGACTGTGGATCGCTCCTTCAGCGAACAGTTGAACCGCGAGCGCAGAGTGGAATTCCGGCTGCCCTGACCTTATGTGCCGGGCCGAGGTCGACGTGGCCGCGCCCAAAGGGCGCATATTCCAGTAACCGGTCTGGCCAACGCTAAAAACTCCGGGCAGCTACCCAATCCGATTCCGCGCGAGTTTCGCACTCTGCGTCTTCATGCCGGGTGAGAGTGACTATCGATGCGCTGCTAAACTGGAATTTCAGCCCCTCATGGCCATTCAAACCCTTTTCGGCACGCCTCCCTCCGGCTCCCCGCCGCCAGATGGTACAAGTCTCCTCGACCGCCTCAAGGCGGGTATCCAGAAGACCCGCTCCGGGTTGATTGAGAAACTTGAGGACGCCGTCAGTGGGCGCAAGGAAATTGACTCCGAGGTCCTCGAAGAAGTCGAATACGCGCTGATCACCGCCGATATAGGCGCAAATACCACCGCCGAGATCCTGGAGCGCATCCGCCAGCGCGTCGAACGTCATCAACTGGGCGACGTGGCCGAAATCAAGAGCCTCATTCGCGAGCACTTGCTCGAAATCCTGGAGGCAACCGAGCGCCCTCTCCGCCAAGTCGCCCAACCGCCCGCGGTCATTTTTGTGGTGGGAGTGAACGGGGCGGGGAAGACCACCTCCATCGGAAAGCTCACGCGCCGTTTGCAATCGGAGGGTCGCAGTGTGTTGCTCTGCGCCGCTGACACCTTTCGCGCCGCCGCCATCGAGCAACTCGAAGTCTGGGCCCAGCGCACCGGCGCCGACCTCATTAAACAGCAGACCGGCGCCGATCCCAGCGCCGTCGCCTTCGACGCCGTGCAAGCCGCTAAAGCGCGCAAAGTCGACTACGTCATCATCGACACCGCCGGCCGCCTCCACACCAAAGCGAACCTGATGGCCGAGCTCGAAAAGATGCGCCGTACCGTATCGCGCGTCATTCCCGAGGCCCCGCACGAAGTGCTGCTGGTCATCGAAGCCACTACTGGCCAGAACGGCTTGGAACAGGCGCGTAAGTTCACTGAGACCAGTGCCGTTACCGGTATCATTCTCACCAAGCTCGACGGCACCGCCAAGGGCGGCGTGGTGGTAGCGATTTCGCGCGAACTGAACCTGCCGATCCGCTACGTGGGCGTGGGCGAACAACTCGATGATCTGCTTCCTTTTGACCCGGCGCAGTTCGTGGCATCATTGTTCGACTAGGTGGCATGAACCGCTATCTCGAAGAGGCGCTCGATCTCGCCGCCCGCGGCCTCGGCCGGGTGAGCCCGAATCCCGCCGTGGGCGCCGTCATCGTGCGCGATGACATCATCACGGGGCGCGGTTTCCACACCTGGTCCGGCGTGAAACACGCGGAAATCCTCGCGCTCGACGAAGCCGGTGACAGCGCGCGCGGGGCTATTCTCTATCTGACCCTCGAGCCGTGTTCGCATCAAGGCCGCACCGCTCCGTGTGCCAACGCCATCATCGCGGCGGGGATCAAGAAGGTAGTGGCAGCGATGCAGGACCCCAACCCGCAAGTGCACGGGTCTGGCTTTCGCGCCTTGCAAAAAGCCGGCATCGAGGTGGAAATCGATTCCGCATACACCGCGCGTGCCGCCCAGATCAATGAAGCCTTCGTTCACTTCATGCGCACCGGGCGCCCTCTGGTGACTGTCAAAGCCGCAGTAACTCTGGACGGAAAAATCGGCGCCCCTGATGATAATCAGGGCTGGATCACTAGTGAATCTGCCCGTGCCCACGTACAAATCTTGCGCCATCGCTCCGACGCCATCCTCACCGGCATCGGCACCGTGCTCGCCGACGATTGTCGCCTGACGGACCGTACCGGCGAAGAACGGAGCCGCCCACTGCTGCGTATCGTTCTCGATTCGCTGCTCCGTATCCCGTCGGAATCGAAAATGGTTGCCTCATGCCGCGATGACGTCTTGGTGGTTACCACTTCGGCGGCCTCCTCCGATCGGCGCAGGCGCCTGGAGTCGAAAGGCGTGCGTGTCGAGGTACTCGAAGGCGCCGACGGCCGCGTGGATCTCGATGCCGTAGTCACACTGCTGGCCCGAGAAAAGTACCTCTCGCTGATGATCGAGGCCGGGAGCCGCGTTAATTGGACCGCTCTCGAATCCGGCATCGCCGATAAAATTTACTTCTATTACGCGCCTAAGATTCTGGGTGGTACGCAGTCCCTGCCGGTCGCCGGAGGCACCGGCCGCCGTCGCCGCTCCGACGCCATTATGTTCCACGACGTGACGCTGCATCAGATCACCACCAATGAGTTCGCCGTAGAAGCCTGGCTCGAAAATGTTCACCGGAATCATTGAAGAACTAGGAACGGTCCAATCGCTCGATACGCGTTCCGCCGGCGCGCGGCTGGTGATTGTATGCCACACCGTTCTCGCGGATGCGAGTGAAGGATCCAGCCTTGCCGTGAATGGAGTCTGCCTCACCGCCGTCAATCTAACCTCGAATTCGTTTGCGGCCGACTTGGCGCCGGAGACCCTCGCACGTACTAATCTCGGTGATCTGAGCCCCGGCGCGCGTGTGAATCTGGAACGCCCCGTCACGCCCGTCACCCGCCTGTCCGGCCATATCGTACAAGGCCATATCGACGCCACGGGTGTGTTGATGGCCCTCGATCAGCTAGGCGACGGCAACTGGTGGCTCAAACTCGCAGTCCCGGGAGGCCTCGACCGTTACATGGTTCACAAAGGCTCGATCGCCATCGATGGCATCAGTCTCACCATCGCCGCGCTTGATCCCGGCCCTATTCTGGGGATCACCATCATCCCGCATACTTACCAGCACACGTCGTTAAGCCAAGCCAAGCCCGGCGCGCGTTTGAATATCGAGGTCGATGTACTCGCGAAACACGTCGAAAAGCTGCTTACTGAAACTGCGGTGCCACGATCATTCCCTCTTTGAGAGGTTTATCGGAGGGCAGCGCCACCGCGTCGTTTTCGTTCAGGCCTTGTACCTGTGTGCGAGTGGTGTTGGACACGCCTAGCGTGATCTTCTTCCAGGCGAGCTTATTTCCCGCGAGTGTGAATACTCCGGCTTGCCCCAGTTCGCGCCGCACGGCTTCTTTAGGGATAGTGAGTGCGTTGGCGGCCGACTCTGCGCCGATCTCCACGTTTACATTGGTCCCCGGCAGCAGTTCATTCTTCGGATTGTCGATCACGCACAACACCTCGCCCACCTGCCGCGTGCCCAGCGCCACGATCTGCGTAGGAGTTTTGTCCACAGTGCCTTTCCATTGCTTCCCCGGCACCGCATCCCAGGTAATCACCACCGGCTTGCCCCGAGCTACGCGGCCTAGATCCGGTTCGTCCACGAATACCTTCACTCGCACCCGGTCCAGTTGTCCGATAGTTGCCACTAAGTCGCCCGCGCTCAGGTAGGCTCCCGGCTTCAAATCAAACTGATAAATGGTTCCCGCGATGGGCGCGCGAATCACGCTCTTACGAATGCGTTCTTCCGCCAGCGATACGGCCGACTCCGCGTCATGCAGCCGCGCTTCCGCCGCCGAGCGGTCTTGCGGAGCCACCAGGGTGCCGCGCCGTTGCTCTAAGGAACGAATCTGCGCCGCGGCCCGATCCATCCGGTCCTTGGCTTGCGATACTTCATACGCGGTCGCCGCCTGCTTTGCCTGTAGCCGGGCCAAAGTGTCGTGTTCCTTCTGCGCTGCGGCGAGTTCCAGTTTCTCGCGTTCCAAATCGCCCGAGAGCACGCTCAAGTCCGTGGCCCGTCCACCCCGTTCAATTACGTCCAGATCGGCGCGCACCTGGCTCACCCGCGCCTGCGCCGCTGCCAGTTCGGCCCGCGCCTCCGCCGAATCCAATTCAACCAGCGGTGCTCCCTCGGCTACGTGTGCGCCGCGCTGCACCACTATCTTCTCTACCGGACCGGCTCGCTCAGCCCGCGCTTCGGCCCACTCGATAGGCTCGATCTTTCCGTTAGTCGGTACCGAGCTGGTGATGGGCTCACGCACCACGCGCGCAAACGTCAATTCCGGCGGCTGATTGCGCAAGGTAATGGCGTACCATACGGCACCCGCGGCAAGCGCTAACACTACCAGGCCAAGCAGATGGCGCAGTTTCACTGCGGCCTCGCGCTGTAGTCGAACAAGAGCTGCCACTCGGCCCGTTGAATCTCCATGGCCGCTTTTTCCTGTGCGGAGCCGGGCTGTAGACGCGCGCGTTCGCAGAAATGTACGAAAGCATACGGATCCCAGCGTGCGATGCGGAATTCAGCCGTGGGATAACGCGTCAGGACTTCTTTGGCTGCCGCCGCCAGCTCCGGGAACACCGGGTGCTGGCCCACGCGCCGAAACCAGTATGCCGCGTTGCCGGGGTCCGGCTCCTGGCGGTGCAGAATGGCGTGCCAGAACTCGCCGTCGTGCGTCTTCGGATCGTCGATCAAATTGTGGGCCTCTTCAAAACACGAAAAATATAGCCACAAGCCGGCCAGGGGGGCTTGCGGCTCACGTACTCCGGGGAATAGATTCGCGCCTTTGTGCGCCGCCAGGGCTCGCTGCGCTTGCAGGGACGTGCAGGGCCCGCACACGAGCGGTGCGCATCGTTGTCCGTTTTGATCCATGGCCAGAATCCGCGCGACTTCAGGTCCGTATTTCGTAGGATCGAAGTCCATGCGGTTGTCTTTGTTCCTTACGTGGGTACATCCACTATTGTAAAGGTTGGCGTTAAAATCGGCACTGGTTCTTTCGGGCGGGGGCATGTTTGGCGCGTGGCAGGCTGGGGCGTGGCGTACGCTTGCGACTCATTTCAAGCCGGACTTAGTGGTGGGTGCGTCGGTCGGTTCCCTCAATGGGTATGCGATCGCTGCCGGCTGGCGTCCTGACGACCTGTGCCACTGGTGGCAGCAGCCCGGAATCGCCGGTTTCGAGCATCTGCCCGCAACGGTGCGCAAGTTGATGGATGCCCGTCCGCTCCAGCTTGAATACGCGGTGGTGCTGACCGATGTGCTCCGTATGCAGCCCCACACCGTCGCCGGCACTATCCGCCCCGAACACCTGCTGGCCTCCTGTGCCGTACCCGGAGCGGTCCTTCCGCGGCGCATCGACGGCCGCTGGTATCTGGACGGCGGTTTATTGAACCCCCTGCCGGTATGGGCGGCTGTCGAACTCGGAGCCACCGATATCGTGGCGCTGAACGCGCTGCCGGAAGTTCCTTCTGCACTGCTTCGGCCCTTTGCGAAAGCCTTTCGCTTCGCTTTCGGCCATAACCCAGCCTTGCCTTCGGGAGTCCGCCTTCGCACCCTGCTGACCCGCGGGCCGCTCGGTTCCCTCCATGACGCTTTGTATTGGGACAGCGGAAACACTGCGCGCTGGATCGAGCAAGGCGCTGCCGATGCGGCGCGCAGCGGTATCGTCAGGTAAGAACCTCAGAAATAGGCTTGCCGCGTTGCTATATACTAAATCCAGTCGCCGAGACTAATGTTCGCGAATCGCGCCAGCAGCTTTTGAGATATTTTCCGGCCGGCGCTCGCGAGGCAACTAAGTTCTGGGCAGATAAACTCTGGAGGTTATTGAATGAGAAGTCTTACGATCTTTCTTGGTGTGTTGGCCATTTCGGCCGGCGCGTTCGCGCAAGACCAAGCTGCTATTGACAAGGCCCTGATGGCCGCCCCGGGCAATTTGAAAGCGACGGCCACGGTCATTAAGTGGAAGCCCGACTATACCTACGAGACCCTGAAAAAGGGTACCAGCAAATTGGTCTGCTATGACAAATCCGGCCAGCCAAACCAGCAGCCCTTCATGGTGGAATGCACCAGCATGGGCAACCTGGAACGGGCCGCGCAGAACATGAAGTTCGAGGCGATGGGCGACAAGGCCAAAGTACAGGCCGCTCTGGCAGCCGCTGAGAAGGACGGAACCCGCGTGAAGCCGGAGTTCGGATCGGTGTGGTATCACCTGATGGGTCCTGACGCAGAGCACACCCGAACGCACATGACGATTGCTGTTCCCGGCGCCACTTCGCAGTCGCTCGGCTTGCCCGACAATAACAAGGAGGGCGGCGTTTGGATCATGAATGCGGGTACGTCCACCGCCCATCTCATGACGCCAGGCGAATAGCCAGTAACATTGAAGACCTAGCGGGGAAAACCTATAGCGGGCGGCTCTCAGCAGCCGCCTGCGCCATTCCTATGAAGCCTCTGATCCCGAGTCTTCTCGCAACTGTCGCGCTAACACTGGCTGCGGCTGCGGACAAGCAAACCTTCACCGGCACCATCACAGACGACATGTGCTCCCGAGCCGACCATTCCCAAATGGGCATGGGACCTACCGACGCCGAGTGCACCATTGCCTGCGTGCGAGTCCACGGTGCCAGTTATATTTTCTATGACGGCAAGGACGCCTACACGCTGAGCGATCAGCAGACACCGGAAAAGTTCGCGGGCAGGAAGGTTATCGTCACAGGCACGCTCGACGCCAAAACCAAGATCATCCACGTAGACTCGATCATCGCCGCCAAATGAGCCCTGTCGTCGAATAAATCATTTCCGTCCTGAATTGTTTTAAGCGATAATGGAGCATCAGTTATGCCCAGCTACCGCATCCACCGCTTGAAAGAACATTTGCAACAGTCCTTCCGCGTGGCTCCTCACGTGAGCGGCACGGCGCATGTCAAGCCGCGCGATTATGAGCCCGGCGAATCAATCGACGCCTCTACGCCCTACGCGGCCTTCTTCGCCCTGAAGGAGACCTCCGAGCCTTTGCTTCCCGGCGACTTGCTCGAAATCGAAGGCGGCGCCCTGCGGATTTACAAGTTCGTCGGCTTCGAAGAAGCTCAATGGGTGCTTCCGGAAGTCAAGCCTGACGCGGCCCTTGAAGAAGTACTAGTCAATTCCACTCGCCTGTAAGGTTTCATTCCGGTTTCACCGGCCGCGCGACAGCGTTACACTGGTTGCATAGATGGAAGGCCGTAACGGGTGGGAGACGCGCATTAACTCGTTCGCCTTGGTATCGTATCTCTCCGGCCCCCTCGCTGAATTGTTGGATAAGATTCGCCACGATTTCGCGCCGGATTCGCGGGCCAAGGCCCATTTGACCGTCCTTCCCCCGCGCCCGCTGATCGCCCCGCTGACAGCAATGACCGGCCACGCATCTGTTGAAGAAGCGCTTATCGAAGAAGCCATGGATCAGCTTAGGATTCGCCTCCAGGATTTCCCGCCTATCCGCGTTGAGTTAGGCGATGTCGAAGTCTTTCCAGGCACCCATGTCATCTACGTTTCGGTCAAGTCAGGCTTCGCGGAACTGGAACGCATGCATCAGGCGCTGAATTCCGGACGCTTGGCCTTCGAGGAACCCTATCCGTATCATCCGCACGTTACGGTGGTTCAGGAACTCGCGCCCGGCGATGTTTTGAACGCCGCCCAATTTGCGCGCTGGCGCTGGAGCGAATTCAAACATCCTCGTGGAGTGTGGGTCGAGCGCCTGACGTTCGTTCAGAATACTCTTGAAAACGGCTGGACCGATTTGGCGATGCTGAACCTCGGCAGTCACGTCGCCCGCTAATTCCACGGGAATCCGGTTAAAATGTGGTTGCTATGTCTGCGTTAACCATCCGTCGCGCGACCCCCGATGACGCCTCCGCTTGTGGCGTCATCTGCTACCAGGCCTTCCACGACATCAATACGGCTCACAACTTCCCTCCCGATATCGCCGCGCCCGAGGCCGGCATTGGGTTGCTAACCGGCATGTTTTCGCACCCCGGCTTTTATTGCGTGGTGGCTGAATCCGGCGGACATATCCTCGGCAGCAATTGTCTCGACGAGCGTTCCCCCATCGCCGGAATCGGCCCCATCACAGTCGAGACCAGTGCGCAGAATAGCGGCGTCGGCCGAAATCTGATGCAGGCGGTTATTGAGCGTTCCCGCGAGCGCAAATTCGCAGGCGTCCGCCTGCTCCAGGCTGCATTTCACAACCGGTCGCTGTCTTTGTACACCAAGTTGGGCTTCGATGCCATGGAGCCGGTTTCGACCATGGCCGGTCCGCCCATTCAGAAGAATATGGATGGCTTCCACGTCCGGCCGGCGCTTCCGTCTGATCTCGAAGCTTGCAACCGCCTGTGCCGCAAAATTCACGGCCACGACCGCGGCGGCGAACTGGCCGATGCCATTGCGCGGGGTACCGCGAAGGTGGTGGAGCGCAGCGGCCGCATTACCGGGTACACTTCGTCGATGGCCTTCTTCGGACACTCGGTGGGCGAGACCGTCGCCGATCTGCAGGCTTTGATTTCGGCCGCGGATTCGTTTGACGGGCCCGGCATCCTGGTGCCCACGCGCAACGCCCCCTTGTTCCGCTGGTGTCTGGAGAACGGACTCCGCGTGAAGTATCCCATGACACTTATGTCTATGGGCATGTATCAGGAACCGGCGGGTTCATTCCTGCCGTCGATACTCTATTGAAGCAACGCGAACATCATTACAGCGTCACCACCACCTGGACCGGAAACCTCGGTACCGGCACCGGGGATTACCGTTCCTATTCGCGAAATCATGAGATCGCGATTCCCGGCAAGATCGCTCCGCTCCCGGGTTCTTCCGACGCCGCCTTCCGCGGCGATCCAGCGCGCTACACTCCGGAAGAATTGCTGGTGGCATCGCTGTCCGCCTGCCACATGCTTTGGTTTCTGCATCTGTGCGCCGACGCCGGCATCGTCGTGACCGAGTATCAGGATGCAGCTTCCGCCGCCATGACCGAACACGAAGATGGTTCCGGCGAATTCACCGGCGTGATCCTGCACCCCCGAGTCGTGATCACCGATGCGGTTCGCATTGCCGATGCCACCGCCCTCCACCAGCGTGCTCATGGTCTGTGCTTTGTCGCCCGTTCGGTCAACTTCCCAGTGGATCACGAAGCAGTGGTCACCGCCGCCTAGAACATCTCCAGTTGCCCCTCGGGCTTAGGCGGTTTCGCAACCTTACGACGGCTGCCGATAACGCCCATTACCTGGACTTCGCGCAGGGCCACGCGGGGGACGAAAATCCTCTGATTCTGGAAACTCGGGTCCGGCGGGGTGATGAAGAACCCGTTGGGCTCCAATAACATGAGGTTATTGGCCAGCATGCCCTCGGTCGAGTCGTTGTCCTGGAAAACCAAACGAACCCAGAGTCCCGGCGCCTTGGGCCGGCTAGCGAAGGAACGATGCTCGCGCCAAGTGTCGCCGCCATCGAAATCCCGAACAAAACAAACGGCCTTGACTTCGGAGTAAGGAAATCGCAGGAGAGCGCCCGCCGGGGTCAACAATTCGACCGAATCGTCACCGAACCCGCCCGGCGTTTGCACGAATCCCTGGACGGATTCCCGGTCAAAGCGGGTCACGAACACCTTTTTGTTGGTCGTTAGAGCCACTTACAAGTATTTTTTGGCGCTTTTCCTTCCAAACAATTTTGCAAGTATTGTATCATTGGCACAATGCAGGCGACGGTGCCCCCGTTTAGGCCGGTTGCTCCGAGCATCCAGGCCTATCTCAATTTCTGCCGGGTCGAAAAAGGTCTGGCGGCAAACTCTTTGCATTCTTATCAACTTGATCTTAAACGACTTAGCGAAGCAGTGGGCCGGCCGGTGACGGAAATCGCGGCACCGGAGCTGGCGCGCTATGTCGAATCTTTATATGGGGCCGGTTTGTCGGCGCGTTCCATCGCCCGTCATATCACGACTTTACGCAACTTTTACCGATTCCTAATTCAGGAAGGCCAGTTGGTGGACGATCCAACTGAGTTTCTGAAGCAACCCCGGCAATGGACCACACTCCCCAAGTATCTTAACCGCGATGAGCTGGATCGTTTGATGGCGGCGCCGCCGGCCGAGAAGCCTACCGGCTTGCGCGATCGCGCCATGCTCCAGTTGCTCTATGCCAGCGGACTGCGGGTTTCCGAGCTGTGCCGCCTGCCAGTGGCGGCAGTGGAGCGCGAGATGGGGGTGCTGCGGGTCACCGGCAAGGGCAACAAGCAGCGCATGGTTCCGTTTGGCCAGGCCGCGGGCCAGGCACTCGACCCATATCTGGCGGACGCGCGCATGCGGCTTTTGAAGGGGCGTGCGAGCCGGTACCTGTTTGTGACTGCGCGCGGGGGGGCCATGACACGGCAGTCTTTCTGGAAGCTGCTGCGCGGGTATGGAGTGAAGGCGGGAATCACGCGCACGCTGACGCCGCACGTCATCCGGCACAGTTTCGCCACCCATTTGGTGGAAGGCGGCGCCGATTTGCGAAGCGTCCAGATCATGCTGGGCCACGCCGATATTTCCACTACCCAGATTTACACGCACGTCGCGCAGCGCCGTTTGCGTGAGGTGATCGAGGAACACCATCCCCGGGCGTGACCGCCGGGCAATAGCGGAATTGAGGGCAGGAGCGAATGGGCGATTACATGTTTATGCTGGAGAGCCACCTGAGCGCTGGCCAGTACCGCGTAGTAGGGCAAATGCGCGAACTCGCCGGCGAGGCTGGCCTGCAGGTGTTCCTGACGGGCGGGGCGATGCGCGACACGCTCGGCGGATTCCCGGTTCGCGATCTGGATTTCACAGTGGAGGGAAACTTCCTTAAGCTGGCCAAGCTGGCCGAGAAAAAGTTCGGCGCGAAGATCGTTTCGACCGACGACCATTTCAAATGCGCCGAGTTGCTGTTTCCGGGCGGCGTCACCACGGAGCTGGCGATGGCTCGCTCGGAAAAGTTTGCGAAGTCCGGCGCCCGGCCGCAGATCAGCCCGGCTACCATACATGAAGATCTCCGCTGCCGGGATTTCACGGTGAACGCGATTGCGCTATCGCTCAATAAAGCGTCGCTGGGTCTGCTGATCGATCCCACCAACGGCATCGGCGATATCGAGCGCAAGGAATTACGGACCATCCACAACTATTCCTTCTACGACGCTCCCGAACGCATGCTGCGTTTGATCCGCTTCAAGGCGCGCCTGGGCTATGCCATCGACGAGCGCACCCGCGCGCATTACGAAAACGCGCGGGAAGCCGAGATGCTGAGCAAAATTACCCCCGAGGCGCTGGGAGCCGAACTGCGCAAAATGGCCGAGGAGCCTAACGCCGGCGACCTGATCGAAGGGCTGGAGCAGGAAAAGCTTCTCGATCTGTATTCCCCGGCGCTCAGCGGAGCCAAAACCAATCTGCCGACGTTTCAAAAGCTCCAAAAGGCGCGTCAAATGGCGCCGGTGGGGGTGGAATTCAAAATCCACCCCCTGCCGTTGTTTCTGAGTGTCTTGTTTGAGAAACTCAATGCCAAGGAGCGCGCCGATCTCATCAAGGCCGCCGGGCTGACCAAAGCGGAAGTAGCCGCTTCACAGAAACTCGATGCGGTTGCCAAGAAGCTGGAACGTGAGCTCAAAAGCGCCAAGCTTCAGAAAGCTTCACTGCTCTATCTGGCGATGGTAAATGCGCCCGGCGAGGCTATCCTCTATCTGGTGCTCCACTCGCAGCAGCGCATCGTTCAGGACCGCATCAAAAATTACTTCCAGAAACATCTGCCGGCATCGCAGGAAATCACCAATGAGATGGTAGCGGCAACCGGAGCGGTTCTTGGAACTCCTAAGTTCCAAAAGACCAGGGACCAGATGATTCTTACGCGGCTTGACGCGCGGCCCAAGAAGCCGGCGCCGGAGGCCGAGCCTGCGCCCGCGCCGCCTATGTCGAGTTTCGCCCGCGGCCCTAGCGTGCGGCACACCCGGTAAGGGAATCGCTAACGTTCTGAGTGGTAAGCGCAGAAGTGCCCTCCCGTTGGCGCCTTAGGCAGCCGATGAAGATGTATGGACCCTACGCCGGAGACTGCCGTGCAGTGCATGCGCGAGGCGCGTGGGCAGCGCCAGGCGATTATTTCAGCCCTGTACCAGCAACGGCGCCTGCACCCTAGCCAGCCCGGGATCACGCTGGGCGACCTGGAACAAATGCTCAATGTGTCCAAATCGGAGCTGGAGTTCAGCCTGTGGTATCTCACCGAAGGCCTGTTCGTGAAGCGGACGGATAACGGCACCCACTCGATTTCGCTCAAGGGAGTGGATCTGGCCGAAGACATGATCGAGCGCATGCCGGTGTAAAACGCACGCTCCTTGGCCGCTCAAACTTCTTACGGTCTAGCCGATGACTCTCCTTAGGGGGGCGTGTGCGTTCAGACTCCGAAAGACGGCGACATATCAGATCGAGCCCAAGCGAAACTCAGGCGGCTATAATCGTCAATGGCTCTGAGGCGAAGCTCGTGGACTTTAGCAACAGCGGTCTGCGGGTCCAATTGACCCAAGCTTTGAACCCCGGTGCGGCGGCGGAGGTCATTGGTGAAATCGAGGATTCGACAGGCCGGATCCCGGTTGGCGGCCGCTGCCAGGTGCGCTGGTGCGTCGAAGTGGGGAATGGTTTATATCACGCCGGATTATGTTTTGAGAAGTTGTCCGATGTTCCGCCGGCAGCCGCGGAAATGCTGGGGAATGGCGCCGATCATTACGAAACGTTGCAGGTAAGCCGCCGCGCCGACGCGGATACGATCCGCCGCGTGTATCATCTGATGGCGCAGCGCTACCACCCGGACAATCGCGAAACCGGCAGCGAAGAGTTGTTCCGCCAAATCGTGAAGGCGCACGAAGTACTCAGCGATCCCGTGCGCCGCGCCGCGTTTGACGTGCAATTGGCGGCGCACGATCAGGCCCGGCTGCACCTGTTTGAGAACTGGCAAAGCTCGCGGGGCGTACAGTCGGAGGTTTTGAAGCGCCAGGCTATTTTGCGGCTGTTATACAACAAGCGTTTCACCGACGGAGAGCAGCCATGGATCGTGCTCCGCGACTTTGAGAACCTGATGGGGTGCCCGCGCGAACACCTGGAATTCAGCTTCTGGGTCCTGCGCGAAAATAAGCTGGTGAGCCGCGGCGACAACGCCCGTTACGAAATCACGTATCAAGGTGTAGCCGCGGTCGAGGCCGAGGAGACCAGCGGGCAACCGCCTGCAATTCATCCACTGCTGGCTGCGCCGGAACGCCCGATCTAGCGTCCCTTGGGCCTGACGTAGAATCGGAACGTGAAGCCATTCTTTATTGGAATGATCATTGGCTGGATCGTCCTGCCGGTGATCGGGTTCCTGTACCTACGTTTCGGCTACGTTCCGGTGGCGGTGAACGGGCCGGTGATTCCGTTCGAAGACTTGCTCGCGGGGACAGCGGTTCAGGCGCGAATCGCGCGTGACGCCCCCGCGAATGCACCCATTCCCCCCAGCGAAGAAAACTTGCTGGCGGGAGCGAAGATCTATCGCGAACAGTGTGTGGAATGTCACGGGCTGCCGGGTGGGACCGCATCGGCGGCTTCCAAAGGGATGTACCCCCCGCCTCCGCAGTTCTTCGAGCGAAAAGTCATGGGCAACGATCCGGTGGGGCAGAATTACTGGATTGTGGCCAACGGCATCCGCCTGACCGGGATGCCGGGCTACCGCCAGTCCTTGAACGATCAGCAACTGTGGCAGGTGAGCCAGTTACTATCGAATCGCGCGAATCTTCCGGCGGCGGTCGCGGACTTGCTCGCCACCTCCGCAAAATAGCCGCGTCAAACGGATACGATTCGCTGGATACAATATCCAGAAATCGGTAGAAATGCCTTTCCTCTGATTATAAGTGCCATAATATCAATCAGAAAGATCTTTGCCAGGAATGGCGATTCGGTTGCATTGGGAAATGCGCGGAGTGATCTAGGAGTAGTGCGTTAGGTCGGCCCAATGAAGGAGCTGAGGCAACAACTCGTCAGTGCGCTGCTGGTGATCGTCGCGGTCGCGGCGGTGGTGGCAGCGGCCATCAACCTTCAACAGCAGAATAAATTCCACCTGCCGGACGACGGGGTGACGTGGCTCGACCAAAGCCACGGCGTCGGGCAAAATTCGGCCGTGGTAGCGGTCTTCGTGCCCCCCGGGAGCCCGGGCGAGAAGGCGGGAGTTCATAAAGGCGACCGGCTGGTATCGATAGCAGACCTCACAATCCAGCGCGCTCTCGATGTCACGGCAGTGCTGGCGCGGCTGGGTTCCTGGAAAAAAGTCGAATACCAGATCCTGCACGACGGGGTCGAAGTGCCTACCAATGTCATCATTGGCGAGGCAGAGCGGGACTCCACCATCTTTTACCAGTACGCGGTAGGGGCCGTGTATCTGGCGATCGGATTGTTCGTATATTTCCGACGTGGAAGCGCCCCGCGCGCGCTGCATTTTTTCATCCTTTGCGTGACCAGCTTCATTCTGTTCACGTTCCATTACTCCGGCAAGCTGAACAATTTCGATAAGGTAGTGTACCTGGGGAATCTGGTGGCCGGGTTCCTGGCTCCGACATTGTTCTTGCATTTTTGCTGCGTGTTCCCGGAGCCGCAGAAGTGGATTCGCAAACGCGGCGTGGCGCTCCTGCTGTATCTCCCGGGAATGGCTTTACTCGCCGCGCATCTGGGTTTTGTGTATGGCTGGGTGACGTCCGCGGTGCCAATACTCGAAGTGCGTTGGCTGCTCGACCGCGTGTGGCTGGGCTTCCTGTGCGCGATGTATCTCGCGGGAGCGGGAGTCCTGACCTCGCAGCGCCGCCACGCCGATGACCCGGTAGTGCGCCGTCAATTGACCTGGTTGCGAAATGGCGCCGTGGCGGGGATCGTGCCCTTTGCCGCCATCTACGTGGTGCCGTTTCTGATGGGCGTGCCTCCGACACATGCCATGAATCTGGCGGTGCTCTCGCTGCCGCTGATTCCGCTCACCTGGGCTTATGCGATTTTGCGTTACCGCCTGATGGACGTCGACATTATTTTCCAGGAAGGCTACGTCTATACGCTGGCGACCCTGTGCGTCTTGGGCATCTTTTATAGCGTCATCTTCTCGGTAAGCAAAACCGGCGATCTGAGCGGCACCGCCATGGTAGCGCTGATCCTGATTGCGGCCTTCGTATTCCAGCCGATCCGCAAATGGATTCAAGAACAGCTGGACCGCTACTACTTTTACAAAGACCGCTACGATTATCGGCGCACCCTGATCGAGTTTGCCCGCGAGCTGGGCTCTTCTGCGAATATGGGCGAGATGCTCCAGAGCGTGGCCGACCGCCTGATCCGCACCCTGGGAATCCGCCATGTGGCCTTCTTCGTATGGAACGAAGCCGAGGAAGCTTTCCACTTGGAACTAGCCAGCAACCGGGACGGCCGCAAGACGGATAGTGTGCCGTACGGTCTGGATCTCAGCTTCTTGAGTCCGAACCCCAGCAAGCCCTACCTGTTTTTCGAGCGCACCCGTAACCTGCTGGACGTGGTTTCGCACGAATGGCCGGCCAGTGTGCGCCACTCGATCAAGGAACTGGAGATCACCTACTATTTGCCGTGTGCGGCGCGCGGCCGGACCATCGGCTACCTGGGCGTAAGCCGGACGGAAAGCGGCGATTTTCTTTCAAGCGACGACGTGGAGCTGCTGGTGACCCTCTCGAGTTACGTGGGGATCGCGGTGGATAACGCAATGCTCTACCGGTCGCTGGCGGGCAAGGTCGAGGAGTTCGAGCGGCTGAAGGAGTTCTCAGAGAATATCGTCGAGTCGATTCACGTGGGCATCCTGGCCGCCGATCTCGATGACCGCGTGGATAGCTGGAACTCGCAAATCGAAAGACTCACGGGGATTTCGCGCAGCGACGCGGTAGGCCGCAAGCTCAGTGAATTGCTGCCGGAAGAGTTGTGCGAGGAACTGGATGCGGCTCGCGCGGCGGGCAGCGTTCATAATATATACAAGTTTGTGCTGCGGCCACGGGACCTAGGTCATGGTCCGGTTACGCTGAATATCGCCGCCGCGCCCTTGATCGCGCGAGATGGCGCCCGCATCGGCCGGCTGATCATCTTTGAGGACATCACGGACCGCGCGGAGCTGGAACGCCGCCTGGTGCAAGCCGACAAGCTGAGTTCAATCGGCCTGCTGGCGGCCGGCGTGGCGCATGAAGTAAATACGCCGCTGGCGGTGATCTCGACTTACGCGCAGATGCTTGCGAAACAAATTTCGGGCGACACGGAAAAGGCGCCGCTGCTCGAAAAGATCGCCAAGCAAACTTTCCGTGCGAGCGAAATCGTCAACTCCCTGCTGAATTTTTCGCGCACGTCAACCACCGAGTTCGCAGCCGTGGATCTGAACAAAGTGATCAGCGAGACCTTGAGCTTGCTGGATCACCAGTTAGGCAAAGCGCATATCGAAGTGAAGCTGGCGCTCGATGACAAGCTGCCGCGCATCAAGGGCAATCCCGGAAAATTGCAACAGGTGTTTCTGAATCTGTTCCTGAACGCACGCGACGCCATGGAAAACGGTGGAACTCTGGCGGTGAAGACCGCCTGCTCGGAAGATCGGCAAGTACGCGTCACGGTGGCGGATTCGGGTGGAGGCATCGCGGCTGAAAATCTGACGCGCATTTTCGATCCCTTCTTCACCACCAAGGCCGCAAAAAAAGGCACGGGTCTGGGGCTCTCGGTGAGCTACGGGATCGTCAAGGAGCACGGCGGCGAAATCGAAGTCGCCAGCCAATGGGGCGCCGGTACGCGTTTCGAACTTTCGTTTCCGGAGCCGGCGGCGGAGACCCAGGGCGCGCCGCGCGTGCTCAAACCGCGACTGGAATCCGCGCCCATGCATGCGATTTCGACAGCCGCGGTGAGCGCGGTTTCTTCGTCCGGGGCCGCGGCACTTCCCTCCAACAGCGAAGCCGTGGCACAATCAAACAACATCATTCAGTAAATGGCCAGTATCCTTCCCGATCTTCCGCCGGATGTCGCGACGCCGGAGTTGGCACATGGCCATATCCTGGTGATCGACGACGAACCCGATATCCGCGAAAGCCTGGAGGTGCTGTTGTCCTCGGAAGGCTACCGCGTGGAGCTCGCCGGAAACGCCACCGAAGGCCTTAAGCGCCTGGAGACGGCAACCTTTGACTTGGTCCTGCTGGACCTGATGATGCCCGACAAGAGTGGCATGGAGGTGCTCGAAGAGATCCGGATACGCGACCGCGAGACCCCCATCTTTCTGATCACCGCCTACGGATCGGTGGAAGTAGCCGTTAGCGCGCTCAAGCGCGGGGCGAATGACTATTTTTCTAAGCCCTGGGATAACGAGAAGTTGCTGATCGAGATCGACCGCATGATCTCGAAGCGGCGCTTGGAGCGCGAGAACACCGAACTCAAGCGCGCGCTACGCCAGCGCTACAGCTTTCCGAATATCGTTGGCAAGAGCGAGCGCATGCTCAAGATCCTGGACCTAGTCGGGCAGGTGGCCGCCTCGCGCGCCACCATTCTGATCACCGGCGAAACGGGTACCGGCAAGGAGCTGATTGCCAACGCCATACACGCGTATTCGGTGCGGGCCGAGCACCCGTTCGTGCCGGTGCATTCCGGTTCGGTGCCGCCGGACCTGCTTGAATCGGCGCTGTTCGGCCACGTAAAGGGCGCCTTCACCGGAGCGGTGGCCTCGCGCAAAGGCTATTTTGAAACTGCCAATCGAGGCACCATTTTCTTCGATGAAATCGGCACCATATCGCTGGAAACGCAAACTAAGCTGTTGCGCGTAATCCAGGAGCGCGAGTTCATGCCGCTGGGATCGACCGAAACCATCCGCGTGGATGTGCGGATTGTAGCCGCCACCAATGCCGACTTGAAGAAACTGGTAGAGGAAGGGCGCTTCCGCGAAGACCTGTATTACCGGCTCAACGTGATCAATCTGGCGCTACCGCCGTTGCGCGAGCGCAAGGAAGATATCCCAGCACTGGTCGATCACTTCTTTACTAAATATTGCCGCGAGAACGACAAGCTGCTGGATGACAGCGGCCGTTCGCGGCTTACTTTCGAACCCGAAGCGATGCAGATTCTGATGGACCATGCGTGGCCCGGCAACGTACGCGAATTGGAGAACGTGGTGGAGCGTGCGGTGGTGCTGGCTTCGCAGCCGCCGGTTCCGGTGGATGTGCTGCCCGAGCACCTGCTGGAATCGAAGGGTCTGCGTATCCGGCGCGATGAAAGCGGCCGGCTGCCGGCTGACGCTTCGCTGTTTGAAATTGTGGCGGATTATGAGCGCCGCAAAATCATCGAACAGCTGGAAGACTCCGAATGGAGCCAAACCGCTGCGGCCGAGGCACTGCGAATTCCGTTGTCCACCCTGAATCAGAAAATTAAGCGTTTGAATATCGATGTAAAGAAGCGTTCGGGAGCCTAGAAGTTTCGGGCTTTTTTCAATAGCCGCACTGGGTTTCAAACCGGCTGGTCGTATCGTTGCCGAGCGGCGGAGCGTTCACGAGAGCGAGCTTAATTGTTTCCGCGAGGACCGCGGCCGTATAGGGTTTTTGAACAAAGCCGGCGAGTCCCTTATCGGTGAACTGCCGGGTCGCCTCCGCTTCGTTGTAGCCGCTGGACAACACAATCCGCAGACTTGGCCGAATTCCATGCAGGCGCGCCAGCGTCTCTGCGCCCGACATCACCGGCATGGTCATATCCAGGACCACAATGTCGATCACTTCACCCAGTGCCTGAAAAAGGCTCAATCCTTCCTTGCCATTCGCCGCGACAACTACTCTATAACCGTAGCTTTCCAGAGCGGATTTGGCCGTTTGCCGAACCGCAACTTCGTCATCGATCACCAGAACAGTTTCGTGACCTGTCAGACTCTTTTGCGGCTTGGCCTGTTGCAGTCTTGCAACTTTTCCATCGCTCGGTGGCAACAGGACTTTGAAACTGGTTCCCTTGCCGGGAGCGCTCTCGACGTGCAGCGCTCCTTTATGTCCGCGCACCATGCCCATCACGGCGGCAAGACCGAGACCCCGGCCCGTAAATTTAGTGGTGAAGAACGGGTCAAAGATTCGAGACAGTGTCTTGCTGTCCATTCCGCACCCGGGATCTCGTACCTCTAGAGTCACGTATTGGCCCGGCACGGCTCCATTCGAAGCCACCATCTGATCGATGTAGGATTGCGGGATCCATTCGGCCCGGGTGACGATCAATATAGTTTCCGTCTTGCCATCCTGCACGGCCTCGGCTGCATTGATGACCAAGTTCATGATGAGTTGTTGGATCTGTGCAATATCGCCTTCAATCGAAGGCAGGTTATCCTCGAGATCCAAGCGAAGCTGGACCGTTCTCGAAATGGAAGTCTGCAGCAGATTCGTGATCTCCCGTACCAGATCCGATAGATTGAGCTGTTCGGTGACGAAGCGGCCCTTGCCGGCATAGGCCAGCAGTTGACGCGTCAGAGTAGCAGCCCGCTCGCTGGCATTCACCACTGCTTCGAGATTTTCACGCACCGGACTCTCGGCGGGAAGATCGTCCAGCACGATACTGGCGTTGCCCATGATTCCAGTGAGCAGATTGTTGAAGTCATGGGCGATGCCTCCTGCCAACACGCCCAGGCTCTCCAGCTTTTGGGTTTGCTGGAGTTTTTCGTTGAAGCGCCGGCGCTCGGTTACGTCCCGCCCGAACACGGCGAGGCCATCCTTGGTCGGATAGGCATCCACTTCAAACCAGATATCGAAGGGCGCGTAATACTCTTCAGAATGCACGGCGACGCCGGCCTCCATCGCGTGGCAAAGCTCGGCGTAAATCGCGGTTTGGGTGGCGTTCGGATAGAGGTCCCATACATTCTTGCCCAGAATCTCGGCGCGAGGAATCCGGCTCAATTCCGTGGCCTTGTCATTCACGTAAGTGCAGCGCCACTGCTTGTCAAAGGCGGCGAAGCCATCGCTGATGCTTTCCAGAAGATTTTTCGTTTGATCGCTGGATTCCTGGAGTGCAGCCCGCGAGTGCTTGAGCGAAAACGCCATGGCTTGAAACGTCTGGGCGAAGGTCCGCACTTCGGCAGGCCCCTCAACCGGCACCGGGCTATCGAAGTCTCCCCTCTGCAGAGACCGTGCACGGCTAGTGAGGCGCTTCATCGGCCGCGAGACCAATTGCGCCAGCAGGAGCGAGCACGCAATCGCCAGGAGTGCCAGAAGGCCCGACACCCCCGCGATTTGCCGTGCGATACGTTTGGTGGGTGCGAAGGCTTCGGTCTGATCAATCAGCGAGATGATGCAACCTCCGCCAATCTCCGACACATGCCGAAATCCGCGAATCACTGCGACACCGCGGTATCCTGTATCAACAACCTCTCCATCCATTCCCGCGAGGCACAGTTGCGTTGGCTCGCCCCCCAGCGGGCGGCGTTCGTCAACTTGTCCCGGGTATTTCGGCGGCGTTAGGAAAAAACCTTTGTCATCCGTTAAAAAGGTTTCGCCGGATTGGCCCAACCCGTAGCGATCTAAAAAGATTTGGTTGGCAAGCTGCATGTTCCCGCGAATCGTGAGGACCGCGCCACCGTCTTTAGATACCGCCCGTAACACATAGGAGGGCTGTCCCTTGCGGTCGAATTCGAAATGGGCAATTTGCCCTTCTTGCGGAGAATTTGCGGCTCCCAGCGAGGAGGCGCCTTTCCCTACCGTTACGGGCGTGCGCCCGCGGTAGGCGAGCTTTGCGGCGCTGGCGCCCTCGGTTGCCACAAAATCCAATAACAGCTTGCGAAGGCACCAAGTCTCGCTATGCGAACAACCGATATCGGCGGTTTCAATCAGCGCGTTGGCGCGGATGCGTTGCTCGGTCAGCTCGCGAATCAGAATTTGTTTGCGAACAGTTGCCGTCACCCCCACGTCGCGAATGGCAGCCTGTTCCACAATGCTGCGCGAGGTGCGGTAGGCGATGGAGCCAAGGCTGGCGGTGGCCAAAAGCACTAGGATTCCCAGCAGCAGGATCAACTGGGTACGCAACGACACCCCTCTGCGATGTACTTTGATTCTACTGGCTTGAACGCTTCTCAGCCAACGATTCGCCCGAGATCGTCCCGCCTTACGCTCGGTCTCTGACGTGCTGTCATCTCGGGATATCATTCCAAACCATCAACTTCGCAACGCCTGCTTGAACGAAGCCGCAGCTGTCCGCGCAAAGCTAGACGGCCATTGACCGGCAGCCCGGCTTCTGACCGGGCACAGCGTCGCTTCAAAAATCTTATTTGCCAGCAATACCAGAGGATTAAAAAGATGAGCCGGGCGATATTTGCTTTCAGACCAGCGGCAACCTGGCTGAAATCGCATCTCGACAAAATAACCGAGTCCCGTGCTTAGCGTTCGAGCCACCGCTTCCCCACGAAATTCGCAGCCTCCGCCTTCAAACCACAACGAAGTGGACTTGCGAATCCGCTTATTGGTGAGGAACAGTCCGCCCGAGGGCCAGATTTCCTCGAGATTGACTTCCAGTTCGCGGCCCCGCCCAGTGTGCGGTTGCAAGTGTAAATTTAAAATTTCTGAACACAGCATAGGGCCGACCTCCGTAAGCAGCCTAAGAGGGAATCTACCTCCCTCCTGACTATGGTACTAGGACTTTCGGTACCCGAACAGGGGTATCTGTCGACAAAAAGCACTTAGGTAGTCTAAGGTGAATACCTGAGCCACGAACTTAAACTTTCGTGAACGTCCGCGGAAAGGGTAGGCAATGTGATAATATCTCGCGATATGGATACGGAAAACTTGGAAACTCGAAGGCGTTTTCTGGCTAGTGCCGGTATTTGTATCGCGATTCCATCCAGCATTTGCGCGCTCGATACCCAAGTTAGATTTAAAGCTAAGACACTAGATGGCGAAAACTTCAGTACCGAGTCGGTTCAAGGCAAAGTCGTGTTGGTGCAATTTTGGGCGACCTGGTGTCCTTACTGCAAGAACGATGCTTCTGCCGTAGACGCTTTGGCTCGAGAGTTTCAGGATCAAGGGCTGGTGGTGCTGGCAGTTGATGTTGCAGAGTCTAAGAAGACCGTGACCAAATTTCTGGCTGAATCACCGCGAAACTGCAAGATCGTTCTGATGACCGACACCAACCTGGCGGCATGGTTCTCTCCCAAGTCGTTCCCGCATTACGCGGCAATAGATCGGACCGGACGGCTCGCTGGCGAACAAAAAGGGGCCGGCGGAGAAAGGTCATTGAGGCACCTGTTAGGCCAAGCCGGTTTGACCTCCGAAGGCTCCGAGGATTCGGGTGAATTGAGTTCATCGCCTCGGCGTTCCTAGTTCTTTGATCCTCCTCTTCACGTGAGATGAGACATACTGGAGAGCATGTCGAAACTACACGCGACTGGCGTCCTTGCCGCACTGATGCTGTGGGCGACGCCTCTTCGTCCGCAGAAGCCTTCGTTCCCGGTGAATGAAGCGACAATCGATCAGATCCATGCCGCGTTCAAGTCGCGAAAACTCACGGCACACCAACTAGTGCAGGAGTATACGGACCGCATCGCTGCGTTTGACAAGCAAGGGCCGCACATAAATAGTGTGATCACCACCAACCCCGCCGCGCTCGCCGAGGCGGATCGCCTGGATGCCAGGTATTTGAAGGCGGGACCTGTAGGATCGCTGCACGGCGTTGTCGTCCTGGTTAAAGACGAGATTGACACGGCGGGGATGCCGACAACCTTGGGTTCCGTGGTCTTCAAGGACTATCGGCCTCCGCAGGACGCCTTTGTGGTGGATCGGCTAAGAAAGGCCGGAGCGATTATTTTGGGCAAGACCACTCTTGGCGAACTGGCCATCGGCGATGCATACGGATCTCTGTTCGGAGAGACCCATAATCCTTACGACTTGGAACGTACCGTGGGCGGTTCTTCGGGCGGCTCCGGTGCCGCGGTCACCGCTAACTTTTCTACCGTTGCCCTGGGCGAAGAAACCTTCGCTTCCATTCGCAGACCAGGGAGCTGGAACGGAATCGTAGCGATGCGCCCTACCTCCGGCCTTGTGAGCCGCACGGGCATGTACGATGGGTACCCCTCGGAGGCGTCCACCATGGGCCCGATGGCACGTACAGTCAAAGATCTAGCCGTACTATTGGATGCCATGGTGGGCTACGATCCCGAGGATCCCCAAACTGCTTTGGGCGAGCAATTCCATGCGAGTTTCGCTAGCACGCTGGACAAGCATGCCTTGAAGGGTGCGCGCATAGGGGTGGTGCGCGAATCGATCGGCCTGGGGTCCGAGCCGGGTTCCGAAGATTTCAAGAAAGTCGACGCGGTGTTTGAAAAGAACGTCGCGGAGCTGAAGGCCGCCGGCGCTATCGTAGTCGACCCTGTAGTGATTCCGGATCTTAAGCGGCTCCAGAGCAAGCGGTTTGACAACACCGCCGTCGCTGACGACGCGCTTAGACGATGGCTGGCGCGCAACCCGGGCTCCCCGTTCCGCACGCGTGAAGATATTCAACGGTCACCCGCCATCGACCAAATGTTTCCGCCCCGGGTGGCCCAGTGGAGGCGCCCCGTAGCGCCGCCGGACATGGCGCGCTATGCAGAATATCTCATGGCGCGGCATGAACTGATGCTTAACTTTCTCCGGTTGATGGCGGACAACCACCTGGATGCTATTGTCCACAAATCGGTGGAGCACCAGCCGACTTTTATACGGGACGGGATTCGGCCCCCCTATCCCTCCAACAAAGGTGTGCCCATTTTGAACACCTTCTTGGTCTATGTGCCATCCATCACCGTGCCGTCAGGATTCACAGTGGACCAGCTGCCGACCGGGATTACGTTTCTTGGCAGACCGTATAGCGATGTGCTGATGATGAAGCTCGCCTATGCCTATGAGCAGGCGACCCACCATCGCACGCCGCCGAAGACGACGCCAGAACTGCCCTGATCGCGCATTAAACCAGGCTATCGACTAGAATAAGGCTACATGAAACTTGCCCCTGGACGAAGCCTGTCGAAATCCTTATTAACTGGTGTTGCGGCCCTCCTGGCTGGTGGCTCGATGCTGGTTGTGAGGGCCGCTCCGGTCGTACCGGACGTCTGCAAGCTTATTACTACGGCTGAACTCGAGCAGATTACCGGGCCACTGAAGGGAGCTCCAAAGCCGGGCGGGCCCGGGGAAGCCGCCTGTGAGTACACGCCTGTCAAAACACCGGCCTGGATAACCATCCGCTTGCATGATGGCGAGCTCAAGTACTGGAAGAGTAGAAACGGTGGCAAAAATCCCATTGCGCTGCCCGAATTGGGCAATGACGCGTTCGTGAATCCTGACTTCGAAGGTTCCACAGACTTATACGCAAAGAAGGGAAGTCTGATTTTAAGGGTGACAATGCCCAAGGGACCAACGGCGGTCGATATGGTCAAGGCCATCGCAAGGAAGGCCCTACCACGTTTGTAGATTCAGAAGGTATCGCCACTTCGGGCGGCCGTTGTGGTGGAGTATTGGGGTCTCCTAACCATGCCGAAGCGAAGTGCCGGCCTCATAATGTATCGCCGCCGGAACTCTGAGCTCGAAGTATTCGTGGTGCATCCGGGCGGGCCATTCTGGGCGAAGAAAGATTTCGGAGCGTGGTCAATCCCCAAGGGCGAGTACCTCGACGGTGAAGAGCCGTTGGAGGTGGCTAGACGCGAATTTGAGGAAGAGACCGGCTTTTCGTCCCAAGGCAACTTCATTGGGCTTGGCGATTTGAGACAGCGTGGCGGAAAGATTGTCAGCGCATGGGCATTTGAGGGTGATGGTGATCCCCAGAAGCTTAAAAGCAATACCTTCATGCTGGAATGGCCGCCACGCTCGGGGCGTCAAATTGAAGTACCCGAAGTTGACCGAGGTTGTTGGTGCTCGATTGAAGAAGCCCGGCGGCGGTTGCTGCCCGGCCAACGGGCCTTCCTCGACCGCTTCTTAGAGAAAGTTGGTTAGCGAAAGCACACGCGGGAGCCCATTCGCGAATGAAGGCCCGGAACGGACTCCAGCTGGTTCAGCAGGTTCACCGTCAATGGCATCCCGCTTGCATCGGTCAGAAAGACTCCCAAAGGAGTTGTACCATGAGCCGTGTGTGCCTTTTTTCGCTTAGTCCGGCGAAGGTCGGCCTCATGACGTGATCCGAATTGCTGCATGGCGAGCCATAGGAGGGCTAACAGGTGGACTTTTCGTGCCGGATTTGAAGCGAAAAGAGATTGAGCAATATCTTAGCTCGGTGCTCGGTGAGCGAGCAACGGTGCTCGGCTTGGAGGTTCTCGGAGACCCTCACGAAGGCAAGGATATCAAAGGCTACGGATACGGCACTCCACTTCGCGTCGACTATCGAATTAGCAGCGGGGAGCATAGAATCGCCGTGCTGCACACCATGAGCCCGGGTCCATTTGGCCATGAACACATGGCGGACCGGGCTCAAGAACTGATTTGGGAAAACCAAGCCTTCAATCATCTTCCGCGCCACATCCGATCGCTTGATGTATCGGGATTTCGGCGCGACGGTCAACTGATTTCGCTCGGCAGTGTGGAGGAGTTCTGTTTACTGACAGAATATGCGGAAGGGGACAGCTATGCTCACGATCTGGAGCGCCTTCGAGAGAACGACACTCTCACGGAACTCGATCTTTCCCGCGCCGACGCGCTGTGCGACTACCTGGTGCAGATCCATAAGGTACCGGGGCCGGAGCCTGGGCTTTACGTCCGGCGCATCCGCGAATTAATAGGTCACGGCGAGTGCATCATGGGGGTGATGGACTCCTACCCTCAGCATCCACTCTTCCCTGCCAACGTGCTCGAGAAGATCGAACATTTGTGCGTAGCCTGGCGCTGGCGGCTAAAGCACCTCACGCCTAGGCTACGCCAGGTACACGGAGACTTTCATCCGTGGAATATCCTCTTTCGATCCGCTGCAGAGTTCTCGTTGCTGGATCGTTCCCGCGGCGAGTTCGGCGATCCTGCGGACGATGTCGCATCCCTTACGATGAACTATTTGTTCTTCTCGTTACAGCGCAGTGGACGGCTGGAAAGCGCTCTGGGATCGTTGTTTTTCCGTTTCTGGCAGCGTTACCTCGAAAAGAGTGGAGATCGTGAAATGCTGAATGTCGTCGCGCCATTTCTTGCTTTCCGGGGGCTGGTGATGGCCAGTCCCGTCTGGTACCCTGCGTTGCCGGATACCGTGCGCCAAAAAATTCTGGCGTTCATTCTCGCGGTACTGGAAAGCGACAGTTTCGATCCCCAAAAGGCGAACCTCTACTGTGGAACCTAAGGCCCGGGATGCGTTCGCAGTTTGGGTCACCGGTCTTCCGGCTTCCGGAAAATCGACCCTTGTGACCTCGTTAAAAGCCCAATTTGCGGACCGGGGGATAGATGTCGCGGTGCTTGAATCGGATGCGCTGCGCCAGATTTTAACAGTTCGGTCGCAGTACGACGAACAGGAACGCGAAACCTTCTACCGTCAGATGGTTTATATCGGCACGCTCCTCACGCAACACGGCATCCCGGTCATTTTCGACGCGACGGCGAATCGGCGGCGGTATAGAGATCAGGCGCGCAGTCAAATCCCGCGTTTCATCGAGGTGTATGTGGATTGCCCATTGGAAATCTGCATCGCCAGGGACCCCAAGGGAATCTATCGGAAGGCTCGCGAGGGAGGGGCAGACACCGTGCCCGGACTTCAGTCCGCCTACGAGCCACCGGAGAAACCTGAGCTAGTGGTGGACAGCATTCAAGAGCGGCCGGAAACTGCAGCCGGGCGTGTGATGACCAAGTTGACGGAGAAAGGATACATCGGCGACGGTTAGAGTCAGAATGGGACCACCGTCGCCGAACGTCCGGGCGTCAGCGGAGTGATGTCGCGCAATCACGCTGCGTCGAATCCCGCAGTTGCAAGATCATCCTGCCTTGGCAGGGATGTCAGGCGGCACAGACGTGAGATGTATTTGAAACCAACTGCGCGCAAGGACTGCTACCCGATCCAAAGTGCCGGGCTCTTCGAAAAGGTGGGTGGCGCGGTCAATGATTTCAAGCCTGTGCTCGGTAGTAGAGCGCAGCTTCTCGATGGCTGAGTAGTTAAGACCCAGGACCGCCAGATCCTCTCCGCCGACGATGAACAGAGTTGGCGCAAGCACTTTCGCTAATGCCGTGCCCGCAAGATCGGGTCTGCCTCCCCTGGAAACCACGGCATGCACAACCGCCGGACGCTCGGCAGCCGCGACCAGCGCAGCGGCGGCCCCGGTGCTGGCACCAAAGTATCCCAGTCCCAGCTTGTTCAGATGGTTTTGCCGCAGAATCCAATCCGTGACTGCCACCAGACGCTGGCCGAGCAAGGGAATGTCGAAGCGCAATTCCGCGGTTCGCAGATCCACGGCCTCTTCCTGTTCGGTAAGCAGATCGATCAGGACGGTGCCGATCGCGCCTTCGTTAAGCATGTCAGCCACATGCCGGTTTCTGGGGCTTCGGCGACTGCTGCCGCTCCCATGGGCGAAAACGACAAGTCCTTTGGCGTGAACCGGCAAAGCGATATCGGCAGTGAGTTTGATGCCATTGATGGGCACTTTTACGGAAACGGGTTCCACTTCCGAACCAGCAGGCCTCACGAATTCAATTCCAGCACTTGAGGTGCCAAGCCGGCTGACTGCCTAACGCCTTGCTGGGTTGACACGTGCGGTTCCCATGGCCAATCTGATGATGGGTAAACGCGTGCACTTGCATTCGCAGTCAGCCATTTCTTATCGCGAAGGGAGGTTGCCATGTTAGTGAAGGATCTGATGACTAGAAACGTAAACTTCTGCCGCCCGGAAAATAATCTGGCGGAGCTAGTGAAATTGATGCGGAAGCAGGGATGCGGAGCGTTGCCGATCGTGGATAGCTCAGAAAGAGTCACGGGCATCATTACGGATCGGGATATCTGTATCATCCTGGGAACGAGGAACATCAGGGCATCAGAGGTGCGTGCGCGAGATGTTTCACTTGCTGAGTGTATATGTTGCGGTCCCGACAACGATGTGCGGGATTCTCTGAAAACAATGGCTACACAGCAAGTCAGCCGGCTGCCGGTCATCGATGAAGCTAAGAAACTCGTCGGGATTCTTTCCATTGACGACATCATCTTTCGGGCCGGTGGCGGACGTTCAGGTCTTAGTGACCGTGAAATCATCGACACTATGAGAGCGATTCGGGAACAACACATTCACCAACCGGATGCGGTCGCGGACGAGGACAGCGATTCGCGCTCGGATATCAGAATGCCAATGAACTACGAGCATGTGAATACCAAAAAATAATCCCGCTTCTCTTGATCGGTCTAAACACTAACATCACTGCCCAGTCGACTTCTGAAGCCGGATCCACGCCCGCACTCAAAGTTGCTATTGTTCTGCTGAGGCACAATGCGCACGGATAAACCAACCACGCCTTTTCGAGGCTTCTGGGACAAACCTCGCCCTGAGTTGCTGAAACTGCTCCAGGCGACTCCGGCTGGTTTGACCTCCGATGAAGCGCAGCGACGTCTGCGTGTTCATGGCCCGAATAGCATGGTGAAGGAATCGCGCTTCGCGCTTCTGATCAGTCTTCTCCGCTTTTTAATCAATCCTCTGGTCATCATTCTTCTGGTGGCTAGCGGCATTTCTCTGGTATTGGGCGACTCGGTGGGGGGAGGAATCATCATCTCGATGGTTCTCCTCAGCGTGCTGCTGAACTTCTTTATGGAGTTTCAGGCTCAGCACGCAGTGGAGGAGATTCGGAAGCAGGTTGCGACTACTGCTGCCGTGATTCGCGATGGCCACGAGCAGGAGTTGCCGGTCGCAGAACTGGTGCCCGGCGACATTATCCGGCTCAATGCCGGGGACCTTGTGCCGGCGGATGCCCGTCTTCTGGACGTCAAGGATCTGCAAGTCCGCGAGTCAGCGCTAACCGGCGAATCGCTATGCGTGGAGAAGACGTGCGGCGATTTAGCGACCGGACCGCACGGAGTTGCGGATGCGGGTAACAGCGTTTTCATGGGCACCGCGGTCCAGACGGGAATTGGGACCGGAGTAATTGTCTGCACGGGCAAAAATACCGCCTTCGGCGAGATTGCGCAGCGGCTGGCGGCGCGGCCCCCCGAAACCGAGTTTGGCCGCGGCATACGGCACTTCGGGCTCATGATTACTCGAATCATCATGCTGCTGGTGCTTTTCGTCTTGCTGGTGAATATCGCTTTTCACCGCCCAATCCTTGAGTCCTTCCTCTTCTCCGTTGCGCTCGCCGTGGGAATGACGCCGGAGATGATGCCGATGATCATCACGGTGACGCTGGCTCAGGGAGCGCGGCGGATGACGAAAAAGAAAGTCCTGGTCAAGCAGCTTTCCGCAATCGAAGACTTCGGAAGCATTGAGATTCTGTGCAGCGATAAGACCGGCACTTTGACCGAAGGCGAGATAGAACTCGACCGGCACGTGGACGTCCAAGGGAAGGACGACGATGATGTCCTGCGGCTCGTCTATTTGAACAGCTTCTTTCAGGCTGGCATTAAGAGTCCGCTAGACGCGGCGATTTTAAAACATAAGCGCCCTTTGATCGTCGAATACGAGAAGCTGGATGAGATCCCCTTCGACTTTAACCGCAGGCGCCTTTCGGTGGTGGTGCGGCATGGAGACGAATGTCTTCTCATTACCAAAGGTGAGGCCGAGAGTATCTTCAGCATCTGCCAGACGGCAAGCGCGGACGGGACTCCCCAACCGTTTGACGAAACGCGGCGAGCTCAAGCCCAGGAGACCTTCCAAAAACTGAGTGCCGACGGGTTCCGCGCTATCGGCGTCGCCGTTCGGAAGGTGGACAAACAGGACACCTACACCTTGGCGCTCGAAAAGGACATGACACTGGCCGGTTTCGCGGCTTTCCTTGACCCGCCCAAGCAGGGGATTCTTTCTATCCTCGAAGCGCTCAAGCAGAATGGCGTTTCGGTGGTCATAATGACTGGCGACAACCAATATGTCACCCGGAAAATCGCCCATGACGTGGGGCTGAAAACGGATCGTATTCTCACCGGCAGTGAGGTCGACACAATGGACGACGCTGCTCTTGCCTACCAGGCGGAAAACGGCGCCATCTTTGCCCGCGTATCTCCGGAACAGAAGAACCGAGTCATCGTTGCCCTGAAAGCACGCGGGCACGTGGTCGGGTATATAGGCGACGGAATCAACGACGCTCCCTCGCTGCACACGGCGGACGTGGGCATTTCCGTGATGAACGGCGTAGATGTTGCCAAAGACGCCGCGAAGATCATCCTGCTCGAAAAGGACCTTGCCGTCCTGAACGATGGCATTATCGAGGGGCGCCGTTGCTTCGCGAACATTATGAAGTACATCATCATGGGCACCAGTTCGAACTTCGGAAATATGTTCAGTATGGCAGCGGCCTCCCTCTTCCTACCCTTCCTGCCCATGCTTCCGACGCAAATTCTGTTGAATAACTTTCTTTATGACGTTTCGCAAATCAGCATCCCGAGTGACCATGTGGATCCCGCGCTGCTGCGTCGGCCAAAGCGATGGCGGATTGCTTTCATTCGTCAGTTCATGATGATCATCGGGCCCATCAGCTCAATTTATGATTTCCTCACCTTTGCTGCGCTCCTCTGGATGTTCCACGCCTCGATGAACGCGCCGTTATTCCACACCGGCTGGTTCGTCGAATCCTTGGCAACACAAACGCTGGTCGTATTTGTCATACGGACCGCCGGTAACCCTTTAAAGAGCCGCCCAAGCAGGCTGCTGATGGTTACGGTACTCGCGATCGTCGCAGTTGCCGCCGCACTGCCCTACACAGTGTTGGGCACGCTACTGCAGTTCACGCCACTCCCTCTATCGTTATTTGCGACCATTGCTTTGCTGGCTGTGACGTATCTCTTGCTGGTACAAGTCGTCAAGTCATGGTTCTATCGCCGACACGCGTTGCTGTAACCAGGAGGAATTCATGCCCTATGTGCGCATGCCGCTGTTTCTGTAAACGGTGCGAAGTGGGTGTGCCTATTGCTTCGATAATTGTTGTAGCTCGCTGCCTGGAGGCTGGTTGAGAATGAATTTGTCAGGCGTGACATCTGCTGCGTTGATCTTCATGGTAAGTACATGCAACATGACTTCGTAATGATCCTGCGGGCGCTTGATATCAATTTCCGAGGGAAAGGAAATTCCCCCGTAGTCTTTCCAACCTGAGTACCTGGTATCACTGAGAACACTGCCCAAGGGGTCGAAAGTCTTTTGCCGTGTAATTTCAAGATTGTGGCGGTCGAAATGAACCGTACGGACAAGCCAGGGTTCATCGGCGCCACGGCGAACGATCAGGAGAATATAAATAGCCTCGCGCTCGTTCGTGTCTTCCTCCAGAAGCGTTATATCGGTTTTGGTGTCGGGAGGCTGAATCATCAAGGAAGTCAGGAACGCCGCCGGCCGCAAATTTTCCAATTGCTTTTTGGAAGTAGGGGGTGCATCGTTCCTGCCTTCGATGAACCGATTCTTGCTCGGGATATAGATCCGAAAGGTCTCCGCGGACGAAACCATGTCAAAGACTGTGCTGCCGAGCACAGGGTCCAAGCCAAGTATCCGTATGTCATCTGGTTTTTTGAACAGAATATATCCGCCCAACGTGGCATAGTCCTTAACCTCGCCGACATATAGGCTGCCGACGGATGGCGACATTTCCATTCTCATGCTGAATGATTGAAGCGGGTCAGCCATGCTATGGAGTCGCTCGATCAACTCGTCTTTGGTGGCGCTGATCAAGATGGCGCTCGAACGATATCCCGGGGGAATGACGACTCGTTTGCGCACAAAGCAGGACGACAAGGGAAGTATACAGAAACAGACCAACACCGCCCACCTGCGATCTCGATGGAAGCGCATGCTCGACCGACTAACGCTCACCTTGCTAACTGTCGCGGCGGCGGTTGCTTCGAACGACCGGAAACGATTCCTCCTCGAGATGCGGTGGAATCTCCCGTGGTATCTCCAGAAGGAAGTGCTTAGACTTTCCGATCAATCCGCCATACCGTATCGTACAAACGAATTCAGGCGCGTTTTCAACAAGATGGATGTAGATTTCCTTAAATTGAACTCCGATTTTCATGGCTTCTCCTACGGGCCCTGCTCTCTCCGTTTATGGGTGAGCAGGTTGCATTCCATTCGACTTGGTTCCTGGAGGCGTCGCAAATACCAGCCCCGCGGTATCCCGAAACGGCTTGGCTCATACTTCACCGGCGAAGACTTCGCAACTTCGAAAACTACCAACTTGACGCAAGGTATTATGTGATTGATCTGCTTGGGAACTGGACTGGCTCCCTTTTTTGGCGTAGAGCCAGTTACAGATATGGCTGGTCGGGCTGCCGGGATTGGAACCCAGGACCTCTTGCACGCCAAGCAAAAAATATCAATCACTTGCGAATGCCTTCACTGAAAACACAAGACTTGTGACCCGCGCTTTGAACGCCAAATGGATGCCAAGACGCCGGACTACGCGGTTTGGGTTTGTTCGTGGAGTGCGACTCCTAGTCGACCACTCCGATCGTGCTCCCGACATTTATATTCGGATACCAGTTCAGAGGAAATCCGTCGTTCGTGCGGCTATGGTAAATGACGGCATTGGTGTGTCGGATGTACTGCAGGTATGGCTTGATGTTTCCGTCCATCCCGCACAAGGACGCTTTGCGAAGTTTGGGTCAGTTAAGCCGGGGATTAGCCCGTATTCCTCGACAGATGTATACTGGCCCGTGGAAACGATCGATTCGAACTGAAACCGACGAAAGGTGATACGAACATGGACAGAACAAAGTTGCAGTATCTTGGCAGCACGGTAGTCGGGGTGGGGATCTTTCTCGCTGTGTGGCTGGGCCATGGCGCCGCCCAACAAGTGCCTGGCCCGCCGAAGAATGATGGCGACGATATCAGCGGTGTAGTCATCAGTGCAAAGGGACCGGAAGCCGGCGTGTGGGTGATCGCTGAAACTACCGATCTGCCGACCAAGTTCGTCAAGATTGTCGTCACGGATGACATTGGGCGCTACTTGGTGCCGGATCTTCCCAAGGCCAGCTACAGCGTGTGGGTTCGCGGCTACGGGCTGGTGGATTCACCGAAGGTGAAAGCCGCGCCGGGCGCCACTCTGAACCTGAAGGCAGTCGTGGCGCCGGACAAGAAAGCTGCCGTTGAATACTATCCCGCGCTGTATTGGTTCTCTCTGCTGCAAGTGCCGCCCAAGAGCGATTTCCCCGGCACCGGGCCCAGCGGAAACGGCATTGCTCCCGGCGTCAAGAGCCAGGGAGATTGGATTCGCCAGATCGTCAACACCGACGGATGCACGGGCTGTCATCAGATGGGCGACAAGGCCACGCGCGAGATTCCGCAGAGTATTCTCAGCCAGACCCATGACTCGAGCGCCGCGTGGGACCGCCGCATTAAAGCCGGTCAGGCGGGCGGCGGGATGAGCGCCCGCTTCTCGCAGGTCGGCCGCCAGCGCGCGCTGGCGATGTACGCGGACTGGAGCGACCGCATTGCCCACGGAGAACTGCCGTCGGCCGCGCCTTCTCGCCCGCAGGGCAAGGAGCGGAACGTGGTGGTCACTCTCTGGGATTGGGCTGATCCCAAAGTCTATCTCCATGACGCCATCGCGAGCGACAAGCGAAATCCAACAGTAAATCCCAACGGCCCCATCTACGGGGCGCTCGAAGAGAGCGGCGATTATCTGACCGTGCTCGATCCGGCCCGCACCGCCACCAGCAAAATAAAGTTGACCGTTCGCGATCCACATACACCTAGTTCCGCGGACACCCCGCCCTTGGCCCCGTCGCCCTACTGGGGTGAAGAAGTAATCTGGAACAGCCAGACCTCTGTCCACAGCTTCTCGATGGATAAGCAGGCACGCGTGTGGGCTGCGGCGCGCGTCCGCAAGCCGGAATCTCCGGCATGGTGCCAGGCTGGATCGGATCATCCGTCGGCAAAATTGTTCCCGATCTCTCGCGGCGACCGTGGACTGGAGCTGTACGATCCGAAAACACAAGAGACGACAACCATCGACACCTGCTTCACTTGGGGCCATGTGAATTTCGACAACAACGATGTGCTGTGGTCTTCGTTCGGGCCTGCCGGCGTCGAAGGCTGGTTCGATACCAGGATCTGGGATAAGACCCACGACGAGAAGAAAGCGCAAGGCTGGAGCGCGTTCGTCCTCGATTACAACGGGAACGGGAAGCGCGATGCCTACACCGAACCGAATCAGCCCGCGGATCCCACCAAGGATAAGCGCATCAACGTGTCGTTCTACGGCGACTCGCCGGCGCCGGACGGCTCAGTGTGGGGATCGGTCCTGGGAATGCCGGGCGCGCTGGTTCGCTTCAATCCAGGATCGCATCCGCCCGAGACAGCGCTCGCCGAATACTACGAGGTCCCCTGGAACAATCCGAAAGCGAAGGCGCAAGGGTTCGCGCCGCGCGGCATGGACGTGGACAGCAAGGGCGTCGTGTGGACGGTGCTCTCCAGCGGACAATATGCGAGCTTCGACCGTAGCAAGTGCAAGGGTCCGCTCAACGGCCCGGCCGCCGCGACTGGACAGCATTGCCCGGAAGGCTGGACGCTCTATACTTTCCCAGGTCCGAACTATAAGGGAGCGGTAGAAAACGGCAGCGCCGACTCAGCCTACTATAACTTCGTCGACCGCTTCGACATGCTGGGCGTAGGCAAGGACGTGCCGCTGGCAACCGGCAATCTCTCAGAAGGATTGCTGGCGCTGGTCGACGGCAAGTTCATGACGCTGCGCGTGCCGTATCCAATGGGCTACTACGCCAAAGGCCTGGACGGCCGCATCGATAATCCCAACGCGGGCTGGAAAGGGAAGGGCATCTACACTCCCATCTCGACGCGAGCGCCATTCCACATGGAAGGCGGCAAGGGGACCACGCCTAAGCTCGTGAAGTTCCAGATGCGACCGAATCCGCTGGCGGACTGACGACGCAGAGGAGAAACAGGATCAGCCGCCCCAT
>Ga0105240_10000458_pt1 | contig 75168 bp, 57 predicted proteins | sample KBSC54metaG_FD_80426 | JGI IMG/M metagenome (GOLD analysis project Ga0105240, IMG submission 80426) | Corn rhizosphere microbial communities from Kellogg Biological Station, Michigan, USA - KBS C5-4 metaG | ecosystem: Host-associated > Plants > Roots > Rhizosphere > Soil | place: Michigan, USA...
GCGCTGTAGGATTCGAACCTACGACTTCCACCGTGTGAAGGTGACACTCTACCGCTGAGTTAAGCGCCCGGTGGGAGAGGCCAGAGGGGCCTCCCATGGGGTAGAGTAACACCAGCGATGGTCCGCGGCCAAACGGAAGGTGTGTCGGCCGGAGAGACCCTCTAAGTAACTGATGCGCTGGCGAGTACGGTCAATCCGAGAGTTGTGCGAGTCCGCTCCCGGGGAGATGGGAAGGGGCCTGTTCCGGGCTGTGTGGAGCTGGCTGAAGCAAGCTGGCGTGGGCAAGTTTTCAGCTGCCGGAGCATGGATTCGCGAGCGCAGCAAAACCATCCCTCAGCGGCTAAAGCCGGGTCAATTTGCTGAATTTAGCGGCACGACTGAAGTCGTGCCCTTTCAAAGCAGCAACATTCAAGGCAGCAGTTTTTCCGCAGCCTGCAAAGTTCCCACCAACTTTGCGAGCTTTCCGGCACGGCTCAAGCCGAGTCAATTTGCTGAGTTTAGCGGCACGACTGAAGTCGTGCCCTTTCAAGGCAGTATTCAAGGCAGCGGTCAATGCAGCAGTCATGGTTACAGTCAAGACAGCGGTCAAGGCAGCATTCAATGCAGCAGCAGTCAAGACAGCATTCAAGGCAGCAGTCAAGGCAGCGGTTTTCCCGCAACCTGCACAGTTCCCATCAACTTTGCGAGCTTTCCGCCAATGCCGTGGCCTTTCAAAGCCGTCGCCTGGGGGCTCGACCTGGCCTTGGCCGGCGGGGAGCAGTTCGGCTTCGCCTCGGGGATGGCCGGGGTGGCGCTGGCGCGGCGGGCGGACGATCCTAAGTCGAGGCGGGAGAAGGGGCACGGGCCTGATGGGGGGACGGCTGCTCAGAAGGGCGGACGGGCGGGGGATGGCGGGAGGTCTGAATCGGAAGCGGATACCGATCGCGATCCGGCTCTGAACCCGGAAAATGAAGGGTTTGCGCAACATTCGGAGGACGATGGGGTTCCAGATGATATGGCAACCCTCGTTCTGGACAATACGCGAGTAGGGTCGGGACTGGGACCGGGACTGAATCCGGCAAGAGGACAGGGCACTGTTCTGAATCCACCGGATGCGCCTCGCGTGAACTATGCGGAGGACGAGAGCAGCGATGCGGCAGTGATGCTGCGCGTGGCGGCGGGCGATGAGGCCGGGTACAACTACCTGGTCGGCAAGTACCACCGCGCGATGATCAGCTTTCTGTTTCGCATGGTGCACAACCAGGCAGTTGCCGAGGAGTTGGCGCAGGAAGTCTTTCTGCGGGTGTATCGTTCGCGTGAGAGCTACAGGGCGGAAGCGAAGTTTACGACGTGGCTTTATCGCATCGCAACGAATCTTGCGGTGAATCACGCGAGGGATACAAAGCACGAGCGGTCGGCGCAGAATGTATATCTGGATGCGCCGGACGAGGAGTCGGGGACCACACCGGATGTGGCCGATGCTACTCCGACGATCGAACAGACGATGTTGCGCGATGAGCGCATGGCTGCGATCCGGGCACACGTGATGGAATTGCCGGAGAGGCAGCGGATGGCAGTGCTGATGCACAAGTACCAGGGGATGGATTACAAGCAGATCGGGGAAGTGCTGAAGCTGAGCGAGAGCGCGACGAAGTCGCTGCTGTTCAGGGCCTACCAGACGCTGCGAGAGAAGCTGAAAGATTTTGTGTAGGGGAACGTCGGATATTACCGACAATGAATTCGGGGTCCCCAGCGGCAGGGTTTTAGCCAACTGGGGTGATTGAAGTGGGTGGTTGGATATGAAAACGATGAACAAATGCGCGGGGATGGAAGAGAAGCTGGCCGATCTGCTTCTCGACGAGGCGTCGGCGCCTGCCAAGGTGAAGACTCATGTTGCGGAGTGTGCGTCGTGCGGCGAGGAGTTGGAAAAGCTGCGCGCGACGATGAGCCTGATGGATACGTGGACAGCTCCGGAGCCCAGCCCCTACTTCATGACGCGGTTGAATGCACGGATGCGCGAGGAACGCGAAGCCCCGCGGCTAAGCTGGTTGCAGCGCATTCGTGATCGGTTTACGTATGGTCCGCAGATGCATGCAGGGCCGCTTGCGGCGACGGCACTGACGGTGCTGATGCTGATTGGTGGCGGAGCTTATCTGGGTGTTACGAATGTCGAGCAGCCGGTGGCGCAGCCGACGGTGAATGCGGTGGTGCACGATCTGCAGACGCTGGACAGCAACAAGCAGGTACTGGATCAGCTGGAGGCAATTTCAGATAATCCAGATGATGCGATCAGCGATGATCCGAACTCGGATGATCCGACGGCGCAGTAGTTGAAGGAAGTTCAAGAGGGTGTGGTTCGAAAGAGGCGGGGGCCAAAGATGAATGGGGCGAGGAACAAGGCCGAGAGAGGTGCGACGCGCCGTGCGGTTGTAGCCGCGGTGGCGACGGTTGCGCTGTGCCTGCCTGCCTCTTTGCTGATGGCCCAGCGACAGGAGCATGCGCGACCTGCACCGCGGGCGCCGCACTACTCGGCTCCGAAACAGCAGACGCATCCGGAGTCGCCGCGCCGGAATGAAGGACAGTCGGCGCCGCGTTATCAGGCGCCGCAGAATCAAGGACGGCAGGCTTCTCCGTATCAGGGTGGGCGCGCGCCACAGTATCAGCCGCGGACGCAACAGTATCCGAATCAATTTCCAAATCGGGGTTCGCAGCAGCCGCAGTATCAGCCAAGAACCCAGCCGTATCAGAATCAGATTCAGAACCGCGGGTCTCAGCCGCAGTATCAGCAGCCGTATCGGCCTCCGGCGAACGATCGGCCGCAATTTCAGAGACCGCCGCAGAATCCGTATGCTCCGCGCGGTGAAGTACCGCAGGGTGGAGTGCGCGGGCCGGCGGCGACGCCGCAGTATAACGTTCCCGCGAATGGGCGGCAGACGTATCCGGGAACCGCGCAGCAGCTCTATGCGCCACCGGGACACCTGGGGTCGTGGCTGAACAATCACAAGAACACGCCTGTGCCGCAGCAGCAACAGATGCTGCGCAGCGATCCGAGTTTTCGCAGACTGCCGCAAGGCGAGCAGCAGCGGGTGATCAATCAGCTGAACCAGGTGAATCAACTGCCCAATGGGCAACGCGAACGTCGCCTGGCACGTGCTGAGAACCTGGAGCGGCTGTCGCCGGAAGAGCGGGCGCGGGTGGCGCAGTCGTCGCGGCAGTGGAGGGCGATGCCGGCAGATCGGCAGACGATGATGCGGAATGCGTTTCGGGATTTGAAGTCGGTGCCGCCGGATCAGCGCGGGATCGTGCTGAACTCGAGCCGGTACCAGGGGCAATTCAGCCCTGAGGAGCGCGGAGTATTGTCGGACATGCTGAGGGTGGAGCCGTACGCGCCGCAGTAAGGAAGGGCAGGGGACAAGGGAACAGGGAATAAAGACAGGGAACAGGGGACAGGGGACAGGGGATAAAGAGCACTCGCTTGCGAATAGATTGTTACGAAACCCGCCGGGGAGATCGGCGGGTTCTTTATTCGTGAATGCGTTGACGCTCTTTTACTTTCGTGGCGGGGGCGCCACCGTAGACGCACCATGGTTCGAGGTCGCGGGTTGCGACTGAGGCGAGGCCGAGCACGGCGCCTTCACCGACGTTGACGCCGGGGGCAACACAGGCGCGGGCGCAGATCCAGGCATAGGGGCCGACGTCCATCGCATAGGCGAGAAGCGGGAAGGCGGGATCGTCGAAGTCGTGCGTGGCTCCGCAGAGGTAGGAATTCTGCGAGAGGATGGCGTGGGAGCCGAGGCGGATGGGGGCGGGGTTGTAGATTTCGACGCCGTCGCCCGCAGTGACCTGGTCTTCGCAGGTGAGGTTCCACGGAGCCCAGACGCGGGAACTCGGATAGAAATGGCAGTTCGGTCCCATCTTCGCGCCGAAGAGGCGAAGCAGCACGGAGCGCCATGCGTGGAAGGGGCGGGGCGAGAGGCGGTAGAAGATGAGCCAGCAGATGTTCCAGGCGAAACGACCGATGCGGTTGCCGAGAGAGAACGCGGGGCGCAGATAGGGATCTTCAGCGGTTGAGGCGGAGATGTGCTCCGCCGCGTTGTAGTGGATCTCGCGGGGCATGTGAACTCGAGTTTATCAGCGCTTGATTTGGACAGGGGCCTTGAGGCGGATGTCGCGAGATGAGGCGCCGATCTGGATTTCGAAGGTGCCGGGGTCGAGGGTCCATTGCTTCGTGGAGGGATTCCAGTATTGGAATGCTGAGTTGTTGAGCGTGAATTCGACCGTCTTTGATTCGCCGGGATTGAGTTCGATGCGGTGGAATGCTTTGAGCTCATGAACAGGGCGGTCGATTTTCGAGTGGCCGTCGTGTACATAGAGCTGGACGACTTCAGCACCTGCTCGCTGGCCGGTGTTGCGCACTTTCACCGCGAACTGCCAAGTAGGATTCTTGCCAGCAAATTCGATGCGCGCGAGTTTCAGATCGCTGTACTCAAACTGGGTGTAGCTGAGCCCAAACCCAAACGGGAACTCGGGTTCGACATTCTTTGTGTCGTAGTAGCGGTAGCCGACGTAGATGCCTTCGGCGTATTCGGTGTGGAGGTTTTGGCCGGGGTAGGTTTTGGCGGCCGGTGAGTCTTCAAATTTCTTCGGCAGAGAGACGGGGAGCTTGCCCGATGGATTGGCATCGCCGAAGAGAATTGCGGCGAGTGCGTTGCCGCCTTCCTGCCCCCCGTACCACATATCCACGAGCGCTGGCGTCGAGTCCAGCCACTTACGCATGGTGACGGGGTCGCCCGTGTTGAGCACCACGACTGTGCGCGGATTCGCTTTCTCGACTGCCTGAATCAGCTCATCCTGGCCGGCCGGCAGGTCCATGGTTTTCACATCGAAGCCTTCGGACTCGTTCTTGTTGTAGCGGCCGACGACAACGATGGCGACGTCGGCTTTGGAAGCGATATCGGTCGCTTGTTTCAGATCGTTGGCACGCGCCTCGGCAGTGTCGTGCGTAGCATCTTCGCCTTCCATTCCCACGCCGAGTGCTGACGTGACCTGGATTGCCGAGCCTGCGCGCTTCGTGATTCCTTCTAGAGGTGATGCGGCGTGGTCGGGCCGCACGAGCGAACTGCCGCCACCGCCTGTGCGTGCCACGAGCGCGTTGGGGCCGATGACGGCGATGGAGTGAATCTTCGCGGGATCGAGGGGCAGAAGCGCGTTCTGATTTTTTAGCAGGACGATGCCTTCAATTGCGCCTTCGAGAGCGATTTTCTGCCGCTCGGGCGTATCGACTTCGCCGCCGGGATTGTGAGCGTGCTCCATGAGGCCGCTGAGCATGATGACGCGGAGAATGCGGCTGACGTTGTCGTTGATTGTGGCTTCGGTGATGTGGTCGGCTTTGACTTCAGCGAGAACCTTGTCGGCTTCGAGCCATCCGCCGCTGTTGCCGGACATGATGGATTGAGGGCGCGTGAGCATGGCATGGAGCGGCGGGCCGCCGGGCATTTCGAGGTCCATGCCGGCGTTGACAGTGGGCGCCGTGGAGTAGGTGCTGGCCCAGTCGGAGACGACGAAGTTTTTGAAGCCGAATTCTTTTTTGAGGATGTCGGTGAGAAGGTAAGGATTCTCCGCACAGTACTTGCCGTTTACTTTTTGGTAGGCCGACATCACGGTCCAGACATCGGCTTCCTGCACGGCGGCCTTGAATGCGGGGAGGTAGATTTCGTGCAGTGCGCGTTCGTCGATTTTTTCATCGAGGCGATGACGCTCGAACTCTTCGTTGTTGGCGGCGAAGTGCTTGACGGAGGGGATGACACCTTCGGCCTGAACACCTTTGATGTAGGCAACGCCGAGCCGGGCGGAGAGAAAAGGATCTTCGCCGTAGCCCTCGAAGTTGCGACCCCACAGCGGGACACGATTGATGTTGACGGTGGGGCCGAGGATCATGTCGCGGCCGAGTGCTTTGGTTTCCTGGGCGATGGCCTGGCCTTCGCGCTGTACGAGCTCCGGATTCCACGTCGCCGCCATGGCAACTCCTGACGGAAAGGATGTCGAAGTGATCTTCGGAGTATTGGCGGCATTGGTGATGGCGGAACTGCCGAGCCAGGAGCGCACGCCCATGGGGCCGTCGGCCATCTTGATGGCAGGGATGCTGAGACGCGGGATGGGCGCGGACTCCATCCATGCGGAGCCGGCAAGCATGGTCGCTTTTTCTTCGAGGGTCATGCGACGGAGCAAGTCGGCAACGCGCTGGTCGACAGGTAGCGACGTGTTCTTGTATGGCGCGTCATCAGGAACGGCCGACGCGGCCGTCTGTTGCGAAGACAGCCGGGTGACAGTGGCACTTGAAAGGGATAAAAGGGCAATGCATATGCGCAGACTGCAAAGTTTCATCGATCTCTCCGGGCGGTGCAATGTTAGCAAACCGGACTGCGTCCGATCAGGGTACGCGGTCACAGAGTGAAGAGGGTATGATGGCGGGGAATCCCCGTACTGGAGGTCTGAACGGCATGAGTCCAGTCTCGTCTCAAGCGTCCTCGCAGCGGCAACTGGGCCGCAGCATTCTGGCTGTGATTGCGGGCATGGCGGTGGGAATCGCTGTCACGCTGATCACGGATGTCGTGTTGCGCAAAGCGGGCGTGCTGCCTCCACTGGGCGAGCGCGTGCCGGACAGCGTTCTGGCATGGGTCACGGTGTATCGCGTGGTTTACGGAATTGCGGCGAGTTATATCACGGCGTATCTTGCGCCGTATCGGCCGATCGCGCATGCGATGGTGAGCGGGGCGTTCGGGTTTGCGGCAAGTCTAGCGGGTGCGATTGCTACATGGAATGCGGGGCCTGCGTATGGGCCGCACTGGTATCCGGTTGCGCTGATCGTGCTGGCGTTGCCGCAGTCGTGGCTGGGGGGATGGCTGCGGGCGCGGCGGATGGTTAAGCGGCAGTCATAGATTTGCATTTGGCTTTGGCCATCAGGACGAGTATCCGAGCATACTTCTCGAAGGCGGCCAGATCGTCAGCGAGTGTAGGGGGAATACTCGCCGGTACCGTTGCTGAAGTGGATCTCCCAGTTCTCGTAACCAGTGAAGTTGAACACCTGCACCTCAACATCGGGTAGGAAGAAAAGCTTAAGGTCACCAGTACGAGATTCCCATTTAGCCTCTCTTAAAGTCTTTCCATCCAGTGCATCGGCGATCTGAGCAAACGCGTTGATCGGAGCGCTAAGCCCATACTGCTGCTGGTGGTCGAAGCTGCTCGCATTCGCGTTGCCGTCGAGGATGATACGCCAATAGTCGGTGCGCAATTGCGATCCATCGCTGAAATGGAGTTCTACAGGCGCGGTTCCGGCTTCTTGAACACGCTTCGGAATGGCAGTTTTGACCGTTGTGCCTTTGAGTGAGGCAAGCGAGTTCTCAAACCCTTGAACGACCATTTCTCGTCATTCTATCTTTTTAGCTGCCGCAGATTGGTGGACCTGCAACGCCAGGATGACGAAGCGTCACCTGCTACTCGGCCTGCCTCGGGCTGAAAAGAGATTCTTCACTTACCACCCCCGAGCTCAGCCCCAAAGAGCACAAATCGCTCTTCGGGGACCCCATGAAGAAAAACGTTCGGAGCCCCGTGCGCTCAGAAATGACAGCTGTTTTTTGGGTCTGAAGAAGTGCGGAGCTCAGTTTGAGATTCTCTTTGACACTGGCGTTTTTTGCGCGGTAGGATGCGGCTTTCCCCAGGGCCCTGCCAACAAGGAGGTCTATATGGCAACTGCAACCGCTGCTGCTCCTGCTTTCGATCCCTCAAAACTGGATGCCTTTATGGGAAAGGCCGTCGTGGACATGGGCGCCGCGATGCATGCCGCGCTCGTCGTCATCGGCGACAAACTAGGACTGTTCAAGGCCATGGCTGGCGCAGGTCCTATGACTTCAACGGAGTTGGCCACTCGGACCCATACCTCGGAGCGCTATATCCGGGAGTGGCTCAATGCCAATGCCGCAAGCGGCTTTATCACCTACGACGCGACGACGAAGCGATTCGAATTGCCCGCGGAACAGGCATTCGCGCTGACGACGCTCGATCTGCCGGGCGCCTTCCACATCATCTCCGCATGCTTCAAAGATGAGCCGAAGATCACGCAGGCATTTCGCACGGGAGAAGGCGTGGGCTGGCACGAGCACGACGCCAATCTCTTTTTCGGGACGGAGCGCTTCTTTCGGCCGAACTATGAGCAGAATCTGCTGAGCTCATGGTTACCGGCGCTGGAAGGCGTGAAGGAAAAGCTGGCGAAGGGCGCATCGGTAGCGGACGTCGGCTGCGGGCATGGCTCTTCGACAATCTTGATGGCAAAGGCATTTCCCAAGTCGCGGTTCAGCGGGTTTGACTATCACAGCGGATCAGTTGAGTATGCGCGGCACGTGGCTGGGCGCGATGGGCTACAGGATCAGATCGGTTTTGAAGTTGCGAGTGCGAAGAGCTATCCGGCGAACGGAGGGTATGATCTCGTGACCTTCTTCGATTGCCTGCACGACATGGGAGACCCGGTGGGAGCGGCGAAACATGTGCTCTCTACCCTGGTGCCTGATGGTACGTGGATGATTGTTGAGCCGTTTGCGCACGACGAGCCGGAGCAAAATCACAATCCTGTTGGGCGCATCTACTATTCGGCTTCGACCATGCTGTGCACGCCAGCTTCACTGGCGCAGGAGGTGGGCGCGGCCCTGGGAGCACAGGCCGGTGAGGAACGGATTCGGGACGTGGTGATGACGGCGGGATTCAAGCGGTTCAGAAGGGCAGCGGAAACGCCGTTCAACCTGGTGTATGAGGCGAGGCCCTAGGACTGCGGTTGATGAGAAAGCTATCTGGAACATTGTTGAAAGGGGCTAAAAGCCCAGGTAGTTCTTGCACGACTTAACGGCACGACTGAAGTCCTGCCCTGACGCTAAGGTCTCGAGGAGAGATTTCTCGCGCAGGCGAGGTTGCTCGCAAAATTGCGAGGTGCCGCAGAAAGCGCTGGACCGGATCCGAGGAGATCCGGGCTATCGTGTTTGATTCATTTGCACAACCCCGCCCAAGCAGAGCTTGGACGGGGCACCCAGGGGACGGGGCACCCACTGAACGGGGCACCCAGTTGTGGGTGCTTACGGGACAAAGAGCTTCAGGCGGACATGCCATTTGGTGCTGGCGCCGGGCTTGAGGGTGACCATGCCGGTGTCCATGCCGTTCCATTCCTTGCCGAAGGGATCGGCGAAGTTGAACTGGTGCTCGACGGCGACGAAGTTCTTGGCTGGAGGGGCGTAGGCCTGGATGGTTTTGATTTCAGGCGATAGGCCCTGGATGCGGACGCCATACTTCGCGGCTTCGTCAAGGATGTTGACTTCGGCAACACCGTTTTCCCAATTCAGCTTGCTCCAGTTGTCGTCGTAGAAGTTCTTGTAGAGGGGCTGGCCCTTGCGCAGATCGAACTGTCCGCTGACGGGAACGAGCTCGCCGGTGGGGAAGACGTTGTCGTAGTTGTCGACCTTGGCGACCATATCGGCCGGGACCTGCAGGCGCGCCTGGGTGCGATCTCCTGATGGGAAGTTGAAGTAAGGATGCCAGCCGATGGAGACGGGCTCAGCTTCTTTGCCGACGTTCTTGGCGGTCACGGTGGCATCGACAGCGTCGGCGGTGAGGCTGATGGTGATGACGAGGTCGGACTTGGAGAGCCAGTGGCCGTTGAAGTCACCGCCATGGATGGTGCCGCTTACTTCTTTGCCGCCGGGAATTGTCTTCACTTTGACGTCATCCGTTTTGGCTTTCAGGATGAGGCCGTGCATGGCGTGCCGCTCGGCGCCCGCTTCCTTGCCCATGTTGTTGGCAGGAAGAGTGATGGTCTTACCCTGCCACGAGGTGGTCAGGGTTTTGCCGTCAGAGGAGAGCGTGCCGCGGATACGGTTGGGATACGGGAAGAGAAAAACGGAGCCGAGCCGATAGCCGAGATCGCCATTGGGTGTGTCCTGCTCGTCGAGCATCTTTTTGGCTTCTTCAAGGCTGGGCGATGCCAGCACATCCACGTTTCCCTTGCCGGGAAAGTTGGCGGTGATCTGGAAAACTTCCATTCCGCGGCCGGGCAGGACCGTGATGCTGGTGAATTCGGGCTTGGTCTTGCTGACAGCAGTGCGCGTGATGGTGACGATTTTCTGTCCACCGATTTCGGTGACGGTTTGAGCCTGACTTTTCATCACTCCACAGCTTGCCACAGCGGCGGGGAGGACGACGGAAAGAACATAGACGCGAAGTGAAAGCTTCATGGGGCGATCCATCCCTGACATGGCGTTCAAATTTCCCGAGGTAGCTTTGCCGATGGGTTTTTGCACCCTTGGGAAAGCGTATTCCGGAAGCCGCCTCATTCTACAACGCCGGGTTGGGGGAGGCACGCGCACGTCCCTGGAAAGATTTCGGCGTATCTGCGCCGACTTATTCGAAGGGAATGACGAAGCAATGACAGAAATGACGAAGCGATGACACAACCTGAGTAGGGCTCGCGCGTCTATCTCGTCAGGAACTCTGGTGATTTTGAGCAAAGGAACCGTCAACGGGCGAGTTCGGGACAGTTGTCCTGTCTGCTGTTGATGCAGAGCCACTTAGGCGACTCCTTTCAGTCAATATAAGAACTGTCCATGGTGCGAATTGGTGATATTGCGGATACGGCAGCAAACGGTACAATTCGAGCCAAATCACTCGGTACAAGAGCGGTCGCAAGATACTGCTCCCGATCAACGTCAACGATTCGCCTCTTCGGGGATCTTCCCCGAGAAAGGTTCCCGGTAAGGTAGATGCGCCCCCTTCATAAGCTCTTCCTTGGCCTTATTGCCTTGACATCTCTCGCTGCGACAGCGGCTGTAGCGCAGCATCCGGTTTCAAAAGCTCTGATCCGCGAACAAGTGAATGACAACCAACTGACTGCACTGAAGGGAAACACGCCCCCGGCAGCCAATGCGCAGAATGACATTGGCCGGGTCAGTGGCAGTATGTCGATGACCGACCTGATCCTGGTGCTGCACCGCAGCCCGGAAGTGCAGGCGGCCTTCGATGCCTTCGTGGAAAGCCAGTACGATCCGAACTCGCCCAATTTCCACCGGTGGCTTACGCCGGAGCAGGTTGGCGAGCAATTCGGCCCGGCGCTGGCGGACATCACGACGGTCAGTTCCTGGCTGTCGAGCCATGGTCTTTCTGTTGACGAAGTGTCCAAGGACCGGATGACGATTCGCTTCAGCGGCAGCGCGCGGCAGGTGGAAGCGACTTTCCATACCGAGCTGCACAACCTGACGGTTGCCGGAAGGACGCACTTCTCCAACATGTCCGATCCGCAGATTCCGATGGCTCTGGAGCCGGTTGTGCTCGGGCCGAAGGCGCTGCATAATTTCATTCCGCGGCCGCTGCATCGGACGGGCGGAAAGGCGGCGCTGAATCAGGAAACGGGGAAGTGGCAAAAAATCGCGGAGCCCGGTGTCGCCGGAACCGCCAGCGTGCCCAAGGCGAATGCTGCTTTCACCGGCGCACGGCCGGAAATTGTCTTTTCGTGCGGCACCGGTTGTCTGGAAGAAGATCTAACTCCGTATGACTTCGCCGCCATCTACAATCTTTCGCCGCTCTGGAATGCCGGCGTTGATGGAACGGGACAGAGGATTGCGATCGCAGGCCGAAGCGATGTGAAGTCCGCTGACGTGGCGAGCTTCCGCAGTACGTTTGGGCTGACAGGGGGATCGTACCAACAGATCAACAACGGAGCGGATCCCGGAAACTGCACCAGTACGGCGAGCGGTGCCCTTTGTACGCTCGACGATCAGATTGAGAATGCACTGGATGTAGAGTGGGCCGGTGCGACTGCCCCGAAGGCTGCTGTGAAGTTGGTGGTGACGCAGCAGACGAATTCGAATGACGCGATCTACCTGTCGGCGAAATATGCGATCGACAACAATGTCGCGAAGATCATCAACGTCAGCTACGGCCTCTGCGAACTGTTTATGGGAACCAGCGGGAACGCGTCGTACAACCAGCTCTGGCAGACTGCAGAGACCGCTGGTATATCGGTGTTGGTAGCAACCGGGGACTCGGGCTCGCCAGGGTGTGATCAGGGAGCTGCCTCGCAAGGTCCCTATGGTGCTCAGGATGGGCTTGCGGTGAGCGGTATCGCCTCCACTTCGCACAACACTGCGGTGGGCGGAACCGATTTGAACTGGGATACTGCTGCAACGTATTGGAACACCAGCAGCGATTCGCATGGCGCAACCGCAAAGGGGTATATCCCAGAAATCCCGTGGAACGACACGTGTACGAATCCGTTGGAAGTTGCATATATCAACCAGACGTTAAGTACGAATGATTCTGCAAGCACCATTTGCAACAAGATCGCGAATCACCTGATCACCTCGAGCACGAATGAGCAGGGTGTCCTTAACCTGGTGAACACAGTTGGTGCCGGCGGAGGCAAGAGCAACTGCACAACGAACAGCACGACGAATGCAACGACGAATCCGGATCCTTCAAGTTGCAGCGGAGGCTATTCCAAGCCTAGCTGGCAGACGGGGGTGAGCGGGATTCCGAACGATTCGAAACGAGACTTCCCGGACGTTTCGTTTTTTGCGGGCAATGGATTCCTCAACAGCGCGTATCTCATCTGCGTATCTGACTGGGGCACGTGCGTGACTTCGACGGGCACGGCGACGGAGCCGTCTGTTGGCGAGATTGGGGGCACCTCAGCGGCATCCCCGGCGATGGCCGGCATCATGGCGCTGATTAACCAGAAAGCCGGGTCGGCTCAGGGGAATCCGAACTCCGGGCTTTACGCGCTCGCCGCGACCCAGAATTACGGAAGCTGCAAGACAGAGAACGTGACGAATTCGGGCGTATGCTATTTCAACGACATCGATACCGGCACTGTCAGCATGCCCTGCGCGGGCGGATCCAAGGACTGCAGCCTTACAGCAGTGTCCAGTGGAAACACGATCGGCATTCTGAACGGATTTGATGCCACGGCAGGTTTCGACCTGGCGACGGGCCTCGGTTCGATGAATGTGGCGAATGTGGTGAATGGTTGGGGGGCTTCAGTCGGCACAGGATCTGCGACGGTTACGGTTACGCCGACGCCGGGCACCATCCAATCAAATCAGACCTTGAGCGTGGCAGTCACGGTTGCCGGAGCCAGCGGTACTCCAACGGGAACGGTCAGCTTAACGGGTGGCGGCTACAGTCCGGCAGCGCAGACGCTTACTTCGGGCAATGTGACCTTCAATATCCCCGCGAATAAATTTGCCGCCGGAACGATTACATTGACGGCGACCTATAGCGGCGATTCGACATACGCTTCGACGACCGGGGTAGGCGCAGTGATCGTGACGGCTGCGCCATTGCCGACGGTGACGGTGAGCCCGGCACTGAATGCGATCAACTCAGGCCAGAGCCTGAGCGTTCCGGTGACGGTAGCCGGTGGCCTCGGAACTGCTACGGGTAACGTGACACTCTCGGGGGGAGGGTATACCTCTTCAGCGCAGGCACTGGCATCGGGCAGCGTTACATTCACTATCCCGGCCAACAGTTTGAGTGCCGGCTCCATCACGCTCACAGCGAGCTACGCCGGCGACTCGACGTATGGCGTAGCCACCGGAACAGCAACCGTAACGGTGACGCAATCGACATACTCACTTGCAGCCACAACTCCAGCGAATGTCAGTCGAGGATCATCTGCGACTTCGACGGTTACCTGGACCACGGCTAACAACTACTCATCGACCATCAAGCTGAGCTCATGCACGTTGAACTCGGGAGGCCCGACGAATTCGTCGGCAGACACTCCGAAGTGCACCGTTTCAACCACCTCCTTCGATAGCACCGGCAGCGGAACAGCTACCGTTACAACGTCTGCCGCAACAACCGGCTCCCTGCAGAAACCGCACATTGGCGGATGGGCTGAAGCGGGTGGCGGAGCGGTACTTGCACTCCTTGCGCTCTTTGGCATCCCGGCGAGGCGGCGTGGATGGCGAGCCATGGTTGGCATGCTGGTTGTGCTGTTCGCAATTGGCGGGCTCGCGGCTTGCGGCGGCGGCGGGGGTAGCTCAGGCGGCGGCGGAGGCGGCACAAGCGATCCTGGAACGGCTGCGGGCGCCTACACCTTTACGGTCACCGCCACCGGAAACGACTCGGCTCATACAACGTCGACGAAGACCTTTACAGTCACTGTGAACTAATCCTGATTCTCTTTTCGGCATGATGGCTCTCCTTCGGGAGGGCCATCGTTTTTCTGCGCGGTTCCGGAGATGCGAAACCACGGTGGAATTTGCTTTCCCGGCTCCGCGCTAGAATCGTGAGGAAGCCAATCAGCACCGGCTATTCCTTCACGAACGGGCGAATGCACTCATGAAATCACTTTTGCTGGAAGAGTACGGAAAACTTGCCATCGCGGATATGCCGAGGCCCGACCCCGGTGAGCATGAAGTCCTGGTGCGCGTAGCGGCGTGCGGCATCTGCGGGAGCGACGTTCACGGATATGACGGCTCTTCAGGGCGCCGCATCCCACCGCTGGTGATGGGACACGAGGCGTCGGGAACGGTCGAGGCTGTTGGTGCCGGCGTGAAGGAGTACCGTCCCGGCGATCGCGTCACCTTCGACTCGACTGTCTATTGCGGACATTGCACCTACTGCCGCCGAGGCGCGGTGAATCTCTGCGATAACCGGCAGGTGATCGGGGTGTCGTGCGGCGACTATCGCAGAAACGGCGCGTTCGCAGAATTTATCGTGGTGCCCGAGCGCATCCTATACCGGCTGCCGTCGAAGATGTCGTTTCCCGAGGCCGCGATGCTGGAGGCGACTTCAGTGGCGCTGCACGCGGTGAAGGTGAGCGAGGTAAAGAAGGGCGATACGGCGCTGGTGGTCGGTGCGGGGATGATCGGCTTGCTGACGATGCAGGCCCTTCGGGCGGCCGGTGTGGGCCGGGTGATGATCGCCGACATCGATGAGACGCGGTTGACACTGGGCGAACTGCTGGGAGCAGACGAGGCGCTGCGCGGAACCGGCGGCGAGATCGCGCGGGCAATCCTGGAGCGGACCAACGGAGTGGGTGCGGATTCGGTATTCGACGCAGTGGGACGGGCAAAGACGGTGCAGGAATCGATCGACAGCGTTCGCAAAGGCGGCACGGTTACGCTGATTGGAAATATCTCGCCGGAAGTTCCTCTGCCGTTGCAGAAGGTGGTGTCGCGGCAGATCAGACTGCAGGGGACCGCCGCATCCTCGGGTGAGTATCCCGAGGCCATTCAGCTTATCTCGACGGGCCGCATTCACGTTCGGCCTCTCATTACAGCAGTAGCGCCGCTTGAAGAAGGTCCGCAGTGGTTCGAGCGGCTTCACGCGCAGGAACCGAATCTCATGAAGGTCGTTCTCGCTCCCGGAGAAGAAGGATGAGCGACACCCTTTTCGATCTGACCGGGCAGGTCGCGATTGTTACCGGAACGAGCCGCGGCCTCGGGCAGTATTTTGCGCGCGCGCTTGCAAAGGCCGGTGCGGACCTGGTGCTGACCAGCAGGAATCGCGAAACGCTGCGCGCGATGGAGGAAGAGATCAAAGCGCTTGGCCGGCGCAGTGTCTCGCTTGAACTCGATGTTCGCGATCATGGCAGCATCCAGAGGGTGGCGGAGGAAGCACACAAGGCTTTCGGTCAAATTCATATCCTCGTGAACAATGCCGGCTGCAACGTTCGCAAGCCGGCGGTCGACATCACGTGGGACGACTGGAACCTCGTGCTCGACACGAATCTGCGTGGAAGCTTCTTTGTGGCGCAGGCAGTAGCACGCGGCATGATCGAGCACGGCTATGGCCGCATCATTAACATCGGATCCGTGACGAGCGTCTTCGGTTTTGCGGGATTAGGCCCGTATTGCGCGAGCCGGGGCGGCATTCGCCAGTTGACCATGAGCCTTGCAGACGACTGGGGCAAACACGGCGTAACCGTGAATTGTCTTGCTCCGGGCTGGTTCAAAACGGAGCAGAACAAGGTGCTCTACGAAGACCCGGAGTGGGTTGCATATCTGACGGATCGCATTCCGGTGAAGCGGCCGGGATTGCCGAACGATCTGGATGGTGCGGTTGTTTTTCTCGCCTCAGAGGCGAGCCGCTACATCACCGGACAGACACTGCTTGTGGATGGCGGCATTTCGACTGGCGCAACGCGCGCGACGGTAGCGAAGCAAAAGTAGATCCAGCGCTATTGCCCGAGCGCTTCGGCTCGGCCGATCTGAATGGCGGGAGCCTCCACTGTTCTTGGAGCAACATCTGCGTGCTGACCGAGGTGGCTCGTGGATTTGCGGACGACAAGCTTCGGGTACACCGTGATGGCTTCGGGACGGGGATGCGGAATATCGTCGCGAATCAGTGCAAGAAGGGTCGTAGCAGCTACCTGTCCCATGCTTCGCAGCGGCTGATGAATCGTGGTCAGCGGCGGATGGTGCGTAGCTGCGGAAAGAATGTCATCGAAGCCGAGCACGGAAACATCCCTGGGAACGCGCAGACCTGCTTCGCGAATTGCCGAGATGGCACCAATCGCAGTGACGTCATTGAATGCGAAGATCGCGGTGAAAGGGTGCTTCGTCTGCAGCAGTTCGCGGGTGACCTCCTGGCCGGGGATGGGTCCGGGCTCAGGGCTTTGCAACTGAGCGACCAAGCGATCTTCGATAGGCAGATCGAGATCGCGCGCGGCCTGAACGATGGCCTGCCAGCGCAGCTTCGTGTCTGAACTGAACTCCTGGCCTTTGATGAATGCGATCTGGCGATGGCCAAGCGATTTGAGGTGAGAGAGGGCGAGGTGCGCAGCCTCATCGTGATCGAGTTCGATGTTGATGACCCCGTCGCGGCGATCGTGTCCTGAAATCGAGACCACCGGAACGGGCATGTCTTCGCTCATCGGCGAGTCGACGGCGATGATTCCTTCCACCGAGCGCGCAAGCATCATGCGGGGATAGCCTTCCAGCAGGTCAGGCCGGTGCCGGTGGCTCACAACGAAGTAGAAGAAACCGTCCTTCAGCAGTTCGTCTTCGATGCCGCTGAGAACCGTTGTCGAGTAGCCCTCGCTGATCTCAGGAACAATGACGCCGATGGTATAAGTCCGCTTTTGGCGCAGGCCGCGGGCCATCGTGTTGGCAACGTAGCCGTTCAGGGCGGCGGCATGCAGAACGCGGCGCTGGGTTTCTTCGGCAATGCGGTGCGCAGTAGCCTCACCGTTGATGATGCGGGAAACGGTGGATTGCGAGAGCTCGAGTATTGCTGCGAGCTCCTTCAACGTTATCGGCTTGATGGGCGCTTTCGCCAATGTTCCTCTCCGAGCGACTTCCAGGGAAATCAGCCTGCGTGAAATCCGGCTCGCTGCATCGCGCTTGTCATTTCCTGATTCTGCATAAATGTCTTCCAGACCAATCCCGATCTTAGATTCTCTGCCATCACCACCGAGATGCCCTGGTCAATCCCAAGCACGTCTGCGTCATACCAGTCTGCCGCGGGGTGAAACGCATCGACGAAGCCGTATCGTCCCCACGCCTTCTTGCCCCACTTGTCGCGCATGGCGCGCAATACCGAGATGCAATCGACGGGAAGGAACGCGAGCGATCCGGCCGGCGCGCAGGGCACAACTGTCCCATCCAGTGGACCTTGCGGTGGAGGACCCCCCCATGCCGTGTAGCCACCCTGGTAATCCGATGCTGAAATGCCCCAGTAGTCCTCGTTATACCACTTGGGATATGAAAGGCAGAACGCTTTATGGGCCTGGGTTGCGGTTACGGAATTGTCGAAGTAATTGGCCCACGCGTCGCGCTTATTGCGGAAATCGAACCACGCCTGAGAGTACTGATGTGTGAAGAGCGGGTCGTTGCCGCTGATGAAGCTGAACTCCTTGTAGCGGACGACGGGACGTTCCCATGCCTTCCACGTGTCAGGATCAACTGGATGAGTCGGCGATCCGATTGCGAGCAGATAAATCATCATCAGTTCGCAGTAGTGCGACCAGCGCGAATCGAGGAAACCGGATTCGGGATGCCATCCCATCGAGAATGCCTTGCCGCCGTTGAGCATCCATGGCCAATCGACGCGCTCGTAGATCTGTTTCGAAAGTGACTTGATCTTCGCATCGTCGAAGTAGGCGCGCGCCATCATGACGCCGCAAAGCAGAAGGGAAGTATCGATAGACGAGAGCTCGACATCCTTCACGCGTTCGCCCGTTTCAAGGTCTGAGAAGTGATAGTAGAAACCGTGCACCTCGGGGAATTTGTTCAGGTGCCAGTCGAGCGTGGTGCGAACACGGTCGACGATCTGGGCGTGGGGAAGGAATTTGCGCTTGTCGGCGATGCAAAGCGCCGTGAGCCCGAAACCCGTGGCGGCAATGCTTGCCATGCGGCGCGGATCGAGCTTGCCATTGAGATCGTTGCGAGCGCGATCGAGCACCTGGCCTGTTTTGTCACTTGCCTGCTCCCAGAAAAAGAGACAGGCCTGGCGCTGGAGATCGTCGAGGAAGGCTTCGTCGCCGGGTTTGACGCGCCACTGACTTGCCGCGGATGCGACGGAGAGTGTTGGCAGTAGTGCACAACCACCCGCAGCGGCGAGTGATTTCATTACCTGGCGGCGATTGAAAGCGGGCGTGAGGGGGAGGGATTTCAAGGTCGTTTCTCTGGGAGATTTGCGTTTGCGCATAGCGAGGGTAGCGCAATCGATTGCGCACTGACAGTTCTAATCATCTACCTATACCGTCGTCAATACAATTCGCTCGAGCGCTGGATGGAAGAGGACAATGAGCAATGAATTTGTTGCTTGCGAATGACTGCCGGGGGTTCTGCCGACAGCCCTGCGTTCGAATCGAGGATACCGCTACTTCCTTCGCGCATTCAGAGCATTGAGCTTGCTCTTCAGCTGCTCCAGTTTCTGACCAGCTTCGGAAAGTTTGCCCTGTGCCGTGAGTCGCTGATAATCGTCGAAATCTTTGGCTGCCCCTTCAATCAAGGTGTTCAAGTCGTTTGCCGGCTGCGAGGCACCAGCGTTCGGCGCAGTAGTTGCGTGTTGTTGAGGAGGGGGTTGTTCGCTGCTCAGCGAAGGCGCTTCACCACCGAAGAGCGAGCGGAGGGCAGCCTCAAATGTAGATCCGTATGCGAGGCGATCCTGTACAGCAAGCACGACGAGGCGTAGCTCCGGCATGGGGCTGCGCTCCGCTTGCAGGTAGATCGGCTCGGCGTAGATGAGGGCCTTGCCGCATGGGATCACCAGCAAAGATCCGCGACGGACGCGCGATCCTTGCTGGTTCCAGAGCGAGAGCTGCCCTGAGAGTTGCGCATTCTGATCGATGCGCGCTTCGATTTGCAGCGGACCGTCGACCAGGCGTGTCTTCGGGAAGTTGTAGACGACCAACTTGCCGTACTCGTCGCCATCGCTGCGGCCTGCGATCCAGCCGATCATGTTGTTGCGGTTCGACGGAGTGAAGGGAAGAATTTCGACGAACTCGTTGCTGGATTCGCCGGGAAGCTTCATGAGCACGAAATTGGGATCCATGGGCCGCGCGGCCTGATCACCCGAAGAGGACGCGCCGACCTCGGAGGCTACGGTCCACAGGTCTTCGCGATTGTAGAAAACTACCGGATCGGTCATGTGATAGAGACCGTATGCCGCTGCCTGCATGCGCAGAAGCAATTCAGGATAGCGAACGTGTTTGCGCAGATCCTGCGGCATTTCTGCTGCGTCTTTGAAGAGCTGAGGGAAGACATGCCGCCACGCGTTGATGATGGGGTCCTGCGGATCGAAGACGTAGAAGGTGGTGGTCCCGTTGTAGGCATCGATCACGATCTTGACGCTGTTGCGGAGGTAGTTGATCGAGCCGTTTCCGATGTCGAAGTGCGTCGAGTATGGATACAGATCTGAAGTCGTGAAGGCGTCAAGAATCCAGGACAGCCTGCCGTCTTCGCCGATCACGATGTATGGATCCTGCTCGAATGTCAGAAACGGAGCGACGGCTTTGACACGATCGAAAACGCTTCGCCGCATGAGCAGCCGGCTTTCGGTTGTGATGTCGTCGCTGAAGGGAACCTTGGCAAGATCGCCGCGGTCGAAGGCAATCAACGCGCGACGCAGGAACGAGCCAAGCACGATACCGCCAGTGCCCTGGTAGCTGGTCAGACTGTTGGTTGCGCCCTGCGGGTAGTCGAACTCCTTCTGTCGGGTCTTGACGTAGACGTCGGTGTTGGTGAGCTCGCCGAAGTAGATCTCGGGCCGAGTGACCTGGATTGAAGGATCTGTGCTCTGGATGGGCATGTTGCTGAGGATCAGAGTCGGCAAGCCTTCCGGGGTGAAGCCGTTCACCGGGTTCATGGTGACGCCGTAGCCGTGGGTGTAAATCAGCTTCTCATTGATCCAGTTTCGACTGCTCTCCGGCAACTTTTCGACGTTCAGTTCGCGCGCGGCGAGCATTACCTGGCGCTTCTCGCCATTGATCTGGTAGCGATCGATATCGATATCGGGAAAGTCGTAGTAGGTGCGGATCTCCTGAAGCTGACGGAGTGTGTCCTGGAGAGCACGCCAGTCCCAGAGCCGGATGTTCTGAAGAGTGGCTTGATTGTTCGCCGCGTCGACTGCTTCCACGGAAATTTCGGCGGGAAACTCGTGCTGGGTAATTCGATCCAGGCCGAAGGCTTGTCGCGTGAATTGAATGTTGTTAGATATATAAGGTTGTTCGCGGACAAGCTGGTTGGGCTTGACGATAAAGCTGTCGACATACCACGCAGCAATCTGCATGAGGATGAAGCAGGCGACCGCGGGCACGGGCGCCGCGATGAGACGGGAAATGCGCGGCCGAAGAAACAGGTTCATGCCGGCGATTCCGGCTCCAATGACAAGGGCGGCGCAGAGGATGAGAAGTCCACCGAGAATGATATGGGTGTCTGTGTATGTGACTCCATCAAAGATGGTGTGATCCGCAACGAGGCGATCGAAGCGGCCGAGAAATGTGCGCACAGCCACGATGACGAGGAGGAACGCGATCGCTGCTGAAAACCAGCGCAGGGGAACGGGTGAGGATTCATACCTGCGTTCGCGAATGAACTGCGAACTGCTGGTCATGAGCAGGAAGAGGCCGGCAACAGCACAGCAGACCAGCGTGAGGACGAGCAGCCAGCCGACGAAGAACTGTACAGCCGGCAAGGTGAAGAGATAAAAGCCAACTGTCTTCCCGAGGATGGGGTCACGCGCATCGGCGGCGCCGGCAGGTGCCATGAAATAAAGCGCGAACCGGGTCCACTCGTTCATAAAGGCTGCGCCTGCAATGAGCGCAATCAGCAGCGAGCCGAGCAGACCTGCTATCCGCAACACCGGTCCTACGGGAAGCTCATAACTCTGGTTTCCGAACCGGAACGTACCCGCACCGGCAAGTTCTTCGCGGCAACCGTGCCGCAGTGCGGAGAACCACGCGAAAAGAATGCCAAAAGTGACGATGAACGCCAGGCCGAAGCACATCCATTCGTACGAGAGGGTTCTCCAGAAGATGCTTGCGTACCCCAGAGAAGAAAACCACAGTGAGTCAACGTAATACGAGATGAGGGTTCGTGCACTGAAAAGAATTACGACGAAAACGAAGAAGATAAAGAGAATACTGCGGCGATGCCGCATCGATCGATCCCGCTGTGGGAAGACGTAGGGCTCCTGAACCACATTCGCCAGCTTCCTGTCCCGGCAAGCGCAATTGTACTGCGGTGGAAAGCAGGAGGACGGTTGGGAGGACTCCGCTTTGGTCCGGATTGAAGACTATAGTCGAACGACTCAGTCCGCGATTACCGGCCAGTCATTCTCCCATTTGAGGGTCTTGAGCCACTGGTATGGCGTGTTGCTCTTATCGAGATTGTGCGCGTGGAAGACGATGAGGCTTTCGCCATGATCGCTGTCGAAGAATGCGGTTCCACCCCCGGGCGCATTCCAGGTTTTATTACCCCGCAGCAGAACTGTGCCTCCGCCGCTCATCATGCGTGTACCGTTCTCGTCGATGAACGGACCATGCGGGCTCGTAGAACGTCCGACGGCCTGCTTGTAGTTGTTTTGCGCGTTGTTCTGCTCGCAGCAGTAGTCCACCGAGACGAAGAGGTAGTAGTAATTGCCGTGGTGGATGAGGGATGCCCCTTCGATGGGATTGTGGGGCACACCCGGCCGGTTGGCGAGATCATATCGGGTCGGGTTTGAGGCAAGCAGCACTCCGGTCAGGGGATCGATCTGGCGCTGCTTGATACCGGACCAGTAGCTTCCATAGGTGAGCCAGACGGATTTGTCTGCATCGATCAGGATGGTGGGGTCAAGCGCATTGAAGTCGTCACCCCGTTTGGAGCGGAGAACCATTCCGCGATCGATCCATTTGTAGGCTGGATCGGCGGGGTCGAGTGTGGAGTTTGTGGCGAGTCCGATCACGGTCTCCTGCGTGTGGAGTTTGGAACCGTTGTAATAGAGGTGATACTCGCCATTGAAATAGGAGATGTCGGGCGCCCAAAGGCCGATTACGCCGGAAACTTTCCGCTGAATCCAGCCGGGCATCCCATCAGGGAAGACGCTTCCACACGCAACCCAGTTCAGCTTGTCCTGAGAGCAGTGGATGGGGATGCTGCCATTTCCCTGGTATCCTGCCACGTCAGTGCTGAAGGCGTAGTAGGTCGAACCCTGGCGAATGATGCTGGGGTCGAGGACTGGGTCAGTGTCGCCGATTTGCGAGTAAGTGGCTAGCGGATCAGCGTTTTCAGCCGCGTACGAGAGTTTGCCGGTTGGGAATATACCGCAGGAAGTGAGAGCGACCAGGCACACGGAGGGCAGGCAGATACCTGCAATCCGCTTGAAGCACAGCATGGGATACCTTTCGCGAGCGAGGCAACCTTTTTGGTGGACCTGCATCCAGTGTACCCGAAAACTCAACGATCTTGCGCACATGCACTTGCGTTGCCGATCAGTCGGCAGATGCGGGGCCACGGGGTTCGCAGGGTCATCCACAACCTTCTCTAGTCGGAGGTCGTCTAAGGTTGTGAACGAACCAACTTGATCTCGAAAAATCGAATCCTAGAACAAACAAAGTTTGCGGGATGCCAGTTTTCCCATACAGCGGCTCTTTTACTAATCCTTAGTCTTGGCGAACCTCAGTAGATAAAAAAAGCCATACAGGTCAATCGTGTGCAAAGTAGACCGTCGGCACGGCGGCGAGCACGATCCTTCAAACCTTCAAGCGAAATGTACGACAGAGCCGTATTCTGACGAACCATTTAACGCAAGGTAAGGAGCGAGAGTGGGGCAAAAGAAACAGACTGCAGTCATTATTGGGGCAGGGCCAGCCGGACTCACGGCTGCCTTAGAGCTTTGCCGACAATCGGAAATCAAACCCATCGTCCTCGAGGCGAGCGATCGCATCGGCGGAATTTCGTGCACCATTCGCTACAACGGCAACCGCATGGATATTGGCGGACACCGGTTCTTTTCGAAATCGGATCGCGTGATGGATTGGTGGACAGAGATCATGCCCATTGCCGATTCCGGAGATGGCGGAGAATTGGCGATCCGCTATCAGAACCAGGAACGGCGGATCAAAACTGCCTGCAAGGAAGCGCAATCGATGGGGCCTGTGCCGGTGCCGGATCAGGACTGCGTCATGCTGGTACGACCGCGCAAGAGCCGCATTTACTTCATGCGATCGTTTTTCGATTACCCGCTATCTCTATCGGTGGGAACGCTTGGACGCCTCGGCGCTGTCCGCATGGTGCGGATCCTTTTCAGCTACTTGAAGGCACAGATCTTTCCCCGCAAGCCCGAGAACACGCTGGAAGATTTCCTAATCAATCGCTTCGGCCGCGAACTCTACCTCACTTTTTTCAAGAGCTACACGGAGAAGGTGTGGGGAGTGCCATGCGACGAGATCTCCGCCGCCTGGGGAGCGCAGCGCATCAAGGGGCTGTCGCTGGTTTCGGCGGTCACGCATTTCGTCAAGAAACTGTTTTCGTTCAAAAAGAAGACGGGCGACATCCGACAGAAGAATTCGGAGACTTCGCTCATCGAGCAGTTTCTCTATCCGAAATATGGTCCAGGTCAACTGTGGGAGCATGTTGCCCGCCAGGTGCAGTCAAGGGGCGGGGAGGTGAGACTGGGCTGGCGTGTTGAGGGACTCAATGTCGAACGTGCTCGCAATGGATCGATGCGTATCACTTCGCTCGAAGCCCGCACGCCCGAGGGCAACCGGGTCTGTATCGACGGTGACTTTTTCTTTTCAACGATGCCGATTCGTGAGTTGATCCGCGCGATGGATGCACCGGTTCCAGAGGATGTGCGTGCAATCGCCGACGGGCTGATGTATCGCGACTTCATCACGGTGGGTTTGCTCGTCGATCGCCTTCTGTTGACCGAGCCGGATGGCTCGATGATCAAAGACACCTGGATCTACGTGCAGGAGCCCGACGTGCTCGTGGGCCGCATCCAGATCTTCAACAACTGGAGCCCGCACCTGGTCTGCGATCCCTCCAAGGTATGGATCGGCCTGGAGTATTTCTGCAACGACACCGATCAGCTGTGGAACAAGTCGAACGAGGAGATTGCGAAGTTCGCTATCGAGGAGGTCGCGCGGATCGGAATTCTGCGAGCTGATGAAGTTCGCGACTCATGCGTGTTCCGCGTGCCGAAGACCTATCCCGCCTACTTCGGAACGTATGACCGTTTCGACGAGATCGTCAGCTACATGGAACGCTACGAGAACCTGTTCCTGGTCGGCCGCAACGGCATGCACAAGTACAACAACCAGGATCACTCGATGCTCACGGCAATGATGGCTGTGGAGAACATCATCGCGGGCCGCAGGAGCAAGGACAATCTGTGGCAGGTGAACACGGAGCAGGAGTATCACGAGGAAAAGGGCAGACCCGCGACCGAACAGCAGCCGGCAGTTCGACAGCAGCCTGTGCGAGTTGCGGAGCAGCCGGAAGAGAAGAGCGAAGAGGTTGCATGACGAGAATGGGCTCCGCAGCGGTACGCGATGCGTGCTCATACCAGACCTCGATTGAATTTCGCGCCCCTAGCGCCGGGATCGTAGCCTGGCTCGACGCCAACCCGGTCAGGTCCTTTGCGGTCCTGACCACTCTCTATTTTCTTGTAGTTTGTGTGCAGTCTTCGTTCAAGCTGCTGTGGTTGGATGAATTCATCACGCTTCATCTTGCCCGCCTGAACAGCTTGCATGATCTTTGGCATGCCCTCTCTGTAGGAGCAGATCCAAATCCGCCGGTCACATACATGCTGGTTCACTGGTGCCGGCAGCTCTTTGGGGATCACGAATGGGCCTACAGGCTTCCGGCGATGATTGGTTGCTGGGTGGGCCTGGCTTCTCTCTTCGCCTTTCTCAAGCGAAGAGTCTGCGGTTCATGGGCTATCTTCGGCTGTCTGGTGTGGATGGCGATGGCGGCATTCGACTACAGCTTCGAGAGCCGCTCGTACGGGATCTTCTACGGCCTCGCCATGTTTGCTTTCCTTTGCTGGACGATAGCAATCGAAACATCCAGAACTTCGTCGATGCGATGGATCGCATGGGCCGGAATGGTGCTCGCCCTGGCGGGCGGTATTTCAACCAACTACTTTTCCGTCCTCGCTTTTCTACCTCCGGCCATCGGAGAGTTAGCCAGGACTGCGATGCATGCCAGCGGAGGCCGTCCTCCCACTCCAATAGCTTTCCGGAAAAACAGGCGAGATTGGCTTTCCCTCGCGCTGGGTGCAATCGATCTGCGCGTGTGGATCGGCTTTGCTGTTGCAGCTTCGCCTCTGCTGTTGTTTCGACCGCTCATTGCACGTTCGATTGCGCAATTCGCTCCTTATGCATGGAATAAGGTTTCGCTAGACCAGGTCTTCGATTCCTATACCGAAATGGTGGAGATCATTCTCTTTCCGATTCTGGCGTTGCTGGTGGTCGGAGGCATCGTCTTCTTCGGAAAGGAACGCGTGCGCGCAGCATGCCGGCAGTGCCGCAATAAGCTGCTTCCATCCTGGATTGAGTCGATCTTTATTCCATATCGTGGAAGAACTCCGTTGGCGCCCTATGAGGCTGCCGGCGTGTTCGTCTTCATGGCGTACCCATTCTGCGGATACATCATCGCGTCCATTCGCGGAGGGATGCTTTCGCCGCGTTTCGTGATACCTGTGAGCTACGGCTTCGCTATCGCGGCGACAGTGGTTGCACGCTACCTTTTCCGCAACCTGCGAGGCGCTCCGGTGGTCCTGCTGTGCATTGCGTGCGCCTGGTTCCTCAGTAGAGAGGCCGTGGTCTGGTACTGGTACAAGCAACAGAAGGAATCGTTCTACAGGATCATCGACAAGTTCCAGGATGCTCAAGCCCTGGTACCCGCGGGCTCGCCGATAGTCATTGCGGATCCGCTGCTGGCTTTGACGTTTCAGCACTACGCGCCGTCAAAGCTCGCGAGCCGTGTCGTGTTCCCCGTGGACTTCCCCGCTATCCGGTATTTCCGCCATGACGATTCGCCCGAAGAGAACCTCTGGGCTGGGCGGAATGTACTCTACACGATTCCCATCGTTCCGCTGGCTGAGTTTCAACATTCTTCCGGAACGTACATGATCGTTGCGAGCAAAAGCAACTGGCTGCTTGAAGATCTGCGGAAGCATCGTTACAGCTTCGAGCGCCTGCCTGTCGACACGCAAGCGATAGATCTGGGAGGATTCACGCCGCTTGCCCGAGGCGTTCCGGAGTTCTACGAGGCTCGAGGTGATCGAGCCCATGCGCAAGCGTCGAAGTACAGCCGCCCCCCTGCTCCATTTCAAACGTCCCAGAATCTGCCGGAGGCCAAATGGTACGTTCCGCCGGAGCTCCTGAATGACGAGTAATGTTTCAACCATCGCAGCCAGGCCGCGCGAATTCGTAATCACCAGGCGACATCTGATCATCGCGGGCGCCATAGTGCTGGTCATCGGCGTCGCAGTTTTTCTCTACCGGCAGAGAGCCGTTGAGGTTGAGCTGGCCTCACCCGCATACGAAGATATCGAGACCGCCGTGTCAGCAAACGGCAATGTGATTCCGACAAACGATTTCGCCGCGCGGGCGACATTCTCCGGGATTGTCGACAACATTTATGTTCACCTCGGCCAAAGAGTTCAACCCGGCCAGAAGCTTCTTCAAATGCGAGATCAATTTGCGCAGTCGCGGCTTGATCACGCACGAGCCGCCGTACTCACCGCAGAACTGAACGCACAAAACGTGCGCGGGAACGGCTCGAAAGAAGACCAGATTGCGCAGGCATCAGACTTGGAACGGGCCGGGAACGAGCAGAACGCCGCATCGAAAGCGCTCGCTACCGTGCAGCAGCTGCGGCAGCTCGGCAGCGCGTCAGATGCGGAAGTCGCCGCAGCTACCCAACGTGTCAACACTGCGAACGCTGTGCTGCAGGCAGCAAAAGACCGATCGCAAGGACGCTATGGTCCGGAAGATGTGAAGAGTACAGAAGAGAAAGTCGCGGCCGAGAAGGCCAACCTCGCCGGCGAACGCGTCTCGTATACGAACGCGAATGTGGTTGCTCCGATTGAGGGTACGGTCTACCTGCTCCCTGTGAAGCGCTATGACTTTGTCCAGATGGGCGCAGACCTTGTGCATGTTGCCGATCTGAAGAGGCTCTCAATTCGAGCGAGCTTCTACGAACCCGATATCCGACAATTGAAAACGGGAGAGCCCGTCCGAATCACCTGGGCCAACGGCGCCCCGGGCCGCACCTGGAACGGCCGGCTTGAGTCGAAGCCGATGGCGGTTACCGGAGAGGGGGTTCTTCGCACCGGAATCTGTATTGTGGACATCACGAGCGACACCGACGGCCTTCCGGTAAACACCAGTGTCACGGTCACAGCCACCGTGCAGAAACATTCGCATGTCATGACATTGCCGCGTGAGGCAGTTCGCGATGAAGGCTCAACCCACTTCGTTTATCGCGTTGCGGGTGGCCGTCTTAGAAGGACAAGTGTCCAGGTCGGGCTGGTGAACGCGATGAGGGCAGAGATCACCAGTGGGTTGAAGAGTGACGATCGCGTAGCAGTTCATGCAACCGAAGGCGGAAGCCTCAGAGATGATCTTCGGGTCAAGTAGGACGGGTCCCTTAATTTGCTGTTGAGGTGGCAGTACACGGATAACACAAGCCGATCAAGATGAGAACGTTTCGATCTAAAGACGCGAGAGCGTGCACATGGCTCGTTTCTCGGGGTTTTGTTGTGGTGTGCTGCATCTGTTTCTTCACGGTTCCTGGTCGCTCACAGGAGAGCTTTGCATCGATCGTTCAGCTTGCGGTCCAGAACAGTCCGCGTGTTCGTGGTGCTGAGATGGATTTGAAGAAATCACAACGGAGGCTCGCGATCGCGAAGGACATCTTCATTCCAAGCGTCGTGACTGGCGGCGGTCTCGGATGGACCCACGGCATCACTCTCACCGTGCCGACAATCTTTACAGTGAACGCACAATCACTGGTCTACAGCAATCAGCAGCGATTCGCTATCCGGGCTGCACATGCAGAGATGGAAGCGGCCCAGTTTGCGCTGATCGAAGCGCGGCAACAGGCGGAAGAAGACGCGGCGATCACCTGCGTCGCACTTGATGAAAATCGATCCGTGCTGGACGCCATGTCTGAAGAGCGGGAATTCGCAACCAGGCTGGTGTCGATTCTCGACGATCGGGTTCGTGCGGGGCTCGATTCCGAATTGGACCTCCACAAGGCGCGCCGAGGCGCGTTGCAGATCGATCTGCAAAGAATGCAGGCCGAGGAGGACCGGGCATCGCTGCTCGCGCATCTGGCAGACCTGACTGGGTTGCCGGCGGCTGAACTGGACGTCTCGCATGGAGCGATTCCCGCGATTCCGGATGCGGAGATTCCCACTAGTTTGACTGCTGAGGGCTCGTTTTCAACTCCCGGTCTTCTTGCCGCGGAAGCCACGGCTCGGGCAAAGATGGAGCACGCGAAGGGCGAAGCGGGTTATACATGGAGGCCGATCATAAACTTCGCGGCGCAGTACGGCAGGGTCAGCCCGATCAACGACGTTTCGTCTTTCTACAACCTGCACGGGAATTACAACACCGCAAACGTCGGGGTTCAGTTTTCCTTTCCGGTGTTTGACAAGATACGCAAGGAAGCTGCCCGCATTTCGATGGAAGACGCAACGCGTTCGCAGATCGACACGCGAAATCAACGCGCTGAATTTGCTGCCGGCCGGATGAAGATGCAGCGCTCCGTGCGCCTGATCGCTACACGCGAGAAGCTGGCGGAACTCGATTTTACGATTGCGCAGGATGAACTGAAATCGACAGACATTCAGTTGCATGGATCGTCGTCCTCTCCTCCGCTCACTCCCAAAGAGGAACAGCAGGCGAAGATCCAGGAGCGCCAGAAGTACCTGGACCTGCTTGACGCTCAAATGCAGCTGAGCAAAGCCAGAATTTCGCTTCTCCGGCAGACGGGTCAGCTTGACGGGTGGCTCCATTCTCAAGCGGCGCCTGCCGTCCCGTGATTTCGTATTCGCGGTAACCTCAAAGAATTGAAAGAACTGCGGTTCCTGCGCGAAGGGCCAACTGGTATCTGATTTTCCGAATCTTAGTAGGAAGGGCCGCGTTAAATGGCTGGCAGGTCTGCGTAAAGCGAGTAGATAGGCAGGGCCGAGACGGAACTCGTAAGACCCTCATGTCACGCCGAGCTGAATGGATTTTGCGTCAAAGTACAGGAGATCCCGGACTTGGCAGCGACACAAACCCTGATCACCAGGCAAATCGAGAACAAGCGCCCACAGGCGCGCTTCGATCCCGTTCCATTACTGGTAACGGCCTCCCTGACTGTCGTTGCAATTCTGATCCACGGCTTCCATCCCTATGCCGAAGACGGTGGTATCTACCTGCCGGGGATCCTCAAACTGGTTCATCCTGAGCTGTACCCGACATGGACGGGATTCGTTACAGCACAAACCCGCTTCTCGCTGTTCGCACCTTCGCTAGCTGGACTGGTGCGATTCATGGGAATGGGTGTGATGCCCTGGTTGTTCACTGTGTACGTCCTTAGCATCTGGGGCACGTTGTATTCGGCCTGGCTGATTGCTTTGCGTTGCTTTGAAAGCGCGGAAGCCCGCTACGGCGCCGTTGCGATTCTCGCTCTCTGCATGACTGCTCCCGCGGCTGGAACATCGTTGCTGCTCGTCGATCCGTATGTCACGGCGCGAAGCCTCTCAACTCCCCTCGGGCTGCTGGCAATCGCCGGGAGTTTGGACATCATCTCGGACTTCAAACAGTCAAGCCGCGTCAAGGTGCGTGCTCTTGTGTTAACCGGAGGCAGCCTCGTTATAGCCGCGGCAATGCACCCACTGATGGCTTCGTATGCGGCTTGCTGCGTGCTTCTTCTCGTCTGCGCTTCAATATCAAATGTCCTGCTGCGAACGCTGGCATTCGCGGGAGCTGCGTTATTCGCGTTGATAGTCGCCACTCTTGTGCAGCTGCTGGCCCCGCTTCAGCCGCCAGGATATGCAACTGTTGCACACACTCGTTATTACTGGTTTCTCAGCGCATGGCAGTGGTATGAAATTGTCGGCCTGATAGCACCGCTGCTGCTGTTGTGGGCTATAGCTCGAAACGCCACGATTCTGAATGAGCGGGGACGCTGGCTTGCTACCATGGGGGTGTTTGCCGGGCTGATCGGTCTCGAAATCTCCCTACTTTTTGCCCACCAGTCGGCGCACAACTATTTCATCGCCATGCTGCAGCCGCTGCGGATCTTCCACATGATCTACATCGTGATGATCCTGCTTACCGGAGCCATTTTGGCAGGAGGATTCCTCGAGCGCGATCCGGTGCGGTGGACCGCAACCTTCCTGGTTCTCGGAGCGCTGATGTTTTTTGTCCAGATCCAGACATTCCCGAATTCAGCGCACATCGAATTGCCGTGGCGATCGCCCGCGAACGACTGGGAACGCGGCTTCGCATGGATACGGAATAACACCCCCCCTGATGCCGGCTTTGCCATCGACGCGCATTACATTGAAAGCGCTGGAGAAGATGCGCAGAGTTTCAGGGCGGCCGCCGAACGCAGCTCAATTCCCGATTACACAAAGGATGGCGGAATTGCGGCGATCGATCCTGCGCTGACCCCGGAATGGATGGCCGGTGAAAAGATCCAGACTGGATTGGCAACTATGTCTGACGACCAACGACGAACGAGACTGGGTTGGGCTCATGTGCAATGGCTGGTGCTGCCGGAAACCTCCGCCACCACTTTCGACTGCCCTTATCAGAACAAATCGATGAAAGTCTGCCGGATCTCCGGGCATTGAACTGGCTTTTCCACCTCAATCCCGGTTCCATACGGTTCGATACGATCGATTTTCAGTCGAATTTCTTTGCCAATGATGCCCCTCAGATCCCAATCAACCCACAAACAGGCATTTTCTTCAGATCCGCCTCCTGCCTAAAGAGCTCTTGGGCCTAACCGGCTGCAGAACATCCACTTACGGACCAAAGTGGTCCAGAAGGTGCAGATCATCCCTCCGCATTTGCGTAGTGGGGGAGCGAGTGGCCGTCGAGAAATCCAGAAAACAAGATTACAAGGCCCTGCAGCACCCAATCTGGGCGAAATAACCGTATTGACAGCATGAATTGTGCGATACCTGGTAGGCCTTTTCCTGTTGACAAGCGTCTTTGAGCGACTCTAAGATTCGCGCTGATCAACACCTTAATCGCTTTACTTCATGTTCAGGGACGAACTTGATTCCCCACTGAATCGGTAAGGCGGTTGGTCGGCTGTAACTAACCTCAGTAGCTTCCCCGCGTACCGGTAACTGAGGGCAGTCCTGGTTTCTTTCATTCATTTTCAGAGGGCCGTTTAGGTGCCTCGCTTGATGTAGCAAATGGTAAGGCGAACGTGGGGCGATTTGTCTTTCGCTCGACTGGTCGACACCGGGAAGTACCGCTCAGACACAGCTGAAGAAAGGCTGTCCTGGGCACAACCAAAGCGGGACCAACACCGCGACATACTTTGGCTTCTGTCGTTTGGCAGTAATGCGGACTTCAGAAGCAATGTCCAACCAATTCTCATGGGAGAGTGACGCATGAAAGTGCAGTTAAAGTCATTAGCGAGGTGCAGTGTATTCCTGCTACCTCTCATTCTGCTTCTAGTCGGCGTGACTGGAAGAGCGCAGCAAAATTCAACCATCACAGGAACAGTTCTCGACAAGGCCGGGGCGGTGATTCCGGGAGCGGAAGTCACGCTTACCCAGCAGCAGACGGGCTTTGTCAGCAAGACCACCAGTAACGGCGCCGGCAACTTCACCTTCGGTGGTTTGAACGTAGGAACCTATGATCTGAAGGCCACCGCGAAAGGTTTCAGCGCTTATCTAGAAACTGGCGTCGTCGTCAACGTTTCGCAGACAACGCGTGTCGACGCGACGATGGCGGTGGGCAGTGTCGATCAGACCGTGACAGTGCAATCGGATGTGCTGACAGTTCAAACCGACTCGAACGTGATTAGCACGCTGGTCAGCGAAGAGCAGATCACGGAAATCGCAACCGAGAACCGGAACTTCGCGGCTCTCGTGGCGCTTGGACTCGGTGTCAGCTCCACGCTTCCCGACAGCAACACGCCGACGTCGGTCGGTGCAAGCGCAAGCTTCAGCGTCAACGGCCTTCGCCAGAGCCACAATATCTGGTTGATCGACGGCGGCGAAGCAGATGACCGCGGCGGCGCGGGCGGCATCAGCATTTTGCCTTCGCAGGATGCAATCGCCCAGATGGAAACCCTCTCGTCCAACTATCCGCCAGACTACGGTATCTCTTCGGGCGCAACGATCAGCCTTTCGCTCAAGAGTGGCACGCAGAACTTCCATGGTGGAGCGTGGGAATTCAACCGGAATACCGCGTTCAATGCGAATAGCTACCAGAACAAGAACAAGGCAACGCCGACCCCGCGCGCAAAGCTGAACTACAACATCTTCGGCGCGAACGTGGGTGGACCGCTCTTTATTCCAGGCTTCTATAACACCGACAAGAAGAAGACCTTTTTCTTCTGGAACGAAGAGTGGCGCAAGCTCATTCAAGGCAATGCTCCTTCGCTTGTGAACGACCTGCCGGCGGCGGACTTCCCGACTGCGGGGCAGAACCTCGCCTATGTTTCTCCAGGCTGGTCGAGCACGCCGATCACGCTGAAGGTGCCCACGCTCGGTGATCCTGCCTGGGCTGCAAAACTGGCTGCTAATTGCCCGGGTTGTGTTCAGGGGCAGCCGTTCCCCGGTGGCGTGATACCGTCTGGATTGTTCGATCCGAACGCCTTGGCGTATTTCGCATCTGGCATCATTCCGAAGCCGAATGCGGCCAAGGATCAATTCCTCGGCCAGGCCAGTCTCCCAATCAACGTTCGAGATGATATTGTGCGCGGGGACCATCGCATCAATGACAAGTTCCAGATTCTCGCTCACTACATGCACGACACGGTGTCGCAAGCTTTCCCGGCGCCCATGGTGGGCTGGTCAACCGGTAGCTGGCCGACGATCACCAGCACACTCAACAACCCATCGAACAGCGCGGCGATCAAGCTGACAGCTTCTCTTTCGCCGGAACTGCTCGTCGAAGCCAGCATGAACTACGATGGCAACATCATCGACATCGTGAACAGCCCAACCGGCGACCTGCCAGCAGGCCTCGCCGTTAACAAGTACTTCAACAACGGTGCCAAAGCAGCTCCTGCTATGAACTGGTCAGGTCAAGGCTATGGCGTCCAGGAAAATCCAGGATCCGCCCCATGGCATAACGCTGCTGGAGATCTCGAGCCAAAGGTGGATGTTTCCTACACAATTGGCAAGCACGCCATGAAGTTCGGCGCCAGCTATAACCGATACACCAAAAACCAGAAGCTCTTTCTGAACGCAGAAGGCACCTTTACTTTCGCCGGCCCCATCAGTGGCGATCCGATGATGGACATGCTGCTGGGCCTTCCTACCGGCTATTCCGAGTCGCAAGCAGCTCCGATTCGTCACTACGTAAACCAGACACCCTCGGTCTATGCAATGGATACGTGGAAGGTAACGCCTCGCCTGAGCCTCCAGTTGGGTCTCAGATACGATGCACTGCCGTTCGCATGGGAGCGCAACAACCTGGTCGCGAACTTCGATCCCACCTCTTACCTCAGCAGCCAGGGTCCTATCTTCTTGGCCAGCGGAGCGCTGGATCCAACAGGCCCCGGCTTCCAGACGGTCGATGGAACAGCGTTCTATCTGAACGGGGTTCACCTGGCGGGAGTCAACGGGACGCCAAGAGGATTGGTGAAAAACGACTACGACACGTTGCAACCGCGCGTTGGCTTCTCCGAAGATATCTTCGGAAACGGCAAAACGGTGCTCCGTGGCGGGTTCGGAACCTTCTACGAACGGCTACAGGGGAACGACATTTATGATGTCGCTACCGCTGCACCGTTCGCCAATACGCCGTCCTCAAGCAACGTGTACTTCAGCGATCCGCATATCAGCTACGCAACCGGGGCCGCTGCAGCAACGCCGGTCTTCCCTCAGGGAAGCACGACATTGGCCACCACCTTCAAGGCGCCAGCGGTTGCCCAATTCAGCTTTGGCGTGCAGGATCAACTCGCGCAGTCAGCCATTCTGGTTGTTCAGTACGTCGGAAACATGGCCTGGCATCAGAACATTCGGCGGAACATCAACACCTTCCCGCTGAATACTCCACTTCCTATCCGCCAGGCAATAGCTGCGGGCGGTGGAAGTCTTACCGCTCCTGACCAGTATCGTACGTATCCTGGCTACGCTGGAATCACGGAGCAGGAGAACAACACCAACGGCAACTACCACGGCTTCCAGACCGGTCTTCGCCTGCAAGGACGGTGGGGTCTCAGCGGCGAGCTGGACTACACCTACTCGCACGAAACCGACATCACCAGCACCGACGATTCGGGTATCGACAATCCCTTCAACATTAAGTACATGAAGGGCTCTGGCTCGTTTGACCGGCGTCACATCATCAGCGCGAACTACATCTACAAGCTGCCCCTCTTTAAGGCAGCCGGTATCACACACACAATCCTCGGAGGCTGGGAGGTTGCGGGCACCATCATTGATGAGACCGGTGTGCCCACGACACCCCGCATCTCGATCTCGGACACCGTGGGCTTGGATGGCGGGTATACCAACCGTCCGAACCAATCCGGCAAGTCTGCGCGGCACGGGAAGATTACCGATGCCTTTGACACAAGCGTGTTCAGCAACCCCGTTCCTGCATGGCTAGGCGGCCCCAACCAGGGCTTCGGTAATGCCGGCAAGGATGCCATTCCAGGGCCGAATCGCGTGAACTTTACGACTTCGTTGTATAAGTCGTTTGCGTTCACTGAAAAGGTTGGCTTCCAATTCCGTGCAGAGACGTTCAACACGTTCAACCACACGGAACCGAACGGCGTCGGCAATACGCTCGGCACCGCGAACTTTGGAACGGTTACCTCGTTCTACGATCCGCGCAATCTCGAGTTCGGCGGAAAGTTCACCTTCTAATTCAACTCACCTAACCCAAAGCGCGGCAGGAATCTCTGCCGCGCTTTGCTTTTTGCGTACATTAATGACATGAGTTCTTCGGCAAGGTCCCTGCGAAATCGAGGCACCTTTCTGCCTGCGGTCGCCTTCGGGCTCATCGCGTTGGCAAGTTCAAGCGCACAGAGCATTGACGCCGCCGGCGCGCGTGCCAATGCACTCGCGCTCGAACAGCGTGGCGATAACGCTGGGGCAGAGCAGGCATGGCAGACGATTGCGAAGGCTGAACCTCACAACGTTGAGGCGCTCGCGCACCTTGGCCTGCTTGAGGCGCGGCAAGAGCAGCTGGAGAAGGCGATTGATTACTACCGGCAGGCGATAGCCCTTAATCCGAAATTGCCGGGTCTGCAGATGAATCTTGGCCTGGCACTGTTTAAGGCTGCCCAGTTTCCGGACGCAATCCGGATGTTTTCCGCGGAGATCAAGCAACATCCCGGCGATCAGCGACTGACTATTCTGCTGGGAATGTCGCATTACGGGCTCAAGGACTATTTAGTGGCCATTCCATATCTGCGAAGGGCTGCGGATCATGATCCGGAGAATGTGACATTACGAATGGCGCTCGCGCGCAGCTGTCTCCTCAGCGAGCAATATCCGTGCGTAATCGAAGTGCATCGAGAGATCAAGTCTCTCGACTCGAAGGTGGCTGAGGCCGACATTCTGGCTGCCGAGGCGCTCGATGCGCAGAAGGATAGGGATGCAGCAGTCGTGCTGGTTGAGGCCGCGGTGAAAGCTAACCCCGAAGGAGAAGACGTGCATTTCGCGCTGGGCTATCTTCTGTGGACGAAAGGGAGGTGGGCGGAAGCTGCTCGTGAAGTGAAAGCAGAGCTCCAGCGCGATCCGCAAAATCTGCAGGCTCGAATCTATCTCGCGGATGCGCAGGTGCAACAGGGTGATTTCGCTACGCCACTGCAGGAGCTGCAAAAGCTTGTGGCCAGTGATCCTTCACAGCCGCTCGTACATCTCGATCTTGGAATGATCGCCGCGAAAAACGGACACAAGGACGATGCGATTCGAGAATTCAAGATGGCGACGCAGTCTGCGCCTGAGAATGCCGACGTGCACATGCGGGTCGCAAAGCAGTTGGAATCACTGGGGCGAACTGAAGAAGCAAGACTTGAGCGCGAGCGAGCCAGCCGGATGCCGCAGCCAGGCTATCCATCTCTTCTTGATATTCTCGAATCGTCCGATTGATCCAGCCGCGATCTTCGGACTCTTGCGACCCAACATCAATGAATCATTGACTCGCCGAGGACGTCTGGGCATCGGGATAGATCTTGATCCAGTGGTTTCTCATCCGTGCGTGGACCACGTTGTTTGCCGTTTGCGAAACGATCACGTTTGTCTGCTCAACGGGCATATGGCAGCTGATGCAATCATTCACGATCTTGTGGCCGAGCTTCGCGGATACTTTGCAGCTTTGCCAGGTGTGACAGCCGAGGCACTTCGCAGAATAAGATTGGGCGGGTTTCTCAGCGGTGTGTACATCGTGGCAGGTGGAGCAGGTCATGGTCTTCGAAGAGACGTAGCACTTGCTCCGCTGCAGCAGGCCGACCTGGTTGCCATGAACGTCAGGGTGCTCTACATCGGCGGGCGCAAGCTGCTTGTAATACTTGTCCAGAGGCTGGCCCGGAACATACGAGAATGCCGGAGCGAGTGGGGTTCGCTGGATACCGTGATGGCATTCAGCACATAGATCGACTTTGCGCTCGCGGGAAAACTTCGCTGGATTGAGGATGCCGCTGCCGGGGGGAACACCCGATCCTGATCGATGCGCACCTTCGATACGGACATGCTCGGCTCCGGGTCCATGGCAGGTCTCGCATGAGATGCCCGTGACAAGCGTCGACTTGTCGTAGCGATTTGTATCGGGATCCGTCGAGAGCGGTCGAATGTAGGTGGAGTGGCACTCGAGGCATCCCGGATTCACCACCCGAGAGAATTCAGCCGTTCCATCGATATACCCCGGGCTATTGATCCATCTTTTGCCATCAGTCCAATAGCTCACCGGCAATTCGAACAGCCGGTCTCCGCGCCAATACAGGTATGTCTGGCCGCGCGTACCGGAGCCGGTGATAACGTCGATGCGTTCGCTGCGCTTGTGCAACTGAGAATTCCACCCCGTTTCGGCTGTCTCGAAGAATCCATCTTTCCGAGACTCCATCACGAAGCGAAGTGCCGGCTGAGCGGAATCTGCCGAATCAACGATGGTCAAGACGTTTTCGCCGTCCCGGAAAGAGCCCAGGACAGAATGGGCATTGGGAAGCTGAGAAGTAAGCCGATGAGCAGTATGCTCATATGTCTCAGCTACTCCCTTGTGGCACGAGATGCAGGCAGCGTCTCCGACGAAGCCAGAACGATTGCCCGGCGTTTCGGGCTCCTGGGCCGCAGAACCGGTTCCTGTGCAGCATAGTCCCACGAGTGCGAGAAGCAGGGAGAACCTGGTCGGAATCATTCGGAGGGAGTCTCTGGAAATCAATGATACCGACTTTCGAATCTGTGGCGGAACTAAGGCTTTTTTGCGGCAGACTGGTGGTCCATTTCGGACTTGAGGTTCTTGGCCAGTTTTTCGAGTTCTTCCGCCTTCTTGAGGACGGCCAGCGACAGACTCTGCTTGTAGGTCTTGCCGACTTCGGTCCTCAATTCCAGCGCTAGCTGGTAAAGCCTCTTCGTGTCGGCCTCTATCCGCTCCTGCGGCTCCTCTGACTTTGTCGGTGTGGTCGATGGTTCTGCTGGATCGGGTCGCGCATCATGAGTCACAGGCGCGGCCGGCTGGGTCGCCTGCGGCGCAGCTTGGCTCTCCATCGGCGCCACAGCACCTTGTGCAGAGGCTGAAGCTGGGAATGCGCATGGCGAGATCGAAAGTGCCAGGAGACATAACCGGAGGTTGAGGGGCATTTGCATTCTGGGATTTCCAGCTTCAGTGAGCCTTCATCTTTTCCTGCACGCTTCGAGCGAGTTTCTCAATCTGAGCCACCTTAGCGGCATCTTGCGAAATGGGCGCCGGGTTCTGTTTGCCGGAGTTGATCTCCAGCTCTAATTGTTGAGCCAGGAGCAGGATCTGGTTCGACTCCAGCCAAATTTCACGTGCGCGAAGCTGTCCCTTAAGAGAAAGAGCTTTCTTGTCATTCCGCTCCTTCGAGTTGTTTTCTAGCTCCTGCTGGAGGTCGGGAGGACGGGGTGTGGGGTTGGGAATGATGACGTGAGTTGAAGCCGGCGGCTGGTTCTGGGCAAGCGCACCTGGAGACCAAAGCAATGCCGAAAGCGACATGAGAACCCCAAAGGGCGAGGAAGGGAAGCGCATAAAATCCTCTCCGAACTGGTGAATGCAATCTAACCAGACCTCCGCACCCACGGTCCAGCGCTTTTCGCTCATGGGCGCACTGTCGCGGGGGGTTGCCGCGTGGCCGTAACCGCGGCGGCGCAACAGCACCTGAGAATCGCGCCTGATCCTCGCGCCGGCATGGAGAGCAACGCACATCGATCCAATCGTCGCAATGCGAAACGAATGATTCAGTCGCTGCGCGCTTCGGGGTCACAGAGCCGCTCATCACATTCCCCTTGCGTTCAAAGGGGAGCTATGAGAATCTTCCCCTTGAAACGTCAGGGGACCGCATGGAAGATAGCTCTAAACTCGAATTTTTACGGGGCACACTAGATGTTCTGATCCTGAAGGCACTGGTGTGGGGTCCGCTTCATGGATACGCCATTACGAGCCTGATTCGACGTCAAAGCGACGATGCGCTGATCGTGGAGGAGGGCACGTTATATCCGGCTCTCTGGCGCCTGGAGGGCAAAGGACTTCTCGAATCCGAATGGGGCCTCTCGGAGAATAATCGTAAAGCCAAGTTCTATTCCTTAACCACCGCAGGCAAGCGCCGTCTCCGCGATGAAGTGAAGACGTGGGAGGCCTACGCGGCGGCGGTCGCCAAGGTGCTGGGAGCGACTCAATCTCCCCTGCGCGAGGAACTGGGATGAAACCGATTCCGATGTGGCGCCGTTTTGACCGCCTGTTCGGCAACGATAGAGCGTCCGATATCAGGGATGAGCTGCGTTTTCACATCGAGGCCAAGACGGATGAACTCATCGCGATGGGATGGAATCTCGATGAGGCTCGTCGTGAAGCCGAGCGCCAGTTCGGTGATTTGAGGTCCTTGCAGAAAATAGGCGAACGGATGAGCGGCAATATGGACCGACGCAAACGGATGAAGGACTATTGGAGCGACGCCGGGAGAGATCTGCGCTACGCGATCCGGATGCTGTCCAAGTCGCCGGGATTCGCGCTCGTCGCCATCATCACGCTGGCGCTCGGTATCGGGGCCAACACGGCTATCTTCAGTGCGATCGATGCAGTGATGTTTCGGCCGCTTCCGGTTGTGGATCAGCAACAGCTTGTGATTTTCAGCTGGTCGGCCCACCATGATCCGAAGTTCTGGGGCCAGAGCGACTATGGAGATTGCGGAGTGGAGTACCACTGCACCTTCTCGGTCCCCTACTTCGAAACGGTTCGCAGCCAGACCGATACATTCTCGGATGTCGCCGCGTTCGCCGGTCCGTTGCAGGTTGACATGAGCGGGAACGGCCCGGCCAGCATTGCTCGCGGCGAGTATGTGTCCGGCAAATACTTCTCAACGCTGGGCCTGAAGACTTACCTGGGTCGCGCGCTTGGACCGGCCGATGATACTCGTACCGCCCCACCGGCCATCGTGCTGAATTACACATATTGGCAGCGCGCGTTCGGTGCAGACCTATCGGTTGTCGGTCGCACAGTCCGTCTCAACGGTGTCGAGGCCGAAATCGTTGGAGTTGCGCAACCCGGATTCAATCACCTCACGCCGGGCAAGCTTCAGGATTTCTTCATGCCTCTTTCACTCGTGGACCGCGTGAGAAGCGAGTGGTGGGGAACAGATGACCGGCTCGCCGGTCCGTCCACCTTTTGGGTTCTCGTTGTGGCTAGACTCAAGCCCGGCGCTTCAATCGTTCAGGCACAATCATCTGTCACCGCAATGTTTCACAGTCAGACGGTGGGAAACACATTGTTCAGCGAGAGCGATGCCCCTGCCATCACACTTGTGCCCATTCAGCAGGGTCTTGGCGGGGAGAGCGGCTCGATTGCGCCCATGCTGAACGTGATCATGGCGGCTGTTGGATTCGTCCTTCTGATTGCGTGTGCGAACGTGGCGGGTTTGATACTCGCGCGATCGGCAAAGCGCCAGAAAGAGATGGCAATGCGCCAGGCGCTGGGCGCCGGCCGTGCTCGTATTGTGCGGCAGCTTCTAACGGAAAGCGTTCTGCTTTCCGTCGCCGGCGGTGCACTGGGGATCCTGTTTGCCTACTGGGGAGTGGTGGCCATCACCAAAATGGTGGCAAGCGGATTGGATCAGCCCTTTCCATTTGTAATTGAGCCGGACGCAAGAGTGCTGGCCTTCACGATTGCAATCACGCTGGGGACTGGCATTCTCTCCGGGCTAGCGCCGACACTGCGCAGTTCGCGGGCGGATCTTACCCGGTCTCTTCGGGAGAACGCCTCGTCAGTTCATGGCAGCGCGCACACTGGTCAACGCATCCGTTTCAGTAACGTTCTGGTTGTATTGCAGATGGCTCTCTCGATCGTTGTGCTGGTGGGCGCGGGACTGCTGGTTCGCACGCTGATCAATGTGCAGGCGGTTTACCCCGGATTCAATACGGAGAAGCTGCTACTCTTCGGCATCAATCCCACCATGACCGGATACAAGGATCAGCAGATCACGCCGCTCTTCGGGCAATTGCAGGAGCGCTTTGCTGCGCTTCCCGGAGTAGCCTCAGCAACCTACTCGGAAGAACCGCTGTTGGCAGGCGGCTATTCGGCTACACAAGTGCACTTGGATGGTGCGGCACACAACACGAATGTCGGTACGGATAGGCTGCGGGTAGGACCCGGCTTCTTCTCAACGATGAGCATCCCGGTGCTTGCCGGGCGTACTTTCAATTCCGCAGATTTTTCTTCGACCCAGGTGACCAGTGCCGCAGAAAAAGCGATGGATCAGGCGAGTGTCAAAAATCCTTCGGCTCCATCGGGTCATGCTGACGCACAGCGCGCCAGGACATCGCTTGCGCGGATGGCGCCGATTCCGGTCATCATCAATGAGACATTCTCTCGACAGTACTTCCCCAGGCAAAATCCAATCGGCATTCACTTCGGCAACGCGGAAAGCGATGATCCGCGTAATTTTCCTCGTCCCGGATATCGCATCGTGGGCGTTTCCGGCGATACGAAATACAGGGACTTGAAGCGCCCGATCCGGCCAGCCATCTACACGCCGCTGGTCGACGGCCACGCTTACTTCGCGCTGCGTACTGCCGGCGACCCGACAGCGCTCATCAATACCGTGAAGAACATCGTTGCGGAAACCGACAGCCGGCTCCCCATCTTCGACGTGCGCACACAAACCCAGCAGATCGCACAGACCCACTTTCAGGAGCGATTGCTTTCACGCTTGTCAAGCTTCTTCGCCATGCTGGCGACAGTTCTTGCCTGCATCGGCCTCTACGGGCTTCTCGCGTATGAAGTGGCGATGCGGACACGCGAGCTCGGAATCCGCATGGCCCTCGGCGCTCAGCGGCGCCATCTCATGAAACTGGTGATCCGTCAGGGAATTGTTCTCTCCGTGGCCGGCGTGATTCTTGGCATGGCGGGAGCTCTAGGAGTGACGCGATTTATGTCGAGCATGCTTTATAACGTCAGGCCTAATGATCCCAAAACTTTTCTGGAGGTTGCCGTCCTATTGATGCTCGTAGCATTGGTTGCCTGCGGCGTACCTGCAGTGCGAGCCATGCGCGTGAATCCTCTCACCGCATTGAGAAGCGAATAGCGCTGAAATACAAGACATCCTTATGCAGAGAGGTGAGTCAGGCGATCGCTATTGCACGTTCGCGTCAAAGACTCCGGTTTCGATGGTGCTTCCATGCTTCATCTGGATCAGGATGCGATACGCTCCGCTGGACGGAAAGCCATAGGGGAAGGCCACCGTCGGGGAGACCGGCTCGGTGCTCATGTTCATGGCGCTGCTCTCCGTCATGCCCTCCATACCGTTCATCGACAGGCCGGAGCTCTCGTTAGCCAGCATTACCGCAGGCATTGCGGCTGAACCATCGGGATGCGTATGAGCGAAGGCTGTGCCGTCGGTATTCACAAATGCCGCATGCCCGGGCATGCCCAGGTACGGCTGCATATCTGTAGCCGGCTTGCCCTGCGGATCGAGAAGTTGAAAGACGAAATCGTAGGGAGTATTTGCGACCAGCCCGGCCGGCTTCTCCCACTCCATCACGTAACCATCCGGAAGCTTGAAACGAGGACCGAGCTGCCCATTTGATATTGGCTGCGGCGACGCACTGGCGTCCTCGCTACCGAGCGGACTCCCTGACATCCCCGCCGGAACTGCGAGGGTCGCCGTCTCAGTTTCGGGGAAGCCATTGCGAAATACCACATCGGCGTAGAGGTGATATGTTCCCGACGGCATCGCGGGGAGCATATCGCTGAATCCGCCTTTGCCGTTCGGCACCGGATGCAGATGGAACACTGCATCCATCTCGGGCCAGCGGATTGCGTAGAGATGCATCAGGTGACCGTGATCCGTTAGAAGCTGGGAGTTCTCGACTTCTTTCCATTCGCCATCAGGATCAGGGGCACCGATGGAGAGCCCCAGACGATTCGCAGTCAGACTCGTTCGCAACTGTGAGTTGCGATGCATCTTCGCTCGATAGTCCGCCGCCTCCACCTTCCACCATTTACCGCCCAGGTACACCGCAGTTGTGCAAAGGACCAGCGTGAAAGCACCGACGACGAGCGCACGCCGGCGACGCGCCAAGTCAGCCGAAGTTCCTGGAAGCAAGCGCGCTTCGCGCACGGCGGCCATCACAATGCCCACTGCGCCAAGCAAAAGGATGCATACGAACGTGCCCAGTATCCAGCGGATCGGGCCACGCAGAGTCTGGATCTTCGTTGCAACGGCGGGCACCGGGACACTGGCCGTCGCCACGCCGCCTGCTCCATCGATGTTGAAGCGCACCTGCCACGATCCTGAAGCCATAATCCAAAGGGAACCGGTGTAGAAGGCTGGGTCGCCGTTCGAAGGCTTCATCGCATCCGGGCTGGGAGGATGTTTTGAAGCCTCTCCTGTCAGCGGCAGCGGAGTAATTGTAATGCCGCGAATTGAAGTTCCGCTGGAACGCACCTCTACGTTGGCTATGCCCGGGATGACCAGCGGGGTTCGCACCGTTACGAACAGCTTGTAGGGTCCCACAGCAATGGTCTGGTAGATGTCCTTGTTCCCAACGTGCGCATATGAGTTGTCGGCGCACAGCAGAATTCCGGCCAGCGCGCAGCACCATATCTTCCATTTGGCTGGGCTCATCGCTGTACTCCGCGCATCCAGCGTCCGAAGAGCAACCCCAGCCACGTCGAAATACATGCGTAGACAGAAGCTCGAAGCAGCCCCAGCCACAGCGTCATTCCCGAGTCTGGCCGGAAGAATCGCCGCAACCGCTCATAGCCATCCGGCCTGGCATTGTAATCAAAGTAGATGGTTCCAAAAAACCGGTTCTCGCTCGCATGCGAGAGCAGGAAACTGGCAAACGGCCACTCCACAGCGAAGATCACCGCTACGAAAACAATTCCGGAGACCAGCCCAATTTGCCACATCTTCCAGCTCTTCGTCCGCTGCCACAGCAGATCCAAAGCAAATCCGGGGACGATCAGTAGAATTGGGAATTTCGGTGGAACCAGGTGCGTTACCGGATAGAAGACCGGGCCCAGCTTGGGCTGTGCGGGAAAGAGCGGGAGGATCAAAACAAATGCAATCAGCGAAGCAGCGTAGATTGCCGAAATCGTCGTAGCGGCCCAGCGGAAGCGCGAGGCCTGTGAGATAGTGGCCATCACGACCGGGACTGTGATTGCCAGGACGATGTACGCGATGACGCGATGAAGCGAGACGTCCCACGTGTACTCCATGATGAAGAACATCTGGCCGCCGAGTACCAGTCCTCCGAGATACAAGAAAAGCCGGCGCAGGCTTTTGTAGTTCGCGTCTCCGGCGTCGGAGGCGCGGTTCATTGCCGCGAGCATCAGGAAAAGCATTCCGAAGTCGATTGCCCTTATGCCTAGAATCAAGAGCGCATGGGGCGGCGAGATGATCTTTACGTCAAGCCCATACGCATTGTGCCACCAGTCATCGAAGGGCGCAGAGGTTAACATTGCCACGCCGCCCCACCCCGCCAGAAACACACCCAGAGGTGCACGCAATCGGAAGATATTGACTGAAACTTCGCGCAGATGCGCGGCATATGCCGATTTGCCGAACGTGGTGGTGAGCACAAGGTACAGCCCTACAATGCCCGCGATCACGCCGCAGGCGTAAATGGCCATGTGTGCAGGAGTCCAGAAGGAGTCGCGTCCGATCGAGCGATGCCAGGAAACATCCCACTGGCCGCCGACAAATGCCGATGTAACTGCGAGCGCCCCAGCCCAGATGTACCAGGGCACCGATGTGGTTGAAGGTGCCTGGGTTCTAACTCCGACGTCAGTGACGAGATGAGGATGGGGCTGGGCCACGTCAGTTGACAAGGGATGGACCTCCGGGGGAACGCGGATGACTCCATGATAGCGAGATATCTCATAGAAGCACCGGGCGTTGAAAACTGGCGGCTACAACAAGGTCACTCGCGCTGGTGAGTTTGGTTTCGGCGAGACAGATTACCTGGCTAACGTCCTGCCGGCGTAAACGAGCCGGAACAAGCGCCTTAATGGCTATAATGGTGACGGGCAACCAGGGAGCCGTTTGAACACCGGTTCACAAGATGCCCACTCAAAGAGCGGGAGTAGTTCAGTGGTAGAACGTCAGCTTCCCAAGCTGAATGTCGCCGGTTCGATCCCGGTCTCCCGCTCCATTAATTCAGTGATTTAGAGACCGCCGGTTGGCGGTTTTGTTGTTTCTCCACAAAAACCTCCACAAATGGGGTCCGTTCATATGTCTTATTCAGCAGTTCTACGGCCTGACGCTGCGCATCACTGGAGATCTGCGTGTAGCGGTCCGTCATCTGTGGACTCTTGTGGCCCACCATTGCCATTGTCACGGGGAGGGGAACATTGCGTTCAGCCATAGCCGTGATGAACGTCCTTCTCATTGAGTGAAAACCGACGCTCTTCAGTACCGCGGCGTCCTTGCGTTCGGAAAACGTCAGTTCTCGATTGTCCTTGGCTCTCTTTTCAACAGAAGCCGCAGCCGCAGCCCGTAGCGTTCTCCATGCCGAACTCCAGCTTTGCTGATGGCAATCGACGTTGAAGCCGTGCTTGCCCTTCAGAGGATCGGTTGATTTGGTGTGCCACGACCAATTGCCAGGCAGGAGGAAGTGACCCGGCTCGCATGCTCCGAGTTGCTGCGCACGAACCCATAGTTTCGTCACAGCAGAGAAAGCTCCCTGATTCAACTGCACCGTTCGATTGCCCTTCCTAGTTTTGGCCTGCTCTATTTCAAGGCGCCAAAATCACGAAGGGCGATATTTCGGAATATCACTGGCTTAGCTACAGTGGCGGGCCGTCCTCGGGCCACTTTCCGGTTCTGGGAGCGCTGTCGCCCACTCGTTTCTTCGCCTTTTTCGGAGTATCTAAGGCTCCGTTATCGCGACGATGAGGGTGACGGTTTCCTCGGCAAGAAAAACGATCCTCCCATCAATATCGAAAGACACACCAGTACCGCTGGCAGCCGGCCACTGTATGAGGTGGAACGAGAGACTGTTTGAAGAGCTCATCACTGATCCGAGGCTGATCACAAGGTCTTGCGGTTTAACGGTCCACCCATCGGCCAGCTCTATCATCGGGTGACTAACGCCGCTTCCATTGATTCGGCTCAACTCAATCTGAACTAACCCTGATACCGAGGGACTGTGCCGGGCAGCATCGACGTAGAACCCGACAATGCAAAAAGGCTCTCCGCTGGATGTCAGCGTAAACGATGTGTTGGCAGGAGCGCCCCCTGGCAGTGCAGCGGCGAGAGCAATCGGGCCCACCGAGTGTGTCATCAGCTTGATTGCCATATCGAGTCCTCCTGCCAGTGCCTATCGTTCTGGAAAGACTGAACTATCTTTCGGTTGATAGTGTGGTACGGCTCGCCGACGTTATTGGCTCTTTTTAGCGAAAAATCCCGGAGGGGGATATATACCGTAGACCATACCCCGGCCTGAAAGGGGGCATGGGGTGGCCTGGAAAGTAGGACCCGCTTAGGCGAGCCTGAAACCACCGCGACTTGCAATCTGGATTTGCAGGTTTAGCGGTTGCTTGTGGATGTCCTTGTGGATACGTGCACTGTCGTCAAGGTAAGTACCAGGCGATAGTTGGAGCGACCGACGTTCAGCTGGTATTGCTGGCGATCTCGGATTTCTTCTCGTGAAATTGCTGCCCAATGCAAAGATGAACTAAGGTTCGCTTTTTTGTGTCGGCACTGCCTGTAAGGGACTCGTTACTCATACCGACGCCTGAGGCTGGGGTCTTCCTCCACGCTCTCGATTAGAACCCTTGGTGATGATGATGAGATTGTGATAGAAGGCGATCGATTTGATATTCAGATCTAGATAGGATGGGCTGTAATCGCCGGGGAACTCTTCCCAGTTGAGCCCATCAACCAGTGATTTAAAGTATCCCATCGTGGTGCGCAGATCGTTGCGATCGATCGCGTTTCCACCGTCTTTCGGCCAGTAAGAGGTCTGAGTGTCTTCAATCGCATAGATGCCATTGTCGGCAAGGTGTGGGAACAGGTGTTGAAAAGTGAATAGTACGTGTTCATTCTGGTGGCTCCCGTCATCGATGATGATGGAGAGATTACCTGTCTTGTTAACCACTGAATCCAGAAAGGCAGGGTCAACTTGGCTGCCGCAGAACGTCTTTATTCGGCGCCGATCATGCGGAGTCTTGTCATAGATATCAATTCCATAGATCTGGCTGTTGGGAAAGTACGTGCGCCACATTCTCAAGGAACTTCCTCCGCTGCGTGGGTCATCGTATCCGCCTATGCCAATCTCGAGAATGTTTACTGGCTTTCTGCGCATTGAGATGAACTGAGCTTCATAGTGCTGTACATACCAATGACTATTCCATTTATCCGACAGATAAATAGCTGCCAGCATCTTCAGATTGCCGCTGAACAAAATCGAAATCGGAATATCCAAAAAACGTCCGAGTGGGCTCACCTGAAACAATACGACTTTACGAATCAGTTTTTGCCTTTCTTCGAGAGAAAGTTCGGTGCCATACTTCCTCAATCGGCGGGTAACGAAATTTGTAAACAAGGATTACCTCGGGTTTTTTTCCGTTCATTCAGATCACCGGACTTCAGCAAAAGAGAGAAGCGAGGTGGACAACATCTATTTTGGCATATCGAAGCTTCCACGGAATGGGAGCTTGATGCCCGCATAACCTCCACAGATTTCTCTGCAAACCGGCGGGATTCTCGGAACTCTTAGCGGGATTGAGCACAGGTGATCAGGATGCAACAGTGTACGCGGGAATGGAAGCTGACCCGCATAGACACTAGCCAATCGCGCAATTTGTGCTCATTGCTACTGCATCCTGAATAGCCGGTCCGTCAGCAAGCTGAATGTCGCCGGTTCGATCCCGGTCTCCCGCTCCAATTAGTTCTGGCTTTGGCGCCTTTCGCAAGACTGCCGCCAATTGATTCTCACGCCTCAAATCAGCGAGAAGACGCCGACCTCATCCATCCGGAATAGAAAACATTAAGCTGAGATGTTCCCCGTGTGTTTGCTTTCTCGATTCCTGGGTCCAGCGTTCAGGCTCGTGGCAAGCGTTCTTCGCAAATCGATTTAACATGATGTTGCATTCACAAAATCGGTTTAACACGATATTTACGAACTACCCGTATCTTCAGGTACATGCGAAACACCTGACGCGCATTGGATGGGGCAGTTGCGTCGAGTTTCCAATTTGTTCATAGTTGTGACAAATGGCGATTGACACGGGGTTAGCAGGCCCGTAGGGTATTTCAGAGTCTTCCCCATGATGGCGAATTTAACTCTGGGCCTGGTTGTGATTCCCTTGCGCAGACCCCCTTGTCTGTGCGACTGCGGGATGCCGGCCAACAAAGGTCCTGAACATCACGAAACACAAATTTTAGGAGCAACATTGTGAGACGCAAAACCTTCCTTGCAGTTCTTCTGCTCGTCTGCGGTTCCATTGCCTGGGCGCAGTTTGAAACCTCCGCAGTTCTCGGCTTTGTTCGTGATTCGAGCGGAGCACCCATCGCGAACGGCAAGGTGACGCTTGTCAATGCCAGCACCGGCATCATCACCGCGGCGACAACCGACAATGACGGACATTTCCAGTTCTCCGATGTCCACGTCGGCCGGTATAAGGTCACCGCATCCGCGCCCGGCTTCAACGATTCGATTACTGATCCCTTTGCCGTTAACGTAAACACCCGTCAGCGTGTCGACGTCACGCTCAAGCCCGGCAGCGTTGCCGAAACCGTGGTGGTTTCCGGCGCCGCAACTCAGTTGGAGAGCGAAACGTCATCAACGGGAACGATGATCTCTGAGACCCAGGTCCACGACCTGCCTCTGAATGGCCGCGCTTACGGCGACCTCATGTCACTCGCCCCTGGAGTCCGCCGCAACAATCTTGAGAACCAGTCAGTAACCAGTCGCGACGCTTCATACAACGTGAACGGCCAGCGCTCGGAGTTCAATAACTTCCTGCTTGACGGCCTGGACAACAATGCGTACGGCACTTCGAACCAGGGATTCTCAAATCAGGCAATTCCTCCGTCTCCCGACGCCATCAACCAGTTTCGCGTTGAAACGAACAACTACTCTGCCGAGTTCGGTCGTGCCTCGGGCGCAGTGGTCAACGTATCCATCAACAGCGGCTCCAATCAGGTTCACGGCAAATTGTGGGAGTACCACCGCAACACGATCTTCAACGCGATCGGACCATTCGCCGCGCCTCTCAACAAGCTCACGGGCAAAGCGCAAAAGCCAATGCTGATCCGCAACCAGTTTGGCGGCGACATCGGTGGGGCGATTCTGCGCGATAAGCTCTTCTACTTCGCAGACTACGAAGGCAATCGCCAGGTGCAGGCACAGTATGCGGCGGCCACTGTCCCCACCGATCTTCAGCGTCAGGGCATCTTCCAGACCAGCACAGGCGCTCCCGTTTCTCTGCGCAACCCGATCACCGGCACGGTTTACGCAAACGGAATTGTTCCGCAATCAGACTGGACTCCGCTGGCGACTGCGGTCATCAATGCGCTTCCGTCTCCCAACATTGCCGGCTTCTCTAACAACTATGTTTCATTCCCGCGCGCACGGCTCACAGACGACAAGGGAGACGGCCGCCTCGACTATATCTTGAGCTCGAAGACCACTGTCTTCGGACGCTACAGCGATCACAAAGGCGACATCGTGGACGCAACCTCCATCCCCGGAGATGCGGGTGATGGCGGCAACGGCACCATTCACGCATACAATCGGCAGATTGCTTCCGGAATCACGCACGCCTTTGGACCGAACTCCACGATTGATGCCCGCATCGGATTCACCTGGACGCACGGCGGCAAGGCTCCGTATCTTGTGGGGCAGGAGAGCCTCAACGTGCAGGCCGGCGTTCCCGGCCTTCCCACGGACAAGACGGTTGTTCGCCGCCTCAGCAATGAGAGCGTGAAGAACTTCAGCACCTGGGGCGCGCAAACGTCGAACCCGCAGTTCCAGAACCCGTTCGTCATCAATCCCAAGCTGAACTACTCGCTCATCAGGGGACGCCACAGCATGAAGTTCGGCTGGGAATATCTCTCCGTCAATACCGAGGTCGATGACTTCAATCCCGTCTATGGCGGCGAGACATTCAGCCAGGGATTCAGTCAGAACGGCTCCGGCACCAGCGACGCCGGTGCGGGAGGGGCAGCGTATCTCACCGACTTCCTGACTGGCGCGCGCGACAGCTATCAGCTCAACAATTTCCGCATCGTCAACTACCACCAGCGGATGAACTATTTCTATGTTCAGGATGACTGGAAGCTGCTGCCTTCGCTGACTGTCAATGCTGGCTTGCGATATGAGCTGGTTACGCCGCAGTTTGTCGACGGAAACACCCTGGCTAATTTCGATCCCTCGAGCAACACGCTCATTCAGGCTTCCAGTGGCTCGCTCTACAAGAGAGCGCTGGTGAATACGCCGAAGCTGGATTTTGCGCCCCGCTTCGGCATCGCGTGGCAGGTTGACCCGAAGACAGTCATACGCTCGGCCTACGGACTGAGCTTCGATCAGTTCAATCGCGAGGGCGGCGAGAATCTGCTTGCCTATAACGGACCCTACATCATCAACTCGGCTGTCAACCAGGTGGCGCCATTCGCCTTCACTGGAACCAAGCAGCCGGTCTGCACCGCCGACAATTACATCAACTGCTTCCGCACGGTGATGCAGGGCTATCCCTCGAACTTCGTCGCAGCCAGCAACTTCAACACCTTGATTGCGCAGACCCGGTACATCCCGAAGGACATTCCGACCGGTTATGTGCAGGCGTGGCACCTTGATGTGCAACGCGAAATCGGCCGCAACAGCGTGCTGACGCTCTCGTACGTTGGCGAACACGGCGTTCACATATGGGTGCTGGCCGATCTCAACCAGGCTGCAGCAAACTCACCTACCGGAACGCTGAGCGTGCAGGCTCGCCGCCCGATCACGACGTTCACCACCATCGAGGAATCGATTCCCGCGGGGTTCCTCAGCTACAACGGCCTCCAGGCAAAGTTCGAGCATCGTTATGCCGGCGGTATCTACCTGCTCAACTCGTTTACATGGTCGAAGGCGATTGATAATGCCTCGGGTCACCTCGATACACCCAACGGCGACAACTCTCGCGTCAACCTGGCTAACCTGGATGGGGAACGCGGTCCGTCCGCCTACAACCAGCCCCTGAACAATACTCTGAGCGTGGTTTGGGATCTGCCGTTCGGCAGCGGTCGTCGCTTCGCCAGCGGCCTGCCGCGCGCTGTCGATTCAGTTCTCGGTGGCTGGCAGCTTACGGCCATCAACACCGATACGAGCGGTCAGCCCTTTAATCTCACTTACAGCCCGGCGGCCGCATTCCAGCTCAGCCCGTTGTTGACACAGCGGCCAAACCAAAACGGTAAAGCCATCAACTCGAGCAGCAACTGGGTCAAGACTACCTCTGCGCTCAACGGTTATCTCAGCACCACAGCCGTCACGCTGCCCAGCGATCCTTCCCACCCATACGGCTCTGCCGGAAGAAACTCGCTTCGCGACATGAGCTTCAACCAGTTCGACCTCGGTCTTCACAAGAGCTTCCGCCTCTGGAACGAGCATTCGTCATTCGATCTGCGCGGAGAGGCGTTCAATGTGCTGAACAAGGTCAACTACACGGCGCCAAACTCGAACCGCAGCTCCGGCAGCTTTGGCTCGATCACAAGCTCCTTCCCGCCGCGTCAGCTTCAGGTCGCGGGAAAACTCAGCTTCTAACCAGGAGAGGCTTGCATGGCCCACATCACCCGACGCGGCTTCGGAGCACTCACCGCCGCAGCTCTCACCGCAAATCTCACGCGCTCGCTCTGGGCGCGTGAGGTTGCGCCACAGTCCGGGAGCCGGCGCTTCTACGTCGCACTCATCGCGGACACTCACATCATCGACGACTTCTACGTGAAGGGAAGTGAAAACGGAGCCGAAGACAACGAAAGTATCCTCCTCACAACGCCGCGCCTGGTCGCCGCGCGCGATTTCATCAACTCACTTTCTCCGGCGATCGAGCAGGTCTTCCTCCTTGGCGATTACTTCCACAACTACCCCTCGCAGGACTACGACTTCTACTTCAAAAACAAAACCCGCCTCGACAATGCAAAAGCCATTACCGACGGCTTCCGCATGCCTGTCCATATCGGATGGGGCAATCACGACTACGATGTGCATCATGTGCCGCGGGAGATGAGCCACCGTCTCTTCAAGGCCAAATTCAATCTCGACCCTTACTGGGCATTCGACTATAAGGGCTACAAGTTCGTTCACCTGAACAACTTTTTAGGATCGACGCAGGATAACAAGGCCGCGAATTTTAATCCGAACATGGGAAGTCTCGGCGAAGAGCAGCTGCAGTGGTTCGAGGCGCAGCTCTCGCAGCGCAAACCAACTTTCGTTTTCGTACACTACCCGCTGCTTGCCGTACAAGATAAAGAAGTCCGCGACTTCGGGCTGCATCCTTTGCTGCGCAAGTACGCCGACACGATTCAACTGGTCGTCGCAGGGCACGTGCACAAATGGGTCGATTTCGCGCACACCTACGGACCGCAGCACTACATCATGGCCGCCACGCGCTACGATCCCAATGCCTATATGTTGCTCGAGATCGATCCCGATCATGGCAGCTATCGTTTCCTCAATGCCGACCTTGTACAGTGGTCCACACACTACAGCAAGCCCTATCACGCTGTTTGAGGTTCGCGAGCGCTTTGCCCGGAGCGCTCGCAGCTCGGCCTGTCAATCAACCCTCGATCGGATAATCCCCCCAAATTCCAGTGTTTCCTGAGCCTGCGAGAGACCGCATATACTCGTATCCATTGATGTGAAGGACTTGGGCGCACAAACGAATCTCCCGCGGCGCGAACGTTCGCACTGGTTCCATGTCAGGCTCGCGATAGGTGCGATCCTGCTGCTTCCGGCGATCTGGTTCACCTGGCTCACCACAGATGGCCTTGCCAAACGCCGCGATATTCGCATCGATCTGGCTGAGTTGCAGCACGTCCGCTACGGCCTCCTGAGCGCGGATCAATGGCGCGGCATCATTGGGCCGATACTCAATGCGCAGGTGGATAAGCTTGAACTCAATGGACAGGGCCAGAATCTACGACCGATGGTTGAGCACTCTCTCAACTCTCTGCTCGACAGCATTCAAAAGCAGATGACCGCTCCGAAGCCCGCCGGCACCAAAGCGAAACAGCCCGCCGGTTCCAGCGCGAAACCGGCGCCGGCCGCGTTCACCGTACCTCCAATGATGGTGAACATGATCGTCAACTCGCTCCGGCCGCACGTTCCGGAATACACGAACGTTGTGCTGGCCGAGTTGTCGAAACCGCAAAATCAAAAGGCATTCAAAGAGTCTGTTCGCACGGTGCTGAACGATGCCGTCAAGAACACGTTCAGCTCAGTGGATATGACGACGTACTCAGCGATCCTGAAACGCCATGGTTGCTCCTCAGGTGCAGAATGCGAAGAGAAACTGAGCAGTCGTATTCAAGAATCCGACGCGCAACTTAACAGGGACTACCTCATCGTTCTCGCAGCGGCGACCATCGCTTTCATCTTGCTCACCGCAACCCGAAGTCCGTTGTCGCGAGCGGCAGTTGTAGTTCTGATGTTGTTCTGCCTTACCATGCTGGTGGGCGGTGTGTTGAGCCCAATGCTCGAAGTGGAAGTGAGGGTCACGCGTCTCGATGCGACCCTGCTCGGTGCGCCCATCGAGTTTCGCGATCAGTCGCTCTACTACCGCAGCAAGACAGTGCTCGAAGTATCCCGAAGCCTGATCGAGATGCATCGGCCTGCGATGTCGCTCGTTGCTATCCTGGTCATTCTCTTCAGCGTGGTTTTCCCGGCGCTCAAGATGCTGGCGCTTAGCGCATCGCTCTTCCGGCCATCGTTGCTGCGCAATAGCCGCATCGTGAGGATGCTGGCGTTCGAGCTGTCGAAGTGGTCCATGGCCGACGTGATGGTGCTGGCGATCTTCATGTCGTTTATCGCCTTCAACGGTGTGATCGAAGGCGGCATGGGCGGCATTCGCTCGCAGCCTGCTGTTCAGCAACTCGTCTTGCCGACAGACAGCTCAACCATTCTGCCCGGCTACTACTTGTTCATAGGGTTTTGTGTGGGGAGCATCTACCTCTCGAAGAAACTTGAGCGCGGCATTGCTACAGTTTCGGCTAGCGACGCAGCCTGATAAGTGGGTCTTCGGACAAGAACCTTCAACGCGTTTCTTCCGCCTTCACGACGAAGTAGGTGACAGTCTCGCCGTCCGCCACAAGTGTCTGGTGCGGCATACCGGCTGGGATGTGGACGACATCGCCGGCCTTCACCTCCTGGCGCGCTCCACCTTCTACCGACTTGCCGCGAATCTCGCCAGGGCTGACCGTCTTCTGATCGGCAACGCTGCCGCCGGTAACGACGGTCGCGTGTCCCTCGAGGATGACAAACATGTCGGCGAAGTTCTGGTGCAGTTCGCCGCCCCCGCTCTTCTGGCGGAAGGCGAGCATGGTGTAGTGGTGCGGATACTTCTCCAGCGTCTCGCTGCCTGAGCCGTCGCCCTTCGCGGCCAGCTCCTGCAGATGCTTCGCGCGTTCCAGCAGCTGTGCTTTCGACCAATGATTTGATTGCATCGTTTGTGCCTGCGCCCCCAGCGCACTCATGAGCACTACTGAACCCAATAGCTTAACAGCTGCGTATCGCATCACTGCCTCCTCACAATCCTGTTTCCCGTGACCGGCATTCGATGATCAGCATAGTCGTTCAAGCGGCCAACGTACATCCGCTACTTCAATCCGGCCTGCTCCCGCGCCCTCATAAAGATCTTCAGGAACATGCTTTTGGTCAGCTTGCCGGTGTTCGTGTTCTGCAGTGAGGGATGATAGCTCGTGATTGTCTTCAATCCGCTCGGAAGCGTGAACTCGTTCCCGTGACCGAACGGAAATTCAGCGCGGACAATTCGCGATCCGCTACGCTGTTCGCGAGCGATCAAACCGTCGAAGGCGATGCGACCGAGGCACACCACAACGCACAAGTTCCTGAGCAGCATCATCTCCTGATCCAACCATGGCGCGCAATTGCGCAACTCTTCGGGAGTAGGCTTGTTGCCCGGAGGTGCGCAGCGTCCAACGGAGGTAATCCAGAGCCCGTGCAACTTCATTCCGTCCTGCAGGGAGGTCGCTTTGGGTTGCGATGCGAAACCGGAATCATGCAGTACGGGATACAGGAAGTCGCCCGATCCGTCGCCGGTAAACGGACGCCCTGTTCGATTTGAGCCATGCGCCCCCGGTGCGAGCCCGAGAGCCAGCACACGCGCTTCAGGGTCGCCAAACGACGGTACAGGACGGCCCCAGTATTCCCAGTCCGTATAGGCGCGGCGGCGCACCCGCGCCACCTCAGTGCAATGCGCACGCAAGCGGGGGCATAGATCGCACTTGACGATGCGTGCATTCAGCGCTTCGAGTGTCTCTGGGGAACCGGCCATCCTTCCTAGGTTATAACGACGGCTGGATGCGAGTTTGACCGCGCTTCATGCGCTTTTCACAGCTGAATCTTCACTGCCTGCAATCCATCAGATACCATGTGTCACACGGAGAATCTTCGAATGAAATCAGCTAAAATTCTCGTTCTCGCCGGCGACTTCGTAGAGGACTACGAGATCATGGTGCCTTTTCAGGCGTTGCAAATGGTCGGCCATATTGTTGAAGCCGTTTGCCCGGGCAAGAAAAAAGGTGACCAGGTCCGCACCGCAATTCACGATTTTGAGGGCGACCAGACCTACACCGAAAAACGCGGGCACAACTTCACGCTGAACGCCACTTTCGACGAGATCAATCCAGCGAACTACGATGCGCTCGTGATTCCCGGCGGCCGCGCGCCCGAATACCTCCGACTGAATGCAAAGGTCCTCGATATCGTCCGCCACTTCGACAAGGAAGGGAAGCCGATCGCAGCCCTTTGCCACGGTCCGCAACTGCTGGCTGCAGCCGGAGTGTTGAAGGGACGCAAGCTGAACTGCTATCCGGCCTGCGCGCCGGAGATCGGCCTTGCCGGCGGCACCTTCGTTTCGCTGGAAATGACCGATGCGATGGTGGATGGGCAACTCGTCACCGGTCCCGCGTGGCCGGCGCATCCCGCCTGGCTCGCAAAGTTCCTCGACGTGCTTGACGCCCACTTGAAGCAGCAGGCTGCAGCTTGAAAGCAGCTCTTATCTATGGCTTGATCGCTCAGGCCTTTGTCGGAACAGGCTGCACCGCACGCACCTGGCGCAGCGGCAGCGCAGAGCCGTTGCTCAAGGTCTGCTGAATCTCGGCGACGATCGAGAGGGCAATGGCAGCCGGAGTCTCCGCTCCAATGTCGAGCCCCGTAGGCGCGTGAAGTTGTCCCAGCCATTGTTCGACGCGCTCCAGAGCAGCGTCCAAACCAAGAAGCCGGGCGGCTTCCGCGAGCACTTCGCGAGTCCGACGCTGAGGTCCCAGCACGCCGACATACGCAGGCAGGCTCTCCCGCTTCAGCAGTGAAGCCATGATCCGGGCATCCTGGTCGAAGCTATGGGTCACCAGGATCGCAGCATCTGTAGCTTTCATATCTGCCACAGATGGCCAGGGCATCTCTGAGATCGGCAGGACGACTACGGAAACAGCAGCGGGAAATCGATCGTGTGTGGCGAGATGGCTGCGTCCATCGGCAACCGCTACAAACCAACCTAATTGCCGCGCCAGCTGAACAATCGGCTTGGCATCATCGCCGGCGCCGAACACCCACAAGCCAGGACGTGCCGCACGATAGTCAACCCAGACTCGCGTGGTGTTATCTCCGATTTTGACGCGCTGGTCGGTTGATTGCATCCGCTCCAGCGACCCAACGGCCATGTTCTCCAGGGTTGATTCCAGATCACGGCTGCTTTTATCTTGAGCCCGATGTTCTGCGATCGTAGGCCCGGCGAAGGATCTGTTGCCAATTTCGGCGCCGTCCAGAACCGTGGCAATCGCCAGCGGCAGGCGCGCATGAAAAGCGTCCTCGAGCGCTCGCAACAGCGGAGCCGCCGTTAAACGCCGTTCCAGCAGAACGTAAACAACACCGCCGCATCCTGAGCCATAAGGCATCTCGCCGTCGTCGGCTGCCGTCGAGTAGCGACGGACCACAGCGCCCGATTCCGTAAGCCACCATGCCCGCTTCGCGACTTCAGCCTCGAGGCATCCGCCGCTAACCGTACCTGCACGACGACCGTCGCGCGCAATCAACATGCGTGCGCCCGGTTTGCGATAGCTGGGACCCTCAACATCCACCACAGTGGCCAGAACGTAGTCTTCTTCGGCATCTTCCAACTCGTGCCAGAGCGGCAGAATGTTCTCAAGGTCCGTCATCTACCGATATTTTACGCCTGCAGAACTTTTGACTGGAGCAGGTCCTCAATCCTCACCGGCAGTTCGCGAACCCGCACACCCGTGGCGTGATGAACGGCAGCGGTGATGGCCGCTGCGACACCCGCAAGGCCTATCTCGCCCACACCGCGCGCTCCATACTCGCCCATCACTGGATCGGGATGATCGAGGAACGTGACATCGATATCCGGGGAGTCTGCACAGGTTGCTACCAGGTAGTCAGCCATGCTGCCGTTGATCGGCTGCCCTGTCCGCTGATCGTAAATCGTCTCCTCCAGCAGGCCCATCCCGACACCCATCACCACCGCACCCGCAATCTGGTTGGCGGCAGCCTGGGGATTGATGATGCGGCCGGCATCGATCACTGTGACCACGCGGCTCACCCGCAGGCGGGCAATCTCCGGCTCCCATTCGACCTCAACAAACTGCGCGCCGTAGGAATGCAGCGATTTGTCTTTCGACTGCGGATCCTCCCATGTAGGCACGGTTTTGCCCTCGGCGCTCAAGCCATCGATGCGAGCCAGCTTCAAAATTTCTGCGAACTCAGGATCGCCCACAGCCTGATCTTTCTTTCGAATGCGCCCTTCCGCAAACTCAAGCTCCTCCACCTTCGTACCTTTCAAGGGAGAGCCTTCGGTACCCGTGGAGAGAGCGATCATCTTCTTCATGGCTTCTGTCGACGCATGCGCAATCGCATTCAACACCGAGCCGGTGACCATGGACCCGCCCGACATCGGTCCATCGGGCAGAGCGCTGTCTCCGAGAACCACATCGATGCGATCGAGAGGCACGCCTGTTTTCTCATGAACGACCTGAGCGAAAGTGGTGTAGGTGCCGGTGCCGATATCCTGCGTGCCACTGCGAACGGAGACGCGGCCATTCGAGTGGAACTCAACATGCGCAGTGCAGGGTAGCCGCAGAGCCACCCAGCTGGCTCCGGCCAATCCCCAGCCGAGAACCTTGCCATCGTGCCGCATCGATCCGATGCCGGGCGTGCGTTTCTCCCAGCCAAACTTCTTCGCCCCAACTTCGAGACACTCGCGGTAGTGCCGCGAAGAGAACGGAATGTTCTTCTCCTCGTCTTTTTCTGCATCGTTGAGAATGCGCAGCTTCAGCGGATCGATCTTCAGCTCATCCGCCAATTCGTTCATCGCAGATTCCAGTGCATACAGCCCGGGAACGGCGCCAGGGCCGCGCATGTACATCGGAGCGCCCAGGTTGCGTCGGACCAGTCCGCTGGTCACCGAGAGATTCGCAACACTGTAGAGATACGGCGTTGCTTCCGCGCAGCCTTCTTCAAAGTCGTCGAGCATCGAAGTGGAATTCAGATAATCCTGACTGAGAGCGAGCAGCTTGCCTTCGCTCGATGCTCCGAGGCGGATCCGCTGTTCGGTGCGCGGGCGATATCCCACGCTTGAGAACATCATCGGGCGCGTGAGGCTCAGCTTTACGGGACGGCCCAGCTTGCGAGCCGCCACTGCATTCATCGCGCAATGCGGCCAGGGAAACAACTTGCCGCCGAATCCGGATCCAAGGAAGCGTGTCACGACGCGGACATTCTCGATCGGAATGCCAAGGGTTTGCGCCATCACCACGCGATGATTCACAACGCCCTGCGACGTTTCGAACATTGTGAGTTGATCGCGATCCCAGACCGCGACGGAAGCGTGCATCTCGATCGGATTGTGGGTTTCGATCGGCGTCACGTAGGTCTGGTCGACTTTGACCGGTGCTGCTCCGAATGCGCTGTCGAAACTGCCGCGATGGCTTCCTTTCTTGCGTTCGCCCGTGTAGTCGTCCAGGGCTTTGCGTATCTTCGGCGTCTCCGGCTCGTACTCCGCATGCACCGCGGCCGCGGCTGAGGTAGCCTGCTCAAATGTCTCCGCAACGACAAGCGCAATGTACTGACCCCAGTGACGCACAACATCGTCTTCGAACGCCGAGCGCACCTCACTGTTGGTGGCGTCGCTATCGCCAGGCACCGTACGGTACAGCGGGCCAATGTTGCCATGATGCAGAACCAGCAGCACGCCAGGCATCTTCTCGGCTGCTGTTGTATCCAGCGTGCGAATGCGCCCGCTCGCAATCGACGCGACGACTGGTACGGCATAGGCCATGCCTTCGATATGGAAGTCGGTTGCATATTTGGCCGTGCCAGTGGTCTTTAAAGGACCATCGATGCGGGGCGTCGGACGCCCAATAATTCCAGCCGGGGTCGTGCTCATACGTGCCTCTTTCGCTGCGCTTGCGCAGCTATTGCGATCAAGCCTCGTGAACAGTGGACTTCAACAGATCCTCGATGCGAACCGGCAGGCTGCGCACGCGCACGCCGGTTGCATGGTAAACAGCAGCCGTAATGGCAGGCGCAACTCCCGCCATGCCGATCTCGCCGATCCCGCGAGCACCGTACTCGTTCACAATGTAGTCGGGATAGTCGAGAAACGTGATGTCCTGCTCGGGCAGGTCGGCGCAAGTCGGAACTACGTAGTCCGCGAAGTTGTTGTTGATCGGCTGTCCGGTTCGCGCGTCGTGTACCGTCTCCTCGAACAGGCTCATGCCCACTCCCATCACGACAGCGCCGAGCATCTGGTTTGTGCCTGCGCCCTTGTTGATGATGCGGCCGCAATCGAACACTGAGGCGATGCGGCTCACACGCAGGCGAGCCAACTCCGGCTCCCACTCCACTTCAGCGAAATGGCAACCGTACGAATGAAGCGAATACTGCTTCGCCTTGGGATCTTCGAACGATGGCGCCGTCTTCCCGGTGGCTGTGATCCCGCTGAGGTTTGCCATCTTCAACACTTCTTCAAAGGGAACGCCGCTCGCCGTCACTTGTCCGCCAGAGCGCATCGATACACCGACAACCTTGGGCAGCTGATCGTTCTTCTGCATCACCCTGCCGTTCGAGATGGCAAGGTTCTCAGGCTTAATTCCATGAAAGGGCGAGTCTGGAAGGGATGCCGCGATGTGCAGCAGGCGCGTTACAGCGGATTTTACCGCCGTCGTGGTCGCGGGGAGCACAGCGCTGGTCGCCATCGATCCGCCGGATGTTGGTCCTTCCGGCAGCGAAGTGTCGCCGAGGAACACATCGATACGATCGAGTGGCACACCGGTCGCGGCATGAACAACCTGCGCAAAGATCGTGTATGTCCCGGTGCCGATGTCCTGTGTGGCACAACGAACGCAGACGCGTCCATTCGGGCATAGCTCCACGCTGGCGGTGCAGGGAATTCGCGCAGCGGACCACGATGCGCTGCCGAGCCCCAGCCCGATGAACTTGCCATTTCGCCGCATTGAGCCCGGCCCAGGCGTGCGATTCTTCCAGCCGATCTTCTCCGCGCCCGTCGTCCAGCACTCTTTCAAATGTCGCGATGAGAAGGGAAGGTTCTTGCCTTCATCGCGCTCGGCATCGTTCTTGAGACGAAGTTCGAGCGGATCCATCCTCAGCTTCTCCGCAAGCTCGTTCATCGCCGATTCAAGAGCGAAGAGGCCGGGTACAGCTCCTGGTCCGCGCATCGGCGCAGGCGCACCAACGTTGCGCCGCACCATTCCCGTGGTGACAACGAGATTCGGACAGCTATAAAGAAACGGAGTCTGTTCGCCGCAATGTTCGACGAAATCGTCGAGCTGTGAAGTCTGCGTAAAGAAATCGTGGCGGATCGCCGTAAGCTTGCCGTCCTGCGTGGCGCCAAGGCGAATGCGCTGCTGCGTGCGCGGCCGATGGCCGGTGTTGGAAAACATCATGCGGCGGTCGACGCTGATTTTCACGGGTCGATTGAGCTTCCGGGCTGCCGACGCAGCGATCGAAGATTGCGGCCAGGGAAAAAGCTTGCCGCCGAAGCCCGATCCGATGAAACGCGAAATGACGCGCACATTCTCGCGAGGGACACCCAGAACCTGCGACATGACCACGCGATGGTTGACGACACCTTGCGTACACTCGTAAAGCGTGTAGTTCTCGCCGTCCCACACGGCTACCGTGCCGTGAAGCTCCATGGGATTGTGCGTCTCTACGGGAGTGACGTAGGTCTCGTCGAGTGTGACCGCCGCCGATGCCAGTGCTTTGTCGGGATCGCCTCGCTTCCAGCTCTCCGGTCGATCGCCGTCGAAATTGCTCAAGTCGGGATTGACGTCGGGAGTCTCCGCCTCATACTCCACTTTGACCGCAGCCGCAGCCGCTTTCGCCTGCTCCAGCGTCTCCGCTACAACCGCCGCGACGAACTGACCCCAGTAGTAGATCTTCTCGTCTGCAAACGGGGGACGCGCTTCGCTGATGGTGCCGTCGGACTCGTGCGGATAGAAGCGGTAGACATTGTCGATTTTTCCGTGGTGCATCACCAGCAGGACGCCCGGCATCTTCTCCGCGGTTGAACCGTCGATGCTGCGAATTCTGCCTTTTCCGATGGTGGCCTGCAGGGCAACCGCATGTACCAGGTTGGGGAAGTTGTGATCGACTGCATAACGCGCAGCCCCAGTGGTCTTCAAAGATCCATCTATGCGAGGCACCGCCGCGCCAATGATACCTGCCGCGTGAGGAAGTATGTCTGTCGCCATAAGCAACTCCAGATTATGCAACTACGCGGTTGCTGTTGCGGTTTTGAGCGAGCGCACCAGGCAGCGCTTCGCCAGCTCCACTTTGAATGTGTTGTCCTTTTGCGGCCTGGCCTTGGCCAGAGCAGCCTGAGCCGCCGCCTTGAAGTTGGCTTCATTTGCCGCTTTGCCCATCAGAGCCGCCTCGGCCTCGCGGGAGCGCCAAGGCTTCGTGCCAACTCCACCCATCGCCACCCGGATGTACCGGATGTGTCCGCCCTCGACCCGTGCGACAACAGCCGCCGAAGCCAACGCAAACTCATAACTGGCACGGTCGCGCAGCTTCAGGTAAGTGGACTTGGCTCCGACCACAGGCTTGGGTAAGTCAACATAAGTGATCAACTCGCCTGGTTCGAGTGCATTTTCGATATGCGGAGTGTCGCCGGGCAGCTTGTGGAAGTCGGCGAAGGCGATGGTCCGTTTGCCCTTGGGGCCCTCGACGTGAATCATCGCTTCAAGAGCCGCCATCGCCACGCACATGTCTGAAGGATGAGTTGCGATGCACTTGTCACTGGTGCCAAGCACAGCATGAATCCGGTTGAAGCCATCCATCGCTGCGCAGCCAGAACCCGGTGTGCGTTTGTTGCATCCGTAGCCGCCCGGAGTGCCCGCGCTCGGCTCGCGGAAATACATGCACCGCGTGCGCTGCAGCAGGTTGCCGCCGGTCGTAGCCATGTTGCGCAACTGCGGGGACGCGCCGGAAAGAAGCGCCTCTGATAACACCGGATACGACTTCTTCACTTCATCGTTCCATGCCAGATCCGAATTCCGCACCATCGCGCCGATCCGCAGTCCACCGTCGGGCAGCTTCTCAATCTTCTCCAGTGGCAGCAGGTTGATGTCGACCAGCGTCTTCGGTGTCTCTACGTGCAGTTTCATCAGGTCGACCAGCGTGGTTCCGCCGGCGATGAACTTCGCCTCATGCGCGCTTGCCAGAGCCTTCTCAACACTCGGAGCTTTGACGTAATTGAATGTTTCCATGGTCGGTCTCCTCTCTTACGCCCGCGACCGGACTTGTTTTACGGCTGCAAGAATGTTGGTGTAAGCCCCGCAGCGGCAGATGTTGCCCGACATGGCCTGCTTCACCTCATCGTCCGTGGAGCCGATGGGCTCTTTAAGCAGCGCGACCGCGCTCATGATCTGGCCGCTGGTGCAGTAGCCGCACTGGTACCCGTCGTGCTCGACAAAAGCCGCCTGCATGGCATGCAAGTTCCCCGGCTGCCCTACCCCCTCGATGGTGGTGATCTCGTCGCCTTCATGCATCAGCGCGAATGAGAGACAGCTGTTCACGCGACGCCCGTTCACGTGCACCGTGCAGGCGCCGCACTGGCCGTGGTCGCAGCCCTTCTTTGTACCTGTTAGGTGAATCCGCTCGCGAAGGGTATCCAGCAGAGTTGCCCGCGAGTCGAGATTCTTCAGCGTGTAGTCCTTGCCGTTGACGCGCAGGGTGACTGTGCTGCCCCCGGCTGTCTCTGCCGGCTCCTGGGCTGGCTCCTGCACCGGAGCTGCCGTGGACAATGGTGCGGCACCGGCTATAAGACTCGTCGCGCCCAGTCCGGACAGGAACGACCGGCGGCTTACCCGCGCCTTTGCGGATTCAAGTTCTAGAGGCTCCAGGTCTATGGATTGCTGGTCGGGAGCGAGCTCATGGTTCGAATGCTCCGGAGTACGCGAGCGCAAATGCCTGAAGCGCGTATCAATGCTGTCTGCCACAGGTCGACCTCCTTGAGACAGGACACTGTCTTTCGATTGTTTTCGAGCTGCCGGCGTAGTCAAACAGGAAAAACGCGCACGGGAAAACGCCGTGACGATATCCTACGCCCGCCCCCTTATAGGTGGGAATCCTGCTTTTTACCGCATGCAAAAATGCACTCGGCGTGCGATCGAGCGTCGGGTGACTGACATGACGGCCCGGTTATCCCGGGCCATTGTGTCGTTTCTAGCTTGCGGTTGCGAATTCGGCTCGCTCTTCCGGCTCAACCAGCTTCGGTCCGCCAATGCGCGTCCGATCTTCAACGGCCTTATAGTTGGCGATCTTGTGAGTCAGCAGGGCATGCGCCTTCTGCAGTTCGGTAATTTTCTCCGCAATTCCTGCCTGATGATCTTCAAGCATCTTGCGCCGTTGCAGAGAAGTCGAATCGCCCTGCGCGCGAAGCGCAGCATACTGCTGCATCTCGCGGATAGACATGTTTGTGGCCCTCATGCAGTGCAGAAAGTTGAGCCACGCCTCGTCGGCTTCGGAATATCTTCGGTGACCGTTGCGCGCGCGGCCAACCGGTTGGATCAAGCCAACGCGCTCGTAGTAGCGAAGAGTGTGCGCGGTCATTCCGCAACGCTCAGCCATGGATCGGATGGTGTAACCTGCGTCTCTCATCAACTCCAACCTACAACTTCGAGCGCACACGAAGTCAACGCTGCTAGGCACATGAAATGAGATGTTTACGCGATCCTTATATGCCGTTTTTTGCAGGCCAATTTCGCAAAGTTTTTCGTTTTCAAAGAGATAACGCCTGTCCTTCGTTTGGACCCTCTGTAAACGCTTAACAATTCTTAAGGAAACAAGTTTCCAGATGACCAGGAAGGCGAGCCGCTTCCAGAGATCCTTCGGCTGCCTCGAATAACCGCATAGAGAGGATCTGAAATAGCAGGGTGCTCATTTGAGCTCCAATGCGCCTCCATGGCCTATGATCGTTCCTGAAAATGAACGACAATCGCGATCTTCACGAATCGATGCTAGCGGTCGCCATGGAGCAGGCCCACTTCGGCAGGACAGAGGGTGGCATTCCGATCGGCGCGGCGGTCTTTACCCGGTCCGGCGAGTTGGTTAGCCGCGGCCACAACCGGCGCGTGCAGGAGGGAGATCCCAGCATGCACGCTGAAATTGACGCGTTCCGGCGCGCCGGACGGCAGAAGAGCTACCGCGACCTCGTCATGGTCACGACTCTCGCCCCGTGCTGGTACTGCAGCGGCCTGATTCGCCAGTTCAGGTTTGGCAAAGTCATTGTCGGCGAGAGCCGGACATTTCCCGGTGGCATCGAATGGCTACGCGAGAACGGCATAGAGGTCATCGATCTCGATAACAGCGCCTGCCGCGAGCTGTTGCAGAGCTATGTCGCCGAACACCCCGAGATCTGGAATGAGGACATTGGGCAGGAGTAGCAGGCCCGCTGCATCTGCTTTACTGGAGGCACCATGGAACGCCGCGATTTTATAGCAGGAACTCTCGCCGCATCCGCCGTTGCTGTTGCACCCGGAGCCGGCGCGCAGACACAGGACAAAACCTCCAAACAGCGCGAGTACTACCAGATTCGCCGTTACTACATGCAGTCGGGATCGCAGACCACGATGGTGGAGAAGTACATCAGCGAAGCGCTGATCCCTGCGCTCGCCGGCAAGGGCGGCCCCGTCGGCGCCTTCCGTCTTGATATCGGCCCTGAGACACCCACCTTTTACGTACTCATCCCGATGGCATCTGCTGCATCCGCGGCATCGCTTGAACTTGATCTCAGCCAGAACGAGACCTACGTCAAAGCTGCAGAGCCATTCTGGAGTGCGCCTGCGTCATCGCCGGCATTCGTTCGCGTCGACTCATCTCTGCTGATCGCCTTCGAAGGCTGGCCGCGTATCACTCCGCCTGAAAAAGGCAAGCGCATCTTTCAGCTTCGGACGTACGAGAGCCCCAGCTACCGCGACCACATCCGCAAGGTTGAGATGTTCCACTCGGGCGAATTCGACATCTTCAAGAATGCGGGCTTCCACCAGGTCTTCTACGGCGACACTGTGATCGGTCCGCGCATGCCGAACCTTACCTACATGCTCAGCTTCGCCGACTCGGCCGAACTCGACGCCAAGTGGAACGTCTTCCGCAACGATCCTGCGTGGAAGAAGCTCTCCGCGGATCCGAAGTACGCCTTCGAGCCGATCGTCAGCAACATTACGAACCTGATTCTGAGCCCGTTGGCAGCCTCTCAGGTCTGATCGAGTCGTGTCATCTCCGCGAAGCGCGGTGTGCTCCGAGTCGACCTGCCAGATCCAGCAGACCCTCATCCTCTTCGCGAGCGGCGGCCAACTGCATCCCGCCAATACGGCAGGGAATCGTCACCACTGGATTGCCGCCCAGGCTGAACGGAACGGTGTAGCGCAGAATGCGGCTGCGGGCCTGGCTGTGATCCGCGCCCACGTTCAGTCGCGAAACCGGAGACGCCGGCAGCAGAATCAGTTCGTGCTCGCGCAGCAGGCCGTCGAGCCGAGATCGAAATTCGTCATGCCTTTCGCGCAGCGTGGCTAGTTCCGCGTCGGTGATGGTGGCGCCCCACTCAAGCCTCTCTCGTATTGCCGGCTGAATCTTGTCGAAGTGGCCGGCATGTATACGGGCCGCCTCCCAGGCCTGGATCGGCGCAAAGATCTCGAACGCGTCATGCCACCAGTCAACGTCAATCTTGGTGCTACGAAGGCCGAGAGCGTGCAGCTCATCGGTGGCTGAACGCAGGCTTTCCACAATTGCTGGCTCGCAATCGTGCAGGAACGCATCGTTAACCACGGCGAAGGTCTGGTACTCGCGGAGCAGAATCTTTTTTGCTGGAGCTGCGAAACTTTCGCCAAGAAGTGGAGCATCTTCGAGATTCCGAAACAGCCAGCCCATCGTGTCGAATGACTGTGCCAGGTGCGCCCCTCCGCGCCAGTCGCCGCGTCCGATCGATGCACGATAGCCCGCGAGACCGCATAGTGCCGCCGGGCCGCGGATCGAACCGCCCGTATCGGTACCGATCGCCGCGAGCGCGGAGCCCTCAAGAACGCTGGCCGCAGCGCCGCTCGACGATCCACCAGTAAGCGCGCCCGGATTGCCGGGCTGTTCGCAATCGCCGAACTCCGGGTTTTCGCCCGTAATGCCATACGCCAGCGGATGAAGATGCGTCTTGCCGGTGATCACCGCCCCGGTTTTCTTTAGTTTCTCGACCAGCCACGAATCAGTCGCGGCAATTCCGTTCACCTCCCGGTAGAACTTCACTCCGCAACTGGTGGGCGTCCCCGCGAGATCGAAGCAATCTTTTACTGAAACCGGAATGCCCCACAAATTCGCGCGGCCATCCCCGAACCTGGCTCCTGTACCTGCCTGTATCTTCGCAGCGCGCGCGGCCTCGTCCAGGGTCCACTGGTGATCGCGCCAGAGGTAGGTATTGAGCCCCGCATTCGAGTTGGCGCGCGCCAATGCGGCCTCAGCAAGCTCGTCCGGAACTAATGCGCCGTCTGCCAGACGTTCGCGCGCTTCACGGAGGGTCGTGGGAAACTTCATGACCGGATTGTAGGTGCACGATGGCGGACAACGGCAAGGCTGCTGAGTTGGACAGAAATCTCGTGAGTATAATTCCACTTGCTATGTCAGTCTTCGGTTCGGATGAAGATAGCGCGCAGCGCCGCGACTTCACTATCCTCCGCGATGGAGGGGTGGCACTTTATTGGCGACCGGAAGCGCTCAAAATGGACCTGAATTGGCTGGAGTCGAACGAGTACAACGTCGTGGAGTTTGACGCCGCCAAATGGAAGAGCGAAGAGCAAATGCACGATGCTCTACGGTCGGCTCTTTCCTTTCCTTACTACTATGGAAAGAACCTCGATGCATTGAACGATTGCTTGACCGGCCTCGCTGTGTCAGAAACCGGGGGAGTTGCTCTCGTTTTCCATCACTACGACCAGTTCGCGACAATCGGCCTTGCCCGGGACCCCGACGATAAGACTCTCGCCAGACTTGTGCTCCACATCCTCGCCGATGCGGTCAGATATCACTTGCTCTTCGGCAGAAGGCTGCTGATTCTGGTGCAATCAGATGATCCTCGAATCAGTTTCGACAATCTGGCTGGAATCTCGGCTAATTGGAATCCTGGCGAACTGCTTAATAAGAACCGCGGGCTGGTATGACCGTCCGCTGGACGAAGTTGTTGCTGCTTGCCGCCATCGCCCTGTACTACACCCTCGTTGTCTTCGATAACCTTACCGATTTCGACTCGAACTACCAGTTCGTGCGGCACGTGCTTTCGATGGATTCGACTTTCCCCGGAAATCAGGAGATGGGTCGAGCTATCCACTCTCCCGCGATCCACATGGCCTTCTACTGGATGATCATCACCTGGGAATTCGTGAGCATGATCCTGACCTGGTGGGGTGTAGTGAATCTCTTCCGCTCGATGCGACAGGCTGCGAACGCGTTCAACGAGCACAAAAGAGTCGCCGTGATTGCGCTGGCGGTCTCGCTGCTCATGTGGCTCTTCGCATTCCTCGACATCGGCGGCGAGTGGTTCATGATGTGGCAATCGCCCACGTGGAACGGGCAGCAGCAGGCCTTTCGGATGTTCGCGATCGTTGGGCTTGTGCTCCTGCTGCTGCTCCAGCCGGATCTCGAGAAACAGCCATGACCGCTAACGCAATCACAGTCGCCGGCGTAAAGGATGCGGATGAATAGCGTGGCCGCAGTGATCATCGCGGCTGGGTCGAGCAGCAGGCTGGGCCAGCCGAAGCAGCTGCTGGTACTGAACGGCGAGGCTCTGCTTCAGCGCGCGATTCGCAATGCCCACGAAGCTGGCGCATCGCCAGTGATTGTTGTGCTCGGAGCGCATCGTGAACAAATCCAATCCGAAGTCGACTTTTCAAAGGCAGGCATCGTCGTCAATCGTGGCTGGGAAGAAGGAATGGCCAGTTCCATCCGCGCTGGAGTTGACGAGCTCCAGAAAGCGCCCGATGTCCCCGGAGTTCTGTTAATGCTCTGCGACCAGCCGGCCGTTACGGCGGAACACCTGGGCAGGATGATCTCTGCGTTCCGGCAAAACCCCGCCAACGCCATTGCTTCTGTCTACTCCGGCAAGCGCGGCATCCCGGCGATCTTCCCGCGAGAGGCCTTCCCTGACCTGCTCGCTCTGCGCGGCGATCAGGGAGCCCGTGGCTTGCTTTCAGCCCCATCTAGAACTGTGACTGAGATCGCACTGGACGGCGGCGAACTTGATATCGATCGCCCTGAAGATCTGGCTCGCCTGCAATCGCGCTAAACCCTGTGCCATACTTAATTTGCGCTGCAAACCAAAATCGCAGCACCCCATGCCGAGCAAGCCCCAGCCCCAGCCCAACCCCGACTTCCTTCGACAAGCCATCTCTCTGGCTACGCGCAACGTCACCTCCGGCAATGGCGGTCCCTTCGGCGCACTCGTGGTTCGAGACGGCAAAGTCATCGCCGAGGGAGTCAACATCGTCACCGCGACGAAGGACCCCACGGCTCACGGCGAGGTTACGGCGATCCGAAATGCCTGCAAGGCACTGAATACTTTTTCCCTGCAAGGGTGCGAGCTTTACTCAAGCTGCGAGCCTTGCCCCATGTGCCTGGCTGCATCCCACTGGGCGCGCCTCGATGCGGTCTTTTTTGCGGCGAGTGCCGAAGACGCGGCCAAAGCCGGTTTTGATGACGAATTCCTCTATGCCGAGTTCCGTAGAGATCCGGCCCACCGCCTGCTGCCCCAGACACAGTTTCTGCGCGACGAGGCGTGGTCCAGCTTTGCCGCCTGGATCGCCTCGACGAACAAGATTCCTTACTGACCGGCATTGATCCCTTTGTAGCCGGTCATTTTCAGCATCAATCGCAAGCCACTGATTTCGCGGACATACCGGTCGGAAGTGCTTTAAATACATCATCTCGCTCTTGCCCAAGCTTGTTTCAGTGCGATAACGTCTATTACTCATCCCTTTTCTTACGGGAGTTTGCCGCCAACCAGGAGGGCAGACCAGAGTACGAGAGCTTCCCGAGGTCTTCATGAGTACCGCATCCATCCCGGACGATCTGCTGCTGCGAGACCGGTTTACTGAGATCAAACCGCCGCTTGCGCCCCAGGCTGCCGTCATTGAAGCTAATCGTTGCCTGAACTGTTTCGACGCCCCCTGCACGGCGGCCTGCCCGACCCATATCGATGTGCCGGGATTTATCAAGCGCATCAGCACGGGGAATCTTCGCGGCTCCGCCCTCCGCATCCTCGACGCCAATATTCTCGGCGGCAGCTGTGCAAAAGTCTGCCCTGTTGAAGTGCTGTGCGAAGGCGCGTGCGTCATGCACCGCTATAACAGCGAGCCAATCCAGATCGGGCGTTTGCAACGCTATGCGATGGACTCTTTTCAGGCAACGGGTGAGGAATTGCTGACTGCACCTCGGAGATCGCGCAACGTTCAGGTTGCGTGTATCGGCGGCGGTCCTGCCTCGCTCGCCTGCGCAGCTGAACTCTGCCGTCATGGCGCACATGCCATCATCATCGAGCGCAACGAACTGCTCGGCGGGCTGAATACCTACGGCATTGCCGAGTACAAGCTGCGTACCTCGGACAGCCTCCGCGAGGCGGACATGATTCGCCGCATGGGCGTCGAGTTCCGGACGGGTGCGGCGATAGAGACAGCCGAAGCTTTGGAAGAACTCGAGTCGGAGTTCGACTTCCTCTTCCTCGGCGTCGGTCTCGGCGCGATGCAGCGCATGAACATTCCCGGCGAGGATCAAAAGGGGGTTCTGAATGCCCTCGAATTCATCGCCTCGTACAAGACAGGCCGCCTGCGCGAGATGGCCGGAACAGTCGTCGTGGTTGGCGCGGGGAACACGGCCATCGACGCAGCCAGCGCGGCCCACCGTCTTGGAGCGGAAACAGTGTATCTGCTCTATCGCCGCGGCGAGCGTGAGATGACCGCATTTGATTTCGAGTACGAGCACGCCAAGCACGAAGGCGTGCAGTTCCTCTGGCGCCGGCAGCCCTACGCAATCCGCACCAATGAACGTGGTCGCCTTTTACTCGATACTGTCCAGGTGAATGAAATAGACAACTCACTGTTGCCCGTTCCGAATTCGGAATACGTCATCGAGTGCGACTACGTCATCCCGGCGATCGGGCAATCGCCCTTCGCCCAGCTTGTACAGGAACTGCGGCGCATCGAGTTGCGCAACGGAATCATCGTCGTAGATCCGGAGACCGGACAGACCGGCAACTCTCGTTATTTCGCCGGCGGCGATTGTTCCAACGGCGGCAGGGAAGTCGTGGATGCAGTGGCCGATGGAAAGCGCGCGGCGCGGGCGATCCTGAAGATAGCGGAGGCGGCTTATGCCTGATATCCGCGTTCACCAGTTCGCCGGGCGAATCGATGCTCCTAATCCCTTCTGGCTTGCATCCGGACCTACCACCAATTCCGGCGAGCAGGTCATGCGTGCCTTCGATGCAGGCTGGGGCGGCGCAGTGTGGAAGACGATTGGCAATCCCATCACCAACGCCAGTCCCCGTTACTCATCGGTGGACTGGAACGGAATGCGAATGATGGGGCTGAATAGTATCGAACTAACCAGCGATCGCACTTTGGAAGAAAATCTGCGCGAACTGGGCGAGGTGAAGAAGTACTATCCGTATCACCCGATCATTGTGTCCCTGATGGTCGAGACGAAGCGAGAGGCCTGGCACGAAATCGTGCAGCGTACGGAAGATGCTGGCGTCGACGGCCTGGAACTCAATTTCGGCGGTCCGCATGGAATGGACGAGCGGGGCATGGGATCGGCTGTCGGGCAGGTGCCCGAATATACCGAGAAGATCACCTCCTGGGTCAAGGAGAAAGCGCGTACTCCTGTGCTCGTTAAGCTCTCGCCAAACGTTACGGACATTCGGGCGATTGCAAGCGCAGCGCGACGCGGAGGCGCCGATGGTCTAGCGGCGATCAATACCATCAACTCCATCACCGGCATCGATCTCGACACGCTGGTGCCCCAGCCTAATGTCGATGGAGTGAGCACCCCCGGCGGCTACGCCGGCCCTGCCGTTAAACCGATCGCGCTGAACCTGGTTCAGCAGATCATGTCCGATCCTGCATCTGCGCTGCCTCTTTCGGGCATGGGCGGAATCTCAAACTGGCGCGATGCCGTCGAGTTCATGCTGCTTGGCTGCGGAACCGTCCAGGTGTGCACGGCAGCCATGCACTACGGCTATCGCGTTGTTGAAGACATGGCCGAAGGGCTCGAGAACTGGATGCGCACCAAGGGCTATTCAACCCTCGACGATTTCCGCGGCCTGTCCCTCGGACGAGTTGCGGATTGGAAGAGCCTGAATCTGAGTTACAAGATTGTCGCCCACATCGACGAGCAGACGTGCATCGGCTGCGATCTTTGCCACATCGCCTGCTGGGACGGCGGTCACCAATGCATTCACATGGATCGTGTGTCAGGTCCGGTGAACGGCCAGGTCGAGCTTCACGACGGCCCCCCGACCGTCGAGTTTCGCTCGCGCAACTCGATCGCCACCACGCCGGTTACCCGCCAGGAGCGTGCCGCCGCGGCTTCGAATCACGGGCCCTATCCCACGCCGCTGGCGAAGATTCCGCGCGTCGATGAAACCGAGTGCACCGGATGCAACCTCTGTACGCTTGTCTGTCCGGTCGACGAGTGCATCACGATGGTTCAGGTGGGTGACAGCAGCCGTGCTGAGACCTTCGATCAGCGCTCGAGCGGTTCAGAGTTAGCCGTGGAGCCTCAGCGCTAAGTCACAGCCGATCAGAACAGCATGCGCAGTTCCGTAATCAGGTTGTGATTGTAAGTGTGAAAGCCTGAAGTCGCAATCTGCATGCCTCCGTCAATAATGTACGTAGGATGCGTCGGCTTCCAATTCTTCCCGCGAATGATATAGAAAGCCGCCGGCGTGATGAAGTTCTGCATCTTGCCGTCGTGACTGCCGCCGGCGAAGAACGTCGCATTGTTCTCCACTTCAAACCAGACATGCGGCTTGATGTGTGCTTGCGAAATGGTATTCCAGGCGATGGCACGTCCTTGAGCAGCGATCTTGCCAGTCGGGAGTGTTCCGCCGAGCGACGAGATCACGTCGAAACGATGGAAGGCATATCCCGCGGCGAGCGTCGGTCCGAAGGAGTCCGTTCTCGCTCCGTTCTTATGGCTCCCGGTCGCAAAACAGTGACTTAGAGCGAAGGCCACATCGTAGTTGCCGCCTTCCTTGTTCGCTGAAGCGATCCTGTATTTTGCCAGAACAGCCGTATCGCCGAATCCGTCATCCGCGGCGCTGTTGTGCTGGATGTACGGCGGAGCGATGAAGTCGAATTCGAAACGGTCTCCGACGATAATTCCGGTGCCGCGGCCGTTTCCGTAGTTCACGGTTTCGGTTCCGATGGATGTGTACTGATGTGCGACAGAAAACTTCGCGTACTGGACGATTCTCGGGTCGGCTCCGACAAGTGGTGTGATGAAAGCCGGCTGCTTGGACGACATGGATCGATTGTGCGCCGTGAAACGCTCCACGAATGTCTGCTGTGCCGGGATGCTGACCGTTTCAGCCATGAATAAAAACGAGATAAATGCAATCGAGATGAACGACAAACGCTTCATGTTTTACCTGCCCTGTTTCTAAACAACCGAGGACTCCCCTCGCCGTGACTTTCGGCACCCGGGTTGCTGAGTTTATCGGCGGTTGCGGAAAGAACTTCTCCTATGCAGGTGCACTGGATCCTTGAAGCCGACGCATCCAGGGGACTTGCGGCAGACCATCAGCCCGTGTTGCAGCATCCAAAGCTGGTTACTTCAAAGCACTCCCCTGTGACTTTGGCCATGACAGAAAAACCATTTCAGCCGTTAAAATGAAGCCAGCGAATGGTTTTCAGCACTCCAGCGGTTGCCGGGCAGGCGATCCGCTATATGCGGCAGTCAGACGTGCGGGTGCAGCAGGCGTCGCCTCTTATCCAGGTCCACAATCTCGAGAAGACCTACCGCACCTCGCGTGGAGATCTCACGCTTTTCCGCGGCCTTGAACTGACGGTCGGCGCAGGGGAACTTGTTGCAATCGTTGGCCAATCCGGCACAGGAAAGAGCACACTTTTGCACATACTGGGCGCCCTTGATGCGCCAACTGCAGGCACTGTACACTGCGCTTCAACCAACGTGGCAGCTCTCAGCGCCCGGGAGGCCGCAGCTTTTCGCAATCGCGAGATCGGCTACGTGTGGCAGTTTCACTACTTGTTGCCGGAGTTTTCGGCGGTCGAGAACGTAGCAATGCCGCTGCTGGCCCGGGGAATCGCTCGTCGTCAGGCGATAGATACTGCATCTAATTGGCTTAGAGAGGTTGACTTGGTAGACCGCAGCGATCACCGCCCAGGGGAGCTCTCAGGGGGAGAGCAGCAGCGGGTGGCGCTGGCAAGAGCTCTGGTTGGGAATCCGCGTTTGCTGCTGGCAGACGAGCCCACAGGAGACCTGGACGAGTCGACGGCTGGAAAAGTTTTTGACTTGATCGAACGATTGCACGTAACCCACGGGCTCACCTCGGTCCTGGTGACCCACAACCTGGATCTGGCCGCGCGGTGTACGCGGACTCTGCGCCTGGAGGGCGGGCGCCTTCACTCGACGGGAACCGCTGCTGTTTGAGCGGAACTCAGGGGCCTGCGGACAGTTTTTCGTCCCTTGAGGGGTCATCCCGGATAAGGTATAAAGCACCTTTCCGGGTGGTTTTTGAGTCTGATGGTATAAGTGGGTCCGGACTTGCTATGCCGGCCTCACGAAGCGGTGGGTGGGGTGCTTTCGGAAGAAGAACTCCGGGGCGGCCGGAAGAGGGTTAGGCAAATCCGGTCCATCCAAAAGAGCTGTTCGGGGCGCAGTATCGAGATTTTCCAGGAGCTTCCGGCAGCGTAGTTTAAAGAAGGGTGCGGTGAGGGGGAATCGAGGCCGACAAAGAATCGGACGGTTATCTCCAGCCAAAGCCCGGTGTAAGAGGAGAACAAAATGTTCGAACGCTATACGGAGAAGGCACGACGCGTGATCTTCTTCGCGCGGTATGAGGCCAGCCAGTTCGGTTCGCCCTATATCGAA
>Ga0105240_10000459_pt1 | contig 74981 bp, 53 predicted proteins | sample KBSC54metaG_FD_80426 | JGI IMG/M metagenome (GOLD analysis project Ga0105240, IMG submission 80426) | Corn rhizosphere microbial communities from Kellogg Biological Station, Michigan, USA - KBS C5-4 metaG | ecosystem: Host-associated > Plants > Roots > Rhizosphere > Soil | place: Michigan, USA...
AGCTTGTAGCCGGGAATGGATTCAGCGTTGCGAAGAAGAGTCTCAACTTCGCTTTCGCTGAGGCGGGCGAGGACGATGCCGTTTTTTCCGGCGTTGGAGAAGAAGATGTCGGCGAATGTGGGGGCGATGACGACGCGGAAACCGAAATCACTGAGAGCCCAGGCGGCGTGTTCGCGGCTGGAACCGCAGCCGAAGTTTTTGCCGGTGATAAGAATCTTTGCGTCCTTGTAGCGAGGGTCATTGAGGACGAATTCGGGCAGGGGCTTGCCTTCGGGCGTTTGACGCCAGTCGAAGAAAAGGAAGTCGCCGTAGCCGGTGCGCTCGATGCGCTTGAGGAACTGCTTGGGGATGATCTGGTCCGTATCGACGTTGGTGCGGTCGAGAGGGGCGGTGATGGATGTCAAAGTCTTGAACGGTTCCATTAGGCTTTCACCTCTTCACGTACTTCCCAGTTGCGAATGTCTACAAAGTGGCCGGCGATGGCGGCGGCTGCGGCCATTTCAGGTGAGACGAGGTGGGTGCGTCCGCCGCGCCCCTGGCGGCCCTCAAAGTTGCGGTTGCTCGTAGACGCGCAGCGCTCACCGGGCGAGAGGATGTCGGGGTTCATGCCGAGGCACATGGAACATCCGGGCTCCCGCCAGTCGAAGCCGGCTTCTTTGAAGATCTGGTCGAGGCCTTCTTTTTCAGCCTGCGCTTTGACCTGTTGAGAGCCGGGGACGACCATCGCGTTGACGTGCGTCGAGACTTTGTGGCCTGCGGCGATTTTGGCAGCGGCGCGGAGGTCTTCGATGCGGCCGTTGGTGCAGGAGCCGATGAAGACGCGATCGACTTCGATCTTGTCAAGCGGAGTGCCGGGCTTGAGAGCCATGTACTCGAGGGCGCGCTCGAAGGACTTGCGGTCGAGTTCATTGCCGGCGGCGGCAGGATCGGGAACGGATGAGGTGACCGGAGCGACCATGCCAGGGCTTGTTCCCCAGCTGACGTAGGGGACGAGTGTGGCAGCGTCGATGACGAGTTCGCGGTCGAACTTGGCACCGGGGTCGGAGGGGAGCTTGGACCACTCTTCGACTGCCTTGTCCCAGTCGGCGCCTTGCGGAGAGAAGCGCCGGCCCTTGAGGTAAGCGAAGGTGGTTTCGTCGGGAGCGATCATGCCGGCGCGCGCTCCAGCTTCGATGCTCATGTTGCAGATGGTCATGCGGCCTTCCATCGAAAGTGCGCGGATGGCCGAGCCTGCGTACTCGATGACGCAGCCGGTGGCGCCGTCGGTACCAATTTTGCCGATGATGGCGAGGATGATGTCTTTTGCGGTGACTCCCTGTGGGAGTTTGCCTTCGACAGCGATTCGGAAAGTCTTGGGGTCCGACTGGGGCAGGGTCTGCGTGGCGAGCACGTGCTCGACTTCGCTGGTGCCGATACCGAAGGCGAGCGCACCGAATGCGCCGTGGGTGGAGGTGTGGGAGTCGCCGCAGACGATAGTCATGCCGGGTTTAGTGAGGCCGAGTTCAGGGCCGATGACGTGGACGATGCCTTGTTCGCGCGAATTGACATCGTAGAGCTCGACGCCGAAGTCAGCGCAGTTCTGGCGCAGCGTGGAGATCTGCTTCGCGGCGATCTGGTCGACGATGTTGAGGCGGCCTTCGATCGTTGTGGGCACGTTGTGGTCGATGGTGGCGATCGTACGATCGGGACGGCGCACTTTGCGACCGGCGAGACGAAGGCCTTCAAACGCCTGCGGGGAAGTGACCTCGTGGACCAACTGGAGATCGATGTAGAGCAGGGTCGGTTCGCCTTTGGGTTCGACAACGACGTGCTGTCGCCAGACTTTTTCGAATAGCGTTTTCGGGGTGGTGCTCATTTGTGAACAGCTCCTAGCTTTTAGCTTCTAGCTGCTTGCTTTTGTGTTGCCGGTTGAAACTCTTGCGACTCGATACGCATCGAGTTGGCATTTTTCAGAAAACGGGACATCAGCAGAACGGCTAGAAGCTAACGGCTAGTAGCTAGAAGCTGTTCCTTGACTGTTTCGCGGACCTTGGCGCCCATGTCTTTGGTCGATAGGACTTTGAGGCCCTGCGGGTTGGAACGGGCAAGATCGGGGGTGCGGAAGCCTTGTTCGAGGACTTTGCGCACGGATGATTCGATTGCGACGGCTTCGGCTTCGAGGCCGGCGGAGTGACGCAGGATCAAAGCGCCAGTGAGGATTGCGCCGAGCGGATTGGCGAGCCCTTTGCCTGCGATGTCCGGCGCGGAGCCGTGGACCGGTTCGTAGAGATTGACCTTGCCGCCGATGGTTGCTGAAGGAAGCATTCCGAGCGAGCCGGTGATGACGGCAGATTCGTCACTGAGGATGTCGCCGAAGAGGTTTTCGGTGAGGACGACGTCGTAGTTGCGTGGCTGGTTCATCAGGTGCATGGCCATGGCGTCGACGTACTGGTGCTCGACGGTGACGTCCGGGAACTCTGCAGCGACTTCGTTCACTGTGGCGCGCCAGAGCTGGGAGACTTCGAGAACGTTGGCCTTGTCGACGCTGGTGAGCTTCCTGCGGCGCTTCTGCGCGAGTTGAAAAGCGATGCGGGCAACGCGTGCGACTTCGTTGCGGGTGTAGCGCATGGTGTTCCAGGCTTCGCCGGTTGTCTTGTTCCACTCGCGGGGCTGGCCGAAGTAGAGGCCGCCGAGGAGTTCGCGAACGAAGAGAATGTCAGCGCCGTCGACGATCTCGGGACGGAGCGGGCTGTTGACGGCGAGCTCCTTGAAGGCGAAGGCGGGGCGGAGGTTTGCGAATCCGCCGAGGGCAGCACGGATTTGAAGAAGTCCGGCTTCGGGGCGCTTGTCAGGCGGAAGGGAATTGAATTCGTTGCCACCGACGGCGCCCAGGAGAACTGCGTCGCTCGCGAGTGCGGCGTCGAGAGTCTCCTTCGGAAGTGGAGTGCCGTCTTTCACGATGGCTACGCCGCCGATGCGTTTTTCGTCGAGCTGGATGGTGTGTCCGCCGAGATCTGCGACATCGCGCAGGACTGCGACTGCTTCGTTGGTGACTTCGGGGCCGATGCCGTCGCCGGCTGTGACTAAGATCTTCAGGTTCATCTGCGCGTCTTTGTTCCCTCAGGGGCTAAAGCCCCGTCGTGTTTGGTCGCGGTTGCGGCACCGAGGTCGTGCCCTGCTGTCTGGTCCAGTTCATCTGAACCGGGAAGCGAATCAATCCAGTTCGGCAACAGCGGGTTCGCTGCGGCGATCGCGGATGGGATCGGGCAGGATGCCGATCAGGTCCTGGTCGTAGATGTTCTTCTTGCGATCTGCCAGTGCAACGAAACGATAGTAAGTCTGCTGCAACTCTTCGCGAGAGAGGGTGTAGCCAAGCTGCTCGAGGCGATGCCGGAGCGCTGCACGACCGGAGTGCTTGCCCAGAACAAGATTTGTGCGAGAAACACCGACGAGCGACGGGGTCATGATCTCGTAGCAGAGCGGGTTGGCGAGCATGCCGTGCTGGTGAATGCCGGACTCATGCGCGAAGGCATTGGCTCCGACGATTGCTTTATTGGGCGAGGGGCGGAAAGTGATGATCTGGCCGAGGACCTGGCTGGCGGGATAGAGCTGATCGAGTTTGATGGAGGTGTCGACGCCATAGCGCTCGGCGCGAACGTGGAGCGCGGCGGCAATCTCTTCGAGGGCGGCGTTTCCGGCGCGTTCGCCGATGCCGTTGATAGTGCACTCGACCTGACGGGCTCCGGCCTGAATTGCTGCCAGAGAGTTGGCGGCGGCGAGGCCGAGGTCGTCGTGGCAGTGGGAGGAGAGGATGATGCCTTCGGCATCGACTGCCGGGATGCGCTCGCGAACTTCCCGGAACATCTGGCCGTATTCTTCGGGCGTGGTGTAGCCGACGGTATCGGGCATGTTGATGGTAGTGGCGCCTGCTTCGATGGCGGTGCGCACAATTTCGATGAGGAACTCGCGGTCTGAGCGGGTGGCGTCTTCGGGGGAGAACTCGACGTCGTCGACGAAGGTGCGGGCGAGACGGACGGATTCGGCGGTCTGGTCAAGAGCCTGCTGGCGGCTCATCTTCAGCTTGTACTCGAGGTGCAGATCGCTGGAGGCGAGGAAAACGTGAATGCGCGGCCGCTGGGCGAACTGGAGAGCACGGGCGGCAATTTCAATGTCTTCGGTCTTGGCGCGGGCGAGAGAAGCAATCTTCGGTTTGCGCACTGCCTGGGTGATGGTGGCAATGGCAGCAAAGTCGCCTTCGGAGGCCATGGCAAACCCGGCCTCAATGATATCGACGCCCAGGTCTTCAAGGGCGTGCGCCATGGTGAGCTTTTCCTGGGTGGTCATGCTGCAGCCAGGGGACTGCTCGCCGTCGCGCAGAGTGGTGTCGAAGAAAAAAACGTGATTGGGGCTATTTGTCATATGTCACGCCTGCCAGGGGAAGACGGTGCCGGCATTTTCAGTTTCTTATACCGGTGCGGTATAAGGCAAAGTTATTATTTTTGGGTATGCGATTACAATTGCTTATGGGGTAGCCTTTCAGCCGTTAGCCGTTAGCCTCCTAGCTTGATCATCGAGGAATCGGCTGTTGAAGTAGTCCCGGGAAGGCATCAGGCACCGCTCCTCTCTCGTTGGGGAGGGCCTTGAAAAGGGCTAGCAGCTAAAAGCTGGTAACTAGGAGCTCGAGTTGGAACTGTCACAACTGGAAACTTTTCTGGCGGTTGCGGAGGAGCGGAGTTTTTCGAAGGCGGCGGTGCGGTTGCACCGGACTCAACCGGCGATCAGTCAGGTGATTCGGAAGCTTGAGGCGTCAATTGGGGAGCCGCTTTTCGACAGGGCGGCACGGGATGGGTCGCTGACGGCGTCGGGAGAGTTGCTGCGGGACTACGCGCAGCGTTTGCTGTCGTTGAGGCGTGAGGCATCGAGTGCACTGGATGAGCTGAAGAGCCTGGCGCGAGGGCGACTGCAGCTTGCTGCGAACGAGTACACCTGTATGTACTTGCTTGAGGCGGTGGATGAGTTTCGACGGGAGTACCCAGAGATTGGTGTGTCGGTGCATCGGATGCTGGCAAGCCGGGTTGAGGAAGAGTTGAGCCTGAGGACCTTTGAGATTGGGGTGACTTCGTTCAAGCTGGATCCAGAACGATTCAAAACGATTGCTGTTTATAACGACAGCCTGGCCTTTATCGTGAGTGCGAAGCACAGGTTGGCTCGCGTGTCGCGGGTATCGATCACGGATCTGGGTAAAGAAAACTTTATTGCGCACAATGTGGCATCGCCGCTTCGGCGGAAGGTGATTGAGGCGTTTCAACGGCATCGGACTCCGTTGAACATGGGAATCGATCTACCGACGATCGAGGCAATCAAGCGGTTTGTATCGATGGGAAATGGGGTGGCTCTGGTTCCTCACTTGACGATCGCTCATGAACTGGAAGCGGGGGAACTGGTGCGCGTAACGGTGGATGAACTGGAGTTCAAGCGTGTGCTACGGCTTGTTCACAGGCGGCAGTCAACTTTGTCCTATGCGGCGCGGGCATTTTTGCGGACGGTGCGATCGATGGCCGAGAGGCATGGGCCGCCCTACTATTTTCATGTGGAACGGGCCAGTTAACGAGGCGGGCTGCATTGCGAGCAATTGAGGCAATTGGCGGTTGCCCATTTGCGGGCTGTTGCGTCTATTGATTCAGATCATTCAGCGACACCTGGAGTCGATGCTAAGCCGTTCTGGCCATTTACAATGCATAGAGCGGTGCCCGGCGATGACCTGAGCACCGGAATCAACAACCTGGTTGCCAGCCCCACGGTTGAGCAGTCACGAGGTTCAAGACCGAATGAAGAAGATCGCCCTTATTGCCTTTCTGCTGGCAGTGTGTGTGGCAGCAGGCCGCGCTCAGGAGAGCCGGCAGGACATCAGCCTGAGTGGGACAGCCATCGTTGAGCCCTTTGTTGCTTCATCTACCGACGTGCAGGTGCATTCAAATACGGCATTTGGCGGGTTGTTGAGCTACCGGTTCATGCTGACGCCGAACAGCGCTCTCGAAGCGAACTACGGTATCACGTACCAAAACTCGATGCGGTTTATCTCCGGTAATACGAACACGGTGAAGGTGCTGGTGCGGACGCAGGAAATTTCGGCCGCATATGTTCGCAGCTTCACTTTCAAGAAGTTCAACCCCTTTGTTGAGGCTGGGCCGGGCGCTCTCATCTTCCTTCCGATCCGCAACTCGGGGACAACGTCACTGGATGTGAAGCAGCAGACCTCGGTTGGCGGGCTTTACGGCGCGGGTGTCGCTTACGAACTCAGTCCCAGCTTTGATATCAGGGCGGAGTTCCGTGGGTTCGTGACGAAGGTTCCGAACTTCGGCCAGGGGTCTGCGACGAATCAGATCAACCTCTCAACAAACAAGTGGTACAACATCTACTACCCGGCCATCGGAGTGGCGTATCACTTCTAAAGACAGGGGACAAGGGAACAAGGGACCGAGATAGTTTGCGACAAGGATGGCTTCGGCCATCCTTGTTTTGCGTTGGAGAAGATTAGCGGATCGGGCTGGAGGGGCCGGGACGGCCAGCTGCGTCATCTAGTCTGTGTTCTGCGGTTTTGTGGCTTCACGGTAAGTGCCCAGTTCTTTGACCATGGCGCAGTGGGGTCGCAGTACCTCCAGCGCGCGCGCGCCCTCGTCGGCGGTTTGCAATTGGCAGTCGACATAGAAGACGTACTCCCAGGGCTTGCCGTGAACGGGGCGCGACTCGATCTTGGTCAGGTTTGTGCGCAGTGCGGATAGTTCATTCAAGGCTGCGACGAGAGAGCCGGGGCGGTTTTCGACGGAGAAGGCGATGCTGATTTTGTTGGCGTCGGCATCGGTGATGGCATCCGGTGAGCGGCGCACGAGAAAGAAGCGTGTGTAGTTTTCGGGATTGTCCTCAATGCCAGAGCGGAGGATTTCTGCGCCGTAGTAGTGAGCCGCGGCTTCGCTGGCAATGGCTGCCGCGTGTTTGTCGCGCAATTCGACGAGCTGTTTGACGCTGCCAGCGGTGTCATAGAAGGCATAGGACTCCATGGTGGGGTGCTCGGCGAGGAATCGGCGGCATTGAGCGAGCGCGACGGGGTGCGAGAACACGCGGTCGATGTCGCCAATGGCGGCGCCGGAGATGGCGATGAGATTGTGGCGAATGCGCAGTAGCGACTCACGCACAACTTCGACATCGTGTTGAAGGAGGAGATCGAAGTGTTCGAGCACTGAACCGGCGAGACTGTTTTCGATCGGAATGACGGCGGCATCGACGGATTCGTTGACGAGTTCTTTGAAGACGTCTGCTGAAAGGGCGCACGGCACGATTACCCCATCTGCAATCAAGCCGAGTGCCGCTTCGTGACTGAAGGAACCCGGCTCACCCTGAATGGCAATTCTCATGCAAGAACTTTCTCCGCGTAGATTCGCGGCAGGCGGTATCTATTTTCTGAGCCAGATATCCGCGGCTACAAAAACGAGAAACACGGTGGCGATCACACCGTTCATGGTGAAGAAGGCGGCATTGAGGCGACGCATATCGCGGGGTGAGACGATGGCATGTTCGTATGCGAGGAGCATCGCGGCGGAGGAGATCCCGAGCCAACCTGCGATGCCAAAGTGAAAGAGATAGCCGAAGGCTATGAGAAGGCCGAGCATAGAGAGGTGCATGAGCCGGGCTACGCGAAAGGCAGCGGGTATTCCGAGGGACTGAGGAATGCTGTGAAGACCAACCTGCCGGTCGTGCTCGAAGTCCTGGCACGCGTAAAGGACGTCGAAGCCTCCGACCCAGAGCATTACGGCTATGGTGAGGACGAGGATGCGGGGATCAAGGCTGCCGCGAACGGCGATCCAGGCGGCTGAGGGCGCCAGGCCGAGGGCGAGGCCGAGAACGAGGTGGGACCATCGGGTAAGGCGCTTCATGTAGCTATAGCCGAGGAGAACGATCAGCACGAAAGGGGCGAGGTAGAGAGTTAGACGGTTCAATTCGGCTGCTGCGATGACGAAGGCAAGCCCCATGAGGATGGTGAATCCGAGGACGAATTTCCGGGAGAGAAGACCGGCGGGAATAGCACGGGCGCTGGTTCTTGGATTGGCAGCGTCAAGATCAGCATCGGCCCAGCGATTGAATGCCATCGCGCAGGAGCGCGCTGTGACCATCGCAACCAGGATCCAACCGAGGGTGCGCCAGCCCGGAACTCCGTGACTTGCAAGAAGCACGGCCGTGAGGGCGAAGGGCAGGGCGAAGATCGAGTGCTCCCACTTGATCATCTCCAGCGTTGTGCGGGTTTTGGCAAAGAGGCCCATCGCGCGCGTTTCCAAGAACCAGTGTAAAGGAGCACCGGGTCAGTGGATACGCGATGGGCTGACGGAAGAGACCCTGGGGCTAGGCTTCGGCAGCCTCGATACTTGCGGAAAGCGGAAGCACCGTGTCCACCTTTGTTACTTTGAACAGGTCCATTACTCGACTGTTGGCGCCCGCGACGACCATCCTGGCACCGTGCATCTGGCAGCGGACGTAGTGGTTCATCACGAGGCCCATGCCCGCGGAATCCATATAGGGTACTCCGCTGAGATCAATGACGGTGAGGGAAGGTAATTCTGAACCACGCAGTTCAGTCTGGAATTCGAAGAGATTGCGCAAGGTCAGCGGACCGGTCAAACGGAAAACACGGGTACCGGGGTTTTTGCCACCAGCGCGATCGATCGTAAGGGGGCCATCGTTCAACATAGCGAAATCAAGTGTATGGAAAGGGGGGCCATGGATGATTACAGTTCTGTAAATGTCGCACACCCGGAAGAGGGGAGTCCAATGAAATCGATCAGGGGCGGGGGTGTTGAATGACGCGTGTGAAGATCCAGGTGGACGTTCCACGGAGGGAGATCTGGACCTGATCGGTTGTAACCGTGGGTGCGGAGATGCTCCTCACGGAGATGCTCCTCACCCACGGCTAGTGTTTACTGTTTTTCAGACTCGCTGGACTGGCCGGCCACTTGGAGGAAGTTCTTGACACTGAAGACTCCTGGCACACTGTTGGCGCGGAGGTAAGCCGCGTCTTTGTCTGCTTTGGAATCGACGACGCCGTAAAGTTCCACATGCCCGTTCTGTACGGAGATACGAATAGGCTTGGCGGGATCGATTGCGTACTTGTTCAGCGATGGATAGCCGTAGACCGAACGCGCAACGGCGAGGCGAGTCTGGTCGTCCATGATGGAGGTTGGATCGACCTCGATGTCGTCAACTACGTCCTTGACTCCTGGGTACGTGGAGACCAGGGCAAGCGCGGAATCCTTGTCCATGTCAGTGCGCGCATGACCGCCCAGAGTGACGACACCGTTTTCGACATTCATGGTGATGGCGTTGAACGCATTGCCGTAACCAACGCGGTCGTATGTGAGCTTCTCACCCAGCTTCTTTTTGAGCTCTTCGTCGGAAGCGGATTGGCCGGAGACCTGGATGTCATTGCGTACCGCAGTGACACCTTTGGCCTTGTGAACCCGGTTGGCGGCGTCTTTTTTGTATTCGTAAAGATTGACCGTTCCCGTTAGGGTTGCGATGCCGTTGTTATCTACAGATACTTTTACGTCCTTGAATTGAGACTTGTTCAGCTTGCCCTGTACTTCGCTGTTGCTATTCTGCTGACCGAATGCGCTGCCAGCGGAGGAAACAGCATACGATGCCTGGGGAAAACTCATCGCGCCCACAAAGAGCGCGGCCGCCACGATTGCGGCTGGGGAAATGTACTTCGTTGCCATAACTAACTTCCTTTCTTAATCAAAATCCTCGATTCGAATTTTGGGTGCTCACTCTAACACGGGCCAGGTACCCATCTAAGTCCTCGGATCAACTTCTTCGACCCAGTCAGCTGGAATCGTGGAAGTTACTCAGCCACATAGACACAGATTCACAAAAAAGGTTACGGGGTTGTCAGCGTTCCCGGAACGGGATGAATTGAATAGCTGTTGAGTCTCGATTGAAGCGGAAAATCGCCGGAAATCACGGGTGAAAAGGAATTTAGGGGCCTCAGAGGTGAAATGTAAACGTACAACTGCCATTTCCAGCCGGGCATCACACCTTCAGAGTTTGGTGGACCAGGAGAAGATGCCGCTGGAGCCGAGCATGGAGTCATCTTGTCTTTACATCGAGATGCTTGCGGACAGGATACCGAGCAACCTTACCACTCTGAAGTTATGGGGCCCGCCGTGTTGGCGCATGCAGTGCAGTTTTACGAGGACGATGCAGTCTTCATCGAGAGCCTGAGCGAGTTCGTCGGAGCAGCTCTCGGATCAGGCGGCGCATGCGTCGTGATATCCACCCACGACCACCATCAAAGACTCGTTGAAAACCTGGGCAGCAATGGCATCGACATGGTCCGCATTCTTGCTGGGGGCAGGTACATTCACTTGGACGCGCGCCGAACTCTGGATCGGTTCATGGTGCAAGGGCGACCGGACCGGCAGCGGTTTCAAGAGGAGATCGAGCCGGCGGTGAATCGGGCAAAGGGAGCGATGAGGCCCGGTTGTTCGACACTCGCTGCGTTTGGGGAAATGGTGGCGATGCTCTGGGCCGAGGGGAACCACCTGGCGGCCATCGAACTCGAGCATCTTTGGAACGAGATCATCCAGCGGCACAAGCTGCACCTTCGGTGCGCGTATCCGGTTGGAAGTTTTGGACGGCATTCCTATTCGGAGATGTTCGATGCCATTTGCACAGAGCACTCCGCCGTTATTCCGCCGGAGAGCTACAGCGCGCTGAGAAATGTGGATGAGCGGGAACGCCTTGTGAGCACGCCGCAGCAGAAAGCTTCAACAGTCGATGCCGTCGTCGAGGAACGCGAGAAGGAAGTTGCTCACCGCAAGGTTGTGGAAGAGAAGCTGCGGCGGAATGAGGAGTTCACCCGCAACATCATTGAGAGCAGCTCTGACTGCGTGAAGGTGCTTGATCTCGATGGGCGCATCCAGTACATGAGCCCAGCTGGACAGCGCACGCTTGAGATCACAGAACCGAGTCAGTTTCTAAACAAGAACTGGGCGGAACTCTGGAGGACGGAAGACAAGGTTCGCGCGGAGGAAGCGCTTTCCGTCGCGCGGAGCGGGAAAGTGGGATGCTTCCAGGGTGATTTGGTGACGATGAGCGGGCTGAGAAAGAGCTGTGATGTACGGATCACAGCGGCGCTGGATAAGCGGGGAAAGATCGAGCGCCTGGTTGCAGTTTCGCGCGACATGACGGAGCTTAAGAGGGCGCAGCAATTGGCAATTCAGTCAGAGAAGCTTGCTGCGACGGGACGGCTCGCCGCCACCATTGCTCACGAGATCAATAACCCGCTGGAAGCGGTGACGAACTTTATCTACCTGGCCATGACGGCCAAGGGATTGCCTGAGGAGGTGTGCCGGCACCTCGAAATTGCGGATCGAGAACTGGCGCGAGTATCGCAGATTGCGCAGCAGACGCTTGGGTTCTATCGAGGATCTTCAAAGGATCGCTGGATTACAGTTTCCGATTTGATTCGTGATGTTCTGGTCGTCTATGAACGGAAGCTTTCCTACAAGCAGCTGGAGACCAATATTTCTGTTTCGCCGGAGTTGAAGCTTTACGGACGACAAGGAGAGCTGAGACAGGCACTTTCAAACCTGCTTACGAATGCGATCGATGCATCACGGATGGGCGGGAAGATCTGGCTCCGAGCACGCCACTCGCATGGCTGGGGTAGACAGGCTGAAGAAGGTGTGCGGATTACCCTGGCAGACAATGGTACGGGCATGTCGCGCGAGGTGCAGGAAAAGATCTTCGTTCCGTTCTTCACAACCAAGGCGGAGATCGGAACCGGGATAGGTTTGTGGGCGACGAAAGCTCTGATCGAGCAACAAGGTGGATTTCTGCGATTCCACAGCAGCCAGGGAGAGAAGGCTGGAACGGCGATGAGCATTTTTCTGCCAAACGCGCACCCGGACAAGAGGGCAAGCACTGGAGCAGGCGCCTGATCACCGGAATCGGCGAATTGCTTTGATAACCATGGAGAAGACACCGGATTCATCGCGCGCCACGAGCAGCGAGACGTGCCGATTGATTGCAATCTCGGCCTGAAGAAGCTGCTGCGCTGTTGTGTCCACGTCAGTGGCGTAGGTGAGGGTAAGGTTCTTGCCGAGTTGCTCTTCGACGGTGATGCGAGTGGTGGAGTTTCCGAGTACGCCGAGGTAATTGGGATCGACCTTGACTGATCCTGCTCCGAATAGTTTTTGCACACGGCTACTGACGGTTGCGTTGAGCGCGCCGCCGAGGAGGGCGTCGGTGGCGGGATTCGTTGCAAGCTGTTCCTGCTGGCGGGTGTACAGACGCTGCTGGTCCTGGGTACGTCCGAGGGCGAGCAATGCGACCACGTCGGCTTCGGGTAGTGGTGGATCGCTTCGGTAGGTGACGGATGGCTGGTCGACCGACCCGTGCAGGCCAAGGGTAATATCGTAGTCCTCAACACGCGCAGTTGCATTCAGGTCAATCGTGGGCTGAATGCGAACGGGATTGGTGAAGGTGATTTCGCCGCGCTGGAGTTCGTAGCGGGTGCCGGCGATGGTTGCACTGCCTTCGGTGATGGAAATTCGGCCAAGCAGAGAAGGGGATGCGATGGTGCCGCGGAGGCGGAGATCGACGTCGCCCGCCAACTTCGCGTAGGCGTTCTGGAAGTTGAGCTGAGGCGATGATTGAATGCGCACATCGAGACGGACGTGGTTGGAAGGGGCATTGACGGGGGCGATGGGCTGAGATTTTGCGCTCTGCGATGCGAGAGCGACAATGTCTAACTCGGGGCTGATGGTGAACCGAGTGATCATCACGTTGCCGCTGAGGAGGAGATTGTTCTGAGGACCCTGCAGTTGGAGGTTGATGTCGGCGGCAGAACTGACTCCTTGGGGATAGCGGATGCGAATTGATTTTCCTTTGAGCGCTAGATCGGCATAAAGGCCATGCTGATAGGAGAGGTATCCGGAGACGCTGAGGAGACCACCGCCGCTCATTGCAGTCAGCGACTTTACTTCAAGCCGGTTCTGGTTGAATTCGAGCGTGCCGTGAAGCTGGCTGAGGCTGTTGGGAAGGTCTTCAAGAGCGAGCGAAGCGTTTTCGAAATCGATGCGGCCGGTGAAATTAGGATCACTGAGGGGACCATGAGCTTCGACACGGAACTTTGTGGTGCCGCTTGCGGTGAGATCGGGATCGATGGTTTCGGCGAGCTTGAGGTTAATGGAACCATTCGCGGCCACGTCGAGGCGTTGTCTTTCAGCGAGGTTTACTGAGCCCTGAATGTGCACATCGGTTTGCTCACCGGTGATGTGCAGGGGGTCGAGGCTGATCCGGGAGTTTCCCATAGTGGCGTGCAACCCGCCATCGCTACGGAGATGAACGCCTGAAACCGTCAGGGCAAGATCTTTGATTCGTGCTTCGCCTCGCATCTGATCGGGCTTGGAGAGGGGGCCTTCTACATTGATGGACCCTTCGAGGTTGGACTCGCCATTCAGGCCGCTTACGTGTGCCGCGGCAAGCAGATGACCGATGTCGAAGTGAGAGAAGTTGAGCGCCGCCTTTGTCTCGTATTCACCGCGCAGTGCGGTTTGACCGTGAGCGTTTAGCTCAGCACCTTCTAGACGCGAGGTGAGATCGTATGTAGCGGTCTGGTTGGCAGTGCGAGCAGAGATCTCGAGAGCGCCGAAGCGCTCGCCGCCTACCGCCAGATTTGAGAGTGTTGCGCGAGCTTCGAGGTGTGGATCGTCACTGGTTCCCGAACCTGTGAGGGTGAAACCAAGATTGCCTTCAATGCTGGTCGTATGTTGACGAATGCGATCGATCTTTGCGATGTCAACACTCGCTGCGTGCGCATTGACGGTGAACCGGCTGGTGTTCAGGTCGTAGGTGCCAGAGCCGTTGATGGTGCCTGCAGAGTTGGTCAAAGAAGCAGAGGAGAGCTGAACAATCTGGCCTGCGATGTTGCCGTCGACGCGAGCCCGGGTGAGCGGTTCGCCGTAGAGGCTGCCATTCTCAAGCTGAACCCATCCGTTTCCGTTCAGGGCTGAGTAGGGTCCGTCAACGAAGAACCTTGCGCTTATGGTTCCGATGTGCGGGAAGGATTTGCCCATCAAGGAAGCAATTTCTTCGGCGCTGACGTTATTGGCGTGAAGGTTGCCGTGCAGTAAGGAATTCGAGTCGAAGCGAGGGCGACCAGGTTTTTTTCCGGGCAAGGAGATTGCAGTAAGCGTGCCATCAAGGGTGATGGAAGCATCGCCGTGATTGACCTGACCGCGGTCGATGGAGATTTTGTCGGCGGAGTAGCTGCCGGTCAATTCGAGAGAGTCGACACGAACTGATTTGGCTTCGACGCCGCCTGAGCCAGCGGGGATTTCGAGGGAGAGGTTGGTCGCCTGAAATGTGCCGGTGAGGTGAGGATCCATGAGGGAGCCAGCCCAAGTGCCATGGAAGTCGGCTTCCCCGCCGAGTGAAAGCGGCAGGGCAGCGGTGCCGCTATTGCCATTACGGCTGAGGCCGAGGTCGCGGAAGAGGGTGTCGAACTCACCGAGGTTGCGCGATTGGAATTCGACCGCGATGCCGGTGGGGCTTGTCATCGGGTAAGCGCCGAGGCGGCCGTGGGCCGTTAAGTGACTGGAAGGAAGAACTACATCCAGCGTCCGCAGATCCACCGCGCCCGTTCTTTGCAGATAGGTTGCGTCAATCGAGCCGCTGGCCGGCGTTTCTCCCTTTGCGAGGTTGGGCGAGGGGCTCAGCTTGAAGTTCGCCAAAACTGAGAGTGTGTTTACGTCGCCATTGTTCCATTCGGAGGTGGTTGGGCCATTCAGCGAAGTACCGAGGCCGAGACGCTGGAAGGGAGGAAGGCTCACGACGTCCAACACCGTGTCAAGCGAGACGTTGCGGAAATATGCGTGGACTTTTCCGTTGGTGTGCAGGAGGTTGTCATGTTTGGGAGGAGCCACCGGCGCAACAAGCGGCTCGTGGCCGCGGCCTTTCTTCTCACGTTTCTGCGGGGCCGCAGCTTCCATCACGGCACCATTGGATAGCGGGGCGATCCAGTGATCGAGGAGGACGTCACCTTCCAACTGGCCTCCGGACTTCAGACGGGTTGTAACGTTTGTGATCTGAAGGTGGAGCGGGTCAGCGTGTACGTGTGCCTCGAGGGCGACGCCGCGGGCGACAACGCCGGTTCCGACGTAGGAGGCGTTATCGGCATGAACTGTGCCGTCGATCCGGAACTCACCTTCCTGCCCTTGTGCGGCCAAATTGAGGCGCGCGATGCCTTCGGGCGTGCTGGGATAGCCGGTGGCGGGCTCCATCAGCTTCAGGTCGAGTTCGCCCTGCGCTATCGCCTTCCAATGTGGATGAGAGAAGTCCTGCAATTCGCCGGAAACATTCAACTGCCTGTCTTTGGATCCTTTGCTATGCGCGGTGATCTGCATTGACCGGAGATAGATGGCATTGCGGGTCAGGTCAACCGATGCCTGGATCTGTCCCTGGACCGGAGGCGCTTCGGGATGACTCGCTTGTCCCCGGGAGAGGTGAAGGTCATGAACGTTGGCGTCGAGATGGTATTTCTCGGGTTCGATGCCGCTGGCGGACAGATACCGCATGACCAGAGAGACATCATCCGCGCCGAAATCAAGAGGGATGTGGCGATCCTGAAAGTCATCGACCTGATCGGAGCGATTGTCGTAATCGAATACGCCGTGCTCGACCTCGATGTGGCCAGCTTGTAGATCGAATATGGTGTCGATTGGATGCGAGGAGGATTTCGATTTCGGTTGCGGCTGGTTGGTGGTGCCGTCGGGGTAGAGGATGAGGTGCACCTGCGGCTTCACGACGTCCAGGTCGCGCAGAAGTACGCGAGGGCTCCAGAAATCGAGTATGTTGATCGCGACGTGAAGAGAGGCGACCTGGGCGTAGGGAATTTCGCCCTGCGCCTCGCGACCATGAAGAGACAATCCGTCGATATCAGCTTCGAGGTCTAGAAGTTTCCAGTGAAAGGACCGGATTTCTGCACGTCCGCCGGTTGCGGCTTCAACGCGAGCGATTATGCGCTTACGGATGATGTTTTCGAAGCTGGAAGAACTCGCCCAGAGGTACAGCCCTATGAGCGCGATGATGAGGAGGAGTGTGAGACCCGAACCGCCCCAGAGCACATGGCGAAGATACCGGCGGCGTGCCGCGGGTGTAGGTGGCTCACCGTTCCCGGGGATCTTTTTCGAGGACGGCATCTGGCCTGTCTGGCTCATTCTCGGGTCGCTCCCTCATCGCCGGCTGAAGCTCGTTGCAAGGTTGGGTCGAGCACCAGGATCTGGCCCTGACTGCGAAGGTTGGAGAGCCACGTGTCGAATAGGGCATTGACGCGTTGCTGAAGGAGAATCTCTTCGATTCGCGAGGAGACTTGCTGCAATGGCGGCGGAGCCTGTCCGGAAGGATATTGGGGAAGCAGAGTCTCGCGGTAGTAGCTTTCGACGTCTTCCGGAGTGATGCGGATACCCTGACGGAACCGTAGTTCGATGAAGCTGAGGATTTCAAGGCGAGTGCGAAGGTATTTTTCGACACGCACGGGGGATAGTTCGTGATGCGCGAGGAACGCGTTCCACCCAGCATCAGAGGCGCAATCTGCACGAACACAGGCGGGAAGGTCAGAACGAATTTCTTTGAGGCGAGCGGCTATTTCAGCGGGTGTGGGTTCAGCGGCCGGGATGTTCTCTTGCTGGATCTGCTGCTGAATGAGAGTGCGGCTGATCAAGCGATCGAGAGCTTGTTGCTTCGTGTCCCTCGCATTTCCATTGGTGCTTGGATCGAGGACGGAAAGCTGCATTTCATCTTCGAGATCGCTCTGCAGGATTACCTGGCGATTAATCACAGCAATGACGCGATCCAATGTGATGCTGTCTGCTGATCCAGCAGCTGAGGGCGCGGCAGTGGGCTGTGGGGTTGGAGTCTGCGCAGAAAGAACACAAGCCAGAAGGGCGGGCATCGTCCCAAGTGGCAACAGGCGGAATGCGATCCGAGTTGTGTGCTTGCGCGTCATCAGAAGGTCTGCCCCAGGCTGAAGAAGAAGTTAAAGTGCTGTGCCTCGCCGACATGGGGATTCGAATACGGATCGGGAAGAGCGTAGTCCACATTGACCGGATAGATGGGTGGATTCAGGTTATAGCTGAAGTCGAGTCTGATGGGGCCCACAGGAGTGTGGTAGCGCATTCCAAGGCCCGCGGCGTGCGAGAAGTAGTTGAAGCTGCATTGGCCCTGAGGACCAGTCGAGGTTTCCGTTCCGGTCGGGACTGGAGGATTCTGGGCGGTTCCCGGTGTCAGTACTTTACAGAGATCCCGATTTGGCTGCTCGACGTTGCGAATGCTTTTCCATGCGTCTCCGGCTTTGGTGAAGACGTTGCCCATGTCGTGGAAGAGAACGAAGCTGAGTGCGTCTCCGAAAAAGGGAAGGATGGGCGGGGGAAGGCGTAGTTCCGTGCTGTTGACCAGGGCTCCGGCTCCTCCGATGGGGAAGCCGGTTTCAGGATCGCGCGGACCAGCGCCGTTGATGCCGAATCCGCGGTGCGATGTAGGTCCGCCGGCGTAGAGGCGCTCGGGCAGGGGAAGCAGTAGAGCGGATGGAGGACCGTAGGCACGCTCCTGGCCGTAGCGGGTGTTGCGGGCGATAACAAAACGGTTTTTGTCGATGCCGTAGTAGCTGGAGTTAGAAAGATCGAGGCGATTGAATTCCGCTTCGGATCCGAGCTTTTGATTGGAGAGAAAGTCCTGGAATGTCGTATAGGTGCCGCGGTGCGAATCGAGGGCTGAGTCGCGCGTATCCCGAATCCAGGTGATGGCCGGCCCAGCTACCCGAACAGCGGCGGCAAGAGCAGGAATCTCCGCGGGAAATACCTGGAGGCTGTCTTCAGATACTTTCACTCGCCGAAAATCGTAGGCGTAGACGAACGTGTTTGCTCTCGATAGGAACGGGTTCGGCTGGGAGAAGTGTTCGGTCCATCTGAAGCCGGCCTCGAGCTTTGAGGCAACGTATGTCGATACGTCCTGACTGCTGGCATACCCGCCGGAGAAGGTGAAGCCGAAATCGCGATTGCCGCGAAAGTGCGGATTCTGGAAGAGCAGGTTGACGTTCTGCTCGAGGAGACCATAGGTGCCGCGCACTGACGCGGACTGATCGCGGCCGAAGAGGTTATTACGGGTTATGTCGAGCAGAACCCGGGGACTGACGCCCGGACGGCCATTGGGCGAGCAGGTTTCTCCGCGCGCCTGCAAGCCGGCACAGTTGTTTTGTGGAGTACCTGTTTGTGCTTCGAAACCGAGACCATAGGTGAGGGTCCAGCGACGGGCTTCGGTGGCTTGAACGAGGACGGTCTTATTGGACTCGTCGCCGTTTGGATTTTGAACAGCCGTGTTTACTTCATTGAAGAGGGCGAATTCGTACATGTTTCGCTGGATGTCAGCTAGAGCGGTCTGGCTCAGCGGGTCGCCGGGGCGAAGGGTTATGGCTTTGGCGACAGTATCGGGACGCGTGTAATGAAGTCCTGAAAGGAGCACCTTGCGAACGAAGATCTGCTGACCTTCGCGGATGCGGAAGGTGACGTCGACCTTGGTTGCATCAGCATCCTCGGTTTGATTTTCGACATCGATTTGTACCTGATCGAAGCCGCGGCCCAGGTAGTCGGTAAGAAGGGCATCCCGGTCACCGGCGAGATTCTGTGGAGAGAAAAGCTGTCCGGGCGCGGTGTTCATCAGCCCGAGCAATTTGTTTGTGTCTCCTTTGTTGACTCCGTCGAGTCGAAGCACCGCGACATGCTGCTGCTGGCCTTCATCGATGTGAAAGATCACAGAAAGCGGTTCGGTCGACTTTCGCGGCGCACTCTGAGCATTGGGTGGTTGTGAGTCTTGCCCGCTTAATGTTGCGGGGGTGATCTTCACTTTTGAAAAGCCGTTGTTGTGGTAGACGTTCTCGAGAGCTGCAATGTCAGCCGCTAGCAAGGCCTGACTGTAGGTTCCGTGACGATCGAGGTAGTCGGCTGATCGAACACTGAGGAGCTGTTTGAGGGTGTCGGAGTCGAAGTAGTGATTGCCGGCTATGGAGACCTGCTCGACTCGTCGACGTGAGCCGAGAGCAACGGTGTAGGTGATATTTACAGTGCCGGCACCCTCAGGACTGCGGACGAGGTGATCCACCTTCACGTCGAAATAACCAAGCCGCTGGAAATAATCGCGGAGCCTGCGATTACCTTCATTGAGCAGGTCCTCATCCACGGTGCCTTCCTCAAAAACAGGAACGAGTCTTTTGAGGCGCTCGGAGCTCAGCTTGGCACCCTCGATTCCGACATTCACAACAGGGCCTCGGTTGGCGGAGAAGCTGTAGTTGGTCTTCTTGGAATCCGCTGCGTAAGTCTGCGCCTGGAGCTTTACGTCGGCTTCCAGACGATCCTGCTTTAAATAATGCTTCAGGATACCGCTGAGCGCGCGATTGTTAGTATCGTGGTTGATCCTGGTACCAGCGTGTAGGTGAGCAGAATGTCTGAACTGATCGACGGCCATTCCTGAATCGCCTTCGACGGCGACGTTTCCTACTCGAGCCTGTACACCGGAGACGACGTCAAAGGCGATATCGACGAGTTGCTCCTCCTGATGCCGCTTCAGAGTGTAGGTAATCTTCGGTTCATTGAAGCCATTGTCGGCAAGGGCTTGTCGCATGCGACCCTGGGCTGCGCCGAGGCGATTCTCAGAGAAGCGCGTACCGGGATTCAGTCGGCTGGCTGCGACGAGTTGAGCGTTCATCGTCGCGCCTTTGGCGCCAGTTACAGTGACGACCCCGATGAACTCCCGGGGCGAGCTGCTGAAGACAAGCTTGACACCGTCGCCATCCTGAGAGGCATCGGCTTCGATATTTTCGAAGAGACCTGTGGCAAAAAGTTGTCGCAAGGATTGGGCGATCTTATCGCGATCGAGAGGAGCCCCCTTTTCCTGTGCAAGATTGCCCTGAAGGCTCTGGAGGCGTTCAGGAGGAACACCCCGGAAAGTGATTTCTCGAACGGGACGTCCGAGCCACCCAGTCAGCCGGTCGGTCTCGAGAGCCTCGCCGGGTGGACCGATTTTTGAATCCAGGGGGATGGCCCTTACCGGTGAACTTGCAGGATGCGGTTGGAAGGGGCTGGCTGCGGATTGGGATGGGCCTTGCAGAGCGGCGGCGAGCAGTAAAAAAATTAACAGCAATACCTCCTTGTTCCATCTCCAGCCGAGCTGCCGTGCCGGCACTGTCTTACACACGCTATCTCCCAGAATTTTAGCCGTATAGACCCGCGCCAAGGCATTTGGTTGCATCCAACTAAATAACTTGAGAGCCTAATCGGTTTCTTCTCGCCGCAGCTCAAAGTTTTTCAACCGCTGCACCTTATACTAACGAGGAAAGAAGCTTGGCGCAGCATCAGACGATTCTCACTGCCACCGATACTTTTCCCCAAAGGAAGCGCATGCCACGTACCAGGTTTCCTAAGCAGACCGGCGAAGGTCCTGCCGCACAGACAGTCCAGGAGGACAACGCGGCCGAGCCTCAGGATTCTGCACCAGAGATCTCCAAGCCACAAGCCCCCCTGTCTCCCGATGCGGAGATGCTGGCACGTGCCCAGGCGGGTGACCACCATGCTTTTGCACATCTCTACTCGCTTCACAAACGAAGGATCTACTCACTCTGCCTGCGCATGGTCGGCAATGTGGCAGAAGCTGAGGATTTGACGCAGGAGGCATTTCTTCAACTCCATCGAAAGATCGCAACCTTCCGTGGGGACTCCGCCTTCTCAACGTGGCTTCATCGGCTCTCAATCAACGTAGTGCTGATGCACTTGCGCAAGAAGGGACTACCGCTGATGTCTCTTGACGAGGCAATGGAACCCTCCTATGACGACGGTCCAGGACGGAGCTTTGGAGCCCCCGATCTGTCTCTTACGGGATCTATCGACCGGCTTGCGCTGGAGCGAGCTGTCGCTGCTTTACCGGCGGGTTACCGCTTGATTTTCGTTCTTCACGATGTGGAGGGCTTTGAGCATAATGAGATAGCATCGATGCTTGATTGTTCAGTAGGCAACAGCAAGTCTCAGCTGCATAAGGCAAGGCTCAAGCTACGCGATGCCCTGCGTCAGTCGCTCCGCAAAGGGGGGAAGCGATGACCGTCGATTCAAAATCGATGAGTTGCGAGGAATTCCAGAGCCAGCTTGCGGAGCTTGTGGGTTCCGGAGCGGATGTGATGCATCATCCCCACATTGCGCAGTGCAAGAATAATTGCCGGCAACTCTACAGCGATCTGCAGACTATCGCTGAGGCCGCCAAGCAGTTATTTCCCGATCAGCAGCCAGAAGACGACCTGTGGGAGCGGATAGAATCTGCAATCAAAAAAGGGGACGGGTAGGCGGGGAATTGAGCCCTTTTTGACCCTGGCAACCGAAAGAAAGGGTCTCGCGGCATGCCGCCTTCTCAGCCTTTCTGCAAAGAAGCCGATAAAACAGTTGAGCCGCGACTGCTCGAAGCGCGGCTCAAGCCTTTTTCTGCGCACAGGGACTCGAGCGGATAAGAAGTCGTAAAAACAGAGACAAGAGGTCCGTCGAAGGGACAGATTCTTGAAACTTTCGAAGCTCTGCGTTGTCTAATTAAGGAAAGTTGATAAGAGGACACTCAATGCCAAGTCAGCCTTCCATCCTGCCGCCTGAAAATCCCCAGAAGCGTGTTTCTGGTCAGCGGCGGATCCCGGTCTTACCCGTTCGTGATACCGTTTTATTCCCGCATGCTGTTCTACCGCTTACAGTTGGCCGTGAAAGCTCTATACAGCTGATTGAGTCGCTCGCGGATGAACGGTCGATTATCGTTACTGCGCAGCTCGATCCCCGACTGGACTCTCCGAAGCCGACTGATCTGCACAATATAGGCACTTTAGCCACGGTGCATAAAGTAGTGCGCATGCCCAACCAGAGTCGTTTCGTGTTCACGGAAGGTGTCGAACGCGTCCGACTGGTGCGCTATGTCCAGACGGAGCCGTTCATGATTGCCGAAGTGGAGACGGTGGAGGATGCTGAGGGCGAGGCGACGGCAGCGATCGAGGCGCTGGTCCGAAACGTGGTGGGCCAGTTCCAGCAAATCGTTTCAGAATCGGCCACCTTATCGGACGAACTAAGGACGATTGCGGGCAATATTGACGACCCCAGCCGGCTGGTTGACTTTGTGGCCTCATCGTTGCCGTTTTTGACGACGGACGATAAGCAGGCTTTGCTGGAAAATCCGAGCGTGCCGGCGCGGTTGGAGCTGCTTACGAAGCATTTGGCGAAGGAGATTGAAGTACAGCAGCTTCGCACGAAGATTCAGAGCGAGGTACAGGACCAGGTTCAGCAGTCGCAGCGCGACTATTACCTGCGCGAGCAGATGAAGGCCATCCAGAAGGAGCTTGGCGAGCAGGATGAAGGCCAGCGCGAGGTGGAGGATCTGCGCAAGAAGATCGAAGAAGCCGGCATGCCGGAGGACGTGAAGAAAGAGGCGATGAAGGAACTGTCGCGCCTTGGACGCATGTCACCGATGGCGGCGGACTACTCGCTTACGCGTAACTATATCGAGTGGCTTGCAGTTCTGCCATGGGCGAAGAGCTCGGGCACCAAAGTAGACATCGGCAAGGCTCGGGAGATTCTGGATGAGGATCACTACGGGCTGAAGAAGGTGAAGGATCGCATTCTGGATTATCTGTCGGTGCTGGAATTGAAGCCCGACATGAAGGGGCCGATTCTGTGCTTTGTCGGTCCTCCGGGCGTGGGCAAGACGAGCCTTGGGAAGTCGATTGCACGGGCGCTGGGACGAAAGTTCCAGAGGGTTTCGCTTGGCGGCATGCACGACGAGGCGGAAATCCGCGGACATCGGCGCACGTACATTGGTGCTCTGCCTGGCCAAATCATCCAGAGTATTCGCAGGGCGGAAACGAACGATCCTGTGATCATGCTGGACGAGGTGGATAAACTCGGGCGCGACTTCCGGGGCGATCCCGCGTCGGCGCTGCTAGAGACGCTCGATCCGGCACAGAACAACGCGTTCCGGGATAACTACCTTGATGTGCCGTTCGATTTGTCGAAGGTGCTGTTTATCTGCACGGCAAACATGCTGGATCCAATTCCGCCACCGTTGCTGGACCGTATGGAGATCATTCCTCTGCAGGGCTACAGCGAGGAGGAGAAGCTCCACATTGCAAACCGATACCTCGTTCCGCGTCAGATCAAGGAAAACGGAATCACTCCGGAGCAGATTGAATTTCCGGAGCCTTCTGTTCGGCACTTAATCCGTCACTACACGCGCGAAGCAGGAGTTCGCAAGCTGGAGCAGGTGATTGGGACGGTTTGCCGCAAGGAAGCACGGCGGGTTGTCGAAGGCAAGAACGAGAAAATCATCGTCGCGAAGGATCTGCTGAAGGAGTTTCTCGGCAACATTCAGGTACGCGTCGATACCGAGATTGCTGAGCGTGTGAAGCGACCCGGTGTTGCGGTTGGTCTCGCCTGGACTCCTGCGGGAGGCGACATTCTCTTCATCGAGGCAAACAAGATGAAGGGGAAGGGTGGCTTCACGATGACGGGGCAGATCGGGGAGGTGATGCAGGAGTCGATGCAGGCGGCGCTCACGTGGGTGCGGTCGAACTCGGCGCTGCTGAACTTGTCGGAGGACTTCAACAAGGAGCTGGATCTCCACATTCACGTTCCAGCAGGTGCCATTCCGAAGGACGGACCGTCGGCTGGCGTCACGATGGCGACTGTTCTGGCGTCGCTGCTGACCGACAACCCAGTTCGTCCGTTGACCGCGATGACGGGCGAGATCACGTTGAGCGGCAATGTGCTGCCGGTGGGCGGGATCAAGGAGAAGTTCCTGGCTGCTCGGCGTGCGGGAGTACAGAACATCATTCTGCCAGCCGAAAATCGTCAAGATGTCGAGGAAGATTTGACGCCCGACACGATTGACGGCGTTTCAATCCACTACGCAAGCAGGATTGAAGACGTGCTTGCAGTGGCCTTGCCGCTGTTGAATGCGAAGCCTGAGGTTACGCCTCTTGCAACGGGGGCAGAAGCTTCAGCGGCAGCGTAAACGATACGACAGGACAGGGGGCCGGCGGATTCGCCGGCCCTTTGTCTATTTAGAGAATTCTTAAGATGCTTCTGAGGGGATGACGCCTGCACCAGCGGGAAGGTTGCTGCGTCTAACTCCCGAGGCGTTATTCTTTGTTCACGATGCACGTTCGTATCCTTCCCTTCGGCGTACTCAAAGACTCACTGGGCGCGGATCCATTTGCTCTCGATCTGCCAAGTGGAGCCACAGTGGCGGACCTTATGGTTCGGCTTGGTGTGCATGCACCGGCCGTGGAGTCGCTTGGCATCGCAGTGAGCGTGAATGCCGAATATGCGGAGCGAAACCGCGTGCTGAGTGAGAACGACGAAGTTGGGCTGTTGCCGCCAGTATCGGGCGGCGCTGAGTCGCAGAGCCGGCCAGATGGTAACGTGATACGTCTCACACGCCAGATCATCGATGGAGATGATCTTGTTCGTGCTGCGAAGCAGGGTGAAGACGGGGCTGTGGTTGTGTTCGATGGGATTGTGCGCAACAACTCACGTGGACGGCAGACGCTCTACCTGGACTACGAAGCGTATGAAGAGATGGCGGTAAAGCAGATGATTGAGCTGGCCGGTGACGCGGTGATTAAATTCGGCGTTCGTCATGTCAGCATCATTCACCGTTTAGGACGACTGCAGGTCGGAGAGACAAGCGTGCTGATCATCGTAGCGTCGGCCCATCGGGCGCAGGCATATGAGGCAAGCCGCTGGTTGATCGATACTCTGAAGAAGACGGTGCCGATCTGGAAGAAAGAGACCTTTGTGGACGGCGCAGTATGGGCCGATGGCGAACCCTTTCCCGCGGGTTATGCCGTGGAGGGCGCCCATGGGCCTTCGGCGTAGGTCCACGTTGGCGGGCGCGGTTCTCGTACTGCTTTCCGCCGTGCTGAGTTCGCGAATTGTCGCGCAGGAGGACAAGCCTCTTCGGCTCGACGTCAAGCTCGTCAACATTTTCGTGAATGTCACGGACAAGACGGGCGCCATCGTGGGCCAATTGACGCAGGATGACTTCAAGATTTTCGAGGACGGACGGCTGCAGAAGATCGCACACTTCGAGCGGCAGTCGGAGATGCCGCTGAATCTGACGCTGGCGATCGATACCAGCTCGAGCACATTCAAGGATCGAGGGATCGAGCAGCTGGCTGCGAAGAAGTTCGTTCATGCGCTGATCAGGTCACAAGATCGGATGAGCGTGATCCAGTTTAATACGTATGTGGAGGAGCTGTCGGGGTTCACAAACAACGTTGCGCAGCTCGAACGAGGTCTGGATCATATGCGAGGCGCGGGGGGGACGGCGCTCTACGATGCAATCTATCTGGGTTCCCGAGGGCTGGGAAAGCGGGAGGGCCGCAAGGTCCTGGTGCTTGTATCGGACGGTGGGGATACCGTAAAGGGCTCTACCTATGAAGAGGCGCTGGAGCAGGCACTTCGCAACGAGGTGATGATTTATTCGATTATCGATGTGCCGATTGAGGCGAGCGCAGGCCGAGATAGCGGTGGGGAACACGCGATGATTACATTAGCGGAGCAGACCGGGGGGAAGAGCTTCTATGCTTACGAGGGCGGACTGGAAAAGGCGTTCGCACATGTCAGCGAAGACCTGCGGACGCAATACTTGATCGGCTATTATCCGAGGAATCAGGAGCCCGGAAGGGAATTTCATCGGATCGAGGTTACGATTCCGCGGGCGGCGCCGGACTCCTTCAATATCCGTCACAAGACGGGGTATTACGGAGACTCCTTGAAGGGCAGGGACGAATGAATCTCCTCCGCGGATGATGCGGGGAAAGAATCCTGCCTAGACAGCAGACAGCTTGGAGAGCTGGCCGTGCTTAAACCGCGCGGCGTCCCGAAAAGAGCTGAATGCAGAGCACGATCAAGGCGAGAACCAGCACGATGTGGATGTAGGCGCCCAGGACATGAACGCCGATCCAGCCAAGCAGCCAGAGCACCAGAAGAATCACGAAAACTGTCCAGAGCATGAGCGAATCTCCAATCGCGAGAGGTTCCAATCCCTCGTGTGATGTTCTCTGAATTGCACAGGTTGCATTTCAGGTACGGGCAGGGCGCAATGAGACAACTTGATTTTGTCTAGCCGGCATCAACGGGCACATAGTGAGTAGAGCGCCTCGGGGTTTTCAATCGATGAAGCAAAACTGGGTCATTCGTTCGATGTGTGCATTGGGTGCGGCAATGCTGCTGTGCAGTCAGGTCGGGTCTTCTCAAGACACGACGGACGCGAGTTCGTCAGACAAGAAGTTTGTTCACTCCGCACTCCAAGGCGGAAATGCGGAGGTGAAGCTTGGGCAGCTTGCTGCACAGCGGGGTAATAGCGACGACGTGAAGCAGTTTGGCCAAAAAATGGTGAGCGATCACACCCGACTGAGCGACAGGATGAAGCAGATTGCCCAGCAGGAGGGCATCGGTGTTCCCGACGGAATCAGGGGACGGGACAAGGCGTTGGAAATGAGGCTAAGAGGCCTCTCGGGCGATGCATTCGACAGAGCCTTCATTGAAGCGATGGTGCTGGATCGCAGAAAGGACTTGTCGGAGTTCCAGAAGGAAGCGAGTTTCGGCAACGATACCAGCATCAGGAATGCCGCGAGTCAAGGAGCCCAGATCATCGGCGAACATTTGCAGTTGGCCGAGCAGATGGCTCAGAACCACGATGTGCGGACAGGTAATACGCCGGACAGTGACTGATTCGCAATCCGGATCATCCGTGATGATCGGTTTCTGGTGGCTTGGGAAGGACCGGGGTTTTAGGCTCTCAGGATTGAGCTTCGCGGATGGCTTTCGCAGTGAGGCGCTGCTTGACCTTGAGCATTTCTTCCCACGGATCTGAGGCGAGACGTTTCTTCCACTTATCGAAGTCCATGACGCGGAAGGCCGGGCGCGTCTTGGCGTTCAGTTCCTTCCACTCGAGGGGAAGCGCAACCGGGGCGCCTGAACGGGCGCGGGTCGAGTAGGGCGCAATGGCCGTTGATCCGCGATCGTTACGAAGATAGTCGAGGTAGATGCGATTCTTGCGAAGCGCCTTTGTCATTTTTGTGACATAGAGACCCGGGTTTTTGCGTTCCATTCCCAGAACCACGTTGTGGCAGAACTCTTTCATGTCGGGCCATTCGTATTCGGGCTTGAGGGGTGCAACGACGTGGAGGCCCTTTCCGCCGGTCGTCTTCACGAAGCTCTGAAGGCCCAGATTTTCGAGCCGGGAGCGAAATTCTTTGGCAGTATCTGCCAGGACCTTCCAATCGATCGCTTCGTCGGGATCCATGTCGAAGATGATGCGATCTGGTTTCTCGAGAGACTCATTCTTCGAGCCCCAGGGATGAATCTCGAGCACGCCCATCTGTGCCATTCCGATGAGGCCCTCGACAGAGTTAAAGGTGAGGTACTGCTCGACGGAGCCGTTCTTCTTGTTAGGGACGGGAACGTTGCTGATGCCCTTGGGAACACCCATGCCGATGTGCTTCTGGAAGAAGCACTGTTTGCCAGTCCCTTCCGGACAGCGCACGACGCTGAGCGGACGATCGGCAACGTGGGGAAGCATGCGTTCGGAGACTGCAATCAGGTAGTTGGCGAGATCGCGCTTGGTCATGCCGGATTCGGCATCGAGCACTTTCTCCGGATGAGTGATCGGCAGGTCAGTTTTGCCGGCAGCGGCTTTGGGAGACGATTTGGAACTCTTCGAATGTGGCATGGCGGTCTGGCGATGAGAGGAGGATTTTGTTGACGACTCGGCGGGTTCAGCTTCCTCTCGCACTACCTCTTTCGCGGATTTGTCTTCGCGCAGGCCTTTGAACGATGCCTGGCGAACGAGGTTGTCGCGGGTCCATGCGGCGAAGGAAATCTGTGCCACCAGTTCGGGCTTTACCCAATGAACTCCGCGCGAGACGCCCTTCGGCACGTCTGAAAACGGAGTCGACGATTGGATGAGTTTATCGAGTCGCTTGCGGATGGTCCGCTGAGACTTCTGTGTGAATCCCGTTCCCGAGCGGCCGGCGTAGCGGAGCTTGTCTTTGTCGTAGTAGCCGACGATGAGAGCGCCGATGCCGTGGCTTCCGTTGGAGGGATCGGTGAAGCCTCCGATGACGAATTCCTGTTCAAGGAAGCACTTTGATTTAAGCCAGGTATTGCCTCGGGTCGAAAGATATGGGGCGGACGCGGATTTGGAAATAATGCCTTCGGCACCGAGTCCACAGGCCTTGCTGAAGATTTGCGCCCCATCGCCTTCGAAGTGATCGCTGAGGTGGATCGGTGAGTTGTCGGGAAGGCCCGAGATGAGTTTGTCGAGGAATTTCTTGCGTTTGAGCAGGGAGAGATCCCGGAGGTTGTGGCCATCAAGATGGAGCAGATCGAAGGCGAAGTAGGTCAGATCGACTTTCGCGCCTTCCTGGAAGGCAGCCTGGAGATCTGAGAAACTTGTGCCCCCTTTCTGGTCGATGACAACGACCTCACCATCGAGTACGGCACTCTCGGCCGGGATGTGTTCGGCGGCGCGTGCCAGCTCAGGCATGCGATGAGTCCAGTCGAGGCCCTTGCGGGTGAGGAGGGCGACGCGCTTCTTGCCTGCGTTAGGGCAGACCTGCACCTGGATGCGGTAGCCATCGAGCTTGAGCTCGTGAATCCAGTCGTCGCCTGTGGGCGGATTCGTGCAAGATTTGGCGAGTTGCGGTGGAATGAAATTGGGAAACTTTTCTGCAGGAAGGGACTTTAGCGCAGAGCTAAAAGACGGTTTCGATTTGCGAGCCTTGACCGTAGCCCTTGTTTTTGAAGGCTGGAGATTCTCTTGCTCGTCTGCTCCGCGATTGCTGTGCCAGACGCGGTCGTTGTCTTCGCCGATCTGTTCGATCGTGCGTTTGGACACAGCGCTGTCGGGGAGGCGCTCGGTGATTGGCGGATCGTCTTCAGAACGAGCGTATTCGTCGCGATCCTTGATGAGGAGCCAGTTCGGCTTACCTGGGCGGGCGTCGGGGGTGTGCATGCGAACGAGGGCCCAGCGGCCGTGCAGCTTCTGGCCGTTGACGTTGAACTTGAGATGTCCAGAGGCGAGGCCTTTATCGGCGTCTTCGAGGGGTTCCCAAGTACCGAAGTCCCAGACCATAACGGAGCCGCCACCGTACTGGCCTTTGGGGATGGTGCCTTCGAAATTTCCGTATTCGATGGGGTGGTCTTCGACCTGAACGGCGAGACGCTTGTCCGCGGGAAGATCGCTGGGACCTTTCGCGACGGCCCAGCTTTTAAGGACGCCGTTCCAGGCGAGCCGGAAATCGTAATGCAGGTGCGACGCGGCGTGCTTCTGAATGACGAAGGGAAGCTCGCCGGCGTTAGCGGCTGCGTTGATTGCAGTGGTGGATCCGCGCGGCTCTGCGGTGACCTTGAAGTCCCGCATTTCGCGGTACTTTGTGAGCTGGTCTTCGAAGGTCTTTGCGGGATCTTTGCGTCGGGTCGAGGATCTTGCCATAGTTATGCGGCTCTACGCGAGCGCTTACCTGTTTTTACCAGCCTCGGACCCTTCCTGGAAGCATGACGTGAGGCGGGTTTCGATTTTGACTCGTCGACGCTACGCCGCAATGCGTCCATGAGATTGACGACTTTGGCCTTGGGTTTTTCTTCGCTGACCGGGAGAGGCTTTTCATTTCGCTTGGCATTGATCAGTTCGCGAAGAGCGGCTTCGTAGTCGTCCTTGAAGTCTTCCAGCTTGAAAGGTGCAGACTGACTTTTGATGAGCTGATTCGCAAGCTCCAACTGCTTCTTATCGATCGTCTGCTCGCGGATACCGCCGAAGTAGTCTTTGGCTTTGCGCAGTTCTTCAGCGTAGCGCAGGGTATAGGCCATCAGACCACGTATCTTTTTGTCGGGATGGGGGGCAATGGCAATGAGGTGCTCGCGGCCGGCGAATGCAATCTCTCCGATTGCGACCTTGTCGGATTGGATCATGGCTTCGCGCACAACTGCAAAGGCATCGGCGGAGCCCTTCTGATCTGGAACAACGAAGTAGGGCTTCTCGAAAAGGTACGGCGGCAGGTCTTTGGAGTCGATGAACTGGGCAACACTGATGGTCTTCTGCGTCTCGAGGCGAAGGTTCTTGATCTCATCCGGTTCAACGATGACGTATTTGCCTTTGCTGAACTCGTACCCCTTGACGATGTCGGCGTTGTCAACGGGATGGTCTCCATTGACGACATTGAGATGGTGTATGCGCTGATGAGTCTTGCGATCGATCTGGTGGAAAGAGACTTCGGACGAGGCGCTGGTAGCGGGAAAGAGCTGAACGCCAAAGGCGACGAGAGAGATTCGTAATTGTCCCGACCAATAGGGCCTACCAGCCATTGCCTGTCTCCTAGGGCCCGGGATGGGGATCTCCCGCGGCACGCCCACGTGATTCGATGTGACCTCTTTTGGGCAAGTTGTCTCTCAAGGTAGTGGTGCACGTGAAGGCGAAGTTCAGCATCCGATGAGGTATGATTCGCAAACTCAAATCGGGTGAATTCCGTTTGTACTCGCGCAAGAAAGACGCGTCGACGGGAAAGCGCCGCAATCTCGGCACGTTCTCCACGTTGGAGAAGGCGAAGAAGCACGAGCGCGAAGTGCAATATTTCAAGAAACAGGGATAGAGAGCTCGCTGAAGCTGCGGTACTTCTCTGATCGCGGATTGACGCGGAGCACTGGGTGCATGGGTTACTATGCGCTTGTACGTGACGAACGAGACATCATCTGCGACCACGGCTGTCTTGAACGGATCGGTGCTGGTGCTGATCCAGTTTGACGTGTGCGAAGAGCTTCGCCTCGATCGCTTGCAGACCGTAAAGGAAGGCAGCAAACAGCAACAGCCGAAGATGAAGCATGCCGCGCCGGCCTATGTGCGGTATGAGCGGCCTCCGGTGGTGGAGCCGCTCGAGCCGCTGATGCTGGAAGGCGGGGAGCGACTTGAAGGGGAGATCAAGTATTACGATTACGGCGTCGTCAGCGTGATTCTGCACCTTCCGTTTTCAGGCGATTGGAGCAATCTTGTACATCTGGCGAGCCGCTGGGTGTGGGATATCGATTTCGCATCTAAGGCGGAGCCGGTGGTGCGAGAACGATTGAAGCAATGCGAAGATGCGATGAAGCGCCCCTATGAGCGCTGGCTGAGCGAAGATTATTTCATTTTTCATGTCCATGAGCCGAGCGGCAATTCAATGGCAACAGATTTGATTCGCGATCATGCGCTGGAGATTGCACAGGTCGTGAGAGGAGATCGGCTTCAACTCTCGCAGGGCGAAGTGAACGAGGTCCTGCATTCGCAGATTTCGTATTATGCCAATGATGTGACGGTTATCGGATGGAATGCTGCGTTTTTGTATGACAGTACAGCGGGAGCGGAGACGGCAATTCAGCTGCTGGAATATGCGAATTCTCAGCTGCTGGAATTTCGGCACTATGATGAGCTGCTGACGGCGATTCTGGACCGTGCGTATTCTTTGTTGGATCAGAAGACGGGATTTCTGGCGAGATGGCGGCTGGCGAAGTCGGCACGCAATCTGCATACAACCCTTCTGGATGTGGCGGAACTGACAGAACGGGCTGACAATGCGATCAAGTTCCTGAGCGATATGTTTGCGGCACGCCTGTATCGGCTGGCGGCTTCGAAGGTAGGTGTGCCGGATTACAAGGAGCTTGTTTCGCGCAAAGTGAAGACCGCTGACGACCTCTACAACTACATGATGGAGCAGTTTAACCAGAGCAGGGCGTTTTTTCTGGAATTCACCGTCGTTTTGATTCTATTGATCGAGCTGTTCTACTTGTTCAAGGGGAAGTCTCTGTAAGACCAGCCCCCGAAGTTAGCTTGTTTACTGAAGGTTTCTCTCTACATGACTTTGTTAGTGTTTAGCGGGCTTCTTTTCTTTGGAGCGCTCACGGCGGGGCTTTTGGGTGCACTTACCGGACTGGGCGGCGGCGTGGTGCTCGTTCCGCTACTCACGGTCTTCTTTCACGTTGATATCCGGTATGCGATTGGCGTGTCGCTGATCTCGGTGATTGCGACATCGTCTGGCGCGGCGGCTGCATATGTGCGCGAGGGGTTTTCGAGCGTACGGATCGGCATGTTTCTGGAGGTCGCGACGACATTGGGTGCGATCCTGGGGGCCTACCTTGCCACTGTGGTTCACACCCAGGCGCTGGGAATCATTTTCGGACTGGTACTGATCTACTCCGCGGTGGTTTCGTGGCAGCAGAGGAAGGATCCTTCTCCAGAACTCAAGGGTCACAGCCGCTGGTCTGACAAGCTGGAGCTTTCAGGGAGCTATCCGGGGCGCGACGGGAAACTGGTTAAGTACGAAGTGGAGAACATCCCAGGTGGATTCAGCCTGATGTTTGTAGCGGGAACTTTGTCTGGATTGCTGGGCATCGGCTCGGGCGCTGTAAAGGTTCTGGCTATGGACCGGGTCATGAAAGTTCCATTTAAAGTGTCGACCACGACGAGCAACTTCATGATCGGGGTGACGGCCGCGGCGAGCGCGGGTATTTATTTGCATCGAGGGTTGGTCGCGCCGGGACTGGCGTTTCCGGTGATGCTTGGGGTGCTCACCGGTTCATTGATGGGAGCCCGCTATCTTGTGCGGGCACGAACAGCGGTGCTGCGAAGTGTGTTTACCCTCGTTGTTCTGGCACTGGGAGTGGAGATGATCGTGAACGGAGTGACGAAATGGTTCTAGAGAATGGAACTACACCGGAACTCGAACGCCCCCATCTCGATGACCGCCGCATGGAAATCATCATGGGACGGCTTCTGCAGGTTGGGGTGTTGCTCGCTTCCTTTGTCATGCTCGCGGGGGGCGCCCTGTACATGCGAGCGCACCATGGAGAGACACCGAACTATCGCGTGTTCTCGAGCGAGCCGATAAGGCTGCGGCATTTCGGCGGCATCGTGGGAGGCATCAAAGTTGGCGATCCGGCGGCGATCATTCAGCTTGCTGTATTGCTCCTGATTGCGACGCCGGTGGCACGGGTGGTTTTCGCGCTTTTTGCGTTCCTGATCGAGAGAGACAAGCTATTTGTGGTGATCAGTTCGTTCGTCCTGGCGGTGCTGTGGTATGGCTTTCTACGACCGCAGTGACCGCGGCGCATCGCGTGGCATCCAGATGCAAATATGTTCAGGGGCTCGAAAATCCCTTATTTCTGAACGGCTCAAGACTCATTTTGAATAGCGCTGCTCAGGGCGGCGCGCATCCAAGGGGATGTATACAGGCGTTCCGAGCGCCTGAAGGAGATTTATGCGTCGTTTTCAGGGGAAAGTCGCCATTGTTACCGGCGCCGGGTCGGGGATCGGGCAGGGCATTGCGAAGCGGCTGGGCTGCGAGGGCGCGAAGGTGATTGTCGATTATGTCGGCAACCCGGATGGGGCGAAGGAGACGGAAGAGGCGATCGAGAAGACAGGTGGCGAGGGGAAGATTGTGCAGGCGGATGTGACTCGGATTAATGACGTCGAATGCCTGGTGAACACGGCGTGGCAGCAGTTCGGGTCGGCAGACATCCTGGTGAACAATGCCGGGGTGGAAAAGAAGTCTGAGTTCTGGGATACCACGGAAGCTGATTACGACTTGGTGATGTCGGTCAATTTGCGCGGGCCGTTCTTTTTGACGCAGGCCTTTGTTCGGCGGCTTCGGGATGCAAAGAAGCCGGGGCGGATCATCAATATCAGTTCGGTGCACGAAGACATGGTGTTTCCGGGGTTTGCTTCTTATTGCTGCAGTAAGGGTGGACTACGTATGCTTATGCGCAATCTTGCCGTGGAACTTGGACCGCTGGGCATCACAATCAACAACGTTGCGCCGGGTGCAATCGCAACTCCTATCAACAAATCGCTTCTTGAAGACAAGCCCAAGCTAAATGCGCTTCTGAGGAACATTCCACTGGGGCGCATGGGCACGCCGGAAGACGTCGCTGGAATCGTGGCCTATCTCGCGTCGGACGATGCGTCCTATGTCACGGGATCGACGTTTGTGATTGACGGCGGGCTGATGCGCAACTACAAGGAGCAATAACGAGGGCCCATGTCCGCACGGATTGAGGATTACGCACTGATCGGGGATTGCGAGACTGCGGCACTCGTCGACAGGAATGGATCGATCGATTGGCTGTGCTGGCCGGCGTTTTCGTCGGAAGCGTGCTTCGCGAAGCTACTGGGAACGGATGATAACGGATACTGGCGCCTGGCTCCGACCGAAGGTGAGTGGAAGGCCACGCGAAAGTATCGGGAACACACGCTCATCGTCGAGACCGTGTTCGAGTCGGAAGAGTGGGCGGTCCGACTTACGGATTTCATGCCTGTGCGCGGGGAGAATTCCGATGTTGTCAGGATTGTGGAAGGGATTCGAGGCGAGACGCGGATGTGCATGGAACTATGCCTTCGCTTTGATTACGGTCGATCAGTGCCGTGGGTCAACCGGATCGATAAGGGAGTCCGGGCGATCGCGGGGCCGAACCTGTGCGTGCTGCGGGCTTCAGTTCCGACGCACGGCGAGAATCTGAAGACAATTGCCGAGTTTTCTGTTGCAGCAGGGAAGAAGGTCTGGTTCACGTTGACCTACGGACTTTCGCACGAAGAAGATCCATCGGAGATCGACGTCGAGCAGGCATTCAACGACACGGTTGCGTTCTGGGAGGAGTGGACTGCGAAACTTGAATTCGACGGCGAGCACCGGGAAGTTGTGGAGCGCTCGCTGATGACTCTGAAGGCGATGACGTATTTGCCCACGGGCGGAGTGGTTGCTGCCGTCACAACGTCGTTGCCGGAGTCGCTGGGCGGAGTGCGCAACTGGGATTACCGGTATTGCTGGCTGCGAGACACTACTTTCACTCTGCTGGCGCTGGCGAACGGAGGCTATCACGACGAAGCGGCTGCGTGGCAGGACTGGCTGCTTCGCGCTCTAGCGGGGAGTCCGGAACAGGTTCAAATCATGTATGGTCTCGCCGGCGAGCGGCAGTTACAGGAGTGGACTGTTGATTGGCTACCAGGCTATGAGGGCTCAAAGCCGGTGCGAGTTGGAAATGCGGCAGCGATGCAGACGCAGCTCGATATTTATGGAGAGATGCTGGACTCTTTCTATCACGCTCAACACAAGATGGGACGGCACTCGGAACAGGACTTCAGGGTGCTTGTTCAGCTTCTGAAGCACCTCGAGGAGATTTGGCAGGACCCTGATCAGGGCATCTGGGAGACGCGCGGCGGACCTCAGCAGTTCACCTACTCGAAGTTGATGGCGTGGGTAGCGTTCGATCGCGCGGTGCTGATTGCGGACCAACTGAAGTATGAGGCACAAGTGGATCGGTGGAAGCAACTACGCGAGACCATTCACCAGCAAATTTGCGAGCAAGGGTTCAACAAGGATAAGAACAGCTTCGTGCAGGTGTACGGAGGAGATCAACTCGACGCATCCCTGTTGCTGATGCCGCTGGTTGGGTTTCTGTCGGGCACAGATGAGCGCATCAAGGGCACTGTGGAGGCAATCCGACGCGAACTAATGCCGGATGGATTGGTGCTTCGCTACGACACTTCGCGAGTGCAGGACGGATTGCCGCCCGGTGAAGGAGTATTCCTCGCATGCAGTTTCTGGATGGTGAGCAGCCTTAAAGCGGTGGGACGCGAGGACGAGGCCCGAGAGCTCTTCAAAAGGCTGCTGGAACTTCCAAACGACATGGGATTGCTCTCAGAGGAGTACGACCTGAAGGCGAAGCGTATGGTGGGCAATTTCCCGCAGGCTTTTTCACACATCGCGCTGGTGAATGCTGCATTCGATCTGGAGGACGGCGCAGGCGTGCGTGAACGCGCGCGACGTCAAGGCCACCAGTGAGCCTGATGAAGACGACAATGTCGGGTTTGGCGACTGCGTTTTGGTGCGTCTCGCATAGTACATTTCTGAATGCGTCGGCATTGACGGCAAAGAGTTCCTCGGGGTTCCTGAAATGGCTGATGCATCTGGGCGGAGTGGGGCTGTTCGCGCTTGCAATCGTGGATTCGTCAATGGTTCCTGTTCCGTTGCCGGGTAGTACTGACCTTGTGCTGCTGTTGCTGACGGCGTTTCGATCCTCTTCGTTGAGATCGCCGATAATCTTCGCCTCCTGTGCACTTGCGGGATCGGTGGTTGGCGGATATATGGCGTGGGCTGCGGGAAAGAAGGGCGGAGAGGCCGCACTGGAGCGGCTTGGGAAAGGGCGCTTCGTTCAGCGTGTGCAGCGATGGGTGAAGCGGAACGGAATCTTGTCTGTGTGGCTAGCGGCGATTCAGCCACCGCCGATGCCGTTAATGCCATTCACGCTGGCTGCAGGAGCATTGGGTCTATCGCTCCCGCGCTTCATGATTGCCTATTGCACGGGGCGTGCAGTTCGTTACGCATTGATTGCGTGGCTGGGATACAAGTATGGACGACAGGTTCTGGTGTGGTGGCAGAGAGACCTGAAGGGTTGGACCACACCGATTCTGAGCGTGTACGTTTCGCTACTTGTAATGGCAGCCGGGTACGGACTCTGGAAGTACCGGAAAGAGATCCGGGCAGACAAACAGCACGCAAAAGCATAGGACGCCGGAAGAATCCGGCGTCCTGAGAGGAGTCAAGCGACAGAGGCCTAGGCGTGCACGTGTCTGAGCGAAGGTGCGACACTCGGTTGCTTCGCTGCCAGGTATCGATCGACCGCGGCTGCTGCTTTGCGACCCTCTGAGATGGCCCAGACGACGAGAGACTGACCCCGGCGCATGTCACCGGCGGCGAAGATGCCGTCGACCGAGGACATGTACTCTGCGTTTGCGGCGACGTTGCCGCGTTGATCGAGGGCGACACCGAGTTGTTCGATCATGCCGTTCTTTACAGGTCCGACGAAGCCCATGGCGAGAAGAACGAGGTCAACATCGAGCGTGAACTCGGTGTCGCAGATGGCTTCGAACTTGGGCGGCGGACCCACGCGGCATGCGTGAACTTGCTTGACGTTTCCGTTTTCATCTCCACTGAATTTGAGGCTGTTGATGGCCCAGTCGCGAATGCCGCCTTCTTCATGGGCGCTTTCGGTGCGAAGTTGAAGGGGCCAGAGCGGCCAGGGTGTGGAGCCAGCGCGCGTCTCGGGTGGCTTGGGCATGATCTCGATCTGATGCACGCTCTTTGCGCCCTGGCGATGGCTGGTGCCGAGGCAGTCGGCCCCGGTGTCGCCGCCACCGATGATGAGAACGCGCTTCCCAGTGGCGAGGATAGCGGTCGCGGGATCGACGATATCGCCCTCGTTGCGACGGTTCTGCTGAGGAAGGAACTCCATCGCGTAATGGACGCCCTTTAGTTCACGGCCGGGGATCTTCAGATCACGGGGCTGTTCGGCTCCGCCGGCGAGAAGAATGGCGTCGTAGTGGCCGGTGAGGGTATCAACTGGAATGTTGCCGCCGACGTGAGCATTGGTCAGGAAGGTCACGCCTTCGGAGCGCATCTGGTTGAGGCGACGATCGAGAACGTGTTTCTCGAGTTTGAAGTTGGGAATTCCGTAGCGGAGAAGCCCGCCGATGCGGTCGTTTTTCTCGTAGACGGTGACGGAGTGGCCGGCGCGGCGGAGTTGTTGAGCGGCGGCTAATCCAGCGGGTCCGCTGCCGACGACAGCGACACGCTTGCCCGTGTTGTGCTCAGGCGGCTCGGGGTTGATCCAGCCTTCGTCCCATGCGCGCTCGACGATGCTGCGTTCGATGAGCTTGATGGAGACTGGGGGCGCATTGATGCCGAGTACGCAGGCGGCTTCGCATGGAGCAGGGCAGATGCGGCCGGTGAATTCGGGGAAATTGTTGGTCGCGTGAAGGCGGCGAATGGCGCTCTGCCATCGCCCGTTGTAGGCGAGGTCGTTCCAGTCTGGGATAAGATTGCTGACCGGGCAGCCGGTGTGGCAGAAGGGAACGCCGCAGTCCATGCAGCGGGCGCTCTGCTCGCGTTGCTTGTCCTCCGCGAATGGCTCGTAGATTTCGAACCAGTCCTTGATGCGCGCTTCTTTGTTGCGCCGGACGGGCTGCTCGCGCTCAATTTCGAGGAATCCTGTGACTTTACCCATGCTGCACCTCGGCTGCTGCCTCGACCTGAGGCGCGGTAGTGATTGGGGGTGAGTAGACCGTGTCGACGCGCTCTACGCCAAGGACGCGCTTGTACTCGTGCGGGAAGACCTTGATGAACTTGGGCTGAGCTTCGGACCAGTGCTCGAGTACCCAGGCGGCGCGCGGGCTGCCGGTGTAGTCGCGATGGCGCTCGAGGAGCGCGCGGACTTCGGCAATGTCTGTGTCCGTAACAAGGGGCTCGAGATCGACGCTGGCCTTGTTGCAGCGGCGCGAGGAGAAGTCGCCCTGATCGTCGAAGACGAAGGCGCGACCGCCACTCATGCCGGCGGCGAAGTTGCGGCCGGTAGTGCCGAGCACGATGACGGTGCCGTTGGTCATGTATTCGCAGCCATGGTCACCCACGCCTTCAACTACAGCGGTTGCGCCGGAGTTGCGGACGGCGAAGCGTTCGCCGGCGATTCCGTTGAGGAAGACTTCGCCGCTGGTAGCGCCATAGAGAACGACATTGCCGACGAGGATGCTTTCTTCGGGCAGGAAAAAGGAGGTTTTGGGCGGGTAGGCGATGATGCGTCCGCCGGAGAGACCCTTGCCGAGGTAGTCGTTGCTATCGCCTTCCAGTTCGAGCGTGACACCAGTGGGAACGAATGCGCCGAAGCTCTGGCCGGCGGAGCCTTCGAACTTGAAGTGGATGGTGTTGTCGGGGAGCGCGGCTGAACCGTAACGGCGAGCGATCTGGCCTCCGAGCATGGCGCCGACTGTGCGATGAACGTTGCGGATCGAGAAGCTGCCGGTGACAGGCGTTTTCGAATCGAGGGCCGGCTTGGCCTTTGCGATCAGTTGATGATCGAGGGCCTGATCGAGGCCATGATCCTGCGGCTGCATTTTACGGCGAGCAACGCGGGAGGGGACGGTGGGCGCGTAGAGGATCGAGGAGAGGTCGATGCCCTTGGCCTTCCAGTGCGCGTCGGCGATTGATGCATCGATTTTGTCGACACGACCGACCATCTCATCGACCTTGCGGAAGCCAAGCTTCGCCATGTGCTGGCGGATCTGCTCGGCGATAAAGAAGAAGAAGTTGATGACGTGTTCGGGTTGTCCGGTGAAGCGCTCACGCAAGACAGGGTCCTGGGTGGCAATCCCGACGGAGCAGGTGTTGAGGTGGCACTTGCGCAACATGATGCAGCCCATGGCGATGAGCGGCGTGGTTGCGAAGCCGAACTCCTCGGCGCCGAGGAGGGCGGCGATGACGACATCGCGGCCGGTCTGGAGCTTGCCGTCGGTCTGGACCTTGATGCGACCGCGCAGGTCATTGAGCAGAAGAACCTGCTGGGTTTCGGCGAGGCCAAGTTCCCAGGGCAGGCCTGCATGCTTGATGGAACTGAGCGGAGAAGCACCGGTGCCACCCGTGTCGCCGGAGATGAGGACAACGTCGGCATGTGCCTTCGATACGCCTGCAGCGACCGTGCCGACGCCGGCTTCGGAGACAAGCTTGACGGCGATTCGGGCCTGAGGGTTGACGTTCTTGAGGTCGTAGATGAGCTGCGCGAGATCTTCGATCGAGTAGATGTCGTGGTGAGGTGGTGGTGAGATGAGGCCGACGCCAGGGATGGAGTGGCGAGTTCTGGCGATGACTTCATCGACCTTGTGGCCGGGGAGCTGACCACCCTCGCCGGGCTTGGCGCCCTGCGCCATCTTGATCTGGAGTTCGTCGGCGTTGACAAGGTAGTTGGTGGTGACGCCGAAGCGGCCGCTGGCTACCTGTTTGACTGCGCTGCGGCGCGAGTCGCCGTTTGCGTCGCGCTTGAAGCGCTCCTCGTCTTCGCCGCCTTCGCCGGTGTTGGACATGCCGCCCAGGCGGTTCATGGCGATGGCGAGGGTTTCGTGGGCTTCCTTGCTGATGGAGCCGTAGCTCATGGCACCGGTGGTGAAGCGCTTGACGATTTCCTTGGCGGGCTCGACTTCTTCGATCGGAATCGGCGTGTCGCTATAGTTCAGCTTAAGCAGGCCGCGAAGGGTGCATAGATTGCGGTTCTGCTCATCGAGCAGGTCGGTGTACTCCTGGAAGGTGGTGGCGTTGTTGGCGCGAACCGAGTGCTGGAGCTTGCTGATGGTCTCCGGATTGAGCAGGTGGTACTCACCGCCTTCGCGGTACTGATAGTGGCCGCCGACGACCAGTTCAGTTTCGGATTCGGTGAGTGGCTGAAAGGCGAAGGAGTGTTTCATCTGGGCTTCGCGTGCGAGGACGTCGAGGCCGACGCCTTCAATGCGGGAAGCAGTGCCGGGGAAGTAGGTTTCGATCAAGTGCTGGTTAAGGCCGACGGCTTCGAAGACCTGGGCGCCACGATAACTTTGCAGCGTGCTGATGCCCATCTTCGAGAAGGTCTTGAGGAGTCCCTTGTTGATGCCTTTGATGAAGTTCTTTTCGGCGTGATTGCCAGAGACGCTGTGAGGCAGGAGGCCTCGGCGTTTGAGATCGTGGAGCGTTTCGATAGCAAGGTAAGGATTGATTGCGCTGGCGCCGTATCCGATGAGGAGCGCGAAGTGCATGACTTCACGAGGTTCACCGCTCTCGATGATGAGCGCGACCTGGGTGCGGGTTTTCTCCTGCACGAGGCGGTTGTGGACCGCGGCCATCGCGAGAAGGCTGGGGATGGGTGCATAGGTGGAGTCGACGCCGCGGTCGGAGATGATAAGCAGCGTATATCCGGAGGCTACGGCGTGCGATGAGCGGGCGCTGAGTTCGTCCAGGGCACTGGCAAGGCCGGATTCGCCATCAGCTGCGCGGAAGAGGGCAGGAAGAGTGGTGGCGAGGAGATCGCCGGAAGATACGCGACGCAGTTTCTCGAGATCACGGTTGGAGAGAATTGGATGCGGGAGCTTGAGGGTGTGGCAGTTTTCCGGGTTCTCGTCGAGGATGTTGCGCTCGGTGCCAATGTAGCTTATGAGCGACATGACGAGTTCTTCGCGAATGGGGTCGATGGGCGGATTGGTGACCTGCGCGAAGAGCTGCTTGAAGTAGTTGAAGAGCGGCTGCGGGCGATCGGAGAGACAAGCGAGCGGGGTGTCGGTGCCCATCGAGCCGACGGGTTCTTCACCGCGCGAGCCCATGGGGCCGAGGAGGATGCGAAGATCTTCTTCGCTATAGCCGTAGGCGCGCTGACGGCGGAGGAGTGTTTCAGGATTGGAGGCAATGACGCGCGAAGGCTCCGGAAGGGTATCGAGAATGACTTGCTGTTCTTTGAGCCAGTCGGCATAGGGCTGGCGGGCGGCGAGAGTCTTCTTAATTTCGGCATCGGAGATGATGCGCTTTTCGACGGTGTCTACGAGGAACATGCGGCCGGGCTGAAGACGGCCCTTCTTGCGGATGTCTTCCGCGGGCACATCGAGAACGCCTGCTTCTGAAGCGAGCACTACCAGGTCGTCTTTAGTGACGATGTAGCGGCCGGGGCGAAGGCCATTGCGATCGAGGGTTGCGCCAACAACGCGACCATCAGAGAAGGCGATTGCGGCGGGGCCGTCCCACGGCTCCATCAGGGAAGCGTGGTACTCGTAGAAGGCGCGCTTGTCCTCGTCCATGTCGGGATTGCCGGCCCACGCTTCGGGGATGAGCATGGCCATGACGTGCGGGAGCGAGCGGCCGGACTGGTAAAGAAACTCGACTGCATTGTCGAGCGAAGCGGAGTCGCTTCCTTCAGGCATGATGACGGGATAGAGCTCCTTTATCTTGTCTCCGAAGTGGGCCGTCTCGAGAATGGATTGGCGAGCGTTCATCCAGCTGACATTTCCGCGGATGGTGTTGATTTCGCCGTTGTGAGCGACGTAGCGGTAGGGATGCGCGAGTTTCCAGCTTGGGAATGTGTTGGTGGAGAAGCGCTGGTGAACAAGACAAAGCGCGCTGGTGACGAGCGGATTCGCGAGTTCGAAGTAGAATTTTTCGATCTGCGGGGCGAGCATCAGGCCCTTGTAGATGATGGTGCGACAGGAGAACGAAGGAACGTAGAAGAATTCCTTCTCGTCGATTTCGGACGCGGCGATCTCGTTCTCGGTGCGGCGGCGAACGAGATAGAGTCGGCGCTCGAAGTCGTCCTCAGTCATGCCGTCTGGGCGGCCTACGAAGAACTGTTCAATATAAGGTTGCGAGGCGCGGGCTTCGCGACCGATGGCGTCGCCGTTGACCGGGGTGTCACGCCAGCCGAGGACCTTGAGGCCTTCTACGGAGGCGATGCGTTCGAAGACACCTTCGCATTGCAGGCGGCTGTGCTTGTCGACCGGAAGGAAGACCATTGCGACGCCATAGTCGCCGGGGCCGGGAAGCTGGATGCCGAGCTCACCGCATTCGCGGGCAAAGAAGACATGAGGGACCTGGATGAGAATGCCGGCACCATCGCCCGTCTCGGGATCGCAGCCTGCCGCTCCGCGGTGGGTGAGGTTAATGAGGACCTCAAGGCCTTTGCGGATAATGTCGTGGCTTTTTTCGCCGCGGATGCTGGCCACGAGACCCATACCGCATGCATCGTGCTCATTTCGCGGATGATAGAGACCCTGGGGTTTCGGGATATGATGACGAGGATCCGATGTCTGCATTGGTACCTTCTCTTATGGAATAAGGTCGTTCTGCAATCCAGTTGTGGTGAAACGGCAAAGACACATTCAGCGAGGCGTCGCCTAACGGGAACAGCCGGTTAGTCCAGTTGGCCTGTCGTGGCAGGCCTGTGCACATGGGGTAGTGCTGAACTTTCAATGATAGCTGAATTTCGCTCGTCTCAATCCCGAATTGCAGGATTAGTGAATTTGACCCTTGTTTTCCACATTGCGGCGCATGTTTTCCGCGCGATTGAGACGAAAGCAGGTCAGAGCTTGCAAATCAACAGCTCGCGTTCGTAGATCATCTCCGGTGGCAAGTGGTCATGGAGCTCGATGAAGAGCTCTTCGTGCGCGATGACTTCCTTGCGCCAGGCAGCGCGGTCAACCCTCATCAATTCTTCGAAGTGTTCCCGTGAAAAGTCGAGGCCGGACCAATCGATGTCCTCGTAGCGAGGAACCCAGCCCACAGGGGTCTCACGGCCACGGCCGTGGCCCTGAACGCGCTCGACGATCCAGCGCAGTACGCGCATGTTCTCGCTAAAGCCCGGCCAGAGGAATTTTCCGTTCTCATCTTTGCGGAACCAGTTGACCTGGAATATGCGAGGTGTGACGTCAAGACCACGCTGCATCTTGATCCAGTGACGGAAGTAGTCGCCCATGTGATAGCCGCAGAAGGGCAGCATGGCCATGGGATCGCGACGGATCTTGCCGACGGCCCCGGCTGCTGCTGCGGTCGTCTCAGAACCCATGGTTGCGCCCACGTAGACGCCGCTGGACCAGTTGAATGCCTGGTAGATGAGCGGGAGTGTGTGAGAACGTCGTCCACCGAAGATGATGGCGCTGATGGGCACTCCATCAGGAGATTCCCAGTCCGGGTCCATGGTGGGGCATTGTGAAGCGGGCGCAGTGAAACGGCCATTAGGATGAGCCGCGGTGGCGCCGTTTTTCTTGCCGATCGCGGGTGTCCATTTATCTCCGCGCCAGTCGACGCATTCAGAGGGAGGCTTCTCGGTCATACCTTCCCACCAGACGCCGCCATCGGGAGTGAGTGCGACGTTGGTGAATATGGAGTTGCGCGAAAGTGCGGCCATCGCTGCGGGGTTGGTTTTGTTGCTGGTTCCCGGAGCGACGCCAAAGAAGCCTGCTTCGGGATTGATAGCGCGGAGCTGGCCCTTTGCATCAGGCTTGAGCCACGCGATGTCGTCACCTACGGTCAGCACTTTCCAGCCCGGCATAGCTTTCGGTGGAATCAGCATGGCGAAATTGGTTTTGCCGCATGCGGAGGGAAATGCCGCTGCGACGTAGGTTTTTTCGCCTTCGGGGCTCTCCACACCCAGGATGAGCATGTGCTCAGCCATCCAGCCTTCGTCGCGAGCGATGTTGGAAGCAATGCGCAGAGCAAAACATTTTTTGCTGAGCAGAGCGTTGCCGCCATAGCCGGATCCGTAGGACCAGATTTCGCGGGTTTCGGGGAAGTGAACGATGTACTTGGTGTCGTTGCAGGGCCACGGAACGTCCTGCTGGCCGGGCTTCAAAGGGGCGCCGACGGTGTGCATACAAGGGACGACGCGCTTCTCGTCTTTGTCGATCTCGGCAAAGACGGGCGCGCCGATGCGGGCCATGATGCGCATGTTGACGACAACGTACGGTGAGTCGGTGAGTTGTACGCCGATGCCAGACATGGGTGATCCGACTGGACCCATGCTGAAGGGCAGAACGTACATGGTGCGGCCCTGCATACAGCCTTTGAAGAGCTGCTTGAGGCGGCGGCGCATGACATATGGGTCTTCCCAGTTATTGGTGGGGCCGGCGCCATCGCGAGACAGAGAGCAGATGAATGTGCGGTCCTCGACACGGGCTACGTCATTGGGGGTGGAGCGGGCATAGAAGCAGCCGGGCCATTTCTTTTGGTCGAGGCGGGTAAAGGTGCCGGCGGCGACGAGTCGATCGCAGAGAAAATCGTACTCGGCCTTGGAGCCATCGACCCAGTGGATTGCTTCCGGGCGGCAGAGTTCGGCCATCTTCTCGACCCATCGAATCAAGTGTTTATTGGTCGTCGGGGGCGTCTGCGTAGAGGTGGCCTCGTGAGTCAAAACAGAGTGCTTCATATGGGTAGTCGTGCTCCCGCCTATGGTTTACAGGTTATCGAATCAGCCAATGATGATGGAAGGGTCAGGGCTATCGTACATTGCCGGTTGGATGCATGGGTGTGACGACGGGTACAGCAGCCATGAGAGGGTTCAGAACTCGTGGTGTTGATCGATGACTTCGGCGAGATTGTGGGGCTCGATGGAAGCGGCTGCGGATTCAGCCTGACTGCGAACCTTAGCGACTGCGAGCCAGTTGTCTTTATGTGGCTGCTCGGCAATCCACGGTGGCAGCGGCATGCAGAGGTAGTCGCTGAGAGAGGTTGCGTAACCTTCATAAAGAGCGCGCAGGTTGCGCAGGCGCTCATAGGATTGACCGTCACGGCACACGCTCACGCCGCTCTGGCAGAGAAGCGCATAGAGCTGCTCGTAGCGTTCGGGGGAAAGCCGATCGGGGACGTTCTTTGAAGGCGGGAGCGAGAATACCTGTGCCAGGTCAACCAGGGCATGTCGGGCCATCGCGAAGGTGAGCTGGGCCTGACGCGCCTCGTGACCGCGTACGCCGGCGATGAGCAAGGCAGAGGTGTCAAGCATGGTTGTGAGGGCGCCAACCCAGCTCTGGTTGGTGTGCTGAGAGCGGTAGTAACAGAGGAGCGTATAGGAGATGTGGCTTTCGAGCAGCTCGGCCGACCAGCGCTCCCATTCTGTGAGAAGAGTGGAGAGTTCGTCTTCGGCACCTTCGAAAGAGTGTCGGCGCATCAGTTCCGCGGCGGTCGGCGGCGAGCCTGCGCGGGCGTCGAGAAGGGAGATGCTGACTTCGCGTCGGGAGAAAGCGCCGTAGAGGACTGGGAAATAGCCCATGACAACGGCGAGGAAGCCGAAGCCCGTTCCGGCTTCAAGAGTGGAGAGGACTCGCGCGATCTGCCCGTGAGGTGTCACGTCTCCGAGGCCGAGGGTGAAGAAGTTTGTTCCGCTGACGTAGAGGTCGGAGAAATAGCTGAGTTGTCGGGATGAGTCATTGAAAGGGCTGCCAAGCGAGAAATAGATCAGCGAAAAGCCGAAGACCATTCCGCATGCCCAGACGATGAGGAGGAAGATTAACGAGACAGGGCCGTAGAAGCTGAGTACTGTTTCCCGTTTGCGAGGATGGTGGATGCGCATCGCTACCGTACGCCAAGGCATCCAGGTGACGATGTAGAAGAGCCGGGTCAGGCGAAGGCGCCCCGCAGCACGACGCGGCAGAATCACGGTCTGGAAGGCATCAAGGAGAACTATAAGGATGCAGATGATGCCGGCGACGGTGGTCAGGGTTCGCATCGACCTCTCCCGGGGCGGTCAGCGGGGCAAAACCACCCTTCGTGAGATCACTGTATCCTATGCCGATGAAGTGCTGGTGGATGCATGGCGGAGCTTGGTAAGACCCTTCTAGTGCTAGGCGTTTTACTTGTGATCGCGGGAGCCGGTTTGCTATTGGCGGCGCGTTTCGGAGTGCCCCTGGGGCGGTTGCCGGGCGACATCTCATACCGGGGAAAGAACGTCTCGGTATTCTTTCCTCTGGGAACTTCAATTCTGTTAAGCGTAGTGCTTTCGGTAATCTTCTATTTGATATCGAGATTCCGGCGGTAAGGATTTTTCTTTGCAGTGCAAATGGAAAAATGACACGCCCCGCTGTTATAGATCGCAGCGGGGCGTGGAAGTGAAGCGGGGCAGGTGTAGTTTTACCGCTTCACGATTTTCTCCAGACGAGCATCGGTCCAGAGAACGGCGAACTCCTGGTCCTTGTAGACCCGGCCCATCTCAGGAAAGCGTCCGTCGCGTGCGCGTCTCAGATACTCGAGGGCCCCGTCAACATTTCCGCGCTTGGCGTAAGCTTTCGCGATCAGGAAATTAACGCGGGCTCGTTGCTCAGGAGTGCTGACGCGGGCGGCCACGCCTGTGGTGCTTTCGGTGAGGATGTCAGCGTCGAGTTCGAGGGCGCGGGCGTACTCAGTCATGGCACGGTCTATCTGTCCCATGCCCATCCATGCTTCGGCGAGATTGAGGTGGGCAGGTGCGCTCGACTCGTCGAGCTCCAGAGCCTGCTTCAGATACTTGACTGCGTTTTTGTACTTCTTATCGAGATAGGAGACGGCTCCGAGGTTGTTCAGCGCGGAGATATTCCGCTGATCGTATTTGAGCGCCTGGCTGAAGTGCTTGCGAGCAGGCCCACGATCGCCCAGTTTCAATTCCGCGATTCCGAGCTTGTTCAGGACGGTTGGGTTCCGAGGATCGGCACGGAGAGCCTGTTGATAGTAGGAGATTGCCAGGAAATAGTTGTTGTGAACCCGCTCCAGATCGCCTCTCATTTCGGCGGTCTTCGCGATTTGAAGGGCATCCGGTTTTGGCAAATCGAATGATGATTCCGCCCGGATTACTGGCGCCGCTAAGAATGCCAGGCCCGTGACAGCGATTAGAGCGAAGAGTGTACGCATTGTCTTACCTCCCTCACGTAGCATTTCGCTCGAGCCTTTTAGTTTCCAACTCCTGCGAACTGCTCAACGTCGAGCTCAAGTAAACGGCAGATCGGGCGCAGGAACAACGCTATACCTGCTACCTGGCGGTTTCGCGACGTTACATACGTCTGATTTTTCTTGTATGCTCCTGCTGATATACGACTTGTGGGAGCCGGCATGTGAGGTTAGCGGCGGGCCTCAGGCAGATGAGTGCTGGGGTTAAATCCCGTTACATGGGCAAAGCGGCCCGCTACCTACACCGTTAATACCAGTTGGAAACCGAATTCTGGAACTAAGATGGGTTCGACCGCGAATATGTAGAGTAAGACCTAGTGGTTGAAAGCACGATGGAGATGGCCGCGGCAGGTACAGACACCGTCGAGGTGGCAACGCAACGGGCTGAGCTGGAATCCGTGCTCCGCTCGCAGGAGTTTGTGCGCGCGCCGCGGCTCGCTCACCTTCTCACGTATCTATGCGAAAAGCTCTTCGCCGGCGAAGCCAACCAAATTAAGGAGTACTCGATTGGGCTGGAAGTCTTCAATCGAGGAGCTTCGTTCGACCAGGATTCGGACTCCATTGTCCGTGTTGAGGCGAACCGGTTGCGGAAACGGCTGACGGACTATTACGCAGGGCCGGGCGCTTCGCATGCGCTGCAGATCACGATTCCGGTAGGCCAGTATGTACCGCGATTCGACGTGCGAAGGGCCGAACCAGTTCAGAAGGAAGGGGTCCCGACCGATACTCCTTCAGGTGAAGGGAAAAAGAGAACGGGATCCGGCAAGATGATCGCGATCGGTGGAGGGGTCGCGGTGCTGGTGATTGCGGCAGCCTGGATCACGTATTCAGTCGCGAGGAATCGCGGCGAACAGGGGGCGATTGGGCATCAGGATGCGGCGCGTGTTCAGGGCGAGATTCAGGATGGTCAGTTTGGGCCGCCAGGCGGTGAAGAGGTTCGTATTCTCGCCGGAGCGAACCGCAGCCTGGTTGATCATGCAGGGAAGCTGTGGAATGCCGATGCGGGGTTCAGTGGCGGATCGGCGGTAAGGGGCACAGCTCTGCATGTTGGCAGGACGCTTGAATCAGCCTTTTATAAGACGAGCCGGCAAGGGCAGTTCCGCTACGACATTCCGCTCAAGAACGGGGTCTATGAGATGCGGTTGCATTTCGCAGAGACCGTATATGGACCCGATACAACTGGAGCGGGGGGCGAAGGCAGCCGGTTGATGACAGTGCGAGCGAATGGGCAGACACTGCTCAGCCACTTCGATGTAGTCGGCGATGCCGGATCCAGTGGTATGGCTGATGTGAAGGTATTTGCCGGATTGCAGCCTGCGAACGATGGAGCACTGCATCTGGAGTTTGCTGGTGAAGAAGGAAAGCCGGCGATGGTCTCGGCGATTGAAATACTGCCAGGTGTGAAGGGACATATCCGCCCAATCAGGGTCTTGGCTCGGCAGTCACCTTACTACTCAAACGATAGCCACTGGTGGAGTCCAGACAATTACTTCGAGGGGGGACAACTCGCTTCGTATGCGCAGGAGGTTGCGGGAACGGATGATCCGGAGCTGTACGAGACGGAACGCTGGGGGAATTTTTCTTACGCGATTCCTGTGACGCCGGGGCGATATTCGGTTGTGCTCCATTTTGCAGCGCGCCGCAGCAAGCCGGGGGAGCCTGCGAATGAAAGCGCAGAACATGTATCGAATATCTTCAATGTGTTTTGCAATGGGAGGACGCTGCTGGAGAACTTCGATCTGGGAGCGGAGGCGGGAAAGAGCGATGTTGTGACGAAGCGCGTCGCGGGTCTGGAGCCAAATGCACAAGGGAAGTTGGTGTTCGGTTTTGTTCCAGTTGTGGGGCACGCGACGTTGAGCGGATTGGAAGTATTGGCGGAAGGCAAAGAACAATGACGAGTGAGCGAGATGAGTTGAACGTTTTTCTTCCTCCGCATGTTGATGGAAACAAATAGAACCGGGGTTGAGTGTTGACGATTACAACATTTCTTAAAGCGATGCTGTGACCCTTGGTGATTAAGGATGTCAGAGCGACTAAGACTTATCGAAGTTTATAGATGAATCCAAGTTTGGAACTTACTGCCGGATAACTCGACTTAATAACCTGACTACATCATTGCGATCCGCGCCACGAATGAACCATTGACCGGGATCGCAAGTTGAGTTACCGTGTCTACGGCTTACTTAATCGTTTTAGGCAGGTGTGGTACGGGTTCTCTACAACGAATATCCCTGGATGAGAAGTTGCGGGAGGCGACGTTGCAGAGGAACTGTATCCACCTGCTTTTTCATTGCGGTCAGCAGTTATGGGCATGAGCTTTGCGTTCGGAGCTGAAGCCAATTTCAAAAGGTTCCGTGGCCTGAAGGAGAATGCGATCTGTAGGTACGTTCGGTGAAAGACCGAAATCCGACAAGGGGAAGCAAGATCGCACGTTCCCAGGCTGCCATAACGAGGCAGTACCACTTCGGAATAGGAGAGTCATATGCACGACAGGAAGACCAGTCGAAGAAACTGGATATTTCTGCTCCTGCCGTTGATGTTCGCGTTCGCGTGTACGGGATTGTTTGGACAGGCGAACTCAAATATCACCGGTATCGTTTCTGATCAGTCGGGTGCGGTAATCGCAGGAGCGAATATTACCCTGACAGATTCAGCCACAGGCGCAACCAAGACGACCGTATCGGGCGAGACCGGCTTGTATGAGATTGCCGGCCTGAATTCTGGAATTTACAACCTCAGCGTGATTGCGAAAGGGTTCCAGACCTTTTTGCAGAATGGGATTGTGGTTAACATTTCTGCCACATTCCGTGTTGATCCAAGAATGACAGTTGGATCGGAATCGACCACTGTCACCGTTCAGGCAGACGCATTGACGGTGCAAAGCGATTCGAACGTCGTGAGCACGCTGATCAACGAACAGCAGATTACAGAGCTCGCGACGAACGGGCGCAATATCGTTGCACTTGCGACGCTCGGGCTTGGAGTCAGCGGTAACCTGCCAGACTCGAACACACCGACGTCGGTCGGATCGAGCTTTACCATCAGCTTCAACGGGCTGAACCAGGCGCACAATATCTGGCTGATCGACGGTGGTGAGGCGTACGACCGTGGATCAGGTGGCAAGTCTTCGATGATGCCCTCGCAGGATGCATTGGGCGAGTTCCAGGTGATGGCCAGCAACTATCCTCCGGATTACGGCATTTCTTCTGGCGGCACAATTTCGATGTCGCTGAAGAGAGGGAGCCAAGCTTTCCATGGCACGTTGTGGGAGTTTGACCGTAACGACGCCATTCAGGCACACAACTATTTCGACAAGCCGGGTTCGAAAAAGCCGGAGTTACGGCTGAATATCTTTGGCGGTAACGTAGGTGGACCGCTGTACATTCCCAACGTCTACAACACCAACAAGCAGCGGACATTCTTCTTCTACAACGAAGAATGGCGCAAGATCGTACAGGGCAGCGCTCCTGCCGGTATCCACACGATTCCTGCCTCCAACTACATCACCTCGGCGCAGGATTTCACGTACGTGGCTCCGGCGTTCAATTCGGGCCACCAGATTGTGGTTCCGAATCCAGCTCCTGGCACAGCGTTGGCCGCTGCGATTGCTGCCAACGGACTTGTACCGGGACAGCCGTTCCCAGGAAACGTGGTCCGCGCGAACCTGCTTGATCCTGTTGCGCTTCAATTCATGTCGACTGGAGCGATCCCGAAGGCGAACGTCTCCGGCGACTTGCTTTCGATGTCTTCGAAGCAGCCGACGAAGGTCCGCGAAGACCTGTTCCGGATCGACCACAACATCAACGACAAATGGCAGCTGTTTGGCCATTACATTGGCGACTCGGTGAGCCAGACTTACGCCACGTCCATGTGGAGCGGCGACAGTTATCCGACGGTTGGATCGAATTTCAGCAATCCCTCGTGGAGTTCGGTCATCAAGCTCACCGGTTCATTGACTCCGAATGTGCTTGTTGAAGCGGCCTTCAATTTCAATGGCAACAAGATCAACATTTCGCCTTCAGGACCGGCCTATGTGAAGCCTTCTGGCTGGACGGGATCTTCATTCTTCCCGCCTTCAGGGAATGCACTCAATCGTCTGCCGACCATTCAGCTCGGATCTTATGGAACACAGTTTGATCCATGGTCGCAGCCGTGGAAGAACGCTGCGTTTGATTATGCCGAGGTGTTTGGAGTTTCGGTAACACACGGCAAACATGCAATGAAGTTTGGCGGCGGTTACAACCGCTATATCAAGAATCAGCAGCTATTCGGAAACACGAATGGCAATTTCAACTTTGCTGACAACTGGGACACAAAGCTCGGCAAGCCGACGGTATCTGGTTTGACCGGCGATTCGTACATCGACTTCCTGATGGGCCTGAGCACGAACTACGCGCAGCTGCAGGAACAGGATATCCGTCATTACGTTAACCAAACGGTTTCGGCTTATGCCATGGACAACTGGCATGTGACGAATCGCCTGAGCGTGCAGTACGGTATCCGCTATGACGCGCTGCCGCATGCATGGGAGCGAAACAACTATCTGGCCAGCTTCGATCCGAGGCAGTACCAGACTGCGCTGGCTCCTTCAGTTGACGCGAGCACAGGTGCGTTCTGCACCGCGGTCACCACGAATTGTCCGAACGTGAGCGCGGGGCTGCAGACCTACAAAGGCGCGCAATTCTATCTGAACGGCGTCACCATCGCCGGGCAGAATGGCACGCCGACCGGCATGACGAAAAACTTCTACAAGACCTACATGCCTCGCGTCGGATTCTCTTATGATCTGACGGGGAACGGGAAGACCATTCTTCGCAGCGGTTTTGGCACGTTCTTCGAGCGCATGCAAGGCAACGACATCTACAACATTGCAACGGCGGCTCCATTTTCGAATACGCCAAGCCTGAACAATGTAACCTTCGCAAATCCATTCTTGAGCTGGCAAACGGGCGCGGCATTGTCTCAGGCCCAGTTGCCGGTGGTTCCGCAGGGTATGACAACACTCGATCCGCGTTATCCTGCACCGGGCGTTGCGCAGTACAGCCTGGGTATCCAGCGTGAGATCGTACCTTCAATTGTTCTTGCCGGCCAGTATGTAGGCAACGTGGGATGGCATCAGAACGTAATCCTGCCGATCAATGAGTTCCCGTTGAGCACGAGTCTGGCAACGCGTCAACTCGCTGGCGACGGCAAGCTCACCACGGCGCAGTCAACATTGGCAAGGACGTTCCCGGGTTATAACAACATCCGCGAACAGACGAACCAGGCGACGACCAGCTACAACAGTCTGCAGGTTGGACTGCGGCAGCAGAGCCGCCACGGTCTCAGCTACGAGATCGATTACACCTGGTCGCATCAGATCGACACGCAGATCGGCAGCGCCGACCTCACACAGGTCAGCAATCCGTTCAGTCTCGGCTATGACAAGGGTTCGGGAAACCTGGACCGCCGCCATATCCTCAATCTCAACTACATCTACGACATTCCGTTGTTTGCTCATTCGAACGGGCTGACGCATAGCCTGCTCGGCGGATGGACATTCTCCGGTACCATGATCAGGTCCACCGGTCTGCCCTGGGCAGGCAACAATGCTCCGGGATACGGCGGATCCGACACAGTGGGTTTGGGTGGAGATTACACAATCCGTCCGGATTTCAATGGCAAGGTGCAGTATCCAAAGGCGAGAAACTCCAAAGGTGTATACCAGTGGGTTTCGCCCAGCGGGTTCTCAGCGCCGGTAGCTTCATGGAATGGTGGCCCGAACCTGGGTTTCGGCAACGCCCACAAGGACGTCGTCGTTGGTCCTGGCCGCACCAATTTCAGCACGAACCTCTATAAAGCGTTCCACATAACCGAGGGGACACGCTTTGAGTTACGCGCCGAAACATTCAACACGTTCAACCACACCCAGTTCAATGCCTTCCGCAATAACTACAGTGGAAGTGACTTTGGCGAAGTGAGCGGTGTGCAAGATCCAAGAACATTTGAATTGGGCGGAAAACTAATCTTCTAGCTTGGTTCAGACTTAACTCGAAAGCGCGGCGCTCTTCGATCGCCGCGCTTTTATTTTGGGTTCTAATAATTGTTGGCTATTGAGGATACGTTTCCCCAGCCTTCACGATGCGTATGAAGTGGTCAGTAAACTGCGCGTGACCGCCTGGGAGTTCGATCTTTGGCATGTGGCAACTGGCGCAATTCGATTTGGCGACCGGACAAATCTTCGCGTCATGAGCTGCTGGCGTGGCTTTTGTCTCGCCGTGGCAGGCGAGGCACTTCGAATCGTAGTAAGCGGCGCTGTGATTGAGTGTCTGATGAGGATTGTGGCAGGCGATGCAGCTGATGCGCGGGTCGCTGCCGATAAAGCACTTGCTCAGCGCCATGCGATAGGGCTGGAAGCGGACGAAAGCGGGCCCGTGCCAGCGGTTGCGCATCACGGTGTCAAAGGTGCGGTGACACTGGCCGCAGAAGTTGGAAATCTGCTCGGCGTCGAGGTGCTTCAGAGAGGGAGGCAGAGTCTTGAAGTTATCGCGGGCTGCATCTGCCATGTGCTGCTGTGAGCCGGCGTGGCAGTGTTCGCATTCGAGACCGGGCGTGATTTTCGAGACATCGAGCTTCTTGCCCACTCCTGTGGCGTGGCAGTCGAAGCAGACCCGCGTTTCCCAGATGGGCAGCCGTCTTCCCATGGCTTCTTCGATTGTGTGAGGTGTAATTCGCTGATCACCGGGCGTGGTGGCAAGCGTGTTTTCGCGAGGGAAGTAGCTGACCAGGCTCTCGTAGAAATGGCCGTCTTTCTCAAGGACCCAGGTCTGCGTGTGCTGGCCGAAGATCCAACGTATGGGAAGAGTCAGCGTATCGGTTCCGTCGGTGACTGAATAGGTGCTATGGCCGCCGCGGGTCTGGACAGTGTAGGTATATGCGCCGAGCTTCACGGTGAGGTCGGGATGGGCAGCGAGCAGGGGATTGGCGCCATCCGGTTCCATGGCGTGACGCATGGGGGCTGTGCGGAACGTCTTGGCGACTCCGGCATGGCAGATGGCGCATGTGACGGGTGCGGGGTCATTCTGCTTCTGCTGGGCAGAGATGCCGGACGGAGCGAAGAGCACGCAGGGCAACACACCGACCGCTACCAGAGCGACGGTGCTAAACAGAGGCCAGAAGCTAGTTGGCGAGGTCGCGGCAGATTTTGCGCTCACGAGCTTCTTCCTCTCTGTTACCTGTCCTTGAGTAGACAGAGGCGAGACCAAGGTGCGCCTCGAGATCGCTAGGGTCGCGCTGAAGAGCCTGGGTCAGCAGTTCCGTTCCACGCTTCATGTCGCCGGTTTCTGCGAGCGCGCGACCGAGGGCAATCTGAGCAATATGTAGGTCGGGATCTGCGCTATACGCACTTTGGGCGGGCTTCAAGGCGTCGGCGTAGCGGCCTTCGTAGATGAGCGTGAGCGCGAGGAGGGCTTGCGTTTCGCTGGTCGGCTTGATGTCGAGTTCCTCCCGAAACTGATTGCCGGCCATTTCGGGGTCATGCGGAAAGAGCAAGTAGCCGTAGTAGAAGTGGAGGCCAGAATGTGTCGGGTACTGTGCGAACAGCTCCGTGAATAGATGGTCGGCTTCTTGATCTTCTCCTGAGAGGAAGGTGTATCCGGCACGGCCCGCGGATTGATAGAAGGTGCGGTCGGCGGCAGGAACATCGGCGGGGAACGACGTTGATCGTGTTCCCGCGAGGGCGATGGCGATGAACAGATCAGGGGATTCGGATTTGAGATGAGCGAGCGCGGTGTACTGGGCAAGCGCGTCCTCAAAGCGAGCAGCGCGTGCAAGAAGCAAAGCGAGATGGTACCGAATGATCTGCTCGTTGCGCGGCCCATTGGCTGCACCCTGGGCGACGGCCTGGTCGAGATCACGAAGCGCGTCGTCGTAGGCACCGGTTTCAAACTCGGACAGCCCCCGCAGCGCCATTGCGGGAACTGCGGTCGGAGCAAGCTGCAGGAGGTGCGAGAAGGCATCGATGGCGCCCGGGTACTGGTTGGAGCTGTATTGGAGAACGCCCAGGTACCACCAGCCCTCTTGCCAACTTGGGTTAATCTGCTCCGCTTGGGTATAGAGCTGAATGGCAAGGGGCAGGTTCTGCTGATCTCGCGCGGCGGAGGCGCGAGCGACCAGCTCAGCGAATTGCGGCGAGGAGTCCTGGGCCGTCACCTGCTGGATTGCGAAGAACGTGCAGAGAAAAAAGATCGAAGCGTGGACGCGCCAGGCCGGGTTGGGGAATAGGGGAAGAACCACTTTATCCGCGAAGTCCTGGAGGTCTGTTGTGATGAGGGCAGCTGCGCAGCAAAGGGGTTGGCTGTGCTGGCCCCAGGCTCATCGTAGCAGGTGAACGATTTCGGATTGGGCCGAAGGAGAATCAAGTGGCTTCTATTAGGGTGTGCATCTCGGTTTGGGTTCGAAAGTCGGGAGGCTGAACTCTGTTTCTTTTGGCGGTGACTTTCAGCGCAGTTGAATGGAACGTTGCGTGGTCAACAAACGGTTCGCTTTTGGTTGATTCTGGTCTCAAAGTTGTGCCATGGTGTCTTTAGACGTCCGCGCTTCCCGCTGTACAGGGCGCGTATCCCACGCGCCCGATGCCTCCTTCAAAAACAGGGAATTCCTTCAGCTGCGATCGAGGGTGCGTTTGTGCCTGACGAGTGTTCGTAGACGAATTTCCCGAACGGGGTGCCAGAGGGGGTTGGCTTTTGCTTGGCGTTTTGCCCCTCAAAGGCGGGTGCCAGCATCTGGCCCATCTCACCGTAAGGAAACGTGGTACGGAATCGGCTCAGGGCGGAGGATTTGGCAGCCGGTACTACCCGAAGAGTGCAACTCGAATGGGTCAAAGGGTGTATTTGCCCCGCGACAGACAGGGATACGCTTTAAGCAGGCAAGTGTGTGAATTCGGCCCTGAGCGGCTTTAATCATCGGAGCCGCCTGCAGGTCTGTTGTGCTCTTGCGTTTCTCGCTTCGTTGATGGCCCGCCTAACCAGGCGGGCTTTCTTTTGCCATCCAGGAACAGGGTGATTTCGCGACAAGACCATCGTTGGGAGTGAATTTCGGTAGGAAGTCGGGAATCGTTCGGTCCGAAAGTAAGGGGTGCTGCACATTTTTTGTTGCGATTGGATTGATATCGGGACTATTGTTGATTTTTCCACAGGTCAATTAGTTTCTGGAGAGTCAAATGGTCTGTCCCAAATGCAAGTCGGGAGCCCTCTCGACCGTCCCTGCCGAAATCAGGCTCTATCGTAACGCCCCTCGCACGATGAGCCATCCGCCGTTTTCCCCCCAGCCGGATGTTCAGGTTTGCATGGATTGTGGCAACGCGGAGTTTGTGATTCCCGAGAAATGGCTTTCGGCTGGATGGCTCCAGGGGCACAAGAAGGCTCCAGTTTCGGTGAACGCACCGACGCTTATTACAGAAGTCCGGCGGCACATCGCATAGTTTTCAGGGTGGGTTGAAGGCGGCTGAGCACCTTGGCCGTCAGAGCAGAGTGTTGGACTAGAAGCCTTCAGCAGAAGCTGAAGGCTTTTGGTTTTTGGGCGGGATAACGAAAAGGCCCCCAGCCGAAGCTGGAGGCCTTCTCGATTTGCGTGGCCGAGTACCCAGGCCTCAAAAATCGAGACCTTAGGGCAGCCACTTGATTTAGTACATGCCGTCCATGCCGCCGCCGTGGCCGCCGCCGGCCGGGGCCGACTTAGGCTCCGGAATTTCGACGATCAGGGCTTCGGTGGTGAGGAGCAGACCGGCGATCGAGGCCGCGTTCTGCAGGGCAGTGCGGGTGACCTTGGTCGGGTCGATGACGCCGGCCTTGACCAGGTTCTCAAAGACGCCGGTAGCTGCGTTGTAGCCGAAATGCGGGTCCTTGGATTCGAGGACCTTGGCTACGACCACTGCACCTTCTTCGCCGGCATTGGCGACGATCTGACGGAGAGGCTCTTCGAGAGCGCGGAGCACAATCTGTGCACCGATCTTCTCGTCGCCCTGAAGAGTCTTGATGAGCTCCTGGACAGAAGCCATGGTACGGACGAGGGCTACGCCGCCGCCCGGGACGATGCCTTCTTCAACGGCAGCGCGGGTGGCGTGGAGAGCATCTTCAACACGAGCTTTCTTTTCCTTAAGCTCGGTCTCGGTGGCCGCTCCGACCTTGATGATGGCAACGCCGCCAACGAGCTTGGCCAAACGCTCCTGGAGCTTCTCCTTGTCGTAGTCGGAGGTGGTCTTCTCGATCTGCGAACGAATCTCCTTTACGCGGCCTTCGATGTCGGTGGACTTGCCGGCACCGTCAACGATGGTCGTGTTGTCCTTGTCGATGGTAATGCGCTTCGCCTTGCCGAGGTCTTCCAGCTTGACGCCCTCGAGCTTGATGCCGAGGTCCTCAGTGATGGCTTTACCACCGGTGAGAATGGCGATGTCACCAAGGATGGCCTTGCGGCGATCGCCGAAGCCTGGAGCCTTGACGGCTGCGACGTTCAGGGTACCGCGGAGCTTGTTGACGACCAGAGTGGCGAGTGCTTCGCCTTCGACGTCTTCAGCAATGATGAGGAGGGGCTTGCCGCCACGGGCAACCTGCTCGAGGAGGGGCAGCAAATCCTTCATCGCGCTGATCTTCTTTTCGTAGATCAGGATGTAGGGTTCGTCCAAAACTGCTTCGAGGCGCTCAGCGTCGGTGACGAAGTAGGGGCTCAGGTAACCGCGATCGAACTGCATGCCGTCGACGGTCTCGAGACCAGTGTGCATCGTTTTGGACTCTTCGATGGTGATGACGCCGTCCTTGCCTACAACCTTGACCGCGTGGGCGATGATATCGCCGATTTCCTGGTCGCCGTTGGCCGAGATGGCGCCGACCTGCGCGACCGAGTCCTCGTCAACAGGCTTCGAAAGCTTGCCGAGCGCGCCGTGATCCGTGAACTTTCCGTCCTTGTCGCGAGTGCCAATAATGGTGGTAACGGCCTTCTCGATGCCACGCTTCAGGGCGGTGGGGTTGGCGCCGGCGGCAACAGTCTTCACGCCCTCGCGGAAGATGGCCTGGGCCAGAACCGTTGCGGTCGTGGTGCCGTCGCCGGCAACATCGGAGGTCTTGGAGGCGACTTCCTTAACGAGCTGTGCGCCAACGTTCTCAAGGGCGTCCTTGAGCTCGATTTCCTTGGCTACGGTCACGCCGTCCTTGGTGATGGTGGGTGAGCCGAACTTCTTTTCGATTACGACGTTGCGGCCCTTCGGACCCAGCGTCGCCTTGACGGCATCTGCCAGCGCGTTAACGCCACGCAGGACCGCTTGACGGGAATCTTCACCGTGCAGAATCTGCTTTGCCATTCTTGAATCTCCTAAATTGAACTGCCAGCTTCTAGCCGCTGGCTGAAAACTTTGCGATGGTTCTGACGTTGGTCAGAACAGCTGAACTACTTCTTGATGATGCCGAGGACTTCTTCCTCACGCATGATCAGAAACTCCTCGCCGTCGATTTTGATCTCGGTGCCGGAGTATTTGCCGAAGAGAATCTTGTCGCCAGCCTTGACGTCGAGAGGGAATACCTTGCCCTCGTCATTCGACTTGCCCTTGCCGACGGAGATAACTTCACCTTCCTGAGGCTTTTCTTTTGCACTGTCGGGGATGATGATGCCGCCACGGACCGTTTCGCCCTCTTCCAGACGACGGACGAGGATACGATCGTGGAGCGGCGTGAAGGTCGTGGTCACTGATGTTGCTGCCATTGCTTCGCTTCTCCTTCACACGCGGTCGGATGCCGGCCGCGAAGTTGGTTTGAGTTGGATTTTCTCGGAACCCGGCCCTGGATGGGGTCGAGATCTGCCGGTGGTGAGCAGTCCAGGTACTCAGGTGCTAGCACTCGGCGCTTCCAATTGCTAAAGATAGACGCGGGTTAGAGTGTTTGTCAATACTCAGAACGTTAAATATGAGTGAATTACACTCAACTTCGCTGGGTACAGGCTCCAAATCTGGACGGCGGAGCAAGAGTTTCTCGCTGAATCAGCGACACTTGGGGGTGCGAAGGAATAAAACGAAGCCCCTGAATGCCGCGTTGATCTTCCAGTTCAACCTGCGGGAAGTGACTTCGCACGGATCTTGCGGATTCGGCTTCCATTCCAGCTTCCTCCCACGGAGACGGCGGACGAGAACGCGAAGAAGGTTCAGGCGCTGATCCGGGAACTCGCTGAAGAGCAGGAGCCAATAGGAGAATGAGTTTCGGGCGTCGCGGTCGACCTCCGTGCGGGTTGGCAGCGGGTGATGGACCACAGCCGAAGGGGTGTAAACGACCCGGTGTCCCCGCGCAAGAATCGAGGCGAAGGCGTAGCTTTCGTCGCCGATTTCGAATGGGCCATCGCGGCCCAGCCGTTCATCGAAGAACTTTCCGGGAGTGCAGGCACGCTTGCGCAGCGCCATATTTTCTCCGAAGCCAAGGCCACCAAAGGTTGCGATTTCGAACCAGTGTGGATCCTGGTTGGAAAGGTCACGCGAGCTCTGCTGAGGATGGTCGATCAAGAGTGTGTCGGGTGCGGTGACACTTCCGGTTGATGCCCCGGTCCGCTCATCACTAAAGGGCTCGATCAGGTGCCGGAGCCAATTGGATGTGGGGGTAACGTCGTCATCGAGGAAAGCCAGTATGTCGGTGTCGCATTCAGTGAGGGCACGATTGCGCGCGCGACAAAGGCCACGAACTGGCTCAATGATGTATCGAGCTCCGTAGTCAACAGCGACCTTACGGGTGTCGCGATTTCCTTCGGAGTTGTCGATCACGATTACATAGGCGGGTGCGGGATTCAGCCGGGCTACCGCTGCCAGGCATTTCTGCAGAACAACGGGACGGTTTCGAGTGCAGATTGCGACGGTGGCAGTTGAAATGCGCTTCTTGAACGCAGTTGATATAGGGCTCTCTGGCAGCGTTTGAAGCGATGAATTCAATCGGAGACCTCGGTAGCAATTTAGATGCACTTATCGGGTCATTCCGTACAGCTGATATTGCAACGAGGCAAGAAATTCGTATTTTTGTGATCAATTGAAATCCGAGTGGAGTGGATCGCTTCACGCGGAATGACGTCATCAACCGGGATGACTGGTTGTGACGACGTGTAGCTGTGATCTGTATCTCAGATTACGAGCGAGGCGAGCAGCGCGAAACCGAGGCCGGCGAAAGAGATGATGGTTTCGCAGATGGACCAGGACTTCATGGTTTCAGTGACGCTGAGGTTAAGGTATTCCTTGACGAGCCAGAAGCCGCCATCGTTCACATGAGAGAAGATAAGCGAGCCTGCGCCAGTGGCGATGGCGAGGAGTTCGGGAGATGTGCCCGGAGATTGAAGCGCGATGGGGGCGACGATTCCGGCGGCGGTTGTCATTGCAACGGTGGCGGAACCGGTGGCCAGGCGCATGAGTGCGGCGAGGAGCCATGCAAGAACCAATAGGGGAAGGTGGTGCTGCATGGCGATTTTGATCATCGCGTTTGAAACGCCGCTGTCCTGAAGGACGCGTCCAAAGCCGCCGCCTGCGCCGACCAGGAGTGTGATGGTGGCGGTGGGCGCAAGGCACTCGTTGGTAAAGCGAAGGATGGTATCTCGTGAGACTCCGCGCATGGTGCCGAGTGTGACGAAGGCGATCAGGACTCCGATGAGAAGGGCGATGTCGTCGTTACCAAGGAAGCGGATGGATTCGTTGGCTAAGGTGCCTCTTGGAGCGAATACATCGGCCCAGCTGCCGACGAGCATGAGGACGACTGGAAGCAGAATGCTGCCGATGGTCAGCCAGAAGCCAGGAAGGGCGCGGTCCGGATTGTGATCCTCAAAGTCTTCGGCCATTGGGTTCTCGGCGGGAACCTTGATCCACGGCGTGATGACTTTCGCGAAGAGAGGGCCGGCGAGGGCGGCTGTCGGAATGCCGATGAGCAGCGCATAGAAGATAGTGCGGCCCACGTCGGCGTGATAGGTGTTGACCGCGAGAAGAGCGGCAGGATGAGGTGGAACCAGTCCGTGATCGACAGAAAGGGCAGCAACAAGCGGCAAAGCAACACTGATGAGCGGGACGCCAGTTCGTCGCGCGACGGTGAACGCTATGGGAATCAGGAGGACAAATCCTACTTCAAAGAATGCCGGAAGACCTACGATCAGGCCGATACACATCATGGCCCAAGGAACACGTTTTTCGCCGAAGACACGAATGAGGGTGAGGGCGATGGTGTCGGCTCCGCCGGATTCGGCCATCATTTTGCCGAGCATCGTTCCCAGTGCGACGACGACGGCAATGTGGCCGAGGACGTTGCCGACGCCCACTTCAAAAGAGTGGACGACATTGGCCATGGGCATCCCCGCAACGATGGCGAGAGCGAGGGATGCGAGCAACAGGCTGAGGAAGGGGTTGAGCTTAAGAAGCGTGACGAGAAGGATGATCCCGATGACCGCGCCGAGGGCACTGAGCAGGAGAAAGATGCTGTGAGGATCGATCATCGGTTGATAGGCTCGGCGGTGCTGTGAAGACCACTGGAGATGTTATTGGATCCACTCTGTTCTGCCGCGAGGAAGAAAGCGACCTGCGCGGTTGCCTGTGAGTCCCTGAGCAGTGTACGACAGTGTGCCATTGACCCAGACGGAGTGGATTCCAATGGAAGGTCGGATGGGGTCGGCAAAGGTCGCGGTGTCGCGTATTGTCGTTGGATCGAAGAGCACAAGGTCAGCACAGTAGCCTTCGGCGATCTGGCCGCGCCGAGCAAGTCCGACGCGCATCGCGGGCATGGAGGTCATTTTGCGAATGGCCTCGGGAAGTGAGAAGAGTTTCTCTTCGCGGCAGTAGCGACCAAGGACGCGGGGATATGTGCCCCAGAGACGCGGATGCGGGTGTTTGTCCCACGGCAATCCATCGGAGCCAATCATGGTGGCTGGATGCGCAAGAATGCGGCGCATGTCCTGTTCGTCGATGCTGTGGTAGATGGCACCGGCGGGCTGGAGGCGGCGAGCGGCTTCGATATGAGACAGGTTCCACTCGGAGGCGATGTCGGAGAGAGGGCGGCCTATAACTTCGGGGTGTGGAGCACTCCATGTGATGTCGATGCGGACACGTGGGTCGACCTGCTTGAGGTCGAGTGTGCTGGAGCCGGCAGCATAGGGGTAGCAATCGCAGCCGACCTTCTGAGTTGTGCGGGCCTGCTCGAGACCTGAGAGCACTTCGAGGCTGCGACCCCAGTTGTCTATTCCGGCACATTTGAGGTGCGAGATGATGACTGGTGATTGGGCAAACCGGCCGATACGGAAGGCTTCGTTCATGGCGTCGAGGATGGCGTCGGCCTCGGTGCGCATGTGGGTTGTGTACACCGCATTCGCACCGATGAGGGCTTCGGCGAGGGCGAGAACCTCCTCGGTGGATGCGGCATTGGCGTTCGCGTAGGCAAGACCGGTGCTGAGGCCGAGGGCTCCAGCGGAGAGTGCGGAAGCGAGTTCGGTGCGCATAGCTACAATTTCGGATTCTGTCGCGGTCCGGTCGAGGCGATCGAGGTGATTGCTGCGGAGCGATGTGTGTCCGATGAGGGCGGCGACGTTGACCGAAGGGCTGGCTGATTCCAGCGCAGAGATATAGTCGGTGAACGCGGGATAACGAAAGCGCTCGCGCGAGCCAAGCAGGGTCATGGGATCGGGCGGATCGCCGTCTTTCAGACGAACCGGCGAGGCGCTGATGCCGCAGTTGCCGACAATGACGGTGGTGACGCCCTGGGAGATCTTCGGAAGCATCTCAGGAGTCTCGATGACACTGGTGTCGTCGTGAGTGTGCACATCAATAAAGCCCGGAGCGAGGGCAAGACCTTCGGCTTCAATGATCTTTGCGGCGCGATGTGGGAGAGATGAGCCGATCGAAGTGATGCGACCATCCGAGATGGCGACATCAACGAGCTGAGCGTCAGCGCCGCTTCCGTCGAGCACGTTTGCATTGCGGATGAGGGTGTCGCAATTCATGCGGACTGACTCAGACTATAGACTATGGATTTGCCGTGCGGGGAGCGGGGGTGCCGAGTGGAATCGAAGAGCAGGAAGACAATTGTGATTGAGCCATTGAACAAGGGAATTGGAGCGCTGGAACAGAAAGCGACAGCGGAAGAGATCGTCGGACGAGGATGGAACCTGCTGCGAGAAGACCTGAGCCTGCCGGCGGCGGTGCTGTATCGCGACAAAATCGAGCACAACCTGACCTGGATGCAGGGGTTCACTGATGCGTATGGCGTCAAGCTGGCCCCGCATGGCAAAACCACGATGGCGCCGAAACTTTTCGATATGCAACTGAAGGGTGGCGCCTGGGGAATCACGCTGGCGACCGCTCACCAGGTGCTGGTTGCATATGGGCAGGGAGTTCGGCGGGTTCTGATGGCAAATCAACTTGTGGGGAAGCAGAACATGCGCATGGTCGCCGACATGTTGGCGGACCCGGAGTTTGAATTCTATTGCCTCGTGGATTCGGCGGCGAATGTAGATCAGTTGGCGGAGCATTTCACAAATCGCGGTGTAAGGCTGAAGGTTTTGCTGGAACTGGGAGTGACGGACGGGCGCTGCGGAGTGCGGGATGATGCGCAGTTACAGCAGGTGGTTGACGCTCTGGAGCGGGCGCGAGGAAGCGTGGATCTTTGCGGGATCGAACTGTATGAGGGCGTCCTTAAGGATGAGGAGAGTATCAGGGCATTTCTGCGGCGCGGATGCGAAACGACGAAACGACTCGCAGATTCCGGGAGATTTTCGCGGCATCCGGCGTTGATCTCGGGTGCGGGATCGGCGTGGTACGACGTGGTAGCGGAGGAGTTTGCGGCAGCGGGATTCGGCGATGCGGTCGAGACTGTGCTGCGGCCGGGATGCTACCTGACGCACGATGTCGGCAACTACGAGACGCAACAGCAGCGAATTCTGAAGTCGAATCCGGTTGCGCGGGAGATGCGATCCGGGCTGGTTCCGGCGCTGCATATCTGGGCATATGTGCAGTCGATTCCCGAGCCGGGACTAGCGGTGGTGGCGTTGGGAAGGCGCGACGCGGCATTCGATTCGGGGCTGCCGAGGCCTGCATTGCACTATCGTCCGGGGAGCAGAGAGCCGGGGGCGACATCCTCACACTGGGAAGTCACGAAGCTGATGGATCAACACGGGTACATGAAAATCTCGCCGGGAGATGACCTGCAGGTTGGCGACATGATTGGGTTCAACATCTCACACCCTTGCCTGACGTTCGATAAATGGCGAGTGTTGTCGGTGGTGGATGAGAGCTACAACGTGGTGGATGTGATTAAGACGTATTTCTAGTTGCCAGGCGTCTTCGATTTCTCGTAGCCGACTGAGAGCCTCGGCGTACCGGGCCGTATCATTCTGGTTGAGTCTGCCGTCGGCGAGGGGCATCTTGTGCTTGACGGCGAACTCTTCTAAAACAGGGAAGCGCCTGGGATCCGGTGATCCTCCCGGTCTTCAAAACCGGCGGTCGTCCTTACGGGCAACGGTGTGTTCGACTCGCACGCGCTTCCGCCAATTCTAATGAAATCTGAATAGGGTACGGAGCGGACGGGGTCAGGAGACAGCGCGCAGGTTTTCGCGAAAGGCTTTCCAGTCGATCGCAGGGGACTGGTTCTCAATTTCCTCGTGCGTGCGGAGCCAGACGGGAAGTGCGCGGGCAAGAAGGGCCCGGCCCGTTTCCGTGAGGATGAGAATGCGGCTGCGGCGGTCATTGGGATCGTTCGCGATCTTTACCAGGCCGCGGCGCTCCAGGGGCTTGAGCGCGGCTGTAAGAGTCGTGCGGTCCATTGCAAGCAGGGAAGCAACGGGGCTCATCGGCGGAGGCTCGGGGCGGTTGAGAGACATGAGCAGGGAAAACTGACCATTGGTGAGGTCGAATGGTCTGAGTTCTTCATCAAAGCGGCGCCCGAGCGCGCGCGCAGCACGCTGCACATGCAGGCAGAGACAACGGTCTTTGACCATCAGTGTTGTCTCGAAGGGCAGCGTTTTTCCACTTGACACGCGAGAAGAATAGTTGATATCAACGTAATTGTCAATTTGGATTGATAGACCGGATTAATGCTGGCGGTTTATCGTTGGACCCATTCCCCTTGGAGGTCTCCTCGATGTCGTTTCTCCATGATCTAAAGATTGCTATTCGCTCGCTGTCGCGGGTGCGCGCTCTCTGGTTTACGGTGGCGCTGACGCTGGCTTTGGGCATCGGTGCGAATGCTGCGATTTTCAGTGTGGTACGCGCAGTGCTGCTGCGGCCGCTCGCGAATCGAGACGAGGACCGGCTACTTTATGTGCGGCAGAGTGCGCAGGGTCTTGGGGAGCCGAATACGACGTTCTCGGTTCCAGAGATCAACGATCTCCAAGGCAACCTGAAATCCATCCAGGAACTGGGAACATTCTCAGAGATCGACTTCACCGTCATCGGTCTGGGGACGCCGCGGGAGATTCCGGCCGGCGTGGTGGATGGGCACTATTTCGAGGTGATGGGACTCAAGCCTGTTCTGGGGCGGCTGCTGGGTCCGGGAGATGACGGGCAGAATGCCGCGGGTGCGGTGGTACTGACGAACGGCTTCTGGAAGTCGCAGCTGCATTCGGATCCGAGTGTGCTGGGGAAGCAGGTGCGGCTGGAAGGTGTGCTGGGCGCGCGCTCGGCGACGGTGGTGGGCGTGCTGGAGCCTTCGGTTCCGTATCCGGTGGCGACGGAGATCATTGCGAATGTCGTTACCAGTCCGCATCACCTGTCGGCAACGATGGTGCAGGGGCGCGAGCATCGGATGACGGAGGTATTTGGGCGTCTTGCGCCGGGAGCGACGGTGGACCAGGCGAGGTCGGAGCTGCGGGCTGTTTATGGGGGGATGATTGCGGCGCATCCGGAAGTGTACAAGCCGGGCGATCACTACGCCATTGAAGTGACGCGGATGCACGACCAGATCAATGCGCGGGCGAATACGATTCTCTGGATTCTGTTTGCGGCGGCGGGATTGTTGTTTGTGATTGCGAGCTCGAATGTGGCGAACCTGGTGCTGGCGCGGACGGTGCGGCGCGAGTCGGAGCTGGCTGTGCGGATGGCGCTGGGCGCCAGTGTGGCATCGATCAGACGGTCGCTGCTGGCCGAGGGCCTGGTGCTATGCGGCAGTGGAGCGATCGCGGCAATTCTGCTGGCGATTCCGATGGTCTACGAGCTTGGACGGTATGCAGCACGCTTCTCTGTGCGGGCGAATGATCTGACGCTGGACTTCAGCCTGGTGTGGTTTGGGATTGCGCTTGCGCTGGTGGCAGCGGTGTTTCTTGCCTATATTCCGAGGCTGCCGTCGCCGAACAACACGCAAGGTGGATTGTCGGCGCGCGGGGTTCGGTCGGGCGGGGGAAGCAGCAAGCGGCTGCGGGTGTTTGCGGTTACGCAGATTACGGCGTCGTTTCTTCTGCTGGCGGGGGCATGCGTGCTGATGAAGACGCTGTTTACGCTGGAACAGACGCGGCCGCCTTTCGATGCCGCGAACGTGATGGCGATCAATCTGCCGGTGATGTCGTATGGGAAGACACCAGAGCAGGTGACGGAGTTTTATCGCGAGGTACAGCGGAGGATCGGTGCGCTGCCGGGCGTGGAGCATGTGGCATCGGGCTTCAGCGCGCCGTGGCGGGATGATCGCGGACTGAACATCAACTTTGCCTTTGCGGCTCAGGGTGCGCGAAGGGCGGATGGGCAGGACTTCCGGGCGAACTTCAGGTCGGTGTCGCCGGGGTTCTTCGCGACGTTTGGCGTGCCGGTTACGGCGGGACGCGACTTCAATGATGGAGACAAGACGGGTGCGGAGCGGGTGGTGATCATCAGCCAGAGCCTTGCGAACGAGCTTTATCCGGGGCAGAACCCGCTGAACCGGAAGCTGGAGTGGACGGACGGCGTGATGAAGTTCATCGGGATCAGCACGGAGCCGCGGCGGATCATCGCAGTGGTGCCGGACTTCGATGACGAGAACATCATTCCTTCTCCGGCGAAGACGATCTACCAGCCGATCGAGCAAGAAGGATGGAGCGGGCGGCTGTTTATTCGGGCGCACCAGGATCCTTATGCCCTGGTTCCGGCGATCAGCAGGACGATTCACGAGATGTCGAACGATCAGCCGGTGGAGAAGGCGAGCACGCTGGGCGATGTGCGCGCGGAGGTGCTGACGCCGGACAAGCTGAATGCGGTTGTGTTCGGCGGGTTCGCGGCGGTGGCACTGCTGATCTCGGTGGTGGGTGTTGCCGGCGTGCTGGCGTTCAGTGTGAGCAGCAGGACGCGGGAGTTTGGGATCAGGATGGCGCTGGGTGCGCAACGGCGCGACATTTTGAAGGACGTGCTGGTGGATGGTCTGATCATGGCGTCGATTGGAGTGGGAATCGGCGTGGTTGTGGGCTTCGGTCTGGACCAGGCCGCATCGACATACCTGACGGCACTCGGAAAGCCGGGAGCGCTGGCGTTTGTTGCGTCGGCATTCACGATCCTGGCGGCGGCGGTGATCGCTGCGGCGGTTCCGGCCACTCGGGCGGCAAACGTGAATGCCGTTGAGGCATTGAGGGCGGAATAGGCAACGCACAGGGGACAAGGGGACAAGGGGACGAGGCAGAGATCGGGTCTGGTGGCTGATGAATGAGGTATTGTGGCCGCCGGATTGGTCTGTTTTGCAGGTGCGGTTTTCAGTTGATATGGCTGGCTGATGCCGCGTTTGTGGTTCGGTTTGGCGCTTTGTTTCTTTCTAAATTTTTCCCTGTTTTTTGTACTTAATACAGGATGCAGGAGTTATGTACGGATAGCTTTTAGCTCTTAGCTCTTAGCTCTTAGCTATTAGCTTTTAGCCATTAGCTCTTCGCCTTTTGGGTGCTGGCTAGTTGGTGGGTCTGGGCCAGGATGTCCTTCACGATGCGGGCGGTGGATGGATCGAGAGGGGATGAATGTGCGTGGGACAGACTTGCAGGATTGAAGGCGCCGGCTGCATTTCGACGATCGCCGAAGGCGGGCAGGGCTACCGAGCCGTTGTTGTAGTCGCTGCGCGCAGCTTTGTTTGTTGTGAGGGCAGGTTGTCCGGCAACGATATGGTTGTGGGATTGTGCGCCGTTGGGCATGGTTGACCTGGACTGGGCGGGATGGAGCTGATGGGTTGGGAACGACGGTATGCATTCCTCGTCGATTTCTGTCATGAGCCTGGCGGCGAATTTGAGACCGTGGATGAAGGTTTCTGCCTCGGAGCGCTTGATGCGGCGATCGGCCATGGCGTTGAGGACTTCGATAATGGCGGCCAGGATGCAGGCTTTGTCACGAATAGGCGGGAGCGTGAAGTTGTCGGCTACGGGCGGACTCGGCTTGGGATCTTTGAGTGGAAGTTGCGGATAGTGATGGCGGCAGAACGGGGTGCCGCTGACTGCGGGTGCGTTGCAGGGCTCGCCGGTGGCGAGCGTGTGAGTGCATTGAGTGGACATCATGGCTCCTTTGTGAAGAGTGAACAGTGAAGCGTGAACAGTGAAGAGTGGACAGTGAACAGTGAGCAGTGGACAGTGAGGCTTTGCTTGTTCAGAGTTCGTGAATCTTTTAGCGAGTCAGCGTCGCTTCTCCACCCCACGGACCAAGACCCGTCCGTGGGGGCCCCGGTGCGCGACATTAGCAAGTTAGCGTCGCTTCTCCACCCCACGGACCAAGACCTGTCCGCGGGGGCCCCCGGTCGCGACGTGACGAGTTGGCGTGGTTTGGCCGGACCCACCTGTTTGCTCAGGTGAGTTGGCTGTTTTGTCAGCGATTTCAGCGGTGATTCAGATCGAGATTTGACTGCGACTTCATTGTGCGCCGGGGAGGGGTAATTGCCTGCAAAATGGGCGGGTGGAATTTTCGGAGTGGAATGAGGAACTTAGGTGGGAGTGAATGCGGAGAGGGATTGACTTTCGGAATTCGGCAGCACGGCGGAGGCGTCTGGATCTCTCAAAGGGTGTACGCTTCAACCAAGGGAAAATCAAATGCCGTGCAAGATCTGTATCCAGTTGGAAGAGGCAGTGGCCGCGTTAGCGGAACCTGACCGGCCGAGTATTTTGCTTGGGCTGAATGTACCTGGCCTACGCAACCGCGCCCGACAGAGGGACGAACAGCAGATCAAGGTAAAGCTGGACCTTGAAAAGCACCGGCGATCATTTCACAAGACTGCGGACGGTCCGGCGTCTTGATTCGAGCCAGATCGGCTTGCGGGTGGTAGACAAGTCGTGTTTTACCGCCTGGTAGTGCCATTTGCCTTCTCCTGCCCTGTCCGGACAATCATCGCCCGGGATTCAGAATCGTAGCCGTCGATCCGGTACTATTTGCCGGTTTTAACGAACTGGATACACTGTCCTTCGTTCTTGAAACCGAAATTCTCCCAGCCCCTGTTTTTGCAAAGGTTATCGCTGGCAGGAGTAAGCAAAAATGGACGGTCTACACCGCTGTGTGTGCCGATGCCAACGATCTGCCCGGCATCGTTGATGCCAAATGCCTGCTGTAGGTCCCATCCGGAATCTGCTGGAACTAGATTATTGAGGTCATACATCAGACCCCGGCTGAAGAGGAAGGCGTGTACGACGGTGCGGTCGCTGGTGTAAGAAAATCCGACCACCTGGCCCGACTCATTGATAGCCATGCCATAACTTTCCGCTCCCAGTGTCCCGAGGTCATCTGTGGCGGGATTGATGGGCAGGTTTGGAGCCGTGCGAAAAGCGTGGAGGGTTGTGTCGTCGCTGGTCAAAGCATAGCCGACTACTTGGCCCACGTTGTTGATAGCTGTGGCAGAACTCTCCGTGCCGCCCAGTGTCCCGAGATCATCTGTGGCGGGATTGATGGGACGGTTTGGAGCTGTGCGAAAAGCGTGGAGCAAGTGGAGGTTTGTGCCGCCATTCGTGGAAGCATAGCCGACCACCTGGCCCAAGTTGTTGATGCCAAAAGCCGCGCTATCGGTACCCCCAAGTGTGCCGAGGTCATCAGTAGTGGGATTGATGGGACGGTTTGGAGCCGTGCGAAAAGCGTGGAGGATTGTGTCGTCGCTGGTCGATGAATAGCCGACCACTTGGCCCAGACTGTTGATACCCGATGCCCCGCTTTCCGTACCGCCAAGTGTGCCGAGATCGTCGACGGCGGGATTGATGGGAACGTCAGGCTCCGTACGAAAGGCGTGCAATGGGGAACTATCCGTAATTGCGGCGGCCCCGGCCACCTGGCCCAAGTTGTTAATACTCTGACCGTAACTCTGGACACCGCCGAGCGTGCCGAGAGAGTCAGCGGCCTTGATAGGAAGATTGGGCGCTGTTCGAAATGCCAGATAACCATTATTTCCGCTGGTCAAGCTTGCGCCTGTCACTTGGCCTTGAGCATTGACGGCGTATCCGAAACCTGCGGTGCCGCCCAATGTGCCGAGATCGGTTATAAAGTATCGGATCTGAGCGTGAAGGGGTGGGGTGATACTTACGAGGAGCAATGCGGTCAGCGGCCCCACTCTGTGCAGGGCTGAAAATCGTGTCATCGTTTGAGTTCCTTTCCTCTGAAGGTCCGTTAACCTGCAGCCGATTGATGGGTGGAAGTTGATACTCCACGTTAATGCCAATGAAGGGCTTGGACGGCTACTGGCTGTGCGACTCGTCGAAAGTCAGTTCATTCACAACGAGAATACTGCCGTTCGCCGAGAGAGTGGCCACAACGCATGGCATCCCCGCGCCCGCATGTACCTCCGAAGTCAGGAGGGCAACTCCGCACATAGGCCTAGGACACTGAAGATGAATCGGATCATCGGCTGGATGAAGAGTCAATCGAGATCAGGAGGCCAGCTCCCTTGAGCCGCGAAGTGGGGATCTTAGGCAGAATGATCACGCCGTCGGGATGGAAGAAGAACTTAAAGCGGTCTCCCGGCTTGAGACTCAAACGCTCCCGAACAGCTTTCGGTATCGTAGCTTGACCCTTGCTGCTGAGTTTGGCTTCCAAACTTATACCTCGTCTTTACATTAGCAAAAGTAAAGATTCCTCTTTCGGGGAGGGAACCGGCAAGCCGGATCCCACGTCCGCAAAAGAAGGGACATGGGGCACGCGGCTGATTGAGAACTAGCTCTTCGAATCGGGCTTTCCGTAGCGTTTGCGAATCAGATAGAGGATGGGGAGGCCGAGGAGGATGAGGACGGTTCCGATGAGGGAGCCTTTGAGATTGCCGGCGTAGCTCCAGATGAGGACGGCGGCGGCGCAGATGACGAAGATGGCGGGGAGGATTGGGTATCCCCACACTCGATAGGGGCGGGGAAGATCTGGGCGGCGACGACGGTAGATGAAGATCGTAGTGGCAGTGAGCATGTAGAAGAGCCATTCAGCGAAAACTGCGAGCTCGAAGTGCTGCTGAAATTGAGAGAGGAACAAGAGCAGAACGGTCGACAGCAGCGCCTGAATTACAAGCGATGTGGAGGGGGATTGGAAACGTGGGTGAATGTGCGCGAACTGCGGAAAGAAGAGGCGGTCGCGAGCTGCGGCGAAGGGAATTCGCGCGCCGGACATGATGGTGCCGTTGAGGGTGACGAAGATGCTGAGCGCCATTGCAGCGGCAACGAATCCTGCGCCGCGGGGTCCGGCGACTACGGAAAGAGCTGCAACGGCGGGACGCTCTGAGGCCGCGATCTGTGAAGCGGGAAGGATGTACTGAATGGCAGCATTGGTGGCCATGAAGAGAAAGCCGACAATGAAGAGGCCGCCAATGAGTGCGATGGGAAGCGAACGCTCGGGGCGGCGAACTTCACCGGCGACCATGGTGAGATCGTTCCATCCGTCGTAGGCCCAGAGGGTGGCGATGAGAGCCAGCATGAATCCGCCGAAGCCGCCTCGTGCGCCGGGCAGGGACGTGGTGAAGTTTGCGAAGGACCCCGATGCTGAAGCAAAGCAGAGCGCGGCGACGATGAGGATGAGTACGGCTTTGAGGATGGTGAAAATGAGTTGGAAGTCGCCGGCTTTCTTGATGCCCAGGTAGTTCAGGCCTGTGATGAGCCAGGTGACGCAGATGGCAAAGATTTGCGACCAGAGAAGAGGAGTTCCCGCGATGTGGTCGGTGAGGAAATGAAATGCGGGGAAGACGCCGAGGGTTCGGGCCAGTCCGCTGGTGACGGCGGCGATGGAGGCTGGCTTGGCCACGGCAAACCACGTCCACATATAGAGGAAGGCGGGCGTGTCGCCATAGGCACCGCGCAGAAAGACATACTCGCCGCCGGCGTAGGGAAGCATTGCGCCAAGTTCGGCGTAGGTGATGGCTCCGAAAAGGGATAACAGACCACCGGTGATCCAGGCGAGATACACGAGAGCGGAAGAGCCGGTATCGCGCATCATCTCGGTGGGGACGAGAAAAATTCCGCTGCCGATGATGGTTCCGACGACGATGGCTGTGGCTTGCGACGCACCGAGCACGCGCGGCAGGTCGGGAGGTGTTTTAAAGGGTGCGGATGGGACCTGGCTCATGCGGTGATGTGAGGTTAGCACGCCACCTGCGGTGGGGCCGACCGCCTTCGGCAGGAGAGATGACGCTGGGGCTGAGTCACGGCGGCGCGCCGTCGGAGGCAGGCAATCCATATATTCAAAAGCGGGGGATCTGTGTGGGCGTGATGGAGGTCACGGGCAGAGGCATAGTGATGGGGGTAACGTTTCGGGCTGCAGCAGGAGCCTCGGCATGGAAAGTCGCCGAACTGGCTGCACGCCGATTAGGAGCGGTTCACTATGGACGCTCATTGTTTGAAATGCGGAATGGTGTTGGTGTCTGCTTGGTCGTTTTGTCCGCAGTGCGGCACCTCGATTGAGCATGAGAAGCATTTGCCGCGGATGCATCAGCCGATACCGTCAAAAGGCGCGTTCAGCGGGATGTACATTGGACTGATCGCTGCACCGATCCTGATCATTTCGGGAGTCATGCTCTGCCTGACGGGTTGGGGAGTTTTCTTTGGGGTTCCTTTCATTCTGCTGGGCATTCTGGCGCCTCTTTTTGGGCCGATTGTGGGGATGGGAGAGCACAGGGGCAAGTGTCCCTCATGCGGCACGCGCATGATCAGCATTGCGGATTCGAGAGAGCACGAATGCCCGGTTTGCAATGCGAAGTTCGCGATTGAGGAGCAAGTGGCGACGGGGATACGCGCTTAGTTGGGCCGCTGGACCGGGTTACTGGCGTCCCCACCAGCGGGGCCCGGGATAGAGGGTCGCTTCGTTCGGCAGACGGAACTGCCACGTGCTGGCATTGCTGTGGGTTCGTGCAAACTGAATATTTTGAATGCCGCAATCGAAGTGGTAGATGCCGCGCGCGAAGTTTATGCCGGGAGCTATTCTTCTCACTAATTTCGATCGCTTAGCGAGGTAGCGCGCAACGAAAATCTGTCCGACGTCGTTGGCGATGTTCCACGCGAGCACTCCGGAAGCGTTTCGGTTGTTACTGAGGCCCATGGTTGTCACCCAACCTGTTTCTGTATATGCGCCGGTGCGGGTGACATCGTATGCATAGTTGGCGAGGCGGCCTGATGGGCTGGGGCCGCAGAGATCGTGCTGAATGGTGGGCGGATCGTAACGCTTGCCGTCATCGGAAATATAGGTGACGGCGTTTCCGAATGCGGGGCTGTAGCCGCAGATCCATTTGTGGTGCGTGAGGTTGGTGTAGGTGGTCCATGAATCGAGTGCTTCGCCGGCGAGCAGGACCGAGACCGAAGTATTGTTCCAAGTGAGCCGGCGATGCTTTGGTGGGCGCGGGGCAGCGGGGAGGATTGCTATCGACGCTCGGATTTCGGGGCTGGGGGCATCGGGCAGGTCGTTGCTGGCGAGATCCTGCGCAGTTAAACAGGGATTGAGGCTCACAAGAAGTAATGCCGGGGCGACGATCAGGAGTGCGCTCGATCTTCGGAGGGGCTGCGGGTGTCGTTCCATATTTAAACCACCTAGCCGTCAGCGACTGAAACCCTAAACCGTCGGAAGTGAACCGCAGGTTCATGGGGATCAAGGTCGTGCAATGGTGGCTACAGAATCTATCGGTCAGATGTCTACTTCTCTTTAATCTGAACGGGTTTTGGCCGGTCGGCAGTGATCTGGCTCACCCTGGGAGATGACTGGTCCGCGCTTTGCGGGGGGGGAGGGGCGAATTATGAAAGCTCAACCGGATCAGGAATTTGCCGGCGATGGTTTCCCGGGATGGACCTGCAGCTGATTCACGACGTGCTGCACTTGCGGAACTTTCCTGGCGAGATCCTCCGCCTGCTGCCGTTCTTTTGTATTTCTCACAGTGCCCTTCAGCGTGAGTGTGCCTTGATAGGCCGTGAACTGAATCTTCTCCGACTTTAACGACGGCTCGTCGGAGAGCCTGGCCTTGAAATTGTCTTCGATGGCGCTGTCGAGTTGAGCCTTCTGGGTTGCAGCCTGGATGTCGTCGTGCAGCCCGGCTTCCTTCACTTCGATTCGATCGGCGACCTGGTATCCGGGCGCGGCCTGCTTTGCGACCTGTTCAGCTTGTTGACGGCGATCCATGCTGCCGACGATTCCGCTGAGGGTGATGGTGCCTGCGCCGCGATCCTGCGACACGGTTATGCTGCGCAGATTGTTCTGATCGAGCGCGCTGTAAACGGCCATCCTGTAATC